>Ga0209006_10005484_pt1 | contig 11528 bp, 9 predicted proteins | sample JacPin_JW_Ref_O2_FD_188567 | JGI IMG/M metagenome (GOLD analysis project Ga0209006, IMG submission 188567) | Forest soil microbial communities from Algoma, Ontario, Canada - Jack Pine, Ontario site 1_JW_Ref_O2 (SPAdes) (version 2) | ecosystem: Environmental > Terrestrial > Soil > Boreal... | reverse complement strand
CCGGAAGGCTGTGAAGCTCGATGAATGATGCAGTAGTACTCCGTAAGCTAAGACTGTACTGTACATACAGAGATCAATGCGTTATACAGCACCGCGCCTGTACTTGCTCAAGAAGTCCCTGCAATTCCGCTATAGCCCCTTGGTTCGCATCACCTATATATGCCATCACACCCAACATACGCGCCGCCAGCGCAAGATGGAGGTCCATTGGTCGCCGGACGTGTGCAACAGCGTACTCTAGCAGGCGCTCGACCGCCACAGTAGCATGTTGCCTGAATGCTGTAAGTAAAACTGTCGCAACGTCACACAGGACGCTGCCATGTCCCAACCCCTCACTGTCGACAAGGGTAACGCGAAGGGCTAACGGCTGGGGCTGCTCCGTAGATGAATGCGAGGCTCCGCGATCGAGGAGGATATTGGTGAGGTTGAGGTCACCGTGCACAAGGTCGTTCATCGTTAACTCGGCTGCCGTGGCACATGGTGCAACCCACTCCATCAGAGAAGCGTGCAGCTCACGCGTCGCTTGATGAGTTGAGGCGGCGAGTCTGTTGTGCACCTTTTGAGAGTCGAACACCAACTGTAGGTCGTGTGCAGTCCAGTTTTGTGCGGTTGTCTCGGTGTGAAAGTTTCGTTGGAGGTCGAAAATGGGTAGTAGGGATTCGACCAACTCGACATCTATTGTGCTGACTGGTGAGCCTGTAGCGAAGGCCTGAACTTGATATGGATAGCCTGATGGACTGACACCGAAAGCAATCCATGGCGGTGTCGGATATCCAATGGCGCAGGCCCGAGCAATGATGGGGCCAGCTTGCAGCACTTGCTGCGCCCAGTTCTTATCCGTGTTCCACTTCAATACTGCCGTGCACTTGGCGCGATTGCTGGCCGCCTCGCCGGAGGTTTTGAGTTCAGTTGAGCCCACCGCTGAGGAATCATTGTTTAATTGCAGAAGATAGGCACCAGCTGACCATCCACCATCCAAACGATGTAAGAGCTTATAGTCGAGCTTATGAACGCGATTGATGAAGGATACCATTTTTCTTGTGGACGCATCGGATGCGCCGTTCTTCCCTGGATGGTGCCTAATGGGGCGAAGATTCTTACGTTGTTGATCAGTCCACTGCTCGAGAACCTCAGCCAAGCCATGTTGGAGTGCTAGCTCTTCAACGGCTGCAAATACGATGCTCTGGGGGGCAATGTCGCCGTCGGTTATGCGAGTCAGTGTGGAGAGTAGATTGTTAGGTGAGAACAGGTCGACGACCTCAGCGACAGCGCTAGCCGCTGGTAATAAACTTCTCTGTTCGCACTCCCATACCAGGGACGAGAATGGCGGTGGGATTCGACGTTGCAAGGCAAAGAGGAACTCAAGTAAGTGACCCACGCTCTTGGCAGCATCGAGCTTTGAGGTGACAAAATGGCGCACCGTCAACGCCTTGGCGGATGCTTGTGCTGCACGAATATACGCGTCAAGCGCCGAGCGTTGCAAATCGATAGCTTCCGTTTCACCCAGCTCGCATGCTAACTGAACCTGCGTCAGCAGATCGTCGCATTTTCCAAGGGTTTGAGATGGAGTAGTTGAGGTGGTTGCGAAGCGTAGCATGTAGCGTAGATACAAGGCATTTTCTTGTGTACTACGGAGTAAGGAGGTGAAGCCATCAATTGAATAACGGTGGGTTATCAGGCCATCATTGTTGTGCGTGGACCGTCGAGCGTCTTGCGGCAGTACTGCGTACACCTCGATGCGACAGGCATCCAAGCCAGGTGGATGAACACTTGAGTCCGAATAGTTTAGCACAAGTTGAGCTGGAGTTGCAATGGATCTCGCCATCTTGATGCCTTGGTCACGCCGACACCAAAGTTCCTTTTTGAGTCACCGCGGTAAAAACGAATCATGGATGATGCTATGCTTCCGGATCCTCGTTATTGGGAGGGCCAATGCTGGGGAAACGGCCGCATCATACGTGTGGGACCGGAAATGGTCAGTGTTCCAAATCCTCATCTCGCTGGGTATTTACAAGTTCTGGTAATCGCAATAGTATCTATTCATGACGGCGTGGTGTCTATTGGTTTGAATCTGTCCAGTACTACATAGGGCAATCGTTCGTCGGTACGCAGACATGCTTTAACCTCCATGAAGTTCTTTTTTTCAATTATTTGAGCGTCGCCACAGCAAAGTTTCCGTTCTCAGCGCCCCAACGGAGAATGGCAATAATTGAGAGGCCGCGAAGCAGGAAAAGATTCCACGACCTTATTGAATGCTCGGCAGAAGTGAGTCATTTATGCGTACTGGCATCGGCGCCGTAACGTGTATCACAGCAAGACGAAGGACCTATGGCAGCATCTCGATCACCAGCAGACTGAGGAAACCTGATGGAGAGTTCATATTCCAGAACTTGCGATGATCGACCAGAACAATGAATCATACTCATTCCGATATAGCAAGGAACACGGGTGAACCTATGTTGGCAGTGATGCCTTTTGCCGCAGTGATGCCTTTTGAAAGCTCACTGTGCTGTATTTCCAATATATCATCTTGATACAGCAATGACTCGTCGTATTGTTCCGCTTACCCCGGAGTCAGTATGGAGCTTCGTGTTTCCCCACGTGGCTTATGCGTTGATCTCCGTGCCGCGATTGGCTTTGACATGATAATCGCAGACCATGCTCATCACAGCCTTATCGGACTCATCGCTCAATTAGACGCCCGGACTGGCAGGTTAGTGAGTCAGATGCACTGCACTTTGTCTTGAAAAGGTGCGACCTATCAACATTTCCTCATTGAATATCGTTCAAATTGATTATATTGCAGGTTCAGCGTACTTACTATGGCCCTTTTTCGAGCACTCGATGCGTGCCTTTCATTTGGAAGGTAATCAGGTAAGCACCGACAGGCGCATGTTCAACGTGAGGTATGTAAAGACGCCCACAATGATATACAAGTGCTCACAGATATCAAATATGGAAATCCTCTTAGACCATAAATGATTCCAGCCGCTCGTGTTCTCCTCTTGCTTTAGTTCGCTGCCCTACCCCAATGCCATCTATGAACCAATCCCTTTCTACAACGCCCGAACCAGAACTGGCAGCGCTCGAGGATATCTTCGACTTGTCTGCTGCCTGCTCAGAGTAAGCGTGCCGTCAAACTGTTTCCTCTGGGTTGTTGACGCGATTCTGCCGCCACATAGTGAACCTTTGGGTATTTATACTGCGGGTAGCATATGCACACCAAGTAAGCTTTGGGAGCCAGCCATCCTCGGGAGTCATCCCATACGCTTCGATGGAAATGAACATTTGGAATCCACGGGACGGATTCTCATAGACCGCAAGGCACGAGAAGTCCGAATACCATCTCTATTTGTATCTTATGCCCGACTTTATCTTCTCAGGATCATGGTGGGTCGACTTTGTCATCACCCCATTCACTCCCGGGCGGCGCGTTTTCCCATGCATCTTCCGTCGCATCCACGCCCTCTGCGGCATTCTCGTCCGCAACCATGGACTTCTCACCCCTTCCTGATGATTTGATTAGCGAGTTGACGACACAGTACGAGAGTCTACCTTATTTCGTCGATACGACCTACGAGTCCCCAGCCGCGCCGCCACATCCGCTCCCAGACAAACCTCCTGTATACCTAACCGACACGGCAATGGATTTGTCAACATTGGAGGTCGAAACCATGCGCGAATCAGCACCAACATCCCCCTTCGATCAATCCCCTCCGAGTCCTAGTCATGACCTTTCGTTCCAACCTTGTGATGATGTGGCTTCCCTCAGCCGTTCAAACACCATGGATATGCCGAATCACACGGACTTGCCACATTCCAGGGGTAGTGCAGGGCCGGGAATGCCTACGCCGAATGGTCCCGTCGCCGTGTCCACCCAATTGAATGATATCGATTCATCGCCATTGCGCCGATCGACCAGGATTTCCGCATGTCCCCGCCGGACAACCATTTACTGTGAGCTCGATGAGGCCGATATGCAAGATCCTGGCGACGCCGAATATCAGACAAACAGATCAAAGCGCAAGAATGACGACTGTGACTACGACGAAAGCGACTCCGACCATATTTCACACGAAAACCTCACGTCGCAGAGGAGCAAGAGGCCTCGATCACCTGTCTCAGCTAAAGATTGCCACCGCCGCCGGAAAGCATCAGTAAAATTTCCATGCATGTTCTCGGGGTGCAAGAAAACTTTTGGCCGCGAAAACGACGCGAAAAGGCATTGGACGTATGCTGCTGTACATGAAGCCGATCGCTTGCGCGTGAATATGTCTCCTCCAGCATCGCAGTGCGAATTTTGTGGGGAGAGCTTGAGCCGCGACGATGCAAGAAAGAGGCATGAGCGCGACCGTTCGTGTGGGAAACGCTCTGGGAGAAAGAAGGAAATCAAGGTGGCCATTGCGTAATTTCGCGATCGTAAGGAGTGCTTTGTGCTCGTTGTTTTCACACATTGTAAGTTCCATGACCAACTGATTTTTGCTGTAAAGGGTATGATACCTATTTCAGATATATATCCGCTTCATGCAACACACAATCACCGGTCTTCATCGATCTCGCTGGCGAAAACTTTAAATCATACAACAATTTCGGACACCCCATTCATCCCCAGTTGCAGCATTATCATCATCCTCGCGTGGAATATTTATAGCTCGACTTTCACTGTTGTTAACCCCCTACTCTGTCTATGTGTCCCTATGCTTTCACCTCCTCTATGGGCTATCTTTCATTCCTGTATAATATCAATAGCAAGTTGACTATTGCCCCTCATGTATCACTCATGATCCTTTACTCCCTTACCCGGACACCACAAAATGCCAGTATTCACTCATCTCACTTGAGCGGCAGCCGGAAAAGTGACAGAATGTTCATAATCTGTTGGTTACAAAGTTATTAGCCGTTCGACGCTGGATCGTTCGATGCCGTGGTCACAGCGGCGAGCGCTCACATTGATGATTTGAAGGTTTGCAGCAAGTGATTAGAATGCAGATCCATCTAAGCTATGGTTATTTAAATAGTGGTAGTAATTCTACAAAAGCTGGGTGGGTACTTTTTTTTTTGAAGAAAGTACGAAGGAGTAGTTAGTTTATACACAGAATATAAGGTATGAAGACAGGTGGGTGAAACGGTAATGTTATGTATGTCACACAGTATATATAATTAATAAAGCAGGATGGGGAGGGCGAAGGTTTATAACTCTAACAAAATTGAACTTCCCACTCACCACCTTCGCCACCAGCAGCTGGAAAGCTCTTCAACGCGATCCTCACTCGTCGTTTCTTCAAGTTCAACGATGAGCCAACACCGAACCCCGAAGACGACAACTCCTCGTCGTCTCCAAACATCGACATCGGCAGCGTACAATCCGACGAGTAATGCGAGCCAAGACCTACACCGAAGAAAGGATCTCCTGCACCGGCAGTGGAGGCATACGGAGGGTAGATCGAGTCTGATGATAAGGTGGCCTCAAAATCGGACATCGACTCGGTCTTAATCCACGACGTTGATGAGAGGGAAGGATCGATTTTCGAGCTGTGCAACGCTGAGGAAGAGCCCAGTTCTGTAGGGACAGGCGAGTGTATCCGCACTCGGATTTTGCCGTCGTCCGAAGGTGAGGTGTCAAAAGAAATATCTAATCCACTGAGTCCGCGTAGTGCGCCATCGACAAATTCTAATTTACGGGTTTTGGTAGTAGAAGATGATGTGCTGCTGCTGAGTCCGTTCTGGTCATCGGTGTCTAGGTCCATGAAAGCAGCGCTTTCAGGATGACGAGACCAGTCAAACTCGTTAGGAATGAGGGTATTGAAATCGAACGTTGACGAGGATGAGGCAAGAAGTGAGGATGCAGAAACCGGATATGGAGATGATGCAGAAAGCGTTGACTGCGTGGGCATGGAGAGGAGGGTCGGAAGAGCACAGAGCAGAACCTGCTTACAAAATTTTTGAGTTGTAATGTAACGTTTTTGGAAATGACTGCGTATAATTACCATGAGGCCGAGGCTGGCAGCGGATTTATGTGGTGATTGGACAGAAGTCGGACGGGAAGGCTCGATCGTTTCCACTTTGACTGGGGCATCGCGAGCAGCTGACTTCCGTGCCAACTCAGCACTTAGTTCCCGTTCACGTTCTTCTGCAGCTGCGAGCTGTGCACGAAGCTGCTCGAGTGCGGTAATAACATCGCTGTCAGACGACCGGGATCCACCGTCTCCACTTTGGGTGAGAGATAGTAATCTGGCGTTCTCTTGCTCCAGTTCTGCCACACGTCTTTTTTTTTTTAAAAAAAAAGGAGTTAAAAAGACGTGAGCGAGTGTCAAAAGAAAAGAAAAAGATCAGACTTACGCTTCCATGCATTCGAATTCTTCTCGCTTCCTTTGACGGCTAAGGAATGCCGCGGCTCGATTTTTGACCAGTCTAGCCTCCCGTTTACTAAGCCCCGAGACATCGGGTGGAATAAAGTCCTTGCTACTGATACGTTCGCCCGATGCTCGAGGTTTCTTGGTCATCGTCGCATCAGGATCAGGCCCGGCACGTTTTTGCGGCTGAGGCGGATGATTGATTGTAATAGAGAGACGTGTTGGTTTCGGTGAACTCGGTGCGGGAGAAGAGGATGAAGAGTGGGTAGAAACTTCGGGAAGGTCGAAAAGTTGATGGGTGGGTAAGCATAGCTGCTCGCAGTCAGAGCCAAAGTCGGGACTCATGCGCATCTTGAGCATTTTGGCTGTTGGGATGGATGCATCTGTACTGGTAGAACCGATGGAATGTGGTGGTGAAGGAGGTGTGTTGTAGTAGTTACTGAAAGGGAAGTGGTCTGTGGGGTTGGAAGGGAACTGATCCCAGGATTCTTCGAGGACAGGAGCGTCACTTGCTATGATTTGGGACATTGGTATGCAGGCGGACATGGGGATGAGGGGATAGACCTTGCAGGAAGGTTGATGGTTGAGAGGAAGAAAAAAAAAGATTGGAGGGACCCAAAATGGATTTTTATACCGCTCAACTCAACACTTCAAATCGAAACAGATAAATTGGTGATGGTCATCAAACTCGTTGCCAATCTCGGTTAAAAAGCACTGGTCTGATTCTGCAAAGTCAGGTACTTGCTCACTTCTTCTCACACAGCATATCACTCGACGATGGTTCGTCTATGTACCGCAGTAGTGAAAGCTTCAACTGGGCGGTCAAGACCGTAACACATGTATGTAACAGTCGCCGAGTCGGTGAGAAGCGGTGTTGAGGCAATGCCAAATCTCTATACTGGTTCACGTCTATGAACGGTCTCTTGTGTTTCACCTGACATTAATGTGAGGAAAGGAAAGGCCAGACGAGATGATTGCTCTCACTCAGGTAAGCTTCCGTGAATAACGCCTTCAAAAATTTGTCGGTCCCGGACTTATTGAAATGGCGTACGGAGATGACCAAGCCTACAGATCTGGTCAAGCAAGAAGATCGTCGAGACCTCTCAACACTAGTACTAAATATCATCGTGCGTTGACTCTGTTTTGTTGTATCCTTGCCTTTAATCGTTCATTAAATATCAGAGACTCGGGAAAAGTCGCTCTACCCCAGCTGAAGCACAACGCTGGCGGATGGCGAGTGGTTTTGAGCATGAACAGAGCGTGTTATGGACCCATACAGGAGTTGAGCAATAAGGTCATCGTGTTCTCTATAGCGGCGCACAGGTGAATCCTCTCCCGTAGGCAACGGCATGATTGAAATTTGACCGACGTTTGTCTAGTATTTCCACCACCGACGGTGCCCAACTTATCACACACTGTCTCTTCAACGCCATGCCTCAACTTCACCATCGCGATCCCTCCCTCCCCTTTACCCTCCACGTCTGGAACACACGATCACAGAGATTTCGCTTATCCCACGTGGTCACGTTCCTTTTACAGCCTTCCAGCGGCCTTTCTATGATACCATTGTGGACGGGATACCAATCCTGTTAGGCTTTTTCTGCAGTGGCTGCGCAATTTTTTCTTACTTCATCCTCGACCCTCGTCTGACGGCATATCGTTATGTAACGAAGGGTTCCGTAGCGACAACGTATCGAAAACAGGAAACGAACATTACGTCCTGGTGCAGATGCAGACCTTGTTGTGCTTGATAGACAAGGGTACGTCATCTCTATGTGGGTAAAAGGAAAGGAACTATGGTAGCAGAATGAGGGGTGGGGCCTCTAATCCTGGTTTGGCGATAAATGCATGTACATACATAATTCGCGGGTGGGCTTTTAAGCCTAACATGAGGCCCCGTTCGTCACGATTCGTCATCAGTCATCATTCCCTCTTACAACAACCTTTGTCAATGGATTCGTCTCAAGATTCGTCATCATAGTCATCGTTCCACTCTTCCACCACCACTCTTCCCCTCAACAAATCAAGCCGCTCCACTGCCGAAAGCAGCTCTGCTTCGAGCACGAGTTTCTGAATCGGTCGCCTCATGGTTATCCTCGCAGAAATCATTTCGCAGAGATGGAGGCCCAGCAAATCCAGCCGTCCGTCGTGATCCTCCACAGAGTGTATTACTATCGTTTGCAGATACGGCCATATCGGGCCGTCAGAAGACCGGCCTTCTAGCGGATGGCGCTCGCCAATAGACCGGAAAAGCTTGTCAATGTCGTACATGGAGACAATCGTGAGGTGAGTGATTGTAGGAATGACCCGGCAAAGGTCGATGTACGATCCCGGTTGGAAATAAACCGCTTTGAGCGTAAGGAATTGTAGTGCTGGGAACTTGAGCGCGCCGCAAGGGGCTTCGCAGAAGGCTGAGAGGTGATTGCTCTCGATTCCTTCGAGCTGTAGTGACTCCAGCTGAGGGGCGGAGACAGCTAAGAGGAGGCTGGATGTGAGGTAGGACATCTGGATGAGCTGGAGGGAACGAAGGGTTGGTAATTGTTTCGTTGTATATCGATCCAGCCGCCAACAATCGTAGACAATGTCTCTTGCCTGGAGACAAAGTCTCGTCAGGCACTGTGACGTAGTCAGCGTTTGGAGGAATCGGTTGTAGACCAACTCTGAGCGATGTGGTTGTAAGAGGTCCAATGATGTCAAAGTGTTGAGAGGTGGCCAACAACAACGCAGCATATCCAGCCGCGCGTGTGTCAATAGTGGTGCGCCATCCGTGAATATCTGTGAAGAAAAGTTGGTACCAACCAATGAGTCCATCATATCCTCAAATGTTATTGTCAACTTCCTTAGTGCCGGAGCGCGGAGGTGATGCAGGCGGGAAAGAGCCATGTAGACAGACTGCTCGTAACATCCTTCCAGGGCGAAGCTGGACCAACGATCCACGTGCGGGAGGAGCAGGTTGAGAATGTAGTCGATCCTTTCAGCCCTCTTATTTATGTCCTCGATATACTCCGTGTCCCAAAGACTTATTAGCAAGTCAAGATTACAGGACCTCGATCTCTCCAGGTATTCTCCAATCCATAGCAACGTAGTGTAGATGTGGATGTTCGTCCAAAGACACGGCAAATTGATGGCAACGTCCCGCCACCTCCGTGAGACATGTGAAATATGGACCTCAAATGGCAATTTCGTCTTGGGATGCGGTGACCGCCCCTTTGAACGACCACGTTCAAAAATCTCCGCTAGAAGTTCATTGGGAAGCGAAGAAATCGGAGGTGGCGGCGTGGCGCAGTAGCCGAGCACAAGGGAGTCGGCGACGTCTGCCATTGGAGGTATACCACTGTGCCCGGACATCGATGATGACCCTGGAGTGCGGTTTATCGCTCTGAACAGTGGGGGAGTAATTAGGACATTTACAATAGAGGAGGATGCCAGATTGTACTGACGCCTCCACTCGATAGGCGATCGGGTTGATCCTCCAAAGTGTCGCCTATCCGACCACACCTTGGGGTCAGGTTCTGGCTAGACTTGAATATCACCTCCAGATTCTAGAGTGGACGTGGAGCTTACATACCGAGGATACTGGATTGTGTGGGAGGCCTGGAGCCCAGATGTTCGGTAATTAGAGGGGGCGGGTCGTTGTAAGAAAAATGATGAAGAAAAGTCCTGATGATGTTGGAGAAAAAGTAGTAACTTAAAAACACGAGGCGTGCCTGGGGAAGTTGGCTTCGTTATCGATTCAGCGTGATGGACCCGTCGATAAAAATGAACGTTCGCCGATGCCCGAGTTCACCGTTGGCCATTGATCACCAAGTGAGAGAGATGTTCACAGGAAGAGCCACCATTGTCTCTCGTTGACAAAGTTGACCGGTAAGTACGGGAGAAAAGGGGCGCAATACATAAAAACTTCCCGAAGGGAAGGATTCTTCGATATCCAGTGACCGTCGTGGACTCGGTCTTGCGATCCGTACCCTGAAAAAACAAGGACACGTTCCGTTGTGACAGCTGTTATGTATACAACATCAATCCAGAGATTAACTTACATCAGAGATTCAAAATCAAAATGCGGTTCCTTGAATACAGGGGATATTAGCCAGATCAACCCATCCCGTCTATTCATTGAAGTGACGAAATGCAGCACGAGTTTGATGCAGAGATCGGTGGGCTCGTGGGTAATATGTAACGAAGCCTCGGTAAGAAAGCCAGCGGAGTGGTAACATCTTCGCGGAGGTACAGCAAGGAATTGCGAATGCAATAACTCCGCGCATCAGTGGCAGAGGCACCTCCGAGGTGTGAAATCCTACCAGAATTCGCACCAGTTCTCCTATTCAATATTTGGGGGAGATCGATCAAGCCACGAGAGTGCGCTTGGCCCGGCAACGTAATTGGTCGGACCCCATTTTTTTGACTGGGTATTGAGCACTTGACAAATATGACATTTCTATCATCCAGATCCCTCCTCAGCATCCAAAGCTGCCGGCAGATATCAGAGAAGGGAATGAAAAAGGGTCGCTCAGCTTGATGGTCACCGGTCACGGATCAATTCGAGCTTGAGAAATGGGGTCCAAGAACATTACAACCGAATAGACGCCAAAAGATCTAACTAGTGTCAAGTTCGTGAACACTCGCTGTCTCCCCTTCCCCCGTCTGGATGCCCCCAATGTTGATATGGGAATTGAACTAGCTAAATCCCCCAACGCATGTCATCCTACCGGAACAATCTTCTACGATGGTGCGCATGCGAGGGCTGAGTTAGACTAGATGCTGACATATATCTGGCAGGCTCATTACATTGGACCACAGCTTGGAGTGAGAGTTCACGCTTCAACTTGTGAATGAAATGACGAGGCTAATGCACTCCGTTACGAAGCAATTGGGCGGTCCCCAAACATCACTTTTGACTGCCATTTAGTTATGGTCTCCTCGAGACCGCCACTATCACGCCGATCAACCAGTTTTGGTGCCATGCTTCTCAGCTAGTTCGCATTCAGGTGGCGTCTCGGCCCTTCTCTATGCGTCATCGTAGGCGATCACCCCCGATTCTGAGAAGGTGTTTCCAGAATTCAACGAGCAAGGTTTGGCAAGTTCCCTGATAAGCCGTCCCCGCCCATTACCACGCGTGTCTTTCATTTCCCCATCAGTCGGTCTTCGTTACTCTGACCTGACCCTCCTTTTCGAGTT
>Ga0209006_10005483_pt1 | contig 11529 bp, 6 predicted proteins | sample JacPin_JW_Ref_O2_FD_188567 | JGI IMG/M metagenome (GOLD analysis project Ga0209006, IMG submission 188567) | Forest soil microbial communities from Algoma, Ontario, Canada - Jack Pine, Ontario site 1_JW_Ref_O2 (SPAdes) (version 2) | ecosystem: Environmental > Terrestrial > Soil > Boreal... | reverse complement strand
GTTGCCGCCGAGTACCAGCGCAAGGTCACCGCGCGCCAGCACCGGCCCGAGCCGGTCGGCTAGCTGACGCAGCGACTCGGTCGCCTGGCCGGCGTTCTGGGCCAGCGGGTGCTCCCGGTCAGGTGTCCATACCTGAACCGGCAGGTCTCCCTCGTCGTGCACCTCAAGCCCCGCTGCGATGAGCTTGGCGGGCAAGCCAGCTGAGCGCAAGGCTGCGGGGGCCAGGTCCTGGCCGGCGGCGTAACTGGCAGCGCTGCTCGGCACGCCCACGATTGAGATCCGGCTCACCGGCCGAGCATACCGACGTGCGCCGCGGCGTAGGTGAGGCATGGCTGGGTCTCGCGCCTGCCCGTAGCGCTCAACCCTGACTGCGGCATTTTGCCGGTAATGGGAGGTAGTTGCCGGCCGGGGCGCGCTGGCCGTTTGCGTTCGCGGCCGAAGTGGCGGGAGCCGTCGGGCGCGTTCGTGCGTCAAAGAAACATGCGCTGGAGAATGTGCGTACTCGGCGGCTGCCTGTTCGCCGGGCTGCTGACTGGCGTGGGGTGCGGATCGGAGGCTGCCCCGGCAACTCCGGTGCCGGCGGTCCATGCGGCGGGCTCGTCCTGCGCGCACGGATCAGGTTTCGCATTGTCGCTGGTATCGGACCGGGGTGGTCAGCCAACGCCGGCCTCGGCCGCTGCCTGGTTTGCCCGGCACGGTGGCCTGACCGGCATCCCTGCTGAAGGCTGGCGGCAGGTCAGCCGCAGCGGCAGCAGCGCGACGGTCGAGTCCGGCGCGGTCACCCTCCATGTGATCCAGGGGCCCGACCGGACATGGCAGGTCGACAGCGGCAGCCGGTGCTCGTGACTTGTCCCGAAGAGCCGCTACCTGGCCCCCTGGACTCCCCCCCGTCTGACACCGATCCACGCTCGCCGCGCGGCATGAGCGCATGGCAACGAGCCGGGCAGAAGTACACCTAATACTCCCGCGCCGGTCCACTGATGTCAGGCTGACTGCCATTATAGGTATTCAGCCCGAGTTCCTCTCTGGCGGCGTCGCAGAATTCGCGCATCGCGTCCTCTATCTCCATTATCAGTTCCGGCCGGGAACGGCTAACATGATTTTCGTTTTCGCAAACGAAAGCTTGTATGATCTGAAGGACGCCTAGCAGACCCAAGCAGGCCTCGTAAGTTTTCTCGGACTTGGCCGTATAGATAACGCGTGCCGCGCCTTCGCGTACCGATTGCAAAAGTGCAGTTATATCGCCCGGGCTCGGCCAGCTATCCCTTTTCGCGTAGCGAGAACCAACAGTATGCTGGACGGCTAGGTAACGACCTATGAATTCGGAATATGCTTGGGACCGGCTCGCCGTGTCGGCACGCATGAACTCCCGTTCCGCCTCAGCTGACCTTTGCCTAGAATCCTTCAGTGAAGGGAGTCGCGGACCAATAATACAGCCGCACGCGAGTGCGAAGAACGCAAGAAGAACAAGCCCGCCTATCATGCTTAGCATGATGAAGAGCTTCGGCGAAGCGATGTGTACTGGCTGCAAGGAAAAGATGGATACCGCAGTTACAATCGCCGCGAGAATAAAGATACCGAATGCGGGCTGCACCACATATATACAGAGCCACCGGCAGATGGATTCGAGCTTAGAATCCTTCTCAAGAACCTTCATGCGGTAGACAGCCCAAGAACCTGCCGGGAGAACGATGAGGCCTACATCCCCTATAATCTCGGGCCACGTCCAGGATGAACTACCCGATCCCTGGTACCAGGCCTCCCAGGCACCTTGTGCCGCTCCCGCGAGGAAGCGGAATACTACGGCCGGCCCCACGAACACGACTATCCAGAAAGCGGCCCACGCAGCCTGCGTGGTGCTCGGATTGGTGTACATCATCAACGTAATCGAATAGAAGAGCGCCAGCACCGACGTGCCGAATACCACGCCATAAAGGAGCAGTTCGTCGGCGAATTTTTGGGGCTGTCCCACCTGGGAAGTGAGACTTGCGTACAGAAATGAAGACATTGCCAGAGACGCGATCGAAAAAGCCAACGTTGCGCCAATCTCGGCGCGTTTTATGGGATGGTTCCTAACCACCTCAACAGGATGCTCACCCTTTTGGAATGGATGGGGAAATCGCGTCCTGTGCTCACACCTCCTATCCGCGCACTTACTGGTGGCCCCTTCCTCCCTACTGTGCTTACCTGTAGCGTATTCGTACGCAAGATATATTGCCAACGCTGCGAAGCTAAAACCGGTCATGATTTCTGCAAAACTTGCATATGTGCTGGCAATTGAACTGAGATCCGCGTCACTTAGCGGTTTATACTCGATGGCAGCAGTAACGAAGTTCGCCGATGACGTGATCATCTGTCTACTCCTCGGGACTGATCATCTTGAGTCAGTACATCATGTCGGCAGAACCTTAATAAATTGGTCACTGCGGTTATAGGAGGACGTCATGCCGACATGAAGGCACTCTGAGGTCTTTCAGCGGGTGCCTATACTGCCACATCCTCCGCAGATACGATGCGCGTTTGCCCAAAAGATCAGCTCACGACCGGGGCCCACGGCACGGCATCATGCGAAGAGGGATTATGTAACTAGCTGAGCGACTGTCAACCGCCTAGTTCCGTACGTGACTTCCAGCTCCATTTGTTGGCCAGCTCCAGATCCACCTGATTTCAGGGGGAACCAGTGTCGGCGAGTTCTGACGCCACCGGCTGACAACCACACCTGGCCCTTCCTCGCAGGTGCCGAATCCGCCGTCCGGAGGAGCTTGTCAAGGTGGAGCGCCCGCAGGCGGAGCCTGTGGCCGAACGACCTTGACACGCGACGGAGGACAGCCACAATCGCGGCTCCGAGGAAGGGCCCGCCCCCAGCAAGCAGATCCAGCTCCCGCCGCTGACAAAGCACCGCCTGTTGATCGACAACTGGATCCGCGACTCACCGATAACTGGCGTCAGAACTGACCTACAGAGCCAACCGCGTCGATTCGGCAAGATAGGTCGCCGCCGATGAATGACGATGCCTAAATTACGCAGGTGGGGCACTCATTTCGGCAGATCCGGGCGTCGACCAGCGGGCGGGTTATCCGTGATCTGTGACCGTGAGAATCCGGGCGATGCTGTCGGCGAAGCGGGGAATCGCATCGGGATCGCCGGCGCTGCAGGTCGGGTTGAGTTCGCCGATCGACAGCGCTCGCACCCGCGGATCTCGTGCGGCCGGCATGAGCGCCTGTTCGGCTTGGCCGAGGGTGGGCTCGTGTTGCGCCGGCGGTGTCCTCCGCCAGCGGGTATCGGTGAAGTCCAGGACGTCGACGCCGACGCGTGCCGCAGCGCACAGGTCAGAGAAAAGTATGACCTGCTACGGGAGCCGTTCCTTGGCCCGGAGCAAGGCGACAGCGGCGGCCGCGCGGGCTCCGATTTCGTCGTCGTAGACCTTGGGAACGATAGTGCAGTCGACAGCCCCGCTAGAGCAGGCGTGCTCCTGGCCGGACTCGCGTACGCGGGACATAAACCGCCCGGCGGCCGGGAAGGAGGACTCGGATACGAGCCCGGCCGGGCCGAAGAGCACGACCTTTTCCGGGTTGAGGAGGCGCAGGAGCATAGCTATGGCGACGCCTAGGGCATCGGCAGCCTGATCAAGGGCCGCGGCCGCGTATTCGTCGCCCTGTCCGAAGTACCGTAGGACCGCGGCGAGGTCGGATGCCTCGGGGGCGGCTCGGCCGGCTAGCTCATCGAAAACTTCCGGGATAGCCACCGTGCTGGCCACGCTGTCCAGGCAGCCCTGGTTGCCGCATCGGCAGGTGCGGCCTTGTGGCTGGACTACCAGGTGCCCGATCTCGGCCGCTGGCCCGCCGGCGCCGTGGATCAGCCGCCCGTTCGCGATCATGCTGCACCTGACGTCTTCGTCGAGCACGATGGCCACCAGGGACTGAGGTTCCCGGCTCTCCCCGTAGACGTATTCGTACTCGGCGAGAACGTTCGCGGCGTTTTCGATCACGGCCGGGAGCGCCGTAGCCTTTTGCAGCTGCTCACGGAGCGGGAAGTCGTCCCAGGCACCGGGCCGGCCGGAACCGGGCGCCGTCGTGACCTGACCGCCGGAGGACGCGACCTGAACGCCAAGACCGATCCGGTCCGGCGGATACTCATCCGCCCCGGCGACATCGGCGATGAGATTCCGGACGAGGTCCCCGAGCGCGTCTAGCTGACTGGCCAGGCCGGCCGCCGGTTCCAGTTCCCGGTCCGCCGACGCGAGTTGCCGCGCGTCGGCATCGATGATCGTGCCGACCAGACGGTGCGGCAGCATCGTCACGCCGACGGCAAAATCGAGGTCCGGGTCCTGGGTGTCCGCGTCAGCCAGGCCGGCGTCAACCAGGCACGTGCGGCCGCGCGGGGTGATGTCCCAGGCATTGCGCCGCCACTCCTTGCGCCGCCACACGACCCCGGCGGCGAGCAGCCGGCGCCCGACCCGGCTGGCCTCGGTCTCGTCGATGCCCAGCCGCATGGCCAGTTCCTGGTTGGACAGCCCCGGGCGCTCGGCCACGGCCTTGAGAAACTGGCCGGCGTGGCTCGAGGGGTCAGACCCCGCCTGAAGGGTGGAGGGCAGGCGGCGCAGGGCCCAGTGGGTGACGTCGATCAGGCCGAGAAGCCGGCCGCGCTGCTCAATCTGGTCAGCATCCGGGTCGGTCAGCGCTTCTTGTCGGCTGTAGATCCATTGCAGCCCATCCTGCGCCGCCTCCAGGGCAGGCCTATCGGCCGCGAGCGAGGCATCGGTGACGAACATGCCCAGGGCGCTGAACTGACCCTCGGCGATGATCCTGACCGACTCCATCTCGCCGGTCAGCCGCCGCACCTGGGCGTGCCGGTCCCGGCCGACTTCTGGCTTGTCCATCGCCGACTCCTCTACCCGGGGCTTTCGCCCAAGGCACGCCTCCCGCAAAGCTGACGTCTTCATGATGCGTCTATGTCAAGTGAATGTCAAGTGACGGTATGCATATCTTTGAACGAAGGCATTGCTTCTGCCGCCCCTGGAAGCTTGGTTTATCTAGACACTAGTTTTAGGAGATTTCCGCATTTACCGTATTCATCGAATTTCGATTCGAGTAACATTTCAGGTTGTCCGCGGGAGCTGAGATCTGGCCCGTCCTGGGCTCTAGCTCCAGGACGGCGCCCGGAACCGCGTCGCTGGCGCTAAGCCCAGCGGAACCCCGGGACCAGGCAAGTCGCCGTGAATGAGGCCCGCGGCCGGCGAGGGGCAGGTCGGCTCGCCGCTCGCCGGCCGGCCGGCCGGCCGCCCGGCGGGCCGGCCGCCCGGCCGTCATCTCGCTCGCACCGGAAGATCACTGCCTTTTCAGCCGGGCAAATGGCGAACTTCGCCCGGTTCCCTCCGAAAGCGAAGAGGGCTAACATAATCACGGATAGGAGGCCCATTGTCGCCCCTAAGGCGGGCACGGAAGCGCATCTGGGCCCAGTCTCGTGGGGGGGCCTGCGATGACGCACCCGGCTGATCCGGCGGCGCTGTTCATCGAGCTTTATGACCAGCTCCCGGAAGAAGTGTTCCTGCGCCCCGATCCGGAAAGATGGAAGCGCGATCCCGACGTCCAGCGCCATGCGCAACGCGTGCGCGCCTACATTCAGGAATTCGGCGAGGCCGATCCCCGCCAGGTCCAGGAGATCATCGACAAAGACGAGCACCGTGGCACATTCGCTGTGCTGCGGGGAATTGACCTGGCGCTGGAAATCATCAACCCCTGGTTCCCGTCCTTCGAATACGGCAACCTGGCGGAGCTGACCAGCCGTTACGTGGAAACAGGCCGGCTGAACGCGTCCACGGCCGACGGTGTGCTGCTGCCCCGGGGCGCGTACCCGAACCGGCCGCAAGGGCCGGGCGGCAAAGCCGCTTACTTCGGCCTGCACCGCGTCACAGCCAAATCCTGGGAAAAGATCAACCACGGCATACTGCCGGCCAGGCGCGGACCGGCTTTCCGGCCCGGCGAGGCGGTCCAGATCGGTTGCGCTCCCCTGCTCGAGACGTTCGAGGACGTCACGTTCGATCCGGCGCTGCCCGTCGGTTACGACGCGTTCAGCCTGGCGCCGGTCGACTCGGCATCGCTGCGTAACCGCATCTCCAGTGTGATCAGGAAACTGGATGACTCGGGGGCCGTTATCGGGGTGATCCCGGAGGGAACGCTGACCGACGGGCTGCTGAAATACTGGAAAGAGGAGGCGGCCCGCACCGCGGCTCAGGGCAAGTCGCTTCGCTGGCTGCTGGTGGGCACCGGGCCGCTGGGCGGCGATGATCCGCCGCCGAACCGTGCCGTTCTCATCGACCGCCTGTCCGGTAAGGAGATCTTGGCGCAGGACAAGCTCGCCGCCTTCGTCTTGTCGGCCGGGCAGGCCAGCGAGTGGAAAATGCCCGGTGGGCCGATCGGCCGCTCGGTAGCGGAGCACATCACACGCGGCTCGCAGATCACGGTCCTGGAAACGGCCCTCGGGCGACTCGCGATCGTCATCTGCGAGGACCTCAGCCAGTCGGCCGGCTGGGCCCGGGAGCTCATTGAGTGCGGGATAACTCATCTGTTCGTGCCGATCTTCTCGAAGGCGATCATCCCGTATCGATGGGTGGGACAGGCCGCCGAGCGCCTGATCGCCGACACCGGGGCGTGGGTGATCGTCGCCAATAGCCTGGTGGTGCAATTCGCCATGGACCCGGCACTGGGTGACCCCGACTGGTACACGTGCCTGGTCGCCGGCCCGCAGGACCCGGACCGGCGCGAATACGATAATTTTGACTGGCAGTTCGGCTCGGCGAAAGCAGGAGACGACCTCGGCCTGGCAAAGCGGAACGGAATAGCTAAACTGCCAGAGATACGCGCGGCGAGGCTTTACGAATTGTGGGTCGAGAATCCGCCGGAACCAAGGGTCAGATAAACAGTATCGAGCGCAGCCCTGGGGGGGCCATGCAACGGGATCGATCGACCCGCCGTGCCAGTACCTCCGCCGATGCGGGATCAGCGGCCCGCGCAGAAGACGACCAGGTGGTTTACGAGCTGGCCAAAGACTTGCGTGAGAAGGTCAGGTCGGTGAGCCCGGACGAATTCTACTGGCAGGAAAGCCATTACGACCACGATTCCAGGCGGGGCCGTGAGCTCCTTTTCCTCATGGCAAACTATGAATGGGTCCGGGCCACCTCCGAGATAATTGATGTCATGAGATCCGACACGATCGAAACGACAATAAAGATCGACGTCGACCTCACCCAGATCACCCACGAGGCGTTCCGCAAGAGGACTGACCGCCTCTGGCTGCCGATTGCGATACTGCCGCCGGAAACCGGTCAGCATCACTTCGAGCCCGATCTGTTCGCCGCCGTTACCGACGCGGCGGGCGCCCCGATGCCCATGCTGCCCGCCGCCGATCTGCGGCACCAGATATCAGCGGCCATGGCCGAAATCATCGCCAAGATGGCGGTTTCGCACCTGCCCAGCCCGGTGGTGGGCCAGGCCGACGCCAATCACGGCACGCGCCACGTCCCGGTGTCAGCGGTCGAGACCCGCGACGAGCGGCTCCTGCTGTCCGCGGCGATTTACCGGCTGCTGCGGTACGAACCCAGCAGGAATACAAACGCTGCGCGGTACCGGCGGGTCGTCGATCCACCCAGGATCAAGAAGGCCAAGGACTCCTTGCTCCCGCTGCTCGACTATTACGTAACGCTGTTGAGGCAGCGCACGCAGTCCACCAGGGCGGCGACGGAGGAGGCCCGGGAACCGCAGTTCAATCCGGAACTTGCCCGGCGGGCGATCAAGGTGCTGCAAGCCCTCGCCGAGTCGGTAATCGTGGTGGTGCTGGTGGACCACACTGCTGCGCCCTCGGTGCTGACGGTGCGAGTGCCGGCCAGAAAGCTCGAGGTCTCAAGGGCAACCTGGTTCAAGCCGTGGACGTGGCCGGTCCGGCCCTGCGGCCGCCTCGGCATCGACATGCTGATGCCCACCGCGGACGCGGACCGTCAGATCCAGGTCAACCTGCCCGTCGGCGTATCCCTGGACCAGGCCGCCGGATCGCAGCCTCCGCACCTGGATATATCGGTAGAGCTGCCGCTGCCATGGCAGGACTTGTCTGTCTCGCTGGAACAGGTCGTCGCGTCACATGATCGTGGCTGGCCGCAAGCACTGGTCAGCGCGCTTGTCGACCTGTCCCGGGTGAAGTCGGCGACGGCGCTCCGGACCCTGCGGCCCCATGAGGTGCGGGGCAGTCATCAGACGGCGGCCAATCCGCATGAAGCACTGGAAGCGCTGGCGGCCGAGCTGAGCTGGCCCAGTGCCGCAGATGACGCTGACCTGACCCATCTCAAGAAGGGCTGGCAGCAACTCAAAGAAGTCGGCCAGCAATTCGCTACGGGCAGGCTTTCTTTGTTCCGGAATACCTTGGCGGACGCGGCCAGCCCGCAGACGGTGGTGGCGCGGGCCGATATGATCGAAGATGTCTCGCAGCGCGCTATCCCGGGGAATGCCAGATTTTACGTCGACGTGGTGGTCGACGACTACGGCTATTTCTCCACGGCCAGGTCTTCCGCGGTCATGAGCCTGATCTTGATGATCGGAGTTCTTTTTTTCCTGTTTTTCTGGCCAATCGCAAAGACCAGTGTAGCCACCCCGGCTCCTGAGGTCCTGGCCATTGTGCTGACCTTGTTCGCCACCGTCCAGGCCGATCGGATCGAACGTCCCGACCGCTCGACATTGCGCGGCCGCCTGTTTGCCTTCGGCAACTGGCTGATAGCTGCCTCAATGCTTCCCGCGATAACCCTGGCGGTCGCTCTCGCTTTCCAGGCACACGGGCGGACTGCAGAATTCTGGGCAGAAGGCTGTAGTGCCGCGCAAATTGCGTTCTTGCTGCTCATGTGGCACGGGCCTTTGATGTCCACCGGCTGGCCCAGGATGGGAAAGCGTCGCATCATCAATACCGACCACCCGGACTACAAGCACTTCGAAGCGCTGCGCAGCAACTACTGGCGGATTACGACAGCTGACGCCTTGATGATCGGGCGCAAGGCATACGGCTATGTCCTCTGGCAGAAGGCTGACCCCAACCGCGCGGCCGCATTCGTATCGCCCGAGTTGCGACCCATCCTGACCTGGGATCGTGCGTCAGCGGTAGCACCGGATGAGTCGAGAAGCGTGCTCGCGCTGCTCCGCGCGGGCACCCTGAGTCAGGCGGCGACGTTCGTGGTCTTCCGTGGGGAACCCGATGGCGCGTGGCCGGCCGGCGCGGATGCCCGTAGGCAGCTGGAGCTTGATCCCGGGCGGCTGGTTCCCATGGACAGCGCGATCAGCGCCGTCGACGTGTTCGTCGGCGTCGGCCGCGGCGAGATGCTGACCGTCAGGGAACACCCCGTGGTCACCATGCTGAAAGCAGCCACGAACAAGCTGGTGGTGATAGACGCCCAGCTGCCGGTCCCGGCACCGGTGGCGGGACATGACGAGATGCACTGGGCTCGGATCAGAGTAGCCCTGCGAGACAGTCAGGACATCGGCCGGCTCACCGGATTCCTCGGCGCCGTCTATGCGGACATGAGCGGGCAGGAAAATGCCGGGCACATGTTTGCCGTACAGGCTGTGCCGGCCGTCCCGCCGCGCCTCATCTGTGCGCCCGGGTCAGCAGAACCTCAACGGGAGGGTGAAGAGAGCGAAGCGCCAATGCTCACCAGTGACCTGGACGTCGTGAACAGCGGGGCCGCAGGCAGCGAAAAGGCTGATGCCCGGGCCTGGCACGTGCTGGCCATAGGTGCTGACGCCCGGAGCAATATCGAGAGCGAGATCCTGCAGCGCCTGGCTTCAGTACGGCCGGGCTACCAGCTCATCGGACTGACTTACGCGCTGCTGCACGGGACGGCGGTTATCTTTCTGCTTGTCCATGAGCCGCAGGCCGGCGATCCGCCGGAGCCGCCAGCCGATCAGATATCGCAGCCAGAGCAAGAACGAGCCGCCGCCCTCCAGGCCGAACTTCGCGCCATACCGACCTTGTCCAAGGTGCAAGTCCTGCTGCACGAGAGCCTGACCAGAGTCCAGCTCGGGCCGGTGGCCAGCTACCCCCTGCTGCGAATCCGTTTCCGCTGGCAGGATCAGCCGCAAGCGTTTCTGAACCTGCTCGACTCGCTCAACAAGGTGATCAAAGAGGAACTGAAAGAGGAACTGAAATCAACCAAGCAGCTCGGCTGGAGCGTCGCCTATGCCCGGCTCCAGGTCCCGACCGGCCAGGTCGCGCGCGGGTCGCTGGCGGTCCGCCTGCACATCGCGGCCGAGGCGATAGACGACTGGGACTCGTCCAGAATGGAAGAAATCGGCCGGAGAATTGAAACGGCCGCAGCCCTGGCCGCCGAGAAGGAACGAGCTGCTATTTCCCCGGCAAATGATCCGTCCAAACCGGATGATCCAGTGATAAACATTGACCGGATCAAGAAGCGATGGCGCCGGGAAAGCCTCCTGGTCACGGAGGATCAGGCGCGAGATCCGGAGCGGCGGAGCACAACAGCAGAAACGTAACCTGGCCAGGAGGGCCGCCGGCGTTTACCGGCCGGGCAGCAGCACGCTCAGGCAAGTGACGCAGCCTTCGAGTTTCTCGAACTCGCTGATGTCCGCCACGACCGGGGTGAAGCCCAGGTCGTCGATGAGCTCGGCGGTGCGGGGAGCGGCCGCGGCGATCAGCACCCGGTCGCCGCCCAGCGGGACGACGTGGCAGCCGGCCTCTTCGTCCACCGGGCGGACCGCGGGGAACAGCTCGGCTGGCACCAGCTCCGGGAGCAGCAGGAACGTGCCGTCGGGCAGCGCGGTCACCGCGGACTTCAGGTGCAGCACGTTGCCCAGCGGGACGGCGACCACGGTGCGGCCCAGCGGGGCCAGCAGCGCGCGCAGCTGGCGGATGCCCTCGCCGTTGGTCCGCCCGCCGCGGCCCACATACACGGTGTGGCCGGCCTGCAGCACGTCGCCGCCGTCCAGCGTCCCCGGCTCGCGGATACGGGCGGTGCGCAGGCCCAACGACTCGACGATCATCTCGACGCCGGCCACCTCGGGCCGGCGGGCCGGGGCGCCCGGGCGGGCCAGTACCGCCAGGTCCTCGCAGACCACTACCGCGTCTTCGACGAAGACCGAGTCCGGGCAGTCCTCGGCGGCGGGCACCTGCCGGATCATCCAGCCGCTGGCGGCCAGCGCATCGGCGTACGCGGCGTGCTGGGCCCGGGCCAGGGTCACGTCGACCGGGGCCCGGCTGATGTGGGTGACGATGCCCTCGGCCAGCCTGCTGCTGGTTTCGCGGACCAAGACCGTGCCGTTCACCGATTGCTCCCTCATCTCTCGTAGATGGGGGCGGACAGGGGGAGGAGGCGGAACCGGCGGCGGCGGCGGGCGGCGCCGGGGCGGTTGCCGCTCACGATGTCGTTCAGGGCGTCACCGACCTGGCGGAACGCCACCACGACCAGGACCAGGATGATCAGCGGCGGGTACACCTGCCACCAGTAGCCGTTGAACAGGTTATTGACTCCGTCGCTCA
>Ga0209006_10005482_pt1 | contig 11529 bp, 8 predicted proteins | sample JacPin_JW_Ref_O2_FD_188567 | JGI IMG/M metagenome (GOLD analysis project Ga0209006, IMG submission 188567) | Forest soil microbial communities from Algoma, Ontario, Canada - Jack Pine, Ontario site 1_JW_Ref_O2 (SPAdes) (version 2) | ecosystem: Environmental > Terrestrial > Soil > Boreal... | reverse complement strand
ATCGGTTGGATCGGAGCGCTACTAATCATAGTCGCGTACGGGCTAATTTCAGCAGGAAAGCTTGACGCGCGCTCCCGGCTCTATCAGATGATGAATATCGTCGGGGCGGCAGGATTTATCGTGAATAGCGGCTGGAACGGCGCACTTCCTTCTGTCGGACTCAATGTCGTGTGGCTGTGCATTGGCGTATACACTCTGTTGCGACGTGCTCGTCAATGAGGGTCATGTCCGTTCCGATATTTGCCAGAACAGATCAATCGCGCGGGCAAGCCGCACCGCTTTTAAAGAGCTCAAAGATTAGTTGCAGGTTGGTCCTTGGCGTGTGGCACGGCAGGTTTCTTTACAGTTCCACTGGCTCTCTGAATCAGCTCCGCGGCTGCCCTAGCGCCCTCGGCTGCAATCGAAGGACTGTATGCTGTTACCGTGAATCGTGTGACGAGACGGTCGGCGCGTAACGCTCCCCCATTGGCAGTGAAGTGATCTTCCGTGACGATCGCAACTCCGCAGCGGTCGATTTGGAGTCTGAATTCTTCGGGCGTCCCTTTCAGCGCAAGATTCTCGCGGGCCGTTTTTCCGGCTTTCAGTTCGCCGAGCCCGCCAAATGTTCCACGACGATTGCACGAGTCGCCAACCTGCACAGTACCTCCGCTCTGAAGGCGCCAAGTAGGTGATTGCGGCACGTCGTTGGATCCGCCAAAGCCGCCGTATTTATTAACGAGGCCGCTCTCGAGAGCAGTTTCATGAATGGCGTTTGCGGGCGAATAGCCCACTGAATGGACGATTGCCATCGCCCGTTCCTTGCCTGGGACGGGCGTGAACATAACTTCGTACGACTCACCGTCCACTTGAAAGGTGCCGCCTGCAGGGGAGGCGGGAGGCGGAGTCCACGCGGCGATAACGTTCACGAAACGCCCGTTTGCAATGGGCTGCATGACGCCTTTGCCCGAGTCCAGATAGCTCAGTGTTTCCTCTGACTCATCATAGTCCAGTAGTTTCTTGGACTTGAGGACCGCGCGCACTTCATCGGGCGACATTCCCAATTTCACGCCAGCAACGTCGATTCGGCTGGGAGATCCATCGAGTTTCTCCGCCGACGCGACTGGGGGTGGCGGGGGCGGCGGATTCTCCGCCTGGGCTCGTGCCTGGGGCGCGGGCGCGGGCACCGTCGCGCCTGCAGCGCTCACACCCGAAACATATCCGGTAGTAACCAGTAGGCCTTGCTGCTGAGCGTCGGCACAGCTGTAAAGCGAGACCGCAATGTTCTTTATCCCGGTTATCCCATCCGGGCGCGGTACCGGGTCACCCCGCACAGCGTTTGTTTCGCTGTTACCAGTTTTGGTGTTTACGAGGCAATAGTATCGCAGCACATGCGGCGGCGCCCCGAGGTCGAAATGGCCGCGTACCGCTAGCTGCTCGGGGACTTCTTTGAAGGACTGTTGCAGGGAGAAGAAAACACTGCCTTCAGGGAGAGACTTCGGCGCATCGCTCGGCGGGGAACTCTGCGCCGCACCGCCCTCTGACTGCGCCAGCGCGCCATTCCAGCCGCCAACGAGTAGTTCGAGGCTTACTACGAAAGCGCCGTAGCGTAGTCGTCGCGAAATTGCCACGCGTTCCCCCAGTTTCGTTTTTTATCCCAGTTACGAGGATTCTAGTCGCTAGTGAAAGAATCCGCACTATCTTGAACGCGGATCGGAGAATGATGGCCGGACGGTACTTCAGCGAAAAACGGGCGGAAATCGTCGATTCCCTTTCTGACTCATTGTTGCCTTTTGGCGCCAGAGGACCGACCACGACAGGATCCGCTTCGGCAAGTACTCCTCAGGCGAGAGCTTACGAGCCCTAAAAAAATGCGATCGATTGTGGAGCGGCGCCAAATATTCCGATGCACTGGTCCGCCAAATTCGTGACAAGCCAGTTGTGGCCGATGAAGGTCTGTTGCGTACGGCGGGCTCCTGGCGGCAGGAAATGGTACAGCCTGCGCTCTCCCTGAAAGCTCAGCCAATAAATCTTGATCGGCTGGTCGCTGCGGTTAACGAACGTTATGCCAGTGGACTCCTTTGAGGCGAGCGAAGGAAAGTTGGACTCGGCTGCGCAGGAGCGCGCGGAGGAAAGCTCGTCGCAGGCGCGCAAATGCGGTGCCGACTTTATGGAGCAGGCAATGGCGTATCCGGCCGGTCCGTCGACGAGTGCAGAGGGCGGCTCGGGCATGCACATCGCCGGCAGCATGAGTGTGCCGACGGCAAGCGCGATCGAGTGTTGCATCGACCTGGTTCGGAAGAAATGCCGCCGATACGCGATTGGCATATTGCAGGAACGCTCAGCAACGACCTGACCGGTGCGACTGACGGGACCTTACAGTAACTTCGGAGTGCACTTAGATTGAACGGACTGGAATTGCCAACCAGGGCACATATTTCCGACGTTCCGGATTGGCTGCCAGTGCAGACCCGATGGCACCGTGCGGGACTAATAGCCTGGCGCCACTTGTGCAACGGCAGGAGTGGGGTCGACAACCTTTAGGCAGCGGAGGATGCCCAACGGCTTGTACAATTCCGTTCGCCTCAACCTTTTGACTCCGCTTAGGCTCGTTGCAGCGGAGAGGCGAGGTAGCAGCCGAACTCTTTGGGGAAATCGACGGACACGCGGGCATGGACTCGGCCCTGACGGTCGAGGAATTCCGCCTCGTCATCCAAGGGCACGACCGCCCCATGCCAGACGTTAGGATGCAGATAGAGTCCACAATCGCCGTCGCACCAGAAGCTGATGAATTGATCCGGCGTCACATCGTCCCCGGGTAGCGCGAGTGGTATCACGAAGCTATGTCCATTGAGCGGATAGAAGAGCTGGCCGCCGTCCGGGTGATAATTAGCGCGCCAGGTTAGCGCACGCTCGCGTGGCCTCTCCGAGGTGCTCTTCGCCGCCTCTTCCGGCCAGTTGCTCCAGCCAAAGAGATAGCTGTCCCCCACGGCGTTGTTTCGGGCGTACAGCGTCTCGCCTTTCCAGCAGAATTCGAACAGCCCTTCAACTACACCGCCCTGATTACCAGAATTCTCGTCGATTGGGCGCCAACCCTGGGCAGGCCAGCGAACAATCTCGATCGGGAAATTCTTGGGGTCGTCAACCAAACAGCCATAGCCCTTCAGGCTTGCTTCAGTAGCGACCACGAGTGGGGTTTCATGCAGTCGCCGCACGCCGGTGGTCGGTGTATAGGCGATCTGCGACAAATCGATATCCATGACGATATTTGTCCCAACTGATCAGAGTGCCCATTATGCACCGCGGAAGCCATCGCATTCACGGGTGGCCGGCGGAGTGCTTTGGGGCGTCGCAGATGCGCCTTGGCGCATAAGCCCCTTTCTCGGCCGACAAGGCCAGATTAGGGCGCGTGCAGTACCGGCAAGGGCGGGGCGGCCGCTGGTACGGCCGTACGGAAGTCGCGACCGAGGAGAGCGGCGACGGTCGCGGCGATCTGCGCTTGCACAACGGCAGGGGGGCCGGAGCGCTCGCCAAGCGGGGGCGTGTCCGGTCCGATCACCGCGACCCATATGTTCTCGGAGCCGTGTTGGGAGACGCCGTGCTCCTTCCACTCCTCGAGCCCGCTGCCGCGGCCGTGATCGCAGGTGATGATGAACGTCGTCTGCCCGCGATACTCGGGAAGCGCCTGCATCGTCTCCCAGAGCTCACGCACGTACGCGTCCATGTGGTGGGCGCTTTCCAATACGAGGTCATAGTGGCCGATATGCGCCCACCAGTCGGTCTCGCCGTAGCCCACAAATAGCACGCGCGGCCGCGCCGCTTTCACGTAGTCGATGAGCGGGATCTGCAGGAATGCATCCCAGACATCCCCGGGTTCGAGCTCGCTGGTCTGTTCGTATAGCTGATCGAGCAGCGCCTCACGCGGGCCGGAACGGTTCCCCGCCAGTCGCGTCGATCCCGCCTGCAGTACGAGCTGGCTGCGCGGCTCGTTAAAGATGTCCTTGAAAGCATGCCAGGACGCGAATGCGGCCACCCGGCCGTGCAGGTCAGGCGCCTGATTTAGCCACTCGTAGACGCTGACGTTGGGATTTGGACCGTATTCGTTGGTATTGATGCGCGCATCCGCATGACCGGTCAGCATCTCGTTGTAGCCCGGATATGAGAAGGCGAGACCGTTCGTGACCCGGGCAATGCTGCCCTTGGCTTGATTGCCGAAGATCTGGCCCTGCTTGGCTACCACGTCCCACAGAAACGGAAACAGCAGCCTGCGACGCACTGTCGGATCATCGTCCCAGAAACGCTGCTTGAGGCTCGCCTCGCTCGCCCAGATGCCACCGTGCTCCTCGTTGAGGAGCGTGGGATCGGCGCCGGTGAAGACCTCCTGCCAGCGCAGGCCGTCGCTGACGATCAATACCACGTTGTGAGTCTTCAGTTGTGCGGGCGCCGGCGCATTGACCGCGAGCGCAAGTGCCGGTAGGAAGGGGAGCCAGGTCGTTGTCTTCATGCTCCCTCCGTCCTACCAGTCTGTCGGACTACGTTTCTCTGCAATGCACTGCACCGCATGTTGCTGACGTTGCATATAATCCTCCGAGTATACCGAACGCCAGGGCCAATCGATTGCATTCCATTCCAACTTTTCCCGAGACTTCGCGGGACGGCCACATGAGCGTTGATACGACCCCTCGGTTCACGCTCGCAGATGCCGCAGCTTTCGCACACGAGATTTACGGTCTCACTGCCGCTGCCTCAATGCTGCCGAGCGAACGGGATCAGAACTTTGCCCTGGATGCTGTCACCGGAGAGAAGTACGTCCTGAAGATCGCCAAATCTGATGAAGAGCGCTCGGTCCTTGAGCTCCAGAATGCGGCACTTACGCATGCGGTCAAGCGTGCCCCCGAACTCGCGCTGCCGCGGTTAATTCCGGCGGCTTCGGGCGAGAACATGGTGACCATCAGGAACATCCAAGGCAAGCCATACCTCGTACGCCTCTTGACCTGGCTCGACGGTGAAATATTCGTTCACGCCTTGCCCCATGATGCTGCCTTGCTCGCCTCTTTGGGTGCCGTGGTGGGCGAAGTAGACCGGGCGCTGCAAGGCTTTTCACATCGCGCAATGCACCGTGAACTGTATTGGGACCTGAAGCGCGCGGATCTGGCGCTTGTGCACCTATCGCTATTGCCGAAAGAGCAGCAGCCGGTCGTGCGACATTTCATGCAGGCTTGGGAAGGCGTCGAATGGAAGGCGCTGCGGCACAGCCTCATTCATGGTGATGCCAACGACTATAACGTGCTCGTACGAGAAGGACGCGTCGTGGGCTTGCTCGATTTCGGAGACATGGTGTATTCGGCCGTCGTTTGTGATTTGGCCATTGCGCTCGCCTATGCGTTGCTCGATCAGCCGGATCCATTAGGAGCTTCGGTCCCTATCATCCATGCGTACCACGGTCGATTCGCCCTCACGGAGCACGAGATTGACGCTCTGTATCCCCTCATGACCGCACGTCTATGCATGAGCCTGTGTTACGCGGCGTACAATGCGCAGGTGAAGAGCGGCGATGCGTATCAGCTTGTGACCGCAGGGCCCGCGTGGACTTTGTTGCAGCGCCTGATCAGCGTTCCGCGGGATTTCGTCCACGATCTGTTTCGTCGCTCTGTCGAGATTCTATGAGCGCCCACGAGGACTCAACAGGCGCGCTTCTCGCCGCCCGCCGCAGACTGATCGGCCCCAGTTTGACATTGAGCTATCGCCAGCCATTACACCTCGTGCGCGGGTCGATGCAGTATCTCTTCGATCAAACCGGCCGGCGCTATCTCGACGGCTACAACAATGTGCCACATGTGGGACATTGCCATCCGGAAGTCGTGCGCGCGGCCGCCGAGCAGATGGCGTTGCTCAACACCAACACTCGCTATTTGCACGAAAGCCTGGAGAAGTTCGCCCAAGCTCTCACATCGACGCTGCCCGAGCCGTTGCGGGTGTGCTTCTTCGTGAATTCCGGGAGCGAGGCGAACGAGCTTGCCTTACGTCTTGCACGTGCACATACGCACTCCATTGATATGATCGTGCTCGACTCTGCCTATCACGGCAATACCACGACGCTCACCGACATCAGCCCCTATAAGGCAGGTGGTGCGGGAGCCCCGCAGCCATCCTGGGTGCATATCGCTCCCCTGCCCGATGTATACCGGGGCGCACATAAATCCGACGATCCGCGCGCAGGCGAGAAATACGCTCGAGCCATGAGTGAGTTCATCGCGCAGCTCGCGCTACAGCGCAAGGGTCTGTGCGGGTTCATCGCCGAGAGCTGTCCCAGCGTGGGCGGTCAGCTTCTACTTCCGAAAGGCTATTTGGCGGCGGTGTACGCCCAGGTCCGCGAGGCAGGGGGCGTCTGCATTGCCGATGAGGTTCAAACCGCTTACGGCCGACTCGGGCAATATTTCTACGGCTTTGAACAGCAGCGCGTCGTTCCTGACATCGTCGTGCTCGGCAAACCCATCGGCAATGGCTATCCGATCGGCGCAGTTGTTACGACGGCCGACATCGCAGCATCCTTCGACGACGGCCGGGAATTCTTCAGCACGTTCGGCGGTAGCACCGTCTCGTGCACCGTAGGGGCAGAGGTGCTGCAGATTGTGCATAAGGCGCACTTGCAGGCACATGCCGAAAAAGTCGGCACGAATCTGCTGGCACGACTCCGCTTGCTCATGGAGCGCTTCGCGCTGATCGGCGACGTACGCGGATCGGGCTTGTTTCTCGGTGTAGAGCTCGTCCGCAGCCGCGACACACTGGAGCCGGCCGCGCAGGAAGCGACCGAAATCGTCAATCGCATGCGCGAGGCCGGCGTTCTGATCGGTACCGACGGGCCGTTTCATAACGTACTCAAGATCCGCCCGCCGATGCCATTCAACGCAGAGGACGCGGAGACCCTGGTAAAGTGTTTGAATGACGCGCTGGCGCGGTCGGCGGGCGGTTAGTCCGTGCGGTAGTGCCCGCGCAGCTGTCGATGCCCAGCGGTGAGTACGACAAAGAGAATGTTTCGTGAAGTTATCCTGGATATTTGATGTCATATCTCCATTTGCGTATTTGAGCCTAAAGGAGCTGTCGCGACTTCCGCCTAATATTGAAGTTGAATATGTCCCCGTATTGTTCGCCGCGCTCCTGAATCACTTTGGGCAAGTCGGCAATGCCGAAATCGAAGCGAAGCGTCAATTTACGTACCGCTTTGTCCTTTGGCGCGCGAAGTCGCTCGGCATAGCGATGCGCATGCCGCCGGCTCATCCATTCAATCCACTGCAGGCACTGCGGCTGATCGTTGCAGCCGGGAGCAACCGCCAGGCGGTGGAGACCGTCTTTGATGCCGTATTTCTGCACGGTCTCGATGTGACAGATCCCACTACGATCGCAGAGCTCGCGCGCCATCTCAACGTCGCCGATCCGGATCGCGCATTGCAGGACGCCGCGGTCAAGCAGAAGCTGCGCGGGAATACGGAGTGGGCGATCGCACGTGGAGTTTTCGGCGTGCCGACATTCGTGATTGGCGACCAAGTTTTCTGGGGCCACGACACCCTGGATATGGCGATTGACTACTTACGGGATCCGGTGCAATTTGAAGATTCCGAAATGAGGAGAATGAGGACGTTACCGGTCGGCATCGTTCGGCCCCTGAAGCATTGAGCGGCGCCGCTGTCGATCGAATAACAGCCGCGATGCACGATTGTCACGTGCGCGTAATGATCACACGGTACTTTGGCCTTCGCGGTGCGCCGTAGTTTGCGGCATGTTGTACGAAAAGAAGCGCCGACTGCACGGATTTGCCTCTACCTCAGGAAGAATCATCCGCCGTATCCGTCATGCGTTTGGTGGCGAATGTCTTAAGCTGCAGTCTCACCATCCTAGCGGCATGGATCGGGACGGGGGGCATAGCCGACGGCCGAGAATCGCCCCATGAGCCGTGTTCTCGGCCCATGCCAGGAAGCGCGGTTCCGGAGCCGGAAGACTTGCGGAGCCGTGACGGCGTCTTGAAACTTGAATTAGCCATTCATAATTTCAAGGAAAAGGATGGCTCTACGCGCTACTGTTATCTCCTCGCCGACGGCACTCAATCACCGACCCTGCGGTTAAATCCCGGCGATCTGCTGGTTCTTAATCTCAAGAACGAGCTTTCCGAATCGAATGAAGCACGACGCCGAGCAACGACAACGGTGCCGTCCGACCCGTGCACAAGCGGCGCAATGACCCCCACGTCGACAAATTTACACTTTCACGGGCTTACTCTGCCGCCGGTTTGCCATCAGGACGACGTCTTGAGGACGTCGATTCAATCGGGTGATCCACCCTTCGAATACCGATTCCGCATTCCGGCGGACGAGCCTCCTGGGCTGTACTGGTATCACCCGCACATCCATGGATTCAGCAAAGCGCAGGTGGTTGGCGGAGCCTCGGGCGCACTGATCATCGAGGGCATCGAGCGCGCCAACCGCGAGATTGCGGGCCTGCCGGAGCGAGTACTGGTAATCCGCGATCAGGACCTGATGAACCCCCACGCTTCACCCTCAAAGTCCGAGCCTGTAGTCCCCAGGATGTTCATCGACCGCGACGGTGATTCGGCCAATAACGGCACAGGATTTGGGCAGCCTGCGAAGGATCTCTCAGTCAACTTTGTTCCCGTGCCCTATCCGGACTACCCGCCTGCCGTCATCAAGATGAAACCGACAGAACGGCAACTGTGGCGAGTCGTGAACGCATCCGCCATCACCTACCTAAACCTGGCGGTGCTGTTCGAACGAATTCCGCAGCAGCTCGGCATCGTTGCAATCGATGGTGTCCCCATTAACAGAAGTAGCGCTTCCGCGCCCGGGATTGAGTGGAGCGACCACATCGGTATTGCGCCAGGCGCTCGAGCGGAATTCGTTGTCACTGGGCCGGCGGCGGGAGTGCAAGGTCTTCTCGTAACGCGCACCGTGGATACCGGACAGGGCGGTGAGAACGACCCGAATCGAACTCTCGCACTGATCGCCGCTGCCGCCGACGCTTTGGAGCCGCGCTCCAGTTTGCCATCGAGTAGTTCGCCGCTCCCGCCCCCGGTGCTGCCTTGGTTGGGAGATGTCACGCCGACGCGCGTGCGACGACTGTACTTTTCGGAGGAGCTGCAGGACCCCAGTAACCCCAATAGCGCAACCACTTTCTATATTACCGTGGACGGCCAAACTCCGACTGCGTTTAATCCCGTGTCAGCTGAGCCAAACATCACAGTAAAGCAGGGTGATGTCGAGGATTGGATCATCGAGAATCGCTCTACGGAATTACACGCATTTCATATTCATCAAATCCACTTTCTCCTGATGGACTGGTCCGGCATCCCGGTCAACGAGCCGTTTCTTCGAGACACCGTCAACGTCCCGTACTTCAACGGCAGAATGCTGAAGTATCCAAGCGTGCGGCTACGTATGGATTTTCGCGATCCAAATACGGTCGGCACATTTATGTATCACTGCCACCTTCTTGAACACGAAGATGGCGGAATGATGGGAATCATTCGCGTGGAGCCCATGGATAAGCCACAAGCCTAAACCACAAGCCTAAACCATATTAGTCTCTGCCGAACGAGCAGTGCACGCCACGACTCCGCGGTAGATTCATCGAAGGTGTCTTACGGCACTCATCGGATCTACGCTTGCACCTGTATTAAAAACCGGCGTTTACCGTCGGTGCGGTGCAGGCTCCGCCGCCACAACTGCGATAAGCTCAAATCCGACCAAATTCCCTGAGGTCCCCATAGGGTCGTGTGGCAGATCGTCACGTAACAATCACGCCGATGCAACAAATGATTGGTACAAAGTTTTTGCGACATTCGCGCAAAACTATTAGGACGACTCCACATGAAACTAAAGAATATTGCGTCTCACGCCCTCGATGGCATGCGCATTGGATTGGGTACGCTTGCCCTTTTTCAGTTCGCGATCGGTGCTCCATTGGCGGCTGCGGCTGCGGCTGCAACTCCCACAATCAGCAGCGTAACTCACTCCCCAATCAAGCACGTGATCGTAATCATTGGGGAAAATCGCAGCTTTGATCACGTCTTTGCAACTTATGTGCCGCACGGAGGAGAGACCGTGTGGAACCTGCTCTCCGAGGGAATCGTTAAGAGCGACGGCAGTCCAGGTCCCAATTTCAATAAGGCGCAGCAGCGCGCCGCCTTGGATCCGACCGCTGACGCATTTCTCCTGAATCCGCCGAAGACTTCGTTTCCAAATGGCGTACTGCCGGCTCCGCTCGTCGGTGGCCCTACTGATTCCTATGTCGCAGGGGATAGCCTGACTCTGGCGCAACAATCTGAGAACGGCCTGCCTGAGAATTATTATCAATATTTAGTGTCTGGAGGCACGGGCTTGACGGCAAAAACACCGGATACTCGAATCACAGAAGTTAACTTGCTGCCGCCCGGGCCTTTTCAGCTGACCAACGGCAGCAGCTTCGTTTACAACTCGTACGCTGCAAGCCCGGTTCACCGCTTCTACCAGATGTGGCAGCAGCTGGATTGCGGACTCGAGCACGCTACACCACAGCGTCCCTCGGGCTGCGACGGCGGCCTATTTTCCTGGGTCGAAGTGACGGTTGGGGCAGGTACCAACGGACTACCGCAGCCGTCCAATTTCAGTGTTGAATATTCGCCTAATGCAAAGACCACCGGCGAAGGCTCAACGGCGCTCGGCTTCTACAATGTCCAACACGGTGACGCGCCTTACTTCAAGGCGCTCGCGGACACTTACGCGATGAGCGACAATTTTCACCAATCCGTCAATGGCGGCACCGGCGCCAACCACATAATGCTCGGCCACGGCGATGCTATTTGGTTCAGCGACGGTGAGGGACACCCATTGGCGCCTCCCCATAAGGTAGAGGTCGCTGCTGGCACGGCTAACGCGGGTATCGTAGATGAGGTCGAAAACCCCAATCCTGCAGCCGGGACAAATAACTGGTACGCGGAGGACGGCTACGGCGGCGGCTCGTTCGGCTCACCTTCCTATGGCGGCGGTTCCTACAGTAATTGCGCCGATCCCAAGCAGCCCGGAGTTGCGACAATCGTACGTTACCTGCAATCCCTTCCGCATCCCGTCGATCCGCACTGTGACGTGGGCCATTACTATCTCTTGAACAATTACAATCCGGGCTACTTCGGAAACGGCAATAATGCTTACACCGACACAAATAAAAACAATACCGTATTTACGATTCCGCCGTCGTCGACTCGCAGCATCGGGGACAGCCTCCTGGAGAGTAAAGTTTCTTGGAAGTATTACGGTGACCAGTGGGATAATTACGTGCCGGACCCCTATCAACTCAACTATGGGGCGGTCGGCGCGAAATCGGACGAGTACTGCAACATCTGCAATCCGTTCCAGTACGACACATCGATTATGGCGGTCGCGAGTGTCCGCACGGCGCATATCCAGGATACGAAGAACCTCTACGCCGACATTGCAAACGGGACGTTACCCGCCGTTTCCTTCGTGAAGCCGAGCGGCCTGGTTGACGGTCATCCAGCGTCTTCGA
>Ga0209006_10005481_pt1 | contig 11530 bp, 10 predicted proteins | sample JacPin_JW_Ref_O2_FD_188567 | JGI IMG/M metagenome (GOLD analysis project Ga0209006, IMG submission 188567) | Forest soil microbial communities from Algoma, Ontario, Canada - Jack Pine, Ontario site 1_JW_Ref_O2 (SPAdes) (version 2) | ecosystem: Environmental > Terrestrial > Soil > Boreal... | reverse complement strand
TGCACCTCGCCCAAGACAATGATGTGGTCCACACATTCACGCCGGATCGATCCGATCAACCGTTCAACAAAGCCATTCTGCCAGGGTGAAGCCGGTGCAATAGGTTTGTCCCGGATACCCATGGCCCGCAATCGGCGTGTGACGACGCTGCCATAGATCCGATCCATGGCGCGCCATCAATCTCGCCAACGACGAAACAGCATCGGCCATCGGCATCAAAATCTGGCAAGCGGGATCTCTAACGGAAACGGGCGTGTTTCGAGACGATGACGTCTCAGAGAGCTAAGCCGGCGCCGAACCTGATTTTCCGACAAACACGAGTCCGAAACGCATGGGAAATATTTCTCGTGCCTCGAACCTAGGCTTGCTCAACATTTCCTCATCCGAGCCTTGACTCGAGATAAGCATCTCGTAATCTGTCCACAGTCTGCAGTTTATCGTCTGCCGTTTGCGATCGGCTCCCGTGTAGCCGGCTTAGACGGACACCCTGGAGAAGCCGGCGAGTCATGAACCCTGTAGCAGTTGCCGCGTTCCGCCTTGTCGAGACCCCCAGTCTCTCCGATCAAATGCGCAATCTCCTGCTGGAAGGGCTGACCTCTGGCCGGCTTAGGCCGGGCGATCGCATCAACGAAGCCGAGTTCGCCCGCACCCTCGGGATCAGCCGCAATCCGATCCGCGAGGCCATCTCCGGCCTCGCCCAACGCGGCTTCCTGGTCGCGGTGCCGCGCCGCGGACACTTCGGGACGTAAAGGACGTGTTCTCGTTCCGCATCTGCGTTGAATCCTTTGCGATCCGCGAAGCCCTGCCGCTGATGCGACAAGCCGATCATGACGGACTGCAGCGCATCGTCGACCGCATGATCGCGGCGGCGAAGGCGGAACGACTGACCGAGTTGCATCAGGCCGATGTGGCCCTGCATCGTCGCATCTGCGAATTGTCGCAAAACCGCCAGACGCTCCGCGCCCACGAGGGCATCGACACAGAAGTGCAGATGCTGATCGCGTCCGTCGACCTCGACCATGAAACGCCGATGCACTCGGCGCTTGCCCACGTGCCGATCATCGAGGCCATGGCAACCGGTGATATCGAAAAATCCGTCGCCGCGATGGAGTTTCATCTCAAGGCGACGTGGCAGTGCATTCTCAAGATCTACGAGGAGACCGACGCCGCGGCGGCACAGAGCGACCGCTCCGTCGGCAGCGAGAGCCAACGTCGTCGCTCATCGACAACGGGACAATGATCCAACCAACCGTGGAACGTGGACATGAAGTTCGCTCAAAATCGAATGTATATCGAGAGCTATAACAAGTGCCCGAATTGCGGGATTCTCCTTTACGAGAAGCCGGCGAATTCCGCTCCGGATACGGTCATCCGGATGGGGAAGACCTATTGCTCCGCCTGGTGTGTCAACTGGGAAGACGCGCGCGGCAGGAGACGACAGGCCGAAGCCTCGACGTAGAAGGCCTTGACCCAGGAAGCCTCGGCATAGTCCGAGGCCGGCGGCAACGACCGCATTTTGCCCAAGGGAGACAAGGGAGAAATGACTGCAACGCGGCATGCCATGTCCGCGAACGGAGATCGGTGTCCGGACGTACGCGACCGGATGGCACGTGTTTTCCATCACGCAGGCTGCAATTCCGCGCCTGCAGCATTCAGCGGGAGAGGACCTTGAGAACCAAATTTCTGATCAGTGCGTTCATGTGTGGGACCCTTTTATTCGGCGCTCCCCAAACAGCGGCGGCCGACGACGGCATCACCATCGGCATGGCGGTGGCCTTCTCCGGCTGGATGGAGGCTTATGACGGCGAGGCCGCCAAGATGGCCCAGCTCTGGATCGAGCAGACCAACGCCAAAGGCGGCGTGCTCGGCAAGCAGATCAAGGTGATCACCGCCGACACCAAGACGGATCGCGTCGAAGGTGCCAAGGCGGGCAAGGACCTCATCGACCAGGGCGCCAATCTGCTGCTGGTCTCCGCCGACTATGATTATGGCGCGCCGGCGGCGCTGCAGGCCCAGAAGGCTGGCGTCATCTCCACCTTCCTGGGTGCGTCGGATCCCAAGGCCGGCGTGCTCGGGGTTGGTCCACTCTCCTTCACCGCCAACAACGCCGCGCAACTCGAGGGCGCGGTGATGGGCGAATGGGGCTACGACAAGAAGGGCTTCCGCAAAGGCTACATGCTGATCGACGAGACCATCGAGTACAACAAGTCGATCTGCGCCGGATATGAATGGGCCTTTCCCAAGAAGGGCGGCGCCCTCGTCGGGCAGGATACATTCAAGGGCCTCGATCCCACCATCAGTTCGCAGATCACGCGGTTGAGCGATGCTATTCGCACCGGCGGCGTGGACAACATCATGCTGTGCTCGACCAATCCCGGCGCGGCGAGTTCGGTCCGCCAGATGCGCGCCGCCGGCATCACCCTGCCGATCATGAGCGGCACGGCCATGGACGGCACTTACTGGCTGAACTCGACCCCTGGGCTGAAGGATTTCTATCTGCCGGTTCAGGCCCTGACTGTGAACGACCCGCGGCCGGCGGTGAGTGAGATCACGGCCGCCTATACCAAGAAGTATGGCAAGCCGCCCACCACGCAATACGCGTACCCGATCTATGCCTTCCTGGAATTGTGGGCCAAGGCGGTGACCAAAACCGGCACCACCGAGGGCAAGGCTGTGGTGGCCGAGATCAACAAGTCCGACAAGGCGGAGACGGTGCTCGGCCCGCGCACCTACACGCCTAAACTGCATGTCCAGATCGGCATGCCGATGACCGTCGTTTCGTACGCCAACGACAAGGAGACGCCGGTAGAGGAGTGGCAGATCAAGGACACCATTCCCGACGCGGTTCTCTATCGCCTCAAGAAATGAGGCAAAGCACCAGCGCGGCCGGCCGACAACCGGCCGGCTGTTTCCTTCTTCGAGGACGACACCATGATCGCTCCCTATGTCGAACCATCTTCACGCGGCATCGACCTTGGCGTCACCAATGCGGCGGAGCTCGGAGCGGACAAGCTATCGGTGCGCTTCCAGGGGCTCGCCGCGATCTCAGACGTCAGCCTCACCGTGCAGCGCCATGAGGTGTTCGGTCTGATCGGTCCGAATGGTGCCGGCAAGACCACCCTGGTCAATTGCCTGACCGGCTTCCAGCGACCAACCGAAGGGCGGGTCACACTCGGCGGGATCGACACGGCGGGCTGGCCCGCAACGCGCTTCCGCGAGCACGGCGTCGCGCGAACCTTTCAGGCCGGACGCCTGTTCAAGGACATGACCGTCACCGAGAATGTCGAAGTCACGGCCGCAGGTCTGGGGCTGAGCCTGCGCGGCGCACGCGCCCATGCGAAGGCGATGCTCGCCTGGATCGGTCTCAGCGACAAGGCGTCGCTGCATGCCGGCGCCCTCGCCTACACCGACCAGCGGCGTCTCGGAATCGCCCGTGCGTTGGTGCTCTCACCGGCCTTCATTCTGCTCGACGAGCCGGCGGCCGGCATGTCGGACGCCGAATGCGAGGAACTGATGGAACTGGTGGCCTCGATTCCACGAATCTTCACCTGCGGCGTGCTGCTGATCGAGCACAATATGCGCGTGGTGATGGGCATCAGCCAGCGCATCCACGTGCTCGACGGTGGCCGCACCATCGCCGAAGGCACCCCCGGCGAAATCCAGCGGCATGCGGCCGTGCTGGCTGCCTATCTCGGTATGGATGCGTGATGACTATGCTGGTCGAGGTCGACGGAATCCACGTGCGCTACGGCGATCTTGTCGCGCTGCGCGGCGTCTCGCTTGCCGTCGAGGACGGCGAGGTCGTCTGTATCATCGGCCCCAACGGGGCGGGCAAATCCACCGCACTCACCGCCATCGCAGGCGGCGTGCTTCCCGATGCCGGCGACATCCGGATCGCCGGACGGAGCATCCTAGGGCAGCGGCCCGAACAAATCGCCCGTCTCGGTGTGTCGCTGGTGCCGGAGGGCAGGCACATCTTCGGCACGCTAACGGTCGAAGAGAATCTCGCCATCGGCGGCTACATCCAAGGCAATCGCGCGGCGGCCAAGGCCGACATGGAGCGGCTGCTGACGCTGTTTCCGCAACTCGCCGAGCGGCTGCGTTACCCGGCGGGACGCCTCTCCGGGGGCGAGCAGCAGATGCTGGCGGTGGCGCGCGCCGTGATGACGCGCCCGCGCCTTCTGCTGGTGGATGAGCCGTCGCTTGGTCTCGCGCCTAAGATCATCGATCAGATCTACGAGATCCTGCTCGATCTGCGGCAGCGCGCCGGGCTGACGCTGCTCATCAACGAGCAGAGTTCGAACCGCATTCTCAAACATGCCGACCGCATCTACGTGCTGCGCGGCGGGCGCATCCAGCTCGAGGGGCGCGCCGCGGACCTCCAGGATGGCGAAGCGATCCGGCACGCCTATTTCGGTTTCGGCGAAGGCCACGCCCCCCGCATCGAGGAGCCCGCATGATCCAGTTTCTGCAAAACCTGATCGACGCGATCAGCCTCGGCAGCATCTATGCCCTTGTAGCCCTCGGTGTCGGCCTGTTGTTCGGGATTTTGCGACTGATCAACTTCGCCCATGGCGACTTCATCACCATCGGCGCCTACGCCCTGATCGTCCCGTCCGCCGACGTGACGGCGCGGCTCTTGATCGGCGGCTGGCCTTGGCCAGTGATGATCCCGCTGATCTGCCTGATCGTCGTCATCGCCGCCCTGCTGACAGACGTGCTGGTGTTCCGACCGCTGCGGCGCGCCTCCTCGCCGACGCTGATGATCGCCTCCTTCGCCGTCAGCTACATCATCCAGAACGGTGTTCTGATGGCCTACGGCTCCCGCCCCAAGGCCGTGGACCTCTGGAGCGGCGCCAACACCCAGGTTCTCATAGGCAACCTACGGGTGCCAATGCTGCAGCTCATCACGCTGGCGGTGACACTGATCTTGATGATCGCCTTGTCGCTGTTTCTCAAGAAGACGCCCTATGGCGTGCAGATGCGCGCTGCGGCGGAGGATTTCCGCATGGCGCAGTATCTGGGCGTGCGCGGCAATGTGGTGATCGGCCTCGCCTTCGCCATCAGCGGAATCCTTGCGGGCGCGGTCTCGCTGCTCTACACGACGCAATCCGGCTCGCTCAGCCACACCATGGGCGTCCCGCTGGCGCTATTTGCCTTCGTGGCGGTGGTGATCGGCGGCATGGGAAGCCTGGTGGGTGCTGTGGTCGGCGGCTTCACCATCGGCATCATCGTCACCATGCTGCAGGCCTATCTGCCGCCGGACCTGCGCGCCTTCCGCGATGCCTTCGCCTTCGCCTGCGTTATCCTGGTGCTGCTGGTGCGGCCCGCCGGCCTGGTGCCGGCCCGCTCCTCATTCGAGCGCGTCTGAGGCGGGAGGCATCGATGCGAAGCTTTATCGCCCGCCACCAGACGCCGGTCCTGCTCGCGGCGCTGCTGGTGCTGATCGCCGCCGTCACCCTGCTCAGCCGCAACGAGGCTTTGCAAGTCACGCTGACGGAAATGTTCATTCGCGTCGTCGTTGTGGTCGGCCTCTATGTTTTCATCGGCAATTCGGGAATCATATCGTTCGGCCAGATCGGCTTCATGTGCATTGGGGCATATGCCGCGGCCTGGGCCACGGCCGAGCCTTCCTTCAAGGGAATCATGCTTGGCGGCCTTCCTGCACTGCTGCGGGACAACCAGTATCCGTTCCTGGTTGCGATCGCCGGCGCCCTGGTGCTGCCGGCAGCGGTGGCGCTGCTGCTCGGCGCCGCCATCATGCGACTGTCGGGCACCGCGGCCTCGATCGCCACCTTCGCTTTCCTGATCATCGTCAACAGCGTCTATTCCAATTGGGATTCGGTGACGGCAGGCGTCTCGTCGATCATTGGCATCCCGACCGTGGTAGGCCCCTGGACCGCCTGCATCGTTGCAGCGCTGGCGATCCTGGTCGCCTATCTGTTCCAGATCTCGCGCGTCGGCCTGATGCTCAGGGCTTCACGCGACGACGAGGTCGCGGCACGCGCTTCGGCGGTCAAGATCCTGCGCATGCGGCTGGTGGCCTTCGTACTCAGCGCCGCACTGGTCGGCGTCGGCGGCGGACTTTACGCCCAGTTCCTCGGCATCCTGACGGTCGACCCGTTTTATCTGAATCTCTCCTTCATCACCATCGCGATGCTGGTGGTCGGCGGCATGTCGAGCCTCACCGGCGCCGTCACCGGTGTGGTCGCCGTGACGGCGATCGTCGAAATCCTGCGTTTCCTCGAGCGCGGGCTGGCGGTGCGCGACATCACGCTGGCGCTGCCGCAGGGCAGCCAGGAGATCGGCCTCGGCATCGTCATGGCGCTGATCCTGGTGTTCCGCCCCAACGGCCTGAGCCGCGGACGGGAATTGATTCTGCTCGCACCGGCCTCCACGCCAAGGGAGATGCGGCCGGATCAAGTGACGATCGCCGATGAAACCAAGGCAACCGCGTGAGGTGCAAAGCATGACTGAATCCCCCTCGCCCTTCGCCGCCGGTGCCGCCTATATCGACGGGCGTTACATGCCGATCGACGACGCCGCTATTCCGATCACCGATTGGGGATATCGCCGCTCCGACGTGACCTACGACGTGGTGGGCGTTCGGCATGGCTCCTTCTTTCGGCTGGACGATCATGTCCGCCGCTTCCGCGCCTCGATGAACGCCTTCCGCTTCAACCCAAAAGAAAGCGACGAAGACATCAAGGCCATCCTGCATCGCTGCGTGGCGCTCGCCGGACTAAAGGATGCCTATGTCGCGGTGGATTGCCTGCGCGGCCGCCCGCCTGCGGGCATGCCCTATCATCCGGCCTATGCCCGCAACTACATCGCCGCCTTCGCGCGGCCCTGGATCTCGCTGCTGCAGCCCGACGTAATGGCGCGCGGAGCGCACCTGGTCGTTGCGGAGACGCTGCGTATTCCCGGCACCTCCGTCGACCCACGGGCGAAGAACTTCCACTGGGCCGACCTGACGCGCGGCCAGTTCGAGGCGCATGACCGCGGCGCCGACTTCTGCGTGCTGCTCGACGAACATGGCTATGTCACCGAGGGGCCGGGCTTCAATATCTTTGTCGTGACGGACGAACGGATCGCGACGCCCGACGCAGGCGTGCTGGAGGGCATCACCCGGCGCTCCGTCATCGAGCTGTGCGATGACCTCGGCCTGTCGATCGAGGTCCGGCCCGTGCCGGCGGCGGAGCTGCGCGATGCCGACGAAATCTTCCTGTCGACCACCGCCGGCGGCGTGATGCCGGCGTCACGCATCGACGGACGGATCATGGGCAACGACCGGCCGGGTCCGGTCTCGACACGCGTGCACGACCGTTTCTGGGCGCGCCGGGCCGAGGGCTGGCACGCGACACCGGTCAACTACGCGGCGGCTGCTATCTGACATCCGAACAAGATCGCTTGGCTGCAGAGAGAAAGACGAGAGCATGGGATACAGACTGGGTATAGACATCGGCGGCACCTTCACCGATTTCGTCGCTTATGACGACGCCAACCGGGCGCTGACGGCATGGAAGAACCTCTCCACGCCACATGATCCGATCCAGGGCATCATGAAGGGTCTGAGGGCGTTCGATGCCGGGATCGACGCCATTGCCGGCATGCGCCTCGGCACCACGGTCGCCACCAACGCGCTGCTGGAGGGCAAGGGCGCACGCGTCGCCTATGTGACGACGCGGGGATTCCGCGACGTGCCTTTTATCGGCCGCGGCAACCGCAAGCACCATTACGACCTCGCCTGGGTGAAGCCCAAACCCTTCGTCAAGCGCCGGGACGCTTTCGAAGTCGACGAACGCGTCGGTCCGTCCGGTGATATCATCGAAGTGCTGGACGAGGCGCAGGTCACCGCTCTCGCCGACAAATTGGCCGCCGAAGGCGAAATCGAGGCCATCGCAGTCGTGTTGCTGCACTCCTACCTCACGCCGGTGCACGAACAACGCATCAAGGCGATCTTCAGGGAGCGCCTGCCCGGTGTGCCGGTGTCGATCTCTTATGAGGTTTTGCCGAAGTGGAAGGAGCATTTCCGCTCCTCCACCACGATCTGCGACGCCTTCATCAAGCCAGTGGTCGAAAAGCAGCTCGGCTCGATGCGGCGCGAGCTCGACGATCAGGGCGTCAAAGCCCAAATGGTCGTCATGCGCTCCAACGGAGGCGAGATGAGTCTCGACGCGGCGGTCGAGGCGCCGATCCAGATCGCGGTCTCCGGTCCGACCGGCGGCGTGATCGCCGCCAAGCGTACCGCGGAACTGCTCGGCCTGCCCAACCTGGTCACGCTCGACATGGGCGGCACCTCGACCGATGTCTCCACCGTGGTCAATGGCAAGGAAAAATTCACCACCGACTTCGAGATCGAATGGGGACGTCCGATCCAGATCCCGATGATCGACATCCGTACCATCGGGGCCGGCGGCGGCTCGATCGCCCGCATCGATAGCGGTGGCATGCTGGTGGTTGGACCGGAGAGCGCCGGCGCCGATCCTGGCCCGGCCTGCTACGGACGCGGCGGCACGCTGCCGACGGTAACCGACGCCAATGTGGTGCTCGGCCGCATCAGCGCCTCGAACTTCCTCGGCGGCACGATGGAACTCGACGCCGGGGGCGCGCGCAAGGCAATCGTACCGATCGCCGAGGCGCTCGGCTATTCGATCGAGCAGGCGGCGCTTGCCATCATACGCATCGCCAACAACAACATGGTCGGCGCGCTGCACACGGTGCTGACCGAGCAGGGCCTCGACCCGCGCGACTTCGTTCTCGTCGCCTTCGGCGGCGCCGGTCCGCTCCACATCAGCGACCTGATGAGCGAGGCCTCCATCCCCAACGGCCTGGTGCCGAACTTCCCGGGCCAGTTCTCGGCCTTCGGCTTCACCATGGCTGATGCCCGCGTGGATCGTTATCGCACGGTGCAGCTCAACTCCCGCTTCTTCGACCGCGCACGCGCCGCCGCCGTCATGGCGGTGCTGGTGGCGGAATGCAAGGCCGAGCTCGCGGCACAAGGCCATCATGACGTCGCCATCAGCCGCAGCGTCGAGATGCGATATCTCGGCCAGAACTATGAACTGGAGATTCCGATCGAGACCGACGCCTTCACCGACAACGATGTCGCGACGATCCTCGACACCTTTCACGGCCAGCACGAGGCCCGCTTTGGCTTTCGCCTCGCCGATCAAATGGAGATCGTCAATTTCCTGGTGACCGGTATCGCCCGCACCGGTGAGCTGCAATTTCCGCTCATCGCGGAGGCCAGCGGCCCGGCCGAACCCATCTCGCACCGCCCGGTCTGGTTCGGTGACAGCTGGATCGAAACGCCGGTCTACGCTCGCAACGACCTTAAGGCCGGCCATGCGGTAACCGGTCCAGCGCTCATCGAGGAGAACGCCTCCGTGACAGTGCTCGCGCCCGGCAAGTCGCTGACGGTCGACAGCTACGGCAACCTTCTGATCGTAACCTGAGGAGTTCTGCCATGGACATGGTCTCTCTCAACATCGTCGGCGGCATCCTGGTGTCGATCTGCCGGGACATGGGCGTGACGCTGATGCGTACGTCCTATTCGACGATTTTCTCTGAATCGCTCGACTTCACCTGCGGCCTTGCACTGCCGACCGGCGAACTGGTTGCCACCGGTGACTTTTGCCCCTCGATGATTGGCGGCATGCCACTGCTGCTGCGCTCCTGCGTCCAGGAGATCGCGCTCGACGAGCTCGAGGACGGCGATGTGATCGTCCACAACGACCCCTATCGCGGCGGCCTGCACACCCCCGAGCATACCTTCTTCAAACCGATCTTCGTCGATCGCGCCTTGATCGGGTTCGCTGTGGCCATCGGCCACGTCTGCGAGGTGGGCGGCATGGCACCGGCGGGCTTCGCCGGCGAGGCGACGGAGGTGTTCCACGAAGGCCTGCGGGTGCCGCCGGTGAAGATCAAGAAAGCCGGCAAGGATGTCGACGACGTCTGGCGTCTGATGCTGGCGAACGTGCGCACCCCGCGCTACAATTATGGCGACTTCCGCGCCCTGATCGCCGCCATCGATCTCGGCGAGCGGCGCATGGCCGACCTCGCGTGCAAGCACGGTATCGCCGCCTTTCGCGAGAACGTGGCCGCGCTGATGGATTATTCGGAACGGCGCATGCGCGCCGAGATCGAAAAGATTCCAGACGGACGTTACGTTTTTGAAGACTGCATGGAAGACGACGGCATCGAGGACAAGGTCTATACCATCCGCGCAGAGGTGACGGTGGATGGAAGCGATCTCATCGTCGATTATCACGGTTCGTCCCGGCAGGCGAAGGGACCGATCAACGGCACACTCGGTGTCGCCCATGGCGCGGCCTACAACGCGGTGCTGCAACTGACCGATTCCACCATTCCCAAGAATTCGGGTTGTTTCCGCCCGATCCGCGTGCTCGCACCGCCCGGCACGGTCGTGAACGTCAATTTTCCCGGCCCATCGGTCGGCGGCAACACGGAGACCCATTGCCGCATCGCCAATGTGGTGATGGGGGCGCTGGCGCCCGGTCTGAAGGAGCGTTCGGCCGCCACCGACGGCGCCTCACATTCCAACTTCCTGTTCGGAGGTACCGACAACACAACCGGCGAGTTCTTCTGCTGTTACGACCTGACGCCGGTCGGTTGGGGCGGGCGCAGCTTCGCGGACGGCAATGACGCCGTTGGCGGTATCAACGGCAACTGCCCTCACATCCCCGTCGAGGTATTCGAGTTTCGATTCCCCTGGCATGTGGAGGAATTCAAGTTGGTCGACGGCTCGGGTGGCCCCGGCACCTTCCGCGGTGGACTCTCGTTGTCGAAGACGGTGCGCTGCACCGATACCTCGATGACCTTCAGCTACATGAGCGATCGCCAGAAGGTCAGTCCCTGGGGAATCCATGGCGGCCATGACGGCGGCCGGGCCGAACTCTTCATCAAGCGGGACGCCAGCGACGAATGGCTGACGATCACGCAGGCCTTCAACAAGATATCGCCGTCGAAGTTCGCAAACGTGCCGATCTGCCCCGGCGACAGAATCAAGATTTCCTCACCCGCCGGCGGCGGCTGGGGGCCACCCGAGAAACGTGATCCCGCAATGGTGCGAGAGGACCTGCTGGACGGCTTCATTACGCCGGAGCAGGCCAAAACGGTCTATACCGCAAAATAGAATCGGCGCGAACGGTCGGTCCGAATCGAAACGCGCTGCCAGAGGAACCGCTCTCACAGGAAGGTACAAGCCATGAATGTTCTGCCCAACTCGCTGCATGCGCGCGATATCGCCTACCATATCCATCCCTACACCAATGCGCGCAAACACGAGCGCACCGGACCGATCGTCATCGAGCGCGGCTCAGGCATCTATGTCTATGACGACCAGGGACGCGAGTATATTGAGGCCCTGGCGGGGTTGTGGAGCGTCGCCGTCGGCTTCGGCGAAGCCAGGCTGGTGGAAGCGGCGGCGCGGCAGATGGCCAAGCTTCCCTACTACCACACCTTCTCGCACAAATCGCACGAACCCTCGATCGAGCTGGCCGAGAAG
>Ga0209006_10005480_pt1 | contig 11531 bp, 11 predicted proteins | sample JacPin_JW_Ref_O2_FD_188567 | JGI IMG/M metagenome (GOLD analysis project Ga0209006, IMG submission 188567) | Forest soil microbial communities from Algoma, Ontario, Canada - Jack Pine, Ontario site 1_JW_Ref_O2 (SPAdes) (version 2) | ecosystem: Environmental > Terrestrial > Soil > Boreal... | reverse complement strand
GTACAACACGCAATATTTGCAGAAACCGCCGGTGGAAGAACTTTTGCCTTATGTGGAAGCGGAACTCAAACGCGCAGGTCTGTGGCAAGAAGCTTGGGCGACGACAGATCGTGCGTGGTTCGCGCACACCGTGGATTTAATTCGCCCGCGAACGCGCCTGCTGGGAGATTTCACCAGTTGGGCTCGAGCATTTTTCACGGACGATTTCGACTACGAGCCGGAAGCGCGCGCAAAATTCTGGAAAGACGAAAAGCTTTCGTCATTGATGCCGAAGTTAGTTGAAGCGCTTGATGCCCTTCCGGAGTGGAATCACGATGCCTGCGACGCGGCGCTACGAGGTGTGGCAACTTCGGAAGGCGTCAAGGCAGGCTTGCTCATAAATGCGACGCGCGTCGCAATAGTAGGACGTGCCGTCGCGCCACCGCTTTTCGAAACCATGGTCGTGCTGGGAAAAGATCGAGTAATCTCGCGGCTCCGACGCGCTTTGCCCGCCATTACCAGCCGCTAGCGCCGACGCTTGCCTTTCGTTCGTATTAAATCCACCTGAATAACAAATGCCGTGTTTCAGCGGGCCGGAACAAGCCTGGAGAAAATCTCGGGGTGTACTTCTTTGGGCGTTGCACCCTCTTGGGCCAAATTGAACTTGGCAGTCAGAGGAAGCTTGACGGGTGGGAGACAAGTGCTGTCGTTGCATGCCTGATAACGCAACGTCATCGGAATTTCCGCGGGACCGAGCACGGCGGTGGATTTGGCTGACAATCGCAGCACCAACGTAACGCTTTCGCTGTACACGTCGAGCGGGTGCTCCGGCGAGAAAGCGAATTTTTCAAGCCTGCCCTTCGGGTAGATCGTGTCAATCAATTCGAAACCTGCAGGCAGCTCGGCCTTTAGCGAGGTGGCGATCAGATACTCGTCCGTCGGTTTATGTGAATTCATATGAAAACCGGACGCTATATCCGCCACTACAGCAACCTTGAATTCTTTTCCGCGTGGAACGGGATCAAGCGAAACAAATATGCGGGGCTTAACGACCGTTGAAGCGCTAGGTGGGTTCGAAGCCGCTTGAAGCGGCACACCGGCTGCCCTTCCGCGTGTAACGAGCGCCCCCACGCAGAAGGTCATGAGAACAAAGAAAAAGAAAGTAACATCCAGGTGCTTCATGACTAGACTTGGACCGTCGATCCGGTTTTTTCGGTCAAGATCCGGCTCATCACCTGGCTCAACGTTTCGCCAGTCTTATCCAGCACAAACGCTTGCGCGGTATCGGACCACCCGAGTTTGAAACTTGTAGCGAGTGCGGAAATCCAGATCTGCCGGACAGGTGCGTTGGGGCTGATTACAAAGCGCGTCTCGTCCTCGTCCTCAAATTCTATTTCTAATTTGCCGCTTCCGCCTTCCACCTCGAAATCATGATCGTCGCCAAGATCCAGCAAGCGCGTGCGCAGGCTTTCAAAGGCGGCGTCACATTTCTTTTGAAATTCTTGTTCGTCCATCATAGAAATGCCAGGTTACTCCCATTCACGCGCGTGGGCGCAACGAACCGCGAACGCAGAAGGTCCCATCTTCTACAGCAGCGCCTTGATTTGTTTTTCGAGATCGGCTTCGTCTGCTAAACCGATAAAACGTTTCTGAATCTTGCCGTCACGAGAAATCACGATTGTAGTCGGAAATCCCAGCAAACCGCCGAATTTTGCGGCGATGTCATCATTACCCAGAACAATCGGATAATTCATGGTCATCGAATGGCCATCCACATCGAATTGCGTTGTTTGAACGTACGGCGCAACCACGCTTTTCCCTTCGTCGTCCATCGCCACGCCCAGTATGGTGAGGCCCTTGTCCGCATACTTTTGGTGGAACCCGATCATCCAGGGAATTTCCACGCGGCACGGTTCGCACCAGGTGGCCCAAAAGTTTACGATTACCACTTTCCCCTTCAGGCTGGCTAGCGAAACGTCTTGCCCTTGCAAATTCTGGAAAGTTACATCGGGCTCATCGGGATGCGGCCCGCCACTGGCGCCGGATTTCCCGCTATCCGCGCTTGAAGCTTTGGACAACCCGCGGGAATCGCAGCCGGAAAAATTGGTGGTAACAACCATTACCACTAACATCAGCAACAGAAAATAATTTGGGGCCCGTCGCATTCGTTCCGCTCCCATTACCTCGAAAACCTGTTCAAGAATGTAAGCTTACCTGAAAGCCATGTAAGACGATTGAAGAACACCAACCCGCCAACCGCAAGCAAGAGCGCGCCGCTGAACACCTCCACGGTGTGCAAGTGGCGGCGAAAGCGCTGATAGAATTTCAAAAAACCTCCGATGCCCAGCGCGGTCACAAGAAACGGAATCGCAAGTCCCGCCGAATAGCAAGCTAGCAGGAAAACGCCCTGACCAATCGTTTCGCGTGTCGCTGCGATGGCCAGCACACCTGCTAAAATTGGGCCGATACATGGCGTCCACCCAAACGCGAATGCAAAACCCATTAGAAATCCGCTGATCATGCCCGGCTGGCCCCCGAGATTGCGGAAACGGACGTCGCGATTTAGCCAGCGCGTCATCGCAGGACCCAAAAGAAAAATTATAGAGATGGAGTAGAACTGGGCAGCTTTCAAGGTAGTCCCCAAAATTCCAGGCCGAAAACTCAGCGCGACACCCGCGGCAATAAAAACGATTCCGATCACAAATCCTGCTCTCAAGGAAATCTTCGCGAGCCAGCCGACCAGGTGTAAGCCAAACAATACAATTAGCGCTCCCGCTAGCGGAGCGAGCAAGCTGCGATTGCGAACCAGAAACGATCCCACGGCGCTTGCGGACGCGCCAAACGTGATGAATACGATGGAAAATCCCAAAACGAATGCGAAAGCGGAGGTAAGTAATCCGCCCCTGGGAGTTTGACCTTCTTTGAGTTGCTCCACCCCGATCCCGGAAAGCATTGAAATATAGCCCGGAACCAGCGGCAACACGCACGGAGAGAGGAACGAGACAAGTCCGGCGACAAAGGCGGCGAATGCGGAAACTCCCATTTAGTATTCTTAACCTCTTGGACGAATTTGCCGGGTTCAACTTGAACCTGTATTTTCACACATCCATTAGACGTACGCTTGGGCTTTTTGACGCTCCGGCGGGCTCCACAGAAAATTCCGGATGCCGAGTGTGCCATTTCGTGGCCTGTTCGAAGGCGAAAGCAATCGCAAGCAATGTAGCTTCACCCCATTTCGGACCGATGAGTTGTAAGCCCACTGGCAGCCCTTGGCGAGTGAACCCACAAGGAATCGCGATGGCTGGGTGCCCCGTTAAGTTTGTCGGGCGGTTCAGGCGCACGAGGGCTGAGCGGACCGTTTCTTTCTCGCCTGCGATTATTACTTCGTTATCACCGATTCGCGGCGCAGCGATTGGAACTGCAGGTGCCAGAATCGCGTCCACCTGTTTGAACGCCGAGTCGAAATCTTGTTCGACTTCTCGCTTCACTTCGAATCCACGGAGGTAGTGCACCGCGCGCACTTGCGCTCCCATTTCGAGCCGGCCGCTCACGTCGCTACCGTAATCTGCCGTGAATGCCGGATAAAATCCTTGCGATTGATGGTAGTGCGTGGCTTCGGCCAGAGCGATGTTCGTGGCGGATTCCTGGGAATCAGCCAAGTGCGGAAGCGAGACCTCTTGAATACGCGCGCCAATTCGTTGAAACACTTTTCCCGCAGCGTCGATTGCATGCTGAACTTCAGGATCAATCCGTTCGAAAAAATAATCCTTCGGCGAGCCGAGCCGGAATCGCCGGAGGCGAGTTCGCTTTAGCTTTCGAAAATCAGGCGGCTCGGCATCCTCTGGATAATTTCCGGCGATTGCCTGGAGAAGAATGCACGCATCCGCCACGCTGCGCGCGAGCGGACCTGCGTGGTCCAAACTTGGCGCTAGAGGAATCACCCCGGATACGCTTACCAATCCAAACGTCGGTTTCAGCCCGACAATGCCGCATAGCGCTGCTGGGATTCGAATCGAGCCGCCGGTATCCGTACCGAGGGAACCAAAACACATTCCCGTTGCCGTGGCGGCGGCCGAACCCCCGCTCGAGCCACCCGGCATGCGATCGTTCGCCCACGGATTGTGCACTGGGCCGTAGTGGGGATTCTCGTTTGTGATCCCATAAGCAAACTCATGCATATTCGTCTTGCCCAGAAGAATCGCTCCTGCCTGGTGCAGACGCGCGGCAACCTCGCTATCTTGCTTTGGGACGAAATTCGCAAGAATTTTCGATCCCGCTGTGGTGCGGATGCCCTGGGTGTAAAAGTTATCCTTCAGGGCAATTGGAATACCGAATAGCGGGCTAGTGATATTCGGTCTGCCTCCGCGCTTTTTTCCCAGAAGTTCTCGCTCAGCCAACCGAGCCTGCTTTCGCGCTCGATCGGCAACCACCGTCAGAAACGCGTTAATCGATGGATTCAGCCGCTCGATTCGCGCCAGCGCGATACCCACAAGATCTACGGGAGAGATTTCCTTGCGGCGCAATAAACGCGCAGCGTGCTCGATGGATAAAAATGCCAGCTCGGATTTGGATTTCAGCGTCACGCGACCTGTCTTCAAAAAATCTTTTCCGCCTTGCGCAGTGTTCCGGCCGAACCAACATTCGCAATGCGAAAAACCACCAGATACTGGTTCTCGTTGCGGATCGTGCCGAATGAAAACCGCCGGTATTCGAAGCCGAAACCGCAGCAAGAGCCGTTGTAACTTGCTTCAAGAATCTGGTTTTGAAAAGCCTGCTGCGTAAAATCGTAGCTCAGGCCGGCGGTAGCGTTGAATCCTATCCGGGTTAAATCGCCATAACCTACCAGAGCGCGCACCTGGTTCGAGCGCGGCTGAAAGACGAAATTGGGCGGGTTCTCATCAGGCGGCGTCGGCAGATTCGTGGTGGAAAAATGTGCGAGGGTTAAGAACGACTGCTTGTAAGGCTTGAGCTTCAACAGAGTGCCGATCGCGGTCAATTGATTTCGCTTGGGATCGAAATTCACGATGAATTCGGTGTCAAAATGTTTGCCCGGTTCGATAACCAGGTCGCTCACAATCGGCGAAAAACGCCGCGGCGAATCGGTGAATGCAAACGGAGTAATCTCGTCCAGAGTTTGAAACACGTTGCGTTGTCCGTTGATCAGCGCGCCGCCGAAGGTCGGATCAAAAAAATACTTTTGAACCAGCCGCCAGCGCACCAGTTCTTGGGTGTCGCCATCCTTCTTGCGCCGGTAAAGGCGCTGCGTGATTCCATATTCGATTTCATTCGTGTCGGTCAGAGTCTCGTCTTCATCAAAACGAATATAGCGCGCATAGTTATTCACTCCGTTCACGTAGTTGTAAACAATGTCCGGCTCGATGGTGTGTTTCCATTTTGTTCCCGATTTTTCCCAGACGCGGTCGAAGGAGGGCGGGCGCAGATCCACGGACAGTTCTTCCGTAGTGCGAAAAAAACCGCGGTCAACGAAGGTGTTACCGTTCGCCTGCCCGCCGTAGTACGTCGAGCGGAAGGTAAAAGTAGGCGTTAAATCCAGCCAGTTCCCGAGGTGAAGGGGCATCGTCACGGTGGGGGCCAACTCACTTCGCCCGACAAAATTCGGAGTATCCAGCGGCGTCGGCGTAACCGTATCACCGCGATGTACCGCGTCTATAAAGCTGCCAAACGAAAAATAAATAGGAAGTTCGGGAAAGGGCGCTTGGTCCACGGAACTGAAGCGCACTTCCGGAGCCGCCCGCAGGGAAACATAAGTGTCCGGCGTCGCGCTCAAATAGTTCTGATAGCTAAGCGCCGCGAAATTCAAGCTGAATCCGCGAAAATTATTCGTCAAAAACGCGGAGTTGCGTACTTCCGAGTTGACCGCTTGCGTAAATGTTTCGCTCCACGCCAGGCGATACGTGAGCGTGTTCAAATTGTCCAAATCGGCTACGGCTCGCCAGCCATCCGGCAACAAAGCGGTGAAAAGCAGCCGCGCTTCGTGGCCGCCTTGGTTAATCGCAGGTACCGGCGGCTCTCCCGGCACTTGCGGTTGTTCCAGGCCTCGGTCTATCACACCGGTATAGGTGATTTCGAGTTTCGCATTTTCCCACGGGCGCATCCGCAGATCGGCTCTCTGGCTCCAGCCTCTTCGGCTGTAATAATTTCCTCCCAGCGTGGCATCCATCCAATCCGTCGGAGCCCAATAATACGATTCGCCTAGGATGTAACCCTTGTTCGAACTGTCTCCGATATTCGGGATCATGAAACCGGATTCGCGCTCTTTCCCTGCAGGAAAAGTTGCGTAGGGGAGATACAACACCGGAACCGACAACACTCGAAAGTCGCCGTTCACCAAGTGCACTGACTTCTGCAGATAAACGGTCGCCTCCGGCGCATAGAATTTCCAGGTAGGTTTATCCGGGTCGCACACCGTCATCCACGCTTTTTTTATACGGTAAGTGTGTTCGTCCAGTCGCTCTGCTTCTTCCGCTTCAAAATAGAGCGGATTGGGGGTGACCAGCAAAGTTGGTGTGGGGCGGCGCTCGATCGAAAAGGTGGCGCGCACGTGAAGGAATGTTCCGTGTCCGGTGCGCAATTCGTAATGCGCCTCGTCCGCCTCGATATGCTGGGTCATGTAATCCAGCTGGACGTGCCCGCGCGCGATGGCAAGATATGTGTCTTCGTTGTACTCCACGTGGTCGGCGCGCAGCCTGCTGTTCTGATAATGCACGTCGACGTTTCCATCTGCGTAATAAATCCTACCCACCTGCCGCTGCTGGTCCGCTTCTAGCGTGGCATTCTGATCCGCGTTTGCTCCAGGTTGCGGCGAGGTATTTGAAACGCGGGATGTCTGTTTTGTCGTGCGATTTTGTGGCTGGGGCTTTGCGCCTTCTTGCCCGTAACTAAAGGCTGGATGGGCTAGCAAAATGAAAAATAAAAGAAAAGAATAACGCGGCATGCAGAGTGCTGGCGTGATTTTGGCGTCTGGCATCAGCGAAAAGCGCCGAAGTCTCTCAGTAAGTGTAGAAAAAAGAAAGTTGAGACTAACACGCGCCCCCCGCAGCCGCAATCGCACTTCACGCGTCCCCCGCAGCCGCAGTCGCATGGTCGCAATCGCATGGTCTCGAACTATCCCCAATCGACTCAGAATAATCCGCCGCCAGTATAGGTTGCCTGATAAGCGACATTTCGGCATATCCATCTCTGCGGTAAGGGTGGCGGCCTGCTAATATTGCCACCGTTCCGCCACTGGAGCTTCCGCAGCGCAAAACGGACCAGTGATAAGAATATGCACGGAGTGTGGCGCCCTCTTGCTCGAGGACGCCGATAACTGCCCTTTCTGTGACGCGCCACTCGCCGAAACTGGCGAAGATCTCGAACCAGTGGCGGTCGGTGTAGCGCCATCTGTTCACGCTGCCTTATCTCCACGAGCTGAGGCGGCTACCCGTACGGAGGTATCCTCCCGCGCCGACGCGTCTGCCTATGCCGACGGAGCTTCTCGCGCTACATCGTCTTCTCACGTTGAGGTATCTGCTCACTCAGCGTCGCACGCAAAGGTTACGTTGTCGACTCACGCTACATCGTCCACCCATGTTGGGTCGTCCGCCCATGCGGCCTCGGCGCAGGGTGTGTCGCCTGCACGCGCCGCACGGTCGCGTCAATCTTTGAACGACAGCGAATCCGTCGAACCCGAATGGCGCCGGGAGGTTTCCCGCCGCTTGGAAGATTATCGGGCGAGGAGGGGGTATCTCCGGTCGGACGATTCGCAGTCGGGGCTTCCTTTCTCCCGGCGATCCAGGATCGCCGCGGAAGAGGCGGCGCAGGAGCGCCAGCGCGAGGCCGAGCGGCTGCGCGAGGCGGAGCGTCAGCGGCTAGCGGAAAGGCAGCGCATCCGTATGGCGCAGCGCAAGACGGAACGCGTGGAGATAAACGTCCAGCCCGAACTGGATTTTTCGAGCGCGGCGCACGAGCGGGCGCATCCGCAGACGGCGCTTGTCCCCGTCGCGAGCCTTATCGAGCGGCGGAAGGCTGGATTTCTTGACGCCATCTTCCTGGGGCTCACGTACGCCGGGTTTCTCGGGTTGTTCCGGTCGCTGGGCGGGCAAGTGGTGGTGGAGAAGGCGGATGCTGTGGTGTATCTCGCCGCGTTTTTTCTTTTTTATGCGCTCTATTTTTCTCTCTTCACTACTTGCGCTGAGGCTACCCCCGGGATGCAGCTGCTCTGTCTTACGACGGTGCGTCTGGACGGGACCCCGCCCGATACTCGGCAACTGTTGTGGCGCAGCTTCGGTTACCTGCTGGCGGGGGCTACGCTGATGCTGGGTTTCGTGTGGGCGCTGTGGGACGAAGATCACTTTACCTGGCAGGATCGCATTTCGCAGACTTACGTCACCGGCGCGATGCCGTTGATGGAGCAGGATGCGTTGGAGGTTCCGGCAGGGCGGCGCAGTTTCGCGCGAAGGTGAAATTGGGCTGGGACCCGGCGCAGTTCGCTGCATCTTTCTGCGCAATTTCTGTAAATCCTTAATGTGTGTTCTAGTGCCGGTTAGACAGGGTTTAGTTGTTTGTTTTCTATAACTTCTGTTTGTGGGCCAGAACCGGTTAGAAGTGGGCGCCCACTTGGTCAAAACCACCTCGTTTTTCTGCGTCAAGCAGGCCATATTTTGAGCGCTAACGTTGGCGAAATCCCGTCGCGACAACCGGTCTGACAAAGGGTCTGGAATTTGGCGATTTGATTTTGTGAGTTTGCGTTCAGAGGGGAGCTCGGTTGCGAGAGGGAAGTGCAGGAGGTACGGCTTTGCTGCGTTTTGTTGAAGCGCTCGATACTGTTCTATTCTATCCACGGGGAACGGTAGCATGTTGATTTACGAATTTCAAGGAGTCGTATGTGTGGACGGGCTAGTACTCGGAAGAAGCAAATTCCGTTTTGGGACTGAATCGCATGGTGATGATCTGCTGGTAAATCGTGTGAAAATCATGGCCTAGAATTATCCGCCATGGCGATTCGGCTCTTTTCCATCGTGCCTTTGTCGTCCATCCCACCCGCCTAACGCTTCTTCCGGGGGGAAGAACGGGAACCCACACCCTCGGCGGCTAAGACCTGCTGCTCAGCATAGACGAGCTTTTTGGCCTCAACTTCGGTCAGCTCCTCGCGTACGGGACTGTATAGTTCAATGACGCGTGCGTAGTCCTTTGCGTGCCAAGCTGCTTCCGCCTTTCTGCGTAGGTCCTGGAGACACACCTGCTTTTCGTATTCGACAGCGGCTTGCGACCTGATCACCTCGACCGCACGGTAAGCATTAGCGTCAGGTCTCAAGAAGGGAACGCCATATTTTTCAAGTAGGCAGGCAAGCTTGGGCACGAATTCCTTTATTCCCTCGCGAGAGCTGACTTGGAACATCACATGCTTCCCGAAGCCTTCGATCTCTTTAGCACCCGCCAAAGCCACCATATCGTAAAGAGTCATTTTCAGACTTGGTTCAGCCAGCCTTCCGACTTCCACGCCTAACTCAAAAGACGCTCGGCCATGATAGACGTTGACGAACACCTTCGCGGATTCGTAACGAACAAAGGTCGTCTTTTTCTCAATTGCGCGAAGACCGAACTCGCCGAGGAATTTGAAGCTGGACAACACGGCATCTTTGAATCCCAACTTTGTGCGCTCTGGACTCGGCTCTTCACTTAGCATGAGGCTCTCCTACTTGTTTGGTGGAACCCAATATTCACCCTTCAAAGTCCATCCGTGATCTTGCAACAGATTCCGTTCGGCTCGGCGGGTGGCCGACCCTTTCTTATTATTTTTCGCATTGACATGACGCCCGGGCCGATAGTACCACACCACCAGTTCACTACTTAGTTCCCTCGACCCGTGCGGGGTGCCGAACCCTTCGGGGGTTGGAAGGATTCGGATTTTCCGGATGAAGCAACGCCTCCGACGCCGCTATGGACTGGGACAGCTGCACTTTATTACTTGCAGTTGCTATCGTCGCGCGCCTTTGTTGGGCACAGAGCGTGCTCGGAATCTCTTCCTCAAGATTCTCAGTGAAGTTCGAGAGCGCCACGATTTCGCGTTGTTGGGATACGTGGTGATGCCGGAGCATATTCATTTGCTGATCAGCGAGCCGAATGTGGGGAATCCGAGCATGGCGATGCAAGTGTTGAAGCAGCGCGTCTCGCGAGCGATGCATCGGCGGAGGCGAAGGCGCACGCGGTCGGAACAGAAATGGCTGTGGGAGGAAGCTGCTGGGCGGAAATACCAACCGTTCTGGCAACGACGGTTCTACGATTTCAATGTGTGGAGCGCAAAGAAAAGGAACGAGAAGATGAATTACATGCATTTCAATCCGGTGAAGAGAGGGCTGGTGACGCATCCGAAGGACTGGCTCTGGAGCAGCTATGGATTTTATTCCAGGGCAGGAACGAGTTTGTGCGTGCCGAATTTGGAGTGGAAGCCGAGAAGCTGATTCTGGGAAAAAACCTAGGGTTCCAAGTCAAAATCCGAACCCTTCAAACCCGGAAGGGTTCGGCACCCTCGCGAGTTTCAATCTTCTAGGTGTTTACTCCGGTGCCGCGCGGAGGGGTTGGCCACCCGCCGGACTCGGCCCCTTTCTTCCGAGCCTTGTTCGTTGGCGCTACCAAGTTTACTCGGAGGAAGGAGCCGACAACGTCATCTAATCAGCCAGGTCAGAATTCCTAGAGCGTTGGCAAACTTTTCGAAGGTTTCAGCATTAGGAATCGTACGACCTCTTTCTAGCGATAACTGAGTTGACTCAGTTGATGGGAAATCTGTAGACCCCCAATAAACAGCGCTCCCAGCGAGATTCCCCCACTTAGCCAAAAAATCTTCACGAAAGGATCCTTCCAGCTTTGCCTCATAACGCTGAACTTATCATCTACTTGGCGACCCGAGAGACGGTATATGGATTCCAAATACTGGCCTGTTACCACACACACATAGAAGACTGTGTACGAAGAAAGTAGGAAAGGGTTATGCGAGAGCATCGGCAAAAGGCGATTCCCAAGCCCGGAAGAATATGCGTTCAGCGACAGCAACAAGAGATACGGAACTAATAAGTAAGCTAACAGGTTGGTTATAATGCGTGGGATCCCCAAGCGGGTCAACCGATTAGGCTTTCCCCAGTCACTCCATAACCACTTCCCAAAATGGACAAGGGCGCTCATTGTTTTTGTGTACAAACCAGCGGTATAACGGCCGTGGAACTTGCGCCTCCGAAGGTTCCAAAAACTCCATTTGGGCGGGTGGCGCATCCTTCGCATCGCTGTGCATTTTCTTGTTCTTGACCCGTGACGAAAGCGGATGATACCACTGAGGGAGTTAACGCCGAAGTGAATTGGGGTTTGATGGGCCTTTGAACTTGCGGGTGCCGCACTCTTTGCGGGGTTGGCAAAGGGTGCGGGTTTTGAATGGTGGCCTTGAAAAGCCGACTGGAGCAGCATTATGGAGAGGCTGCCGATTTTATCAGCAGCTAGAGAAGAATTCGTGCAGGCCGAATCTAGAACCGAGGTGAAAGTTCGAGTAGGTCACCTCAACAACG
>Ga0209006_10005479_pt1 | contig 11531 bp, 15 predicted proteins | sample JacPin_JW_Ref_O2_FD_188567 | JGI IMG/M metagenome (GOLD analysis project Ga0209006, IMG submission 188567) | Forest soil microbial communities from Algoma, Ontario, Canada - Jack Pine, Ontario site 1_JW_Ref_O2 (SPAdes) (version 2) | ecosystem: Environmental > Terrestrial > Soil > Boreal... | reverse complement strand
AGACGTCAGCGCTTAGACGACCAAGCAAGACGACCCAATCTTACCATCGACGAGAACCGTCACTCGATCGCCTCTGCGAACAGGATAGAGCCCGAGCGGCGTTCCCGTAAGAACAACGTGTCCTGGCAATAGATCGGCTCGCACGTCCGTAAGGTGCTGTTGAAGCCATTGGAGTGAGCACTCCACGCCGCCGGACATTGGCCATAACTCGCCCGATGCGACGAGGCAGCCATTGATCTGAACAGACAAAGCGCCTTCTCGCTCGAGATACGTCGTCGATGAGAGCCAATCGTCGTGTGGCAGCACAATCCCTCCGTTGAGGCCGTTGTTTGCTACGAGCTCGGGTAGCGTCTTTCGGGCTCCCCTGAAAACGAAATGATGCAGTTCGATGACCGGAAAAGCCGCCGTGATCGTGCCGTCAGGCCCGATGCGAACGGCCATTTCGCCTTCGATCGCCAAATGGGCGAAGTCGTCGAAACTCAAAGCCTCGCCGTGTCGGTGGACTTCGCTTTCGAAAAGGCGTCCTCGGATTGGCCCCTGCGTCCCGAACTGTTGCGTGGTGCCTGGTCCCGTGCAGCCAACCTTGTAGCCGATCAGACGATCTCCGGACGCGACCCGAAGCTTCGCGACCGCGTCCTGGAGCTCGTAAGCGGCAGCGAGAGACAGGTCGAATTGGGGGTCGGCGAAGCACGTTCCGGGTTGGCGTCTGCGGTAGTCGCGCCATTGGCGATCAGCGAGCTCCGCTAACGAGTTCACGACGGCGGGCCTTCCCTCGACGAGTTAGCTCTTCGCGACGCTGGCCGCTGTCTGGCCGAAGAGGAGCTTCTTGCCCTCTTCGGTGACTGCGGGCTGTGCGGAAAACGGCTCCGCCTTTGCGTAGGCTCGTTGCGTTCCCGGACGTGCGGCGATGGCGTCGAACCAGCGACGAAGATTTACGAAGTCGTCCAGGCTCTGCTGCTGTCGTTTCCACGGCACGATCCACGGATACGCGGCCATGTCTGCGATCGTGTAGGCGTCGCCAACCAGGAAAGGACGGTCCGCCAGACGGCGATCGATGACCCCATAGAGCCGGTTGGTCTCGTTGACGTAACGGTTGATTGCATAGGGGATCTTCTCCGGAGCATAGACGCCGAAATGATGGTTTTGACCGGCCATGGGGCCGAGGCCGCCCATCTGCCAGAACAGCCACTCCGTCGTGGTCTTCCGGCCGCGTATGTCGGTCGGAAGGAATAGACCGGTCTTTTCGCCGAGATAAAGAAGGATCGCGCCCGACTCAAAGACGGTCACCGGCTCGCCGTGATCGGCGGGATCATGGTCGATGACGGCGGGCATGCGGTTGTTGGGAGAAAAAGCCAGGAACTTGGGATCGAATTGATCGCCAGCGCTGATGTTGACCGGCTTGATCGTGTAACCGAGGCCCGCCTCCTCGAGAAAGAGGGTGATCTTGTGGCCGTTCGGCGTAGGCCAGTAGTAAAGGTCAATCATCGCGCTATCCGTAATCAGCGTTGCGAGGCTGCCCCGTTCAAGGGCCGAATAATCCTTCGCGGCTTTGGCCCTTCAGCCGAGCGGAAGGTCCGAACAGCGCGGATGCCGCCATGTCAGCTCGGAACGGGCAACTTGTCGGCGAGCACGCCAGCCTTGCGAATCTGTGGCGCTTCGGCGAGCAGTTCGCTGGCATGGGCCATCAGAGCTGCAGCGACCTGCCCTCCAAGATGAGCTTCTCGGCCGGCCTCGTCGTTGAAGGCGTCGAAGATCGCGAAGGTGTTTTTGTCAAAGCGTGCGGCAAACCAGGCGATTGTCCCCGGCTCTGCGGCTACCAGATCTCGGGCGCCCGCAAGGAATCTCGCGACGTCCTCTTCCTTCCCGGCTTTCGCTTTCAGTTCCACGTAGAGCGATACGGTCGTCATGCTGCGTCCTCCAACTTCACCAAATTCATCTCGAATCGCCGCCAGCGGCTTCAACGTCAGAGAGCGGAGTGATCCTTCACGGCTTCTTCAAGCGCTGGTTTCATGGCGAGCATCCGCTCGTCGATCGCTGCGGGATTGTCGCGATTGAGCGCAATCATCTGAGCGCGGGTCTCGCCGCCGCGGATGACCTCGAAGGCTTCGGTCTCAATGCCCTCGATCGTGGCGTCCGCGACCGCCGGCGCTGGCTCGCGCCCGAACCCGAGCTCCGGTCCTGCCCGGTTCGTTTTCATCATCGGGGTGTCGGTCCCACCCGGATAGACAGTAAGGACGTGAACGCCTTCGCCCTTGAGTTCACGGCGCAAGGCTTCTCCAAATCGAGCGAGACCCGCCTTGGCGGCGGCGTATGTGGCGTAGAACGGCGCGCCGATCAGCGCGATCCCCGACGTCACGTTCACCACCATTGCGCTGCCACTTGCGCGAAGTGACGGCAGAGCCGCCCGTGTAAGAAGGATCGGCGCGACAAGATCGACGTTTAGCATCGCCTCGATCTCCCGCTGCGAGGTGGCTTCGAGACGCCCGGCACGAACGCCGCCCGCATTGTTGACCAGGATGTCGAGGCCTCCGAGGGCTTCGAGCGCTTGCTGCAAGGTGAGCGACGCGGCCTTCCTCCGTGCCTACATCCGCAACGATCCCCGCGACCGAACCGCCGCCCTTGCGCAACGCTTCAACCGCGGCGGATAGCACGGCCGGGCGCCGGCCTGTGATCGCGATCTTGGACCCCTTGGCGAGCAGCGCATGGGCGATCGCGAAGCCGATACCGCTTGAACCCCCCGTAATGAGGACGCGCTTTCCTTCGAGATTCATAGCGCCGCTCCTTGTGTCGCCGGCGGATAGTTTGACGGAAAGAGCGCGCGCTTGGTCTCTTCGTCGCTGACCTTTTTGAAGTCATGATCCTTGCCGACGGCGCGCGCGCGCTCGACGGCCGGCCGCGCGTCGACAGCCTCAAAGAGACGCTTCAGATGAGGGTAGGGAGCCAGCGGATCCTCGGCGCCCTTGCGGACGCGGGACGCCCGATCGAGCCACCCCCAGGCCGACATGTCGGCAATCGTATAGTTGTCGCCGGCGATGAAGTTCCGCCCTTTCATGTGGTCGTTCAACACCTGATAGTGTCGTTCGGCTTCCCGTCGGTATCGATGTTTGGCGTAATCCAGGCCCTCGGGCGCGGCGAACTGGAAATGCACGGACTGGCCGGAGAACGGGCCGAGGCCCGAAGCGATGAACAGCAGCCAGGACAAGAGCTCCGCCCGGTCCTCGGGCTTTCCGAGGAACTTTCCGGTCTTCTCGGCGAGATAGAGCAGGATTGCCGTGGAATCGAAGACCCGCGCTTCCTTGCCTCCCGGTCCGTCCGTGTCGACGATCGCCGGCACCTTGCCGTTCGGGTTGATCGCCCGGAACGCGGGCGTGTGCTGCTCGCCCTTGCTCGTGTCGACCGGGATGATCTCGTAGGGAAGGCCGGCTTCTTCAAGGAAGAGCGCAACTTTGGCGGGGTTTGGAGTCGGGTGGAAATAGAAACGGATCATAACGGTGCCTTCAGACAGTGCTGCCGCCGACTGGCGTAGCGTCGGCTCGGCTGGGGACGACGCGAACGCAGCGCGATCAGGAGGGCGCCGGGCCTTGACGATTATGGCGGTCGAGGTCGAGGGCAGAGAGAGCGACGAACTCCACTGTGGGGACGCCAAGCTGCTTCTTCGGCGTCATCCGGTTGATCCTTTCTGACCCAACGTCAGCGCGCGTCCGCGGCAGGCTGCGGAAACAGCCGCGTGTTTCATTTTAGTACGATTGCTCTATAATGCGCAACGGCGCTAACGATGGCAAGAGGCTTCATTGGCCAAGATGCTTCATTGGCAAAGCGTAGGTGCTGGGATGGCGAGACCGAGGGAGTTCGACGAAGGCGCCGTTCTGGATGCGGCTGTCCTATGCTTTTGGAAACAGGGCTATGAGGCGACTTCGGTCAGGGACCTCGTGGCGCATACCGGCATTACCGCGGCCAGCCTCTACAACGCGTTTGGCGATAAGCGCGCGCTCTACGAGAAGGCGTTGGATCACTATGTCGAGGAAAGCATCGTCGACAGAATTCGACGTTGCGAGTCCTTGCCGCCGCTCCGGGCGATCGAGGCTTTTTTTGAGGAAATCGTGAAACGCTCGCTCAACGATCGCGACCGAAAGGGGTGCATGCTGGTCAACGCCGCGCTCGATGTAGCGCCGTATGACCCGGCGTTTCGTAAGGTCGTCGCCGGAGTTCTCGTTGGCATCGAGGCGTTTTTTCAGGCGTGCGTCAGAACTGGCCAAGCCGATGGAACAATAACGCGGTCGTTGCCGGCTGAAACCTTGGCGCAAAACCTTCTTGGCGTGCTGATTGGCATTCGGGTGCTCGCACGCGTACGCCCGGAGCGGGCTCTCCTTGAGGGCGTCGCCGCGCCGGCGCTCGCACGCCTCCGCGTCAAGCGCGCGGAAATCGGAACCTGAGGGAATACTCGTGCTTGTGGCGGGAGCGTTGATGATGGCGATGAACGGGTTCGGTGCGCGGCGTTCGGACGCGTTGCTTACCGGCACGAAGCCTCGCCACGAGCGCTGGGCCTCCGCTCTACCGTTCGCGCGGCAGGCGCTCGTCGAGAGGCTGGCGGTCTCCGCATTCTTGCGCCAAGTCCGGGCGTGAGGCGCCGGGTATGATCATGGACTCGCTTGAACACATCGACACGTTTCGCGCACAATGGCCCTTTGCTGCGCGCTACGTCCGGGTCAACGGCTGGCGAATGCACTATGTTGATGAGGGCAGCGGCGACCCGATCCTGTTGCTGCACGGCAATCCGACCTGGGGCTTCCTCTACCGCCGCGTCATTCCCCCGTTGGTCGATGCGGGACATCGCGTCATCGTTCCCGACATGATCGGCTTCGGCCTGTCTGAGAAGCCTGCCCGTGAGCAGGCGCATAGTCTCGATGGGCATATCGCCAACCTCGCGGGCTTGGTTCGCCAGCTGGATCTCCGCCGTGTGACAGTGGTGTGCCACGACTGGGGCGGCCCAACCGGTCTCGGCTTTGCGATGAGCAACCTGGAACGCGTGCGTGCGCTGGCGGTCATGAGCACCTGGGCGTGGCCGACGCCGCCGGCGGAATTCCATACCCGGCTGTTCCCATGGCGCACCATGCACGCGCCACTGGTCGGGCCTTATCTGCTGGGCCGGCACAATGTGCTGGCGCGTCGCGGGGTGTATCTGTCCGTCGTCGACCGTGAGCGGTTCCGGCAGGAGGCGCAGGCCGTCTACGAGGCGGTCTTGCCCGACAGCGAGACGCGTCTACTGACCTGGGCTTGGCCGCGATGGATCCCCCTCGACGACAGCGCCCGCGCGCAAGCGCGGTTTACCTGGCTCGAAGCGAAGCTGGCAAAGTCCAAACTGCCGGCCCTGATTATTTGGGGCCGCGAGGACGAAGTGTTCGACGCTGGAACCTTCGCTAAACGATTCAAACGCCTGCTGCCTCATGCCGATGGGCCGCATATGGTGACCGGGCGCCACTTCTTGCAAGAAGATTCCGGCCCCGAGATCGCTCGATTGATCTCAGACTTCCTAGACACGCTGGGAGGGGCTTGATGGCCGACGTTGCAGTCATCGCCAGGCCCGCAACGGAGGGCACACGCCAAGCGCTGGTGCTTACCGAAGATCGGCTCGGCCATTATCCTGAATTCCGCGCTTTCTTCGCGCGAACGTTCGACCTCGACCGGGTTGGGCTCTCCGAACCCGGCTTCGTCCGCGCGCCCTCGGGAACGTCCTATACTCTGGCGTTCGTGGGTCGGAGCGGCGAGCCATTCCCGTCGGGCCTGGAGGTTTACGCAATCGTCGAAGCGCTCGAGCCACTTGATGACACAGCGGTCGACGAGGACCTGTGGGCGATCCTCAGCTGGATGATTGACGGCGTCGGCTCTCCGTGGACGGTGGAAGACCTCCACGCGACCGGCCGGTTGTATCGCATCCCCGTGACGCGATGATCGTGTTGAGGGAATCGCATCAATTAAGCAATGTCATACGAAAAATTATCGATAGGCCGCTGGGGCCTTGTCACACCAACTTGGATCGGCGCGGCTCGAGGTTTGGAAGGCGCGCTGACCTCAGGCCGCGGTGGCGGCTCGCCACGTCCGGAAGGTCGGTTAGTCGTTGATCATACGCCGATTCTGCGAGCCGCATCAAGCGCGCAGGTCCTGGCTGGCTGGGAACGGAGGGATTGAAGCCAGGCTGATAGAAAGGGCGTCGCAAGCGACGGTTCGACGATGTCGTTGAAACGGACCGCGGCGATAAGGGTGCCGATCACGGCGGCCTCGGTCCGGAGGTTAAGTCGGAGGTAGTGCGGAACGAAAAAATTGCGCGACCGGTAACGCTAGCGAGTGATGTCGCGAATTGAAGCGAGTGGTCGTTCGTTGAATGGCCGATGCGGAGACCTTCTCAATGAGACGCTGTGCGCTTGCCCTCGCCCTCTCGTTTCCCATTGTAATTGTGCCGTTTATCGCCAGTGCGGCCGAGGTTGTCCCCTACACATCTCAGGCCTTCGCCGCAGCTCAGAAGGCCGGTGATCCTATCCTAGTTGAGATCACGGCTTCCTGGTGCCCAACATGCAAGGCGCAAAAACCTATCCTGGGCAAGCTCGAGTCCGATCCGAAGTTCAAGGATCTCAAAGTTTTCGACGTCGATTTCGATTCTCAGAAGGATGTGGTGCGCAACTTTAAGGCCACAATGCAAAGCACGCTCATCACCTTCAAGGGGGATCACGAGACAGCCCGCTCGGTCGGCGATACCAACCCGGATTCTATTGGAGCGCTCCTGGAGAAAGCGATCTAAACGCCCACGATGTTCCTCAGTTTGTCGTTAGCTTTTCTCGCAGGGCTCTTGTCCATACTGTCGCCCTGCGTACTCCCGCTCGTGCCAATCGTTCTTGGCACTGCGCTGTCGCAGCACCGGCTAGGGCCGGTGGTGCTCGCGGCGGGACTAGCTCTATCTTTTGTTGCAATCGGATTGTTCGTCGCCCTCTTCAGCTTCGCAATTGGACTCGACAGTGGCTTCTTTCGCGCTGTTGGGGCCGTGATGTTGTTCGCGGTCGGTGTGCTGATGGTCGCGCCCGACTTATCGACCAAGCTGGCCGCTGCCGCCGGCCCTGTTGGCAATTGGGCTGAACAGCAGTTCGGTGGATTTTCAACGGTTGGGCTTTGGGGCCAGTTCGGCGTTGGACTACTTCTCGGCATGGTCTGGAGTCCCTGCGTCGGCCCGACGCTTGGGGCTGCCTCCGTCCTGGCCGCGCAGGGCAAGGACTTGGGGCAGGTCGCTGGCACGATGGCGATGTTCGGCATCGGGAGCGCCGTGCCGTTGCTTCTTTTGGGTCTCCTGTCTCGTCAACGGGTACTGCGTTGGCGCGGCGCCTTGGGCCGGACCAGTTTCATGCTGAAGACAGCGCTCGGGGTTCTTCTGCTGATGTTGTCCGGCTCGATCCTGCTGGGGTTCGATCGGGCGATCGAGGCCGATTTAGTGACCGCCGCGCCGCAGTGGCTGACCGATTTGACCACTCGATTTTAGTGAACCGAGAAAGCATCCGGCATTTGCTGCGCAAAAGCGGCCGAAGAACTCGAATACGGCGGGGCGGACCTGGCGAAGGTTGGCGGGTCGCGTCGCTGCACCTTCGTCCCGCGCGCAAGAGGGGAAGACCGTCATGTAGAGACTAGTATCCGTTTTGATCAAGCGTATCCTGGAGTCCAGTTTCGATCGGCCTTCACGAGGGCGTTGGCGAGGTGATCAGCTTTCGCATGACGGCTGTGAGGGCGACCTTAGCCGGCTTTCCTGCGGAGGTGAGTTGCTTGTACTTGGCCTTCATGTCTGGATTGAATCGGGTGGCGACGAGCGCTGGCATGTAGATGGCCTAGCGGACGCTCGCCCGGCCGCCGCGGATGAAGGCGCGTCCGATCCACCGGCTGGATTGTCGCGTGATGGGCGCAAGGCTGCGAGACTTGCGGCCTGCCCTTGTTCGAGGGCACCGAGCTCGGGCATTTCGATAAGCAGGGCGAAGGCGGTAATGGCCGAGAGGCCGGGAATGCTGGTCAAGATTGCGAACCGTCGGGCAAGACACGATCGGTCTGAACCTGCTTGAGGATCTCCGCCTCGATCGCCGTGATGTGGCGCTTGATCTGTTCGAGACGCTGCGCATTGTGGCGTTTCAACAAGGGCGCGTCATTTGTAGCCGCCACGACGCTTGCGCCCTTGATGTTCAAGCTTGTAGCGCGAAACGTGTCACAGAGCACCGTCAGTAGAGTTTCTTCAGATCGCATTGCTCGCGCGCGGCGCGCAAACCGCAATCAATCAAAACCGAGCGATTTCAGCCGGCGGGTCGATTCGTGATAAGACGCGATCCTCGCCTGTAGGTCAGGTAGGCCCAGACCCACTCGAGAAGCACGGCCGATCGGTTCCGCGCTCCGACCAGAAACAGGATATGCGCTGCGCCCCAAAGCCACCAGGCGACTGCCCCACGAACCTTGAGGCCGTGGAAGTCAGCGACGGCGGCCTGTCGCCCGATCGTCGCGAGACTGCCCGCATGACGGTACCGGAACGGTTTCGGCGCCGGCCGGCCCTCGATACGCTCGCGGATGACTCGCGCGACATAAGCGCCGCCCTGCTTTGCGGCTGGCGCCAGCCCGGGAACCAGCTGCCCGTTCCAGGCCAGGCTCGCAGCGACATCCCCGATCGCAAAGACCATCCCGGTCCCATCGACGGAGAGATCCGGCCCCACTGACGCGCGACCGGCCTTATCCGGCTGTGCGCCGAGCCACGCGGCGGCCGGCGAGGCTTGTACGCCCGCAGCCCACAGTACCGTTCGCGCCGCCAGTGCCTCGCCTGCGAGCAGCACGCCGTTCTCGTCGACCTTGCTGACCTTTGCGCCGAGGCGGACCGTTACGCCAAGTCGCTCGAGGGTCGCGGCGGCGTCGATCGACAGCGCCGCTGGAAATGTCGGCAGCAGCCTTGCCGCCGACTGCACGAGCACGACAGTCGCGGCGGCGGGATCGATCGCGCGAAACTCCTTGTCGAGCCCATGGCGGGCGAGTTCAGCGATCGCGCCCGCGAGCTCGACGCCCGTGGGGCCGCCGCCCACAATCACGAAGGTCATCCACGCCGCGCGCTCCGCCGGATCGTCGGCGCCCTCGGCGCGCTCGAAGGCGGTGAGCAGCCGACGACGGATTTCCGTCGCGTCCTCAAGTGTCTTGAGTCCGGGCGCATAAGCCGCCCAATCGTCCTTGCCGAAATAGCTGTGCTGCGCGCCGGTCGCCACCACGAGGTAGTCGTACGACATGCCGCTTCGGCCAATCATGACCTCGCGGGTCGCAGGTCGCACGCCCACGACCTCACCGAGCAGCACGCGGACATTCGGCTGCAGTCGAAACAAGCTGCGGATCGGCGTCGCGATGTCGGCGGGCGACAGTCCGGCGGTCGCGACCTGATAAAGCAGCGGCTGGAACAAGTGATAGTTGCGGCGGTCGACGAGCGTCACTCGGCATGCCGCGCCGGCGAGTCCGCGAGCCGCAGCGATGCCGCCAAAGCCGCCCCCGACAACCACCACATGCGGCAGCGATTCATCCTTGGGCGCTTCGCGGCGCGCGGCACGGCGGAACGCCTCCTCGACCAGCCTGTCGAGCGAAAAGGGTCCCGGACCCCGAAGGATGAGAATGCCCAGCGCCAGCGCCCAATAGAGACGTTCGTCGAGTTGCATCGTCGCTCCCGAAAGCGGAACGGCGAGGGCGAGAGCGACTGCGACGATTCGCGTTCCGAAACCTGAGATCAGCAGTCCGGCCACGATCAGCGAGAGGAGAGGGGCGGCGCCCATGGTCCGCAGATAACTTGCAAGCCAAACGCCAAGCCGATCGAGCATGCCGCCGCCCGAGCCCAGCACGGTCGCCCCTACAGCAAGAGGCGCGGTCGCGATCCACAATCTCAGAGCCAGCCGATACCAAGGCTCGAGGACGCGTGTGGCCGCGCCGGTCGCGCGCCCGAGCGCCGCGGTTCCGGGAATTGCGGTTGAGACGAGGCCGCGCGACAGCAGTGCATCGACCGAAATCGCACCGGGGCCCCGGACGATGATCCAGCCGAGCAGAAGCGCCCAATAGAGGTGGAGCGGCGATGGTCCGTCCAAGCCGTGCAGCGCGCAGGCTTCGAACAGAAGCGGCAGCGCTGCGATGCGCGAACAGAGACCGATGATAAGCAGCATCGGACACAACGCGGCGACCACCGCTCCGAATGGGGACGCGACGAGCGCGTTGATCGTCGGGGCAATCCCGGTGGCGAAGGACATGGTCACAGGCGTATGCATCGCCATACTGACCACGGTCTCGGTCAGAAACGCCTTAGCGAGCCAGAAGCGTATGGCGAGATCAAGCCAGGCGCCTGCGGCGGCGCCCAAAGCCTGGAGCGACGTTAACGTCGAGTCGATCGCCGAGAATAGAGTTGCAAGGCCGAGCTTACGGTCGAGGCCGCCGGGTTTCATGGGATCGAACTCCGAAAAGCGGCGCGGGACGACACGCTTGTATTCGTGGACACCCGGCGGCTCGTTACAGCTGGGCCGATGCGGAGCCGCGATCAAAAAGAAAACACAGGTCGTGTAACGCCGGCTTCCAATCAAGCGAAGGGATGCGCAGCTTCGATCCGAAGGACCTCTCGTAGGAGAGTTTTTCTGGTGGAACGCAGTGCGCTTCTTTTCACACTTGTGTACGGCTTTCGCCGCGCCCCGTCGCTTGCTCGCGCGGCCGGGGAAGTGATCTACACGCCCGAAGCCTCTGCCGCCGCCCAGAAGGCGGGCGATTCAATTCTGGTTGAAATCACAGCCTCTTGATATCGGCATTGCAAGGCGTAGCCATCGATCCGAAGCAAGCTCGAAGCGGATACGAAGGTTCATGATCCCAGGGTTTTCGACTTCGATGTGGATTCGCAGAGAACCACCGTGTGTGAATTTTGGGCCACAATTCAGAGCACGCGGATCTCATTCAATGGTGATCGCGGTCACAAGGCCCATAAGCGATGCCTGCTTGGATTCGGTCGCAGCTTTGTTGGTGAAGGCGGACCTAGGATCGAGCTAAACAGCTTTCCGATGCCTCCTTCGGGTGTCGCTGCCCCTGTGAGCCTGCGCGCGCCGAGTATTCAACGAAACTTTTTCCGGAACCTTTGCGCAGCGGTGCTGCCATTTGTTGCCGCGACGATGAATTGCGCCGACGCTGTCGCCCAACCGTCGAGGCCGATGAGCCGGTCGAGCGAGATCGCGCCGGGGCCGAAGGTGATGATCGCAAGCGCCATCGCCGCCCAGTACAAATGGAAGTTCGCCCAGCCATCCGGATAGGTGAGCTGGATGACGCCAGTCATGCACAAAAGGCCGAGCCCGGCCCAGCGGGTGAGAAATCCGAACGCGAGCAGGATCGGCAGCACGATTTCGGCCGTGCTCGCCATCGTCGCCACCAGTTCCGGCATCGGAAACGGAATCTCGGCGCCGAAGATATGGAGCTTGTACTCCTGCGAGAACAGGATCTTCGTGCCGAAAGACAGCGTGAACCAT
>Ga0209006_10005478_pt1 | contig 11531 bp, 14 predicted proteins | sample JacPin_JW_Ref_O2_FD_188567 | JGI IMG/M metagenome (GOLD analysis project Ga0209006, IMG submission 188567) | Forest soil microbial communities from Algoma, Ontario, Canada - Jack Pine, Ontario site 1_JW_Ref_O2 (SPAdes) (version 2) | ecosystem: Environmental > Terrestrial > Soil > Boreal... | reverse complement strand
ACCCCAACAGTTGAGCTTTATCCGGCGGCGGCGGCGGCGATTCGGGCTGCGCCTCTTCGGCGGGCATCGATTTGGCGCGCGATTTCAAATACCAGGCCAGACCGCGAGGCTCGTCGTCCGGCACGACGTCCGGCACGGGCTCCGGCGCAGGTGCGGGTGCTGCAGCGACGAACTGGGTGGGCGCAGCATGCGATTGGGATATGCCAGGCCCGGAAATGAGTTCCAGATCTTTGAGTGGATCGATTTGTGCTGCAGCGGCATGGTCCAGCGATTTCTGTACGTCGGAAGACTCGGTATCGAATTGCGTTCCGGGGACTGGGCCCGAAGGCTGTAAGAATTCGCCATGATGCAGCGTGCTGTGCACTTCCATGGGGACCATCGCGTTCGCGGCTGCAGAACTGGCAGCCGCGGCCGCAGCGGCTGCATGCGCCGGAGCCTCAAGTTTGGAACGCAGAAGATCACGCGCGGTGGCCAGCGTGTCCTTCACCTGGTTGAGTATAAGCGGCTTGCGCAGAACTGAGTTGGCTCCCGCCTGCAGCGCCGTGGGCACGCTGGCGTCATCGCTCACAATCGCCAGCGTTAATGGCCGATCGGCAGGTTTGCGATCCCGCGCCGCGTTGAGCAGAAAGCCGGCTTCCGGCTGGCTGCTCCAGTCAATAATTACAATCTGAAATGGCCGGGCCGTAACTTTCTCCACGGCTTCCACGGCTTGAGCGCAGGATTCTCCTTCGATCTCGAGTTCGGTCAAGACCTGGCCGATCATCCGGAGGGTTTCCCCGTCCGGGGAAAACAGAAGGCAACGAAGGGGCATACCCTCCAACATTAGGAGCGGCAGTAACTATCAGCAAGATTACCGAGGTGGAGTACCGCGCCGGGCGGCGACACTGGAAGTACATGTACCTCGGACTGGAGCACAGAGCAGTTGCGCTAGAATGCTCGGTCGCTTCGGCAATCGATATCCAACTTCAAGCATGGGAATGCAGGAACACAACTATTGGCTGACCACCGTGGAGATGCCGCGGCCCGAGTCGTCGCCGTCTCTGCCAGAAAGCGTGGACGTGGCTGTGATCGGGGCCGGGTTCACCGGGCTTTCGGCGGCGCGCACGCTGGCGAAGCTTGGGGCGAAGGTCGCCGTGCTGGAGTCGGAAACCATTGGCTGGGGCGCCAGTTCGCGCAACGGCGGGATGGTGCTGACCGGGATGAAGCTGGGTGTGAACCAGCTGATCTCAATGTATGGCCGCGAGCTGACGCAGCGCATGTACGACGCATCGTTGGCGACGATCGATTGCGTCGAGCAGATTGTGCGGGAGGAGGGAATCGAGTGCGATTTCTCGCGCCGCGGACACCTTGAGGTCGCCTGCAAGCAGAAACATTTTGACGATTACGCGCGGCAGGCGGAACTGATCGCGCGGGAATTCAATCACGAGCTGCGCGTGGTCGAGCGTAGCGAGTTAAGTGCGGAGATTGGATCGAATATTTATTACGGCGGCATGGTGGATGAAGTGAGCGCGGGACTGAATCCCGCGCGCTATGTGGCTGGGCTGGCACGCGCTGCCATGAAAGCCGGCGCGGAGATCTTCGAACACGCCGGCGTCGAGAGCCTGCAACGCGAGTCGCGGCAAGGCGAGGCGGGATGGAAGCTGACCACGTCCCGAGGCGCGCTGTGGGCGCGGGATGTGTTCGTCGGAACCAGCGGCTACACCGGACGCGCGACTCCGGCGCTGCAGAAAAAAATCATTCCCATCGGCTCATTCATTATCACGACGGAAATTCTGCCGGAAAAACTTGCGCGCGAACTCAGTCCGCGCAATCGCATGATCTACGATTCCAAGAATTATCTCTACTACTACCGGCTCACGCCCGATGGCCGCATGCTGTTCGGCGGGCGCGCCGCATTTTTCCCGGAGAACGATCAGACCGTGCGGCGCAGCGCGGAGATTTTGCGGCGCGGCATGATCGATGTTTATCCCCAGCTCAGCGACGCCAAGGTGGAATACGTCTGGGGAGGCACGCTGGACTTCGCCTTCGACATCATGCCCCACGCCGGGCAGATTGACGGCGTGTATTACGCCGTCGGCTACGCCGGACACGGGGTTGCCATGGCCACGTATCAGGGCCAGAAGATCGCGGAACTGATCGCCGCACAAGCCACGGCAGGCGAAAAGCCGGAAAATCCCTTCGTGGGCCTCCCGTTTCCGGGCGCTCCGCTCGGGCTGTACAACGGGAAACCGTGGTTCCTGCCGTTCGCGGGCGCGTGGTACAAGTTTTTGGATTGGGTGAGCTGAATCAGATCGCAATCAGCATGCTCACGAGCTTCTGCTTTTTGCGCTGTCATCCTGAGCGAAGCGAAGGACCTATCCAATTTGCTGACAGCGTTTCAGTGGCGGCAGATTGCATAGGTCCTTCGGCCCGCAAAAGAAGCGGTCCTCAGGATGACAGACCTGAGACGGGGGGCAACGGCTTGCTGGGGCGCGATTACCTGAACGGGTTTCGAATGGTCAACTTGCCGTCGACGACCTGCCCATCCTGCAGGTCTTCCGAATAAAGGGTAGAGCAGTTTTCTTCGATTGCTGAAGAGACGATCATCGCGTCATAGATACCAAACCCGTACTTCCGCGCAATCTCCAGCGCCGCCTCGTGCGTTGCAATCGTGATTGCTACCGGAAAAGGGAACAAGATTCGAACCGCACCGAGCGCATCGATCAAGTCCTCCCAAGGCACGCGCATCTTGCGTCGTGCGACTGCGACAAACTCATTCAAAACTTGAACGCTGATTACTCCGCCCTGCGCTACTAACTGCTGGGCCCGCCCCCTGCGGGAATCCCCGCTAACCATCGCGTAAATCAGCACGTTCGAGTCGAAGAATGCTCTATCGCTCATTCGCTTCTTCGCGGTCGAAGACAAACCCGGCCGGCAAAGGACGGCTCAACTTGCGCAGGCGAGCGAGCGCTTGTTGGCGGGCCGTGTCACGGCTTACATCGAAGGATCGTTTGCCAGCGACCTGAATCTCGATGTCGTCGCCTTCTTTCAGATCGAGCGCCTCGACGACCGCGGCGGGCAGACGAATCGCCAAGCTGTTCCCCCACTTCGAGACTTGCATAAAGCCTCCTCTGCATAAAGATATACATTAGTCATTGTATATCTACGCCCTGTGGAAGGCAACAATTCCATACACCACCGGGCCCAGCACAATTGCCATTGCTCCTCCGATCATGCCGACGCGGTCGCTGCCTAACAGTGCCACAATCGCCATCACAACCGGCGCCGCTACCACGTAGAACAACCCCAGGCGTCCGCCGGGGATCGCGAATGCGCGCGGCATGTCGGGGCGGGTGCGGCGCAGCTTCCATGCCGAGAGCACGGTCAGCACGGTGGTGGCCGAGCGCAGCCAGATGTAGATCGAGATCAGCTGCGTCAGCTTGTGTTGCGCGAGGATGCCGTAGATGACAGCCGAAATCACGATCGCCAGCCACGGTGTGCCGTAACGCGAATGCTTACGCGTGAGGGCAGGGGGAAGGTATCCGTCTTCGGCCATGGCGAATGGCATGCGGGTGGTGGTGAGGACCGTGCTGTTGAGCAGCGCCACGTTGCCGACCATGGCGGCCAGCGTCATCCATGTGCCCAGCCATGAAGTTCCCAGAGCGGGAAGCAATCCGCCGATAAGCTGGGCTGCGTCCGAAAAATATCCGGTATGCCATTTCTGCCAGTCGCCGCCCGCGGCCAAGCCTGCGAGCGTAGGCAGGAAATAGGTGGCAATGGAAAGCGGGACCACCAGCGCCAGGGCTCGTGGATAACTCCGCTGCGGGTTGTCCACTTCTTCGGCAACGGTCGAGAGCTGTTCGTATCCGGAGTAAAGCCACAGGCCCAACGCCAGTCCCACGCCGAAGACTTTGAATGGTGGCTGGTGCGGCGGCACGAACGGGACAAACGGATTGTGCCGCCAGTGGGCGAGGCCGATCACTACCATCGCGATCAGCGGCACAAAAATGAAAATCTCCAGCGCTGTGGCGACTTGGCCCACCATCTGGATGCCGCGCACGTTGATCCAGGTAATGACAGCGATCAATGCCAGCGAGACAAGGTAATGTTTCCATCCGGTGAGCGATGGAAAGTAGTAGACGAGATAGTCGGTGAAGAGAACGGCGTAGGCTCCGCCGAGCAGAAATGATGCGGACCAGTTCCACCAGCCGGCGAGGAATCCCCAGAGGTCGCCGAAAGCGGCGCGAGTCCAGCGGTAGAAGCCGCCTTCGACCGGCATGGCGGTGGTGAGTTCGGCGGAAACCAGCGACACGGGGACGCACCAGAAAAACGGCAGCACCAGCAGGTAGATCAGCGTGAGCCCCGGGCCTGACGTGGTGACCATGTCCTCCAGCCCGAACGGGCCGCCGGTGGTATAGGAGAACATGACGAAGACGAGGTAGAAGAAGCTGGCCTTGCGGAGGACTGACGGTTTGCCGGGAGTTGCCACGAGGAATGAAAATTGTTGATTGTTGATTTCTGATTGCTGATTGCTGACTGCTGATTGAATCGCAGGCAGGGCAGTTCAATCAGCAATCAAAAATCAGCAATGCTTTACGCCGCGAGCGTCCCTGTCAGCGCGCCTTCCAGTTCCAGCAGTTTGCGTTTCACGTCTAACCCGCCGCCATAGCCGCAGAGCGTTCCATCCGATGCGATGACTCGGTGGCAGGGAACCACAATCGCGACCGGGTTGCGATTGTTGGCCATGCCTACGGCGCGAAAGGCGTTGGGCTTGCCGACGGCGCGGGCGATGTCGGCGTAGGAACGGGTTTCGCCGAAAGGAATCGCCAGCAGTGCATGCCAGCAGGCGAGTTGGAAATCGGTGCCGCGGAGATCGAGCGGGAAGGTGAACTCGCGGCGCTGGCCGGAAAAGTATTCGTCCAGTTGCTCCGTGTAGGAGATCAGGAGGTCGGGAGATTCTTCAAACACAAACTTTGCGCGCTCGGATTGCCGCGTCGCTTCGCGGCGGAGATCGCGAGGATTGGGACGGATCGACTGTTGGCCGGGCGTGCGGGCGTCAAATTCGAGAGCCACCAGCCCGGTATGGGACGCGGCCAGAAAAAGCGGGCCTATCGGGGACGTAACCGTCGTAGAATGAAGCATTTCCATAGAATCCACCGGAAGCGCCGGCGGCACTTTTCCGGCTGGCCAGATCACAATATCATGACTGGCAGCAACAGTTGGCGCGGTTTTGGCCTCTACAAAAGTTGACAGAATGGGGTTTTTGCTCCAGAGTGTTCCGGTCCACCGGCATCTCGATCGGCTTGAGGTTAACGGAATTTGAAAAAAGCGGTCTTCATCCTGATTGCGCTCGTGCTGGCGCCGGTAGTGCTGGTGAGCGTGGTGGCGTTTGCCGCGGGAGACTGGCATCCGATTGGCGAGACTGGGGCGGGAGATAGAGTGTCGGTGAGCTCGCTGCGCGTGCGAAAGAATCTGCGGACGGCCTGGGTACGCGTGGAGTACAAAGAACCGGTCGAGCTGCCTCAGGGTGGTCCGTTCGTCGAGATGCGCGCGCGGGTCCGCTTCAACTGCGGCAGCGGTGGCGTGGTTCCGACTGCGGAATGGTTTTATTCGCGCGATCATAGCGGAAGGTTTGTAGTCAGCAAGAAGGCCACTCGCGACGACGGGTTTGGGGCGAATCCCGAGGGCGGCTTCGGAGAGATGGCCAGCCAGTATGTCTGCGGGCAGAAGTAGGACGGGCCGCAGATTTCCACAAGCATGACACCTCAGTAACCCCAGAACCACTTCCTCGCACTTCGATTTCCGCTTATTCTGAATTCGACACCTGCCGCAGCTGCGGCGAAGCTTTTCTACACCAGTAAAGAAAAAAAGATGAGGACCTGTGGTTAGCCTGCCCCTGCGTTCGCTTACCGCATTGCTGTTAGCGTTTGCGCTCCTGGGCTGTGCTGTTCGCCGGGGACCTTCGCGCGATGCTCTCAACGCGGCGGTGGCTCGAGGATTCATCGATCTGCAGCCGGGATGGCGCGTGAAAGCGGTTACCCCAATTTTAAAGTCCGGGGGATATCTGCCCGCGTTCGTAGAGGGGCAGCAACCAGGCACCAATGTCAGGCTTGCGGTGCCCGCAGACGTCGTTGGGTACGAAACTTCCTACTACAGCGTGAAGCGACGAGCGGATCAGAGCCTGCAAAATCACGAGGCAACGGAGCAGGCAGTGCAGGTGGAACTCGCTTCCGTTTTGCTCACCAAAGATGGGAATACGTCCAGGCGGCCACAGCCGGCGCTGGCTTTGTTCGATCTGCCCGATACTATCCGGTTTGTCCGCCTGTTATATCTCGTTCGAGTCAGCGGAGCGGACCATGACATGGCGGTCGTGGGAGCGGCTACTCCCGGCGCGTTGGAGGAGTTAACCACGGCGATCGAGAGCAATCCCGCCGAGAACTGTGCGATCGGCGGGCTCGGATATTGCAAGTGGGTGCCCAAAGGCATCGGTGTACAAATCGAGAGCTCAGACACCAAATAAGAGGTTTCAGTTTCAGTTATGGATTCACTGCGAATGTATGGGTTGGCTGCGGCGGGGATTGCTCTGGCAGGTGGGGCGTACGCGCTGGTGCGGCGAAAGCCGAAGACGGCGGACGACATTGAGCGCGAGCGGCGGACGTGGCTCAACGGCGTGGGCCGCATCACCGACGGCACCGTGATTGACGTTCAGGAGCTCGACCTCGAGAGCAGCCACCGGGCGGCGACCATGCTGATCTACAAATACGACGTGGCTGGTGTTTCCTACGAGTGCTCTCAGGATGTGACCTATCTGCGGCACTGGGTGAATCTGCACTCATGCCGGCTGGGGCTGCCGACTTCGGTGAAATACGATCCGCAGAATCCTGGGAACTCGCTGGTGGTATCGGAAACGTGGATGGGGCTGCGGCAGTAGTCCGGTTGGTCACTTCCCTGGCCGTCACGGTGCTGTTCCAGCCGGTATTGTTCCAGTTGTTCCAGCCGGTAAGTGTTCCAGCGTAAGTTGACACTGCCCGGCGCGGAGAGTAGCGTTGGCTTACCCACCCAACTCCTAATCCGGAGGCGATTCATGGCATCCAAGCTGTTGCTCGCGAGCGTGTTAGTGTGCCTGGCGGTGAGTTCTGCCTGGGCGCAGGATCCTACCAAGGTCGAGCCCAAGCACTACAAGCTGGACTTCGAGAATGACCGTGTGCAGGTGGTTTCGGTGCACTACGGGCCACACGAGAAATCCGTGCTGCACGATCATCCCGGCGGCGTGGTGGTGAGCCTGACGGATGCGCATCTTCGCTTCACCGACGAAAATGGAAGGGTGCGCGAGGTGTACTCCAAAGCCGGCGAGTCGCGCTGGTATGCGCCTTTCAAGCATCGGGTAGAGAATCTGGGCGATACCACCTATGACGCCGTCTACATCGGGGTCAAGGGCAAGCTCGCCGCGTCGGCGGGCGCGGACGGTTCGGTCGTGGCCACGGATTCGGAGACGCAGAAAATCCTGGCTGACTATCTTGCGGCTGGCGCCAAGCGCTAGACGCCCTCTGCCGCGCTTCATCTCTGCGACGCTTCATCCACGACCAGCACGGTAATCCTTTTTCGATCTGCAATTTCGTATTCTCGCGCATGAAGGGGCGGACGCCCTCGTCCGCCCAGGCAGTGCCGCGCGTCAATATGGTTTTCTTACGCATGCTCCTGTGGCACGGCTCCCCGGAGGAGGGCGTCCGGGGCTCGACTCGAGCTCGTGTCATCGCCTTCCGTGTAAGATAAAGCTTCGCATTCTTAATTTCTGATTCCTGAGGAAGGCTATGGCGCACACTGTTTTCTGCGTGAAGTTGAAAAAAGAATTGCCCGGTCTGGACGAGCCTCCGTTCGACAACGACCTGGGACGCAAGATCTATGACAATGTCTCGAAACCGGCCTGGCAAATGTGGACGGAGCACTGCAAGATGCTGCTCAACGAATATCGCCTGAACCCGGCGAGGCGCGAGGATCAGGAAGTGATCGTGAAGCAACTGGATCAGTTCTTTTTCGGCGAAGGATCGACGTTGCCGAAGGAGTATGTGCCGCCGCCGAAGTAGGATCCACGTCTGATGATCTAGAATCGTTTTGCACTGCGGCGCCCGCGTCCTCCGCCGTCTGCGCGCTTTCACTTCCCCCAATCCGGCTTTTTCTTGGCGCAAGTTGCGTTTCGATTTCCGTTCCTCATTACGGGCGTCAGTCTTCGGGTCTTGAACCACTCGGAACGAAATGAAACGTTACAACTTGCTGGGCATGTTGATTCTGGCCGCCATTGTCTTGCTGGTCGCGGCAGTGGTGATCCCTTGCCTGGTGCCGGCAACTCGTGGGGTCAAATGAAAGGGTCGAGTCGGGTGGCCTTGTAGAGCGGAAACGGTGACAGCACTTTCGAGCTTCGCTCGAATGGACAACCGGGGCGGCTGTGCCCACATGAGCTGTGCTGGGTTCGAGGATGCGTTATTCCCGTTATGTTACCCCGCAGTTACCTATGCACCAATATTGATGCACATTTCATCACCCCGTAACATTGGTTTGATAGAACTGAAATGTGGATCTGGCTGGCTACAACACGCTGATCCTTTCTGACCTGCACCTGGGTGCAGAGACCAGCCACGCTCGCGAAGCCACTCGCGTGCTCAAGCAGAATCGCTTCCAGCGCCTGATTCTTCTCGGCGACATTTTCGCCGACCTCAACTTTGCCCGCCTGACCAAAGAACACTGGAAGTTTCTCGGGTATATCCGCAAGCTATCGAACCCCAAGCGTAATGTCGAAATCGTGTGGGTTGAAGGGAACCACGACCACGGCCTGAGCGACATCATGTCGCACCTGGTGGGCGTGCGGGTTTTCCAGAACTACACCTGGGAGTATCGCGGGCTGCGGCACGTGGCCATCCATGGGCATCAGTTCGACGGCTTTCAGGTGAACCGGGTGCGGTTGAGCCAGGTGGGGACGTCGTTGTATTTGCTGCTGCAGAAATTGGACTTCAAGAGCAAGCCGGTCGCGCGTTTCATTGACCGGCTCAACACGCGCTGGTTGCGCATGTCATCGAAAGTGGCCGGCGGCGCGCTGGCTTACGCCCGACATCGCGGTGCGGACCGAATTTTCTGCGGGCATACGCACGAGGCCGTTCACTTGGAGCAAGACAACGTTCACTACTACAACTCCGGCGGGTGGGTTGATTCCAAACTCACGTATCTGACGATTGATGAAGAGGGGGTACGCATCCATGAATACAGCGAGCATGAATACGATGAGCACGACGATCAAGCACGCGGAGAACGAGAGCATGGCGAGCGAGAACACGGCGCCGAATTTGCGTCCCGCGAGCCCGACGGCCACGAGCGAGCTGACGATCGTGATCCCGGCGAAGAACGAAGCGAAGCTGATTCCTCGGCTGCTGACTTCGCTGACGATGCAGGACTACGCGAAGATGTCGAGTACGAGGGTGTTGGTCGCTGACGCCAATTCCACCGACGGCACGCCGGAGATTGTGCTCGGCTTTCGCGATCGCCTGAACGTGAGCGTGATTCGCGGCGGAATGCCTTCGGTGGGCCGCAACCTGGGCGCAGCGCAGGCGGAGAGCGACTACGTCCTATTTCTCGATGCCGACATCGAGCCGGCGCATGTTTCCGTGGTGCGGCGCGCCGTGGAACTGGCCCAACGCAAGCAACTGCATTGCGTGACCACCAATATTCTTTGCCGCGGTGGCAATTGGATCGACGCGGCAGTTTACGGGGGCAACAATTTCTTTCAGTACGCGTCGCAGATACACCATCCTTTTGCGACCGGAATGTTCATGCTGTTCGACCGCAAGAAATTCCGGGAGCTCGGCGGATTTAACGAGCGCGTGCTTTACGCCGAAGACTACCAGCTCACGCTGCAGTTGGAACGCAGCCGGTTCGGCATTGTGCGCGGTGGAGTGTATACCACTAACCGCCGCTTTCAGAAAATGGGTCACCTGCGCGTAGGATGGCTTTTTCTGAAGACCTTCATGAACTACTGGAATCAGGACTACTTTCTGCGCGATCACAAATATTGGGCGTAGTTTCTGGATTCCTGAGCTCGGGCTTGGAACTGGCCACGGATTTTCACGGATCAACACGGATAAACCTAACCACAGAAACAACCACTAAAGACAAGAAGGTCTATCCGTGCAAATCCGTGGCTGACTTTCCTTCGATTCCCAGTCAACGTTAGCCTCAAAAGCGAAAGACAAGACCTGTGGACAGACGGAAGTTGTTCTGCGTGGTGCCGAAGAAGCGGGTCTGCACGTAGTCCGCTTCGGCGCGCAAGGCCAGGATGCGGATGATTTTATAGTCCAGACCTCCGCCCACCGCAGTCGCCAGCGACGTGTCGCTGGTGGAGATTCCCTGTCCGGTGTTCACATGGCCGACGCCGAACATGGCCTCTCCGAACGGCCGAAACTTTCCGATGGGAAACGACAACCGAGGACCAAACATCACGTCTGTTTCATGGCCCGTAACGGTCCCCGTAACATCACCACCCGGCGTGGGTTCCGTGAAACTTTGCTGGCCGTAGTGGCCGCTGAGATCCGCCACGATTCCCACCCACGGCAGCACCTTGCCTTCGAGGGATGCTTCCCATCCATTCATGTTGGGACGGCCCACACTTGAAAGATCGAGCGTAGACGGACTCGCGCTATAGAAGGAATAGCCGACAAAAATATTTCCGGACGTTGGTATCTGTGCGCTCGCCAGACCCGCGAACAAAATGAGAGTGAAGGCGACCACTGTAACTTTCCGCATACAAATATTTCCTCCCTTCTGGATCAAATAACACAATCTGCTTCGGAAAGTTGTTAGATGCAGGCGAGAGAAAACGGGGAGATGACGAAAGTGGACACAGCATTCCGCAAATAGCGATTGGCCGTTACGCGCCTTGCCGAGGCAAGCGACAACTTTCCCTGGCTAAGTGCTAAATGCCAACCGCTAATTGCCAATCGCTAGCTGCGAATTGCTAAAACCGCCAGACCAGTCCGGTGGAACCGCGGTAGTCGCTCTGCTGGTCGCTCAAATAGCGCGTGCGGACGTAGTCGCCCTGCACCCGCCAGGAAAATTTCTTGAAGAAGAGTTTGTAGTCGACGCCTCCGCCAACATCGATCGCCAGCGGGTTGTAAGTGTTTCCTCCGGACTGGATCATCTGCAGGCCGGCCATGCCGTGAACAAAAGGCCGCCACTTTCCGTAGCTGATGGAAAGGCGCGGACCCGCCACGAAGGTGTACTGGGTGATGCCGTGGCCATAGATGCCACTGCCGTCGAGCACGAATCCCAGATGGGGAGCGCGCGCCAGGGGCATGACCTCGCCCGAACCCTCCCAGCCTTTCAGGTGGTAAACATTCGTGGGAATCACAAATTCTGAGCGGCCGTAAGATCCGCCGCCGTATGCATTGCCGTGCGGAATCAGTTGCGCTGACATCGGGATCGCGAACAGCGCCGAACACACCAGTGCCAGCACAGTGGCTGCAATTTTCGACACGAAAAATCCTCCCCGGCGCCCGGCGCCGGCAAAA
>Ga0209006_10005477_pt1 | contig 11533 bp, 10 predicted proteins | sample JacPin_JW_Ref_O2_FD_188567 | JGI IMG/M metagenome (GOLD analysis project Ga0209006, IMG submission 188567) | Forest soil microbial communities from Algoma, Ontario, Canada - Jack Pine, Ontario site 1_JW_Ref_O2 (SPAdes) (version 2) | ecosystem: Environmental > Terrestrial > Soil > Boreal... | reverse complement strand
CCGATCTCCATGACCTACGCGTGCGTACCCGCGCTGCGGCATGCGCCCGGCCTGGCCGCGCAGTACGAGCCGCTGCTGACCGCGCCGGTCTATGACCCGGGCCTGCGGGTGCCCGCCGCCAAGGCGGGCCTGCTCGCAGGCATGGCCATGACCGAGAAGCAGGGCGGCTCGGACGTGCGGGCGAACACCACCAGAGCCGACCGGGCCGACGACGGCAGCTACCGGCTGACCGGGCACAAGTGGTTCTGTTCCGCGCCCATGTGCGATCTGTTCCTGGTGCTCGCCCAGGCGCCGGAAGGACTCAGCTGCTTCCTGCTGCCCCGGGTCCGGCCCGACGGCACCAGGAACGCCATGCAGATCCAGCGGCTGAAGGACAAGCTCGGGAACAGCTCCAACGCCTCCGCCGAAGTCGAGTACCGGCAGGCACTCGCCTGGCTGGTCGGCGAGCCTGGCCGCGGTATCGCGACGATACTCGACATGGTCAGCGCCACCCGGCTCGATTGCGTCCTGGGCAGCGCCGCCGCCATCCGGCAGGCGGTCGTGCTCGCCGCGCACCACGCCCGGCACCGCAGCGCCTTCGGCGCCAGGCTCATCGACCAGCCCGCCATGACCGGGGTGCTCGCCGACCTGACCCTGGAGTCTGAGGCCGCCACGACGCTTGCGCTCCGGCTGGCCGGTGCGGCGGACCGGGCTAGCCGGGGTGATGCCGCCGAGGCCGCGCTGCTGCGCGTGGCCCTGCCTGCGGCCAAGTACTGGATCTGCAAGCGGACCCCCATGATCACCGCCGAGGCGCTGGAATGCCTGGGCGGCAACGGCTACATCGAGGAATCGGTCATGCCGCGGCTGCTGCGAGACGCCCCGCTCAACTCGATCTGGGAGGGCTCGGGCAACGTCACCGCCCTGGACGTGCTGCGCGCCCTGCGCCGCAGTCCCGATTCCGCCGACGCCCTGCTGGCTGACGTCGATGCCGGGGCCGGGGACCGGCGGGTAGCGGACGCCGCAGCCGCGCTCCGCAGCGCTCTGAAGGACGCGGCCGGCCGCCCGGCCGATGCCCAGCCGCAGGCCAGGGCCCTGGCCGGGCAGATCGCCGTCACCCTGCAGGCTGCCCTGCTGGCCCGGTACGCCCCCGAACCGGTAGCCAGCGCCTTCTGCGCGACCAGGCTGGGTTCGGGCCACAGCACCGCGCTAGCCGGGGCGTTCGGGCCAGGCGGGCCGTTCGGCTCGCTGCCAGGCGGGCTGGACACCGCGGCGATCCTGGAGCGCTCGGCAGTCGGTTCGACCAAGTAGGGTCAACGGATGCAATCCTGGCCTGGCTCTGCCTACCCCCTGGGCGCGACCTGGGACGGATCCGGCACCAACTTCGCCCTCTTTTCCGAGGTCGCCGACCGGGTCGAGCTCTGCCTCTTCGACGAGGCGGGAACCGAGTCCCGGATCACGCTGACCGAGGTCGACGGCTTCGTCTGGCACTGCTACCTGCCTTCGGTCGGTCCCGGCCAGCGGTACGCGTACCGGGTCAGCGGGCCGTATGAGCCGCGCTACGGCCACCGCTGCAACGCGGCCAAGCTGCTGCTCGACCCTTACGGCAAGGCCGTGGACGGCGAGCTGCGCTGGGACCCGGCCGTATTCGGGTACCAGCCGGGCCGGCCCGACGTGCCCAGCGACACCGACAGCGCGCCGTTCATGCCGCGCAATGTCGTCATCAACCCGTACTTCGGCTGGGCCGACGACCGGTCGCCGCGCACGCCGTATCACGAAACGGTGATCTACGAGGCGCACGTCCGCGGACTCACCATGCGCCACCCGGACGTACCGCCGGAGCTGCGCGGCAGCTATGAGGGACTGGCCACGCCCGCGGTGATCGATCACCTGACCCGGCTCGGCGTCACCGCGATCGAGCTGATGCCGGTGCACCAGTCCGTGCCCGAGCACCAGCTCGCGCAGCGCGGCCTGACGAACTACTGGGGCTACAACACGATCGGCTTCTTCGCGCCGCACAACGGGTACTCGCAGACCGCCGAGCCGCACGGCCAGGTAGCCGAGTTCAAGTCGATGGTGAAGGCGCTGCACGCGGCCGGGATCGAGGTGATCCTGGACGTCGTCTACAACCACACGGCCGAGTCCGGCGGCCTCGGCCCCACGCTGTCCTTCCGCGGCATCGACAATGCCGCCTACTACCGGCTCGACGACAGCGACCCGTCCAAGTACCTCGACTACACCGGCTGCGGGAACAGCCTGAACGTCCGGCACCCGCACGCCCTGCAGCTGATCATGGACTCGCTCCGCTACTGGATCCTCGAGATGCACGTCGACGGTTTCCGCTTCGACCTCGCCTCGGCCCTGGCGCGCGAGCTGCACGAAGTGGACCGGCTGTCCGCGTTCTTCGAGCTCGTTCAGCAGGACCCGGTGGTCTCCCAGGTCAAGCTCATCGCCGAGCCGTGGGATGTCGGCGACGGCGGATACCAGGTGGGCAAGTTCCCGCCGCTGTGGTCGGAATGGAACGGGAAGTACCGCGACACGGTTCGTGATTACTGGCGCGGTGTGCCCGCCGCCACCCCAGAGTTCGCGTCCAGGCTCACTGGCTCCAGCGATCTGTACGAGACCAGCGCGCGACGTCCCGTCGCGTCCGTGAACTTCGTCACCTGCCACGACGGATTCACCATGGCCGACCTGGTCAGCTACGACCGCAAGCACAATGAGGCCAACGGGGACAACAACACCGACGGCACCGATGACAACCGGTCGTGGAACTGCGGCACTGAGGGACCGACCGACGACCCGGCCATCAGCGAGCTGCGGGCCCGCCAGGTCAGGAACTTTCTGGTCACGCTCTTCTGCTCGCAGGGTGTGCCGATGCTACTGGCCGGCGACGAACTCGGACGCAGCCAGCGCGGCAACAACAACGCGTACTGCCAGGACAACGAGATCTCCTGGGTCGACTGGGATAAGGCCGCGCGCCAGCCCGGTCTCGTCGAGTTCGCCCGCGCGCTGAGCGCGCTGCGCCGCGACCACCCCGTCTTCCGCCGCCGCCGGTTCTTCAGCGGCCTGCAGCAGGGCCCGGACGGTTCCGGGCTGCGGGACATCTTCTGGCTGACCCCGGCCGGCACTGAGATGACCATCGACGACTGGCGCTCGGGCTTCGCCCGGTCCCTCGGCGTCTTCCTGAATGGGCACGCCATAACCGAGCCCGGCCTGCGCGGCGAGGCGATAACCGACTGCGACTTCCTGCTGCTCTTCAACGGGCACAGCGAGCCGGTCGCGTTCACCCTGCCCGGCGCCGAGCTGGCCGGGGGCTGGCAGGTGGTCGTCGACACCGCGAAGCCCGAGGCAGTCGCCCAGCCGAATGGCCGCAACGGCGCGGGGTTCAATGGCGCGGGCCAGGGCGCGCAGTCCGGCGCGCCGGTCCTGCAGCCTGGCTCCGCGCTGCCGGTCGCCGACCGCGCGCTGGTGGTACTGCAAGCCGTCTCCGAGCCCTAGCCATTCGACGACGCCGCTGTGCGATCAGTTCTACCTGCAGATGGAACATTACCGCCGGACCCTGCGCAAATAGCACGATGCTGAATAGTACAATTCCCGCCGGAGTGAACGCCGGCCAATCCGCTGATGTTTTCGGTGACGCCGTAACGGCGCTGAATTCGTATGACCCGACTGGCGCATTTTCCAGTTCCTAGTGGGCGCGCGTCGCTAACGTGGCCGCGATCAGGACCAGCGCGAACGTCGTCAGCCCGACCGCGCCGTGAGTTGCGACGATCCGGGCCGGGAACGCCTGCTCCGCACCTCGGGCGTGGCGGCCACCCCGCCCGACCAGCCACCGCGTCAGCATGACGAAGCCCAGCAGGGCGGAGCTGCTGAGGACCCCGAAGCCGATCCAGGCATAGCCGACGTGGTGGTTGAACAGGAAAAGCAGCCAGAACGTCAGGCCGGTGGTCGCCAGGATCGGATGCGCGAAGATCAGCCCGGCCGGGAACACGGTGATCCGCGTCGCCTGCTGCCGCAGGCCGCCATGAGCCAGCCAGAGGAACAGGAGATAAAGCCCAAAGCATGCGGTGCCTGCCCAGATCAGTGTCGCGATAAGCTCCAGCGTCCGCACGTGGCTCCTTCTGTTACTTAATTCACTCTTCGCGCAGTCTCACCACATATGCAAATTCGGCCCTCGGATCATCCTGCACCATTTACCGGCTGCGCGCGCTCATACCCTGTTCTCTGTCCATTTAGTGCTTGTTTGCGAATACCTACTGGTAATAGACAGTCGCCGCCTTTATCGCTGGAATCACATCAGCCGCAGGTGGATAGGGTGGCGCGCTGCCGCCAGCCCGGGGACGTCTGGTTGACTTGCTTGCCGTGCGCCTGATCTACCCGCAGGCCGGCCCGGAGCTGACACCTGTACCCGCCGCCGTGCCCGGACCGGCCCCCGACGTCGTCCGGGATGTTGCCGCCCTGTACCAGACCCAGCCACGGGCCGGGACGGCCGACCGGCCGTGGCTGCGCGCGAACATGGTCGCCAGCGTGGATGGCGCCGCCTCCCTGGACGGGCGCTCGGGCGGACTTGGCGGTCCGGCTGACCGGATGCTGTTCAACATCCTGCGCAGCCTCGCCGACGTGATCCTCGTCGGCGCCGGCACGGCGCGGGCCGAACGCTACAAGCCGGTCCGCGATTCGCAGATGTGGCCCGAGCTGCGGGCCGGGCGCGCGCGCACGCCCCCCATCGCGGTCGTGACCGGCCGCCTCGACCTCGTGGACTGCAGGCCGCTGCTGTCTGAGCTGCCGGCGTATGCGCAGACCATCCTCGTCACCACGGCGAAGGCGGCCGCGGAGGCGCCGGCCGGCGCGACCGGCAAGGCCCGTATCGTGGTCGCCGGCGACACTCACTTGGACGTCGGCCAGGTCGTGGCGGAGCTCGGGTCACTCGGGTTCCGGGAGATTCTCACCGAAGGCGGCCCGCGTCTGCTGGGCCAGCTGACGCAGGCCGGACTGCTGGACGAATTGTGTCTGACGACCAGCCCGGTGATCACCATAAGCCCGGTCGGCCGCATCACGGCCGCCACCGATGCACGCGCGCCCGGGGCACCGGCGGTGCCGATGGATCTCGCCCACGTGCTGACCGACGCCGGCTTCCTGCTCTGCCGGTACGTGCGCCCAGCCGACTGAAAGGACCGAGCATGCCGCTGCATAAGAAGGTCGACGAGACTCGCGGGCCAGCCGAGCTGCCCGTCAGCCCGGTGTACTCGACGGATGCCCCGTCGATACCGCGGCACCGGCTGCCGGCCCGCTCCATGGCCCCGGACATCGCCCTCGAGATCATCCGGGACGAGCTAATCCTGGACGGCAACGCCCGGCTCAACCTGGCCACGTTCGTGACCACCTGGATGGAGCCGCAGGCTGAGGAGCTGATGCGGGAGTGCTTCAGCAAGAACATGATCGACAAGGATGAGTATCCGCAGACGGCCGAGCTGGAGCGCCGGTGCGTGAACATCCTCGCCCATCTGTGGCACGCGCCCGATGCCCGCGCTGGCGACGGCGGGGCGACCGGCTGCTCGACGACCGGATCAAGTGAGGCGTGCATGCTGGGCGGGCTGGCGCTGCTCTGGCGCTGGCGCGCGCGCCGTGAGGCGGCCGGCGGCACCGGCCCGGAGCGCCCGAACCTCGTGATGGGCGCCAACGTCCAGGTCTGCTGGGAGAAGTTCTGCCGGTACTGGCAGGTCGAGCCTCGGCTGGTGCCGATGGAGGAAGGTCGGCTGCACCTGACCGCTCCCGAAGCGGCGGCCAGGTGCGACGAGAATACGATCGGCGTCGTCGCCGTGCTCGGCTCGACCATGGACGGCAGCTACGAGCCGGTCGCGGAGATCGCGGCCGCGCTGGACGCACACCAGCAGCAGACCGGTCAGGACATCCCGATGCACGTGGACGGCGCGTCGGGCGGGCTCGTCGCGCCGTTCCTCGTGCCGGACCTGGAGTGGGACTTCCGTGTCCCGCGGGTCGCCTCGATCAATACCTCGGGACATAAATACGGACTGGTCTACCCGGGCGTCGGCTGGATCGTCTGGCGTGACTCGGCTGCGCTGCCGGAGGACCTGATCTTCAACGTGAACTATCTCGGTGGCGAGATGCCCACGTTCGCACTGAACTTCTCCCGTCCCGGCGGCCAGGTGGCCGCGCAGTACTACAACTTCCTGCGCCTCGGCTTCGAGGGCTTCCGGAACGTGCAGCGAGCGTGCCAGGAGGTCGCCCAGTACCTGGCCGCCGAGATCGCCGCGATGGGCCCGTTCGAGCTGCTCTCGGACGGCACTGACCTGCCGGTGCTGGCGTTCCGCCTCACCGACCCGACGGCCTCGGGCTACACCGTCTTTGACGTGTCCGAGCGGCTGCGGCAGCGCGGCTGGCTGGTTCCGGCGTACACGTTCCCGGAGAACCTCCAGGACGTCGCGGTGCTCCGGATCGTGGTTCGCGGCGGATTCAGCCGCGACCTGGCCGGCCTGCTGGTGGACGACCTCAGGGCCCAGGTCAAGATGCTGGAGGCCGCACCGCAGAAGCCGGTGCCGCTATTCCCCGAAGGGCAGCGCACCGCTTTTGCCCACTAGAGATTCCGCCGAGACTTCCTAACGCGCCCGCTGGTCCATCTGCTCGCGGAGCCGCGGGCCGGCGATCGAGCTCAGCGTGGCCCACCGGTCAGCGGTCCACAGGGCGTTCTCCAGCACCATCAGGGCCACCGCGTCGCGCAGGTGTCCGTCATCGGCGCCGAGCACGTCTTCCAGGAATCCGCTGCACCGGGCCGCCAGCTCGTCGTTCCCGCTGTCGATGGCGTAGATGAGGACCTTGTCCAGCACCGCCCCGAGAATGCGGTACGCGTCGAACTCGGCGTGCAAGTTGAGGCCCAGCAGCGCGTTGATGCGGTCCAGCCGGCTGCCGGAGCTGCCGTCGTCGGCCGCGGCCGCCTCTTCCGCGACCTCGGCGAGATCCTCGTCATCGAGGTCGTAGGCATCGGCGGCCAGCGCGGCCAGCACCGGAGCGGACTCCGGCAGGGCCGCGAGCAGAACCTTCGGCAGGCTCCAGACCGTGATATCAGCCATCAGCACGCCCGGCCACGGCTACCCGTGCCGGGACAGTCCTCTCGGTGAGCGGCAGCTCAGGCGCCCTTGCGCAGGCGGTCAAGCGCCTCGGCCAGGATCGCGGCGCCATCGGTGTCATTGCGCCGTTCCTTGACGTACGCCAGGTGGGTCTTGTACGGCTCGGCGTGCGGCGGGGCAGGCGGATTCGCCTGGTCCTGGCCGGCCGGCAGTCCGCAACGAGGGCAGTCCCAGAATTCCGGGACAGCCGCGTCACAGGCAAAACTCGGGATGGTCTCGTGGTCATTGCAGCACCAGAAGGAGATCCGCACCCGCGGCGCGGCCTCGCCGCGCTCAGCCTCACCCATCGGTCCAGCCCCGACCCGGCTGCCGCGAATGGCATTGCCACTGCTCACTGCTCACCCCTTGTTCAAGACGTGCCGATCGACGGCGCAGCCGACCGCACCGGCTGCTCAAGCGCCTACTTGTTCAGGATCCCCAGCACCACGATGGACAGGAACCAGACGACCCCGGTCACGATCGTGATCCGGTCCAGGTTCCGCTCCACTACGGAAGAGGAGCCAAGCGAGGACGAGATGCCGCCGCCGAAAAGGTCGGACAGCCCGCCGCCCTTACCCTTGTGCAGCAGGACGAGCAGGATCATCAGCAGGCTCGTGATGATCAAGATCACCGAAAATGCGACTGTCACTGCGGGTTTCTCGTCTCTCCTGGCTAAGGGCCCTACGGGTCCTGGTCTGCGGGGTCCACTGCCGGTCCAGGGAAGTCAGGCAGCGCTACCCTGACCACGATACCGGCAGATTCTGACGAACTCACCGGGATCGAGACTGGCGCCTCCTACCAGTGCCCCGTCGATGTCCGGTTCGGCCATGATCGCGGGCATGTTGTCAGGCTTCACTGATCCGCCATACAGGATACGCGTACTAGCCGCCGTCGCGTCCCCATGCAGGGTCGAAATGCGGCGGCGGATCGCCTGGCAGACCTCCTGCGCGTCCTGCGGGGTGGCGACCTCGCCTGTGCCGATGGCCCAGACCGGCTCATACGCCACCACCAGCCCGGCCACCTGCTCGGCCGGCAAGCCCGCCAGTCCGCCGTCAAGCTGACCTTGCACCAGCTCCAGGTGCTCGCCGGCCTGCCGGACGGCCAGCGATTCGCCGACGCACAGCAAGGGTGTCATCGCGCGCCCGAGGATGGCCCTGACCTTGGCGTTCACCAGGGTGTCGTCCTCCCCGTGATACTGCCGGCGCTCGGAATGGCCCGCGAGGACAAACCCGCAGCCGAGCTTGGCCAGCATCCGGGCCGACACGTCACCGGTATAGGCACCGTCCTCGTGCGGGGACACGTCCTGCGCTCCCCACAGCAGCCGCAGCTTGTCGCCCTCGATCAGGGTCTGAACACTGCGCAGGTCGGTAAATGGCGGCAGCACCACGATGTCGGCCGCGGAGAAGTCCTTGTCCACCAGGCTGAAGGCCAGCTTCTGGGTCAGCGCGATGGCCTCGAAGTGGTTGTTGTGCATCTTCCAGTTGCCGGCCACCAAGGGCTTCCTGGCTGGCGCGGGGCTCACTTCCCGGGCTCCCCGGCGGCATTGGCAGCCAGTGCGGCCAGGCCCGGCAGGGTGCTGCCCTCCAGGTACTCCAGGCTCGCGCCGCCGCCAGTCGAGATGTGGCTGAAGCCCTCCTCGGGCACGCCGAGCTTCCGGACCGCGGCCGCCGAGTCGCCGCCGCCCACGACGGTGAGGCCCGGCAGCGCGGCGATCGCCTCGGCGACCGCCTTCGTGCCCGCCGAGAAGGCCGGGAACTCGAAAACTCCGACCGGCCCGTTCCAGAACACCGTCGCCGCGTCCGCGAGCTTGGCGGCGAACAGCTTCCTGGTGGCAGGCCCGATGTCGACGCCCTCGCGGTCGGCCGGGAATGCGGTCACCGGGTAGACGTCATGCTCGGCATCAGGCGCGAAGTCCGCCGCGCCGACCAGGTCCACCGGTAGCACGAGCTCCACGCCGCGATCGGCCGCGGCGGCCATGATCTTGGTGACGTCGCCGATCTTGTCAGCCTCGAGCAAGGACTTGCCGACCTCGTAGCCCTTTGCCTTGAGGAAGGTGTAGGACATGCCGCCGCCGATCAGGATGCGATCGGCCCGGCCGAGCAGGTTGTCGATCACCGCCAGCTTGTCCGAGGGCTTCGCCCCGCCCAGCACGACCACATAGGGCCGGGCCGGATCGCTGGTGAGCTGTTTGAGCACCGCGACCTCGGCCCCGACCAGATCCCCGGCCGCGTGCGGCAGCAGGGCGGGCGCGTCGTAGACGCTGGCGTGCTGGCGGTGCAGCGCGCCGAATCCGTCGCCCACGTAGACATCGGCCATAGCCGCCAGCCGTCCGGCCAGTTCGGCCCGGGCGGTCCCATCCTTGCTGGTTTCGGCCGGCTCGAACCTGATGTTCTCGACCATCGCGACACCGCCGTCGGCCAGGCCTGCCGCCAGCGCCTGAGCGGACTCGCCGGCTACGTCAGCGGCCAGCGGAACGGGCTGGCCGAGCAGTTCCGACAGCCGCGCCGCCACCGGCGCGAGTGACGGGCCACCGGCGGCCCGGTCGGCGTAGCTATCGCCCTTCGGCCGGCCCAGGTGCGCCACGATCAATACCCGGCCACCGCGCCCCGCTAGCTTCCTGATGGTCGGCAGGCTCGCCCGGATGCGGCCGTCGTCGGTGATCGCGGTGCCGTCCAGCGGCACGTTGAGGTCAGCCCGGAGCAGGACTACCTTGCCTGCCACCGGGAGCTCATCAAGGCTCCTCATGATCCGGCAGGCAGGCTCGCACCGACGAGGGCGGTCAGGTCGGCCAGCCGGTTCGAATACCCCCACTCGTTGTCGTACCAGCCGAACACCTTGACCTGGTCGCCGATCGACATCGTCAGCAGCGAGTCGAACGTGCAGGAGTACGGCGTGCCGACGATGTCGGAGGACACGATCGGGTCAGCGGTGTAGTGCAGCAGGCCCTTGAGCGGGCCGTCAGCGGCGGCCCTGAAGGCGGCGTTGACTTCCTCGATCGTCGTGTCCCGCTCCAGGTCCACGACCAGGTCGGTGATCGAGCCGTCCATGACCGGCACTCGCAGCGAGTACCCGTCGAGCCTGCCCTTCAGCTCGGGCAGCACCAGCCCGGTCGCCTTCGCCGCGCCGGTCGTGGTCGGGATGATGTTCTGGGCCGCGGCTCTGGCGCGTCGCAGGTCCTTGTGCGGGAAGTCGAGGATGACCTGATCGTTGGTGTAGGCGTGAATGGTCGTCATCAGGCCCTTGCGGATGCCGAAGGCGTCGTTCAGCACCTTGGCCATCGGCGCGACGCAGTTCGTGGTGCAGGAGGCGTTGGAAATGACGTTGTGCTGCGCCGGGTCGTATTTATCATCGTTCACGCCCATCACGATCGTGATGTCCTCGCCGGTCGCGGGCGCCGAGATGATCACCTTCTTGGCGCCGCCCGCGAGGTGCTGGGCGGCGTCGGCTGCCTTCGTGAACCGGCCGGTGGACTCGATCACCACATCGACCCCGAGATCACCCCACGGCAGGGCGGACGGCTCGCGCTCGGCGAGCATCTTGATTGCGTGATCGCCCGCCCGGATCACGTCGCCGTCGGCGACGACGTCCAGGTCCAGGGTGCCGAGCAGGGTGTCGTACTTCAGCAGGTGCGCGCAGGTGGCCAGGTCACCGAGGTCGTTCGCCGCGACTACCTCGATATCGGCGTTGCTGGCATGTACCGCGCGCCAGAAGTTACGCCCGATACGGCCAAACCCATTGATTCCCACCCGGACTGTCACTGCACGCTCCTTCATCCCGCGATCATCTGCCCCGCCGGGCAACCGCCGGCGAGGGTTATGGCGCCGACCGAACCCTACCGGAAGAGCGGTGCACACGCCGTCGCCAGGCCGCCTGCCTGCATCCGCGCCCGCTCCGCACCACCCGCGCCCGTATGCTGTCCGCGGGCGAGAGGTGACCTGATGTTGTTCGCGGGATTTCGGGCCGTCCGGGCCAGGCCGGGCGGACGGCCGAGCACGCTCGCCGCGCTCGGCAGCGCGGCGGCCGCGGCGCTCGCCGGCGCCCTCGTCTGGGGCGTGCTCGCGCTGCTCATCCACCGCCAGCTGTCGCTGGTCGGGCTCGCGATCGGCGTCGCCGTCGGCGCGCTCGTCAGCCGGTTCCGGCCAGGGCACCTGCCCACGATCGTCGCCGGCGGCGTGATCGCGGTCGCGGGCTGCGCCCTGGGCACCCTCCTCGGCCAGATATTCCTGCTGCTCGAAGCCCGGGACAGCCTGCCGCTGATCGCCAGTCACCTGGGCATCGTCTTGCGGGCGTACCCGGGCAACGTCGGCGCTCTCGGCGTGCTCTTCTACCTCATCGCCGCCTACAGCGCCGTCAGCGTGCCGTTGCGGAGCCGCAAGCTCGCCGGCGGTTCCGGCCCGGCGGATGCCGCGGCGGCGGATGCCGCGGCGGCGCCC
>Ga0209006_10005476_pt1 | contig 11533 bp, 12 predicted proteins | sample JacPin_JW_Ref_O2_FD_188567 | JGI IMG/M metagenome (GOLD analysis project Ga0209006, IMG submission 188567) | Forest soil microbial communities from Algoma, Ontario, Canada - Jack Pine, Ontario site 1_JW_Ref_O2 (SPAdes) (version 2) | ecosystem: Environmental > Terrestrial > Soil > Boreal... | reverse complement strand
CTTTCTCTCACTTCGCGCGCGGGCGGGGCAGGCCCCTGACCCAAGTCAAGATCGGGGCCCAGGGAGGAAGCCATCCTTAAACCACCCCCCGCGACCCCGCGACTCTGACCTCTGCCTTCCCACCTGCTAAACTCTCCACAAATGCAGGCCCTAGTCATAACCGCCCTAACCGGCCCCGACTCGCTGGCCATCCAAACCGTCCCCGACCCCATCCTCAAGCCTGGCCAAACCCTGATCAAAGTCGCGGCTGGAGGCCTCAACTTCGCCGACTTCATGACCGCTAAAGGCGGCTACCCCGGCACTCCTCCACCTCCGCTAATCGCCGGACGCGAATTCGCCGGCGTCGAGCTCGCCGCCAACGACGCATCCACCGCACGCCGCGTCATGGGCTACGCTCAGTGGGCCGCCTTCGCCGAAAAAACCACCGCCGCGCCCCACATGCTCTGGCCTGTCCCCGACGCTTGGACCAACGAACAAGCCGCTGCCTTCCCCGTCAACTACTTCACCGCCTACCTCGCCTACTGGCAAGCCGGAATGACGGTGCCGTCTGAGCCCATGTGGGGACAACCGCCCTTGGCTGTCCGGCGGAGCGACGCTCCGCAGCGCACTCCCCGAGTCCTGATCCACGCCGTAGCCGGAGGAGTGGGCACCGCCGCCGTCCAGATCGGCCACCTCCTCGGCATAGAAATGTACGGCACGTCATCTTCAGAAGAAAAGTTGTCGCGCGTAAAACCCCTAGGCCTCCACCATCCCATCAACTACAAAAAACACGACTACGAAGAAGTCGTAAAAAATCTCACTCACGGAGAAGGCGTCGACGCCGTCTTCGAAATGCTCGGCGGCGAACACACCGCCAAAAGCCTCCGCTGCCTCCGCGACTTCGGACGCGTTATCCAGTACGGCACTGCCACCGGCAAACAACCCCAACTCGACCTCCGCGCCATGTACGCCAAATCCGCCGCCGTCCAGGGCCTCTGGCTCACCTACCTCTCGCAGAAGCCCGAAATCATGCAGCCCGCCTGGCAGCAGCTCTCGACCTGGATCGAACAAAAAAAACTAACTCCCCAAATCGGCCAGGTCTTCCCCCTGTCCCAAGCCAAAGAAGCCTACAAACTCCTGGAGTCCGGCAAAAACTACGGCAAGCTAGTCTTGCAAATCAGCTAATTCGATGTGGGCGCGGGGCGAGTCCCGCGCAGAAAGTGCCACAGCTCATGCAGAGCCAGGGGCTTTCGAGGGTGCCCCACCACGACTGCCTTCAGCTTCCCGCCCGTTGCCCGTGGAGCATGCAGTGCCACGCCCCCTGTGGGGACAGCCGGCCCTGCCGCTGACCCCTGGCCCCTGCCTTTTGACACCCGCCCCCACCCACCCCATAATCCGAAAGTGGCAAACAACCGATCCGCAGTCTTCCGCCGCTCTTTCAAAAAAGATTTCCCCGCCGCCGTCCGTGGAGAAGGCGTCTACCTCTGGGACTCCAGCAACAAAAAATATCTGGACCTCTCCGGATCCGCCGCTGTCAACTTCATCGGCCACGGCATCCAGAAAATCTCCGCCGCCATGGCCGAGCAGGCCGCAAAACTCGAATTCGCCCACACCAGCCAGTTCACCACTCCAGTCGCCGAAGCCTACGCAGAAGAACTTCTCGCCTTCGCCGGAGAAAACTTCCGCGGCGGAGCCGTCTACTTCACCAGCGGTGGCTCCGAATCGATCGAGACCGCGCTCAAACTCGCGCGCCAGTATCAAGTCGAAATCGGAGAGCCGCTACGCCATCAAATCGTGAGCCGCAAACAGAGTTACCACGGCTCCACGCTGGGAGCGCTCTCCGTCTCCGGCAACCGGCGTCGCCGCGAAATCTACCTCCCGATGATTCGCGAATTCGCCCACGTAGGCATGCCTTACTGCTACCGCTGCGCCTTCGACTGCACCGACAGTTGCCGCAACTGCGGCCAGCAATACGCCGCCGAACTCGAACGCGCCATCGCCGCTACAAACGGCGAGGCCGCCGCCTTCATCTTCGAGCCGCTAAGCGGTGCGACGCTAGGGGCAGTCGTCCCTCCGCCGGGCTACCTGCAATCCCTGGCCGAAATCTGCCGCCGCCACGGCGTCCTGCTCATCGCCGACGAAGTCATGACCGGTATGGGCCGCACCGGCCGGAACTTCGCGGTCGAGCACTGGCTGGGACGAACTGGGAGTGACAGGAACGAAAAAAATGTAACTCGAGAAGATTCAGTTCTCGCCCCCGACATCCTTGTGACCGCCAAAGGGCTCTCCAGCGGATACGCCCCACTCGGCGCAGTCATCGCCAGCAAGAGAGTCATCGACGCCATCGCCTCCGGTTCCGGCGCGTTCCTCCACGGCTTCACCTACAACGCCCATCCCCTCTCGCTGGCCGCCGGCCGCGCCGTGCTCGAGCACCTGCAATCGACCAACCTGATCGCCGCCGCAGACTCCAGCGTCGCCGGCACTGCAGCCGCCCATCTCAAGCAATCCCTGCAGTCGCTACTCGATGGCGATCAACCTGGCGATCAACAGAATGCCCATCAGCGTAACGGCGTAATCGGCGACATCCGCGGCCTGGGGCTCCTGTGGGCCGTCGAGTTCGTAGCCGACCAGAAATCCAAACGCCCCTTCGCTCCCGAACTAAACTTCGCCGCACGCGTCGCCTCCACCGCCATGGCCCGCGGACTCCTCGTCTATCCCATGCAAGGCTGCGTCGACGGCATCTCCGGAGATCACTTGCTCCTGGCCCCACCCGCAGTAATCACAAAAGAAGAAATCACCTGGTCGGTAACCCAACTCCGCGCCGCAGTACAGGAAGCCACCTCCTCTTTGCATTAGCTTGTGCGCGTTGGTTTGTGTGGAGCGCACACTGTCGCCGGCTGCTTTTGAATTTGGTCTTGTCTTTGCTCTTTTTCCGAGAAAAGGCTCCCTCTCACCGCCGCTGACCTCCGCTCCTAACCCACTAGTTTTCAACCACTTGCTCAATGACCTCCATTTGACTCCCGCATGAGCCCCAGTGCATTGCCGCCCCGCCGGTTCGAGCGCACAGTGCTCCCAGAACATGTGCCCAACGAAACACCGATTAATTTCAGCAGCAGCAATCATTCAAGGAGACAACATGGCAACCGCTGGTTCCAAAACCATGACTGAATTCTGCGAAGAGGTGAACCCACACATTTCACTAGAGATGAAGATGAGGCATGCCCGGCCACTCCCTGAAACGCCCAACCAAGCCCCGGGCGAGATGCGCCGCGTACAACAGAGTTGGTCGGCCGCGCGAGAAAAGCGGGCGCTGGTGTGGATGGCCGCGCGCACGCCCTCCGGCATCAGCCCGGACCACCTGACAGCGTTGGGTTTAGCCGCCCAGGTCGGCGCGGGCGCATGCTACGCGCTCGCCTCCTGGAGTCGCTACTGGCTGTTAGGCGTGATCGCGTGCCTCGCGCTCAACTGGCTGGGCGACTCACTCGATGGAACCTTGGCGCGAGTGCGGCAACAGCTGCGTCCGCGCTACGGATTTTACCTGGACCACATGGTCGATACCTTTGGCGCTCTTGCACTTATGGGTGGTTTGGCTTTGTCCGGTTACATGCATCCGTGGATCGCGATGGGGTTGCTCGTAGCGTTTCTGATGCTTTCGATCCAGACGTATCTGGCGACGCATGCGCTCGGTGAGTTTCGCTTGTCGTTCTGGAGGTTTGGGCCGACGGAGTTGCGCATCCTGCTGGCGGTGGGCAACTTAGCGCTGTTGTGGAGACCGATGATTCACTTTCTCGGAGGCGAATATCGGCTGTTCGATGTGGGCGGAGCGAGTGGCCTCGCGGGAATGGGACTGATGCTGGTGGTCTTCACGATTGAGAACACGGTGCGACTGTATCGCGAAGAAAGAATCGCGCAATGAGCGCGACCGGGCCGAACAACGGGGTGAGCATGGGCGCTAACTTGTGCGGAGCGAAGGCGTTCGACCGATTTCCGGGGTGCAGGTGCGATGCAACATCTGCACCAACAATTGTGGGGGAACGAGTTAGGGCGAATCCGGAGAACGACGATTCCCTAAAACTTCACAATTCTTCGTGGACAGGTTCCTGTAGTTGCCGCGCGGGCAATTCCCTGCCGGCTTTGGCGGGGCGGGCGGCAAATTCGCTTTCCGTCAAACTATTGGCTGCCAATCGGATGCGCGGATTTTCCCGGTTCACCGGGCGCGAAAAAACCATCGAAAGCAGGAAAAATTTGACGCGCACCCTAACGCTGGTGCGCTGGTGCAAGTTTAATTTGGTCGGCGCGGTTGGAATTTTTGTGCAGTTTGGTGTGTTGTTTCTTTTAAAAAGCGGGCTGCACTTTAACTATCTCGCGGCGACCGTGCTCGCGGTGGAAGCTGCGGTGGTACACAACTTCTTTTGGCATGAACGGTTCACCTGGGCGGATCGAACCAGCTCGGAGCGGGTGCGGCCGTCGTTGGGTCGGCACCTCTCAGGGGCTAAAGCCCGGAGTCGTCCAGAGACGCTGTTCGGAGCGCTGAAGCAGTGCGCCCAAAATTCTTGCGCGAGCGAAAACCAGGCCGCTGCCCAGAGGGTTTTCGGAGCGAGTCTCGGACGCTTTCTGCGGTTTAATCTTACGACGGGATTGATTTCGATCGGTGGCAATTTGGGGATGATGCGGGTCTTGGTCGGGCGGGTACACATGAACTATCTGGCGGCGAATGGGATTGCGATTGCGGTGTGCTCGCTCGTGAACTTTCTGGTCAGTGATGGGTGGGTCTTTGGGGAGAACAAAACTTTGTTGCCACGGACTTGCACGGATCGCCCCGGATTTAGGAGCCAAAGCTGAGAACCGCCCGACTCGCTTGATGTTGCTGGCTTGAACTTTGTTGGGTGCATCCCGGGAACTGCACCACTTCTTTTTTTGTTTTACTTGCTGGCCAGGTGTTTGTGGTGATCTGCGGCTTCTACCAATGCCTGAAAGATGTTGCGGGAGGCTTCGTCTTCTTCTGCCGAGCGTTCGGGGTGCCATTGGACTGCCAGCACAAAATGATCGGGGGACGTGCCTTCGAGGGCTTCGATGATGCCGTCGGCGGGGCAGCGGGCTGCGATGCGGAGTCCCTGGCCGATGGCGTCGGCGGATTGGTGATGGGAGGAGTTTACCGGGAGCAGGATATTGCCTCCCTCAGGGGCTAAAGCCCAATTACTTTTGAGTGAGTTGGCGGCACCTCTGAAGCCGTGCCCTTCCCGGTTGTGCTGATTTTCTCGAATGCCAGCGGGCGAGGTTGGGGAAGAATTGGCGCTGGCTTCGCTGCGCTGGACCGCCGAGGCGGCGGTCGCCACATCAGCCGTGGTGGCTGTCGGCGCCTGGGGTGAGGTGGTATTTCTCCGCAGGATTTCTGCCAGGTTGGAATTGTTCTTGATTTCGACGTTGTGGGCTACTTCCACCTTTTTTCCTGCTTCGTGATCTACGCTCGCGCGAGTTTCCTCCGGGAGAAAATCTGGGATGTGCTGGATCAGCGAGCCGGAGCGGAAAACGTTGAGGCTTTGCAGTCCGTAGCAGATGCCGAGGATGGGCTTGCGGTGACGGTAAGCGTCTTCGAGGAGTAGTTCGTCGACGGTGGTGCGGGGGAGGTCTGCTGGGGCGGTTCGCGGGGAGCGAGGGGCGTGAAACTTTGCCGGGTCCACATCGGCTTTGCTGCCGGGGAGCAGCACGGCGTCGCAGGTGGCGATCAGTTTTTTTATTTCTGTTTGCGGTTGATCGAGCGGGATGCGGATGGGTACGCCTCCGGCTAACTCGACGGCTCGTTCGTAGGGCGGGATGGCGCGCTCGGCGTATTCAAGGTCGAAGGAGTGGGGCAGGGGGATGGCAATGCGGGGCATGGGGTTTATTTTACTTTGTTGGGCGGGGTGGGGGTTGGCCCGGAGCTCGCGGCTGCGGGGAAGATTGGGCGCTCGCTTGGCTTGCTTGGGCGGGCGAGGCGCGTCGCCACACGGGTCGAGGTGGCATCCTGAATATTTTCTTTCAGCTTAGGCGTTCGATTGCGGCCAGGGCTTTGGTTTGGCGGTAGTGGCGGATTTCCATTAATAGAGACAGCGCGAAGATTATGATGCCGGCTACTGCGGCGACCGGGAGCGCGATGTAGCGGTAGGCGATGCGCATGTCGGGATGGATGCCTTGCAGTTTAGCCGTGATCACGGTGCCGAGGATGGCAAACAGCAGGGTTACGGCGAAGCAGAGCAGGGTGCCGACCAACGTCGCGAGAAGGACGCGGAATGGGATGGCGTACCAGCGGGGGCTGCGTGGGGGCGGCATGCGGTCCAAGGATCAATTCTACTATCTCAGTTCGGGGGCGCCCGGTATATGATTCCCCGACTATGGGCATGCCGGACGCAGCGGGGGAATGGCTGCGCATCGCCGAACACTATCGCAACCTGAGCGATGGCGAGCTGATCGTCCTCGCCCGGCAAGAATCTGCCTTGACTCCTGTCGCACAGCAGGCCCTTCGAGACGAGATCTCGAACCGCAGATTGATTGTGCCTCTTGAAGAACGGACCGTCCCCAAGCCTGAGCCCGGCAAGCCTACCGGGTCTCCTTATGACGAAGACCGGCAACTAGGGGAGATCTGCACGGTCTGGAGCCTGCGCGACGCGCTCCAGCTGCAGACGTTGCTCGACCGCGCTGGCATTCCTTTTTTCATGGGACCGGAAAAGGCCACGGGCGTCGATGCAGTGACCTCGAGCTTCGCCAATGGCATCGGCGTGCAAGTCATGCGAATCGGATGGCCGTGGGCGTCCGAGGCAATGCAGTCCTACGAGCCCGCAGATGATCAAACTTCGAAGGAAGAAAAAGAAGAACTCCGCGAGCTTCCGGTCCGCTGCCCTAAGTGTCACTCTACCGAAGTCGTATTTAAGGAATTGGTCCCGGTCGAGGCCGCATCGCCGGGTTGCTCCCAGCCCAAGTTCAAGTGGGTCTGCGATTCGTGCGGTCGAGAATGGGAAGACGACGGCATCGTGAAAGAACGCTAACGAAGTGTGTGTAGAATAAGAAGCAATGTCACAGGCGGCGCCAGCGATTACTCGCAGTCCGGCGGAAGTGGTGCGGGTGACGCCTGTTTCGCAGGCGGCGAACGGGATTTGCTATGCCGTGGCGGGCGAGACGGCGGTGAATTCGTTTGACCTGGAGCGCATGATTGCGGCCGTGCCGGGGAAAGTGGCGTCGGCGCTCGAGCGGAAGGCTTACTATTTTGTGCCGCTGGCGGTGAGCCAGGGCGAGGAGACGGTGATCGCCGACCGCTATGATGTGGGGTTGAGCGACAATGCGGTTTGCCATCGCAACCTGAATCTGGGCGATTCGCAGTGCGTGTTTATTTCCACGCGGTTGATGGATGACAAGTTTTCGGTGGCGTTTGAGTTTTATATCAATGTGGGCCACGCGCTGGTGGAGCGGGCCGGAGTGTCGCACGAATTCAGCGAACTGGCGTGGAGCCAGGTAGAAGCCGGGGTTCGGGGCGAGACGTCTTTGGATGCGTTTGAGGCGCGCAAACTGGCTACGGCCGATGGGCCTGACGCGGAGCGCTACAAGAACGAGTATTTTGAGGCCACGTTCGCGGATACGATTTCGATTTATTTGCTGTCACTGTATCTGGATGTGGATTACCGGGATTTGCGGGAGCGGGATTATCCGCTGCTGGCGCCTTCGGCTCTGGCCGAGCGGCTGAGGAAAGTGGCGGAATTGTTTCCGGCGAATGCGGGGTTTGAGTTTGCGGTGTTATATCGGCGGCACGGGTAGGGCTTTTTCACCACGGAGTCACAGAGACAGGTAGAAAAGCAACAGCGGTTAAGAGCCTGAGATTGACGGCTGACGGTGAGCCCGCGGCGAATACGCTACATTAGTTGGTTTTGCTCTCTTTTCTCTGGCATTTGCAGAATCCAATGCGTGTCCGTCCTACACGAGGCGGCTCGCTTCGCTTTGCCGGACAGCCGAGGCGGCTGTTGCTGCGTTAGTTGGAATCAAAGCGAACGCAATTCTTTCTTTTGTTCTCTCTTCTCGAGCATTCTTAGAATCCAGTAGCTGGCGGTGGCGGCGGCCAGGTGTTTCAGAGTGTGGCCGCTTACGATGTGGCCGACTGCGAAAACCTGCCGATCGAAAGTCTCCAAAATCTTGGCGAGAATATAGAGGCCGACGACTACGGCGAAGTCCGAGCCGCGCGTGTACTTCGGCGGAAGCAGAAGTGCCAGCAGAAGGACCACGATGGCGTAGACCTGCACGGCGGCGTAGAAACGCAGATCGCCGTGCGCATGCAGTTCGCTGGCTCGCCATTGCAAGACGCTGCCTATACCGATGGCGAGCAGCGCGGGTAGAAGCCACAATCCCACTTTCACGCTGACGCGTTCGGCGATAACGGCGTCGACCAGCGCCATGAAGACGATCATGATCGGGAGGCGGTCCCAGACCAGGCGGGCGTTGCCGGGGGCGAGGTGATAGTAGGCCGAGCCGAAGGCGGTGAGCAGCAGTCCGGCGAACATGAGCATGTAAATCCAGCGTTCGCGCGGATCTGCGAAACGATTTTGCGCTGACCGCCGCAGAAGGAAGATCAGGCCGCAGATTCCTACAATCGCAAACGGCAGGTTGGAGATGACGTCGCCGAAGTTCGGAATGCCGAGCCAGGCGCGTTGATCTGCGAACTGGTGGTAAGACAAGGGCTGTGGGATCGGCGGCAACAGTACAGCGATGATGGCGATTATCACGGCGGGGGCTAGCAGGAGCGCGGGGGCTTTGGAGCGTGGCACGTGCGGCCTCGGGGAGGATTCTAACCGGGGAAATTGATTTCGGGGAATCGTTTCCGATGCGGCTGAGGGGCGGCATTCGGGAAGAAGGCGGCTCGCTTCGCTTTGCCGGATAGCCGAGGCGACCGTCGCCACGGGAGAGGGGGGAGTCAGAATCGAAAGCTAAAGTCAAAAGCGAAAGTCAAAAGCGACGGACAAGAGTGTCCGTCCCACACAGGATTGCTACTTGCTGCTGACTACGAAGTTCACTGTGCTGGGCTGGTTGGCGGTGACGGTTACGGATTTTTCCCAGGTTTTTGGTTCGGAGAAGAGCGGGCGGTCCACTTTCTTTTCCGTCAGAACGTCGTAGGTTTGTTGGCGCCCCAGAACTCCCCAGCCTTCGTGCCAGGCCACAATCTGATAGGTTCCGGGAGGCACGTTGGTGAACTCGAACTGTCCGCTGTCGTCGGTGACAGCGTAGTAGGGATGAGAAACCACCATCATCTCGGCATTCATCCAGACATGGCCACCATTGCAGCGCAGGTGAACCAATCCCGGAGTGGACATGGTCCGCGAGGTGACCTGGTTCTGGAAAGGAAACGGCAGGTTGAAGCTGGCGGCGCCTTCCATGTGGATGGTGTGCAGCGTGGCATCGGAGCTTTGCATGGCCAGCGGACTATCCTGCGGGACCAGAAGAATGTGCGGGATGTAGCGGCAATGTTTTTGGTCGAGATGACGGCGTTGCTCGGGCAGATCCATGGCTTTGCCGCTGGAAATGTTCTTCAAATAGACGATGGTGTTGGCGACTCCGCCCTGGGGGCCAACGATCAGGCGTTCCAGGTCGGTGCTCTTGTGGGAATCGGGGTCGCAAACCTGCGGATCTTTGGTGATCGGGAAATCAAGGTTATGGGGCAGCGGTCCGGCCCATTTGACGGTGCCGGAAATGGTACCGCCGTCGGTGACCTGGACGACCTGGTAGCTTTGGGTGAAGGCAGCTGTGGCGGCGAAGCATGCTGCGAAACAGAGGGTCAGAAAGAAAGAGGTTTGGCGTGCCCGACGCATAGTTCATCCTTTAGCGTTCTGGCGGATGGCAGCGAAGCTGACCGCCTGCGCATGAAATTTGATCGAACGTCTTGCGCGCGCTCCCACGGGGCTTGCATCCCTACTTTCGGGAAAAAGCTGCAACAGGGCCGGACGTTTTTCTCGGTACAGCATTTCCCGCACAGCGATTGTGGTTGCGTCTCTTGCTTGATTCCAGCCTGGGGGAACCGTTTCTAAAAACGGTGGTCAGCAGAATCCCTCTCAGAGTGCCCTCGAAAAGGTAAGTCGTCGAGATTACCGAAGTCACTGGAGGGGCGCGGGGTCAATGCTCGCAACTACTACGTAAGGGACAGGACCTCCTGGGGCGCACTGGACTCTCGCCTTGGCTTGGACAGCCGAGGCGGCTGTCGCCACCCGGGGGGTGGAGACTTTACAATCATTGCCCATGCCTGTCACCGTGCGATCGTTCGCGAAGATTAATCTTGGGCTGCGGATTGGGGCGGCGCGGGAGGACGGATTTCATGAGCTGCTGACGGTTTATCAGACGATTGGGTTGCATGATGTGATTCGGGTGAGCGTGGGGCGGGGCGCGGGTATCGAGATTCGCTGCGCGGATCCGCGCGTGCCGCGCGACGAATCGAATACCTGCTTCCGCATCGTTGAAAAAGCTCTGCGCGTTTTGAAGGCGAAGAGGCGCGTGGTCGTTGCGATTGAGAAACGACTGCCGGTGCAGGGCGGCCTCGGGGGAGCGTCGGCGAATGCGGTGGCGGCGCTGCTGGCGCTGGAACGGGCGCTGAAGAAAAAGCTGCCGGCGACAGATAGATTGCGGATTGCTGCGGAAGTGGGATCGGATTTGCCGCTGTTTCTGGTGGGGGGAACGGTTCTGGGGGTGGGGCGCGGGGAACAGGTTTATCCGCTGCAGGATTTGCCGGCGATGGCTTGTGTGGTGGTGACTCCGGAGGTTGGGGTTTCGACTCCGAAGGCGTTTGCGGAGTGGGATCGGAGGATGGGGGGGTCGGCGTTGCGTCTGGGAGAACCAGCCGAGCTTCGCCCAGCCGGACAGCCGAGGGCGGTTGTCCCCACACGTGGAGAAATGCTGCCGGCCAAAAAACCAGCTCAGCTTCGTCCCCACACGAGTCGTGATAGAATTGTTGAGCTTGGCCGTGGGTTGTCGGCGTGGCTGAGCGAGACGTACTCCAGTGCTCCTTCTGATTTGTTGGCAGGAAGGGGTCGGGCCGAGAATCCGCTTCTCTGGCTTGTCCGGGCTGGGATCGAAAACGACTTTGAACAGGTCGTCTTTCCTGAGTATCCCGAGCTGAGTGAAGGAAAACGAGCGTTGGAACGTGCCGGGGCGGTGTATGCGTCCTTGTCGGGCTCCGGGTCCACGCTGTATGGGTTGTTTCGATCGCGGGCCGAGGCGGCTAAAGCCGCTGGCAGGCTGCGGAGAGAAGGTTGGGCTGCGCTGGCTTCGGTGACTTTGACTCGGCGGGCTTACTGGAAAAAGTTTCTAGTTTCCAGTTTCTAGTTTCTGGTTGTTTAATAGAGTAGACTCCGGCAAGAATGCGGGATGTCCGTTTCCATCGCGGGAAACGGGAAACCGGAAACTTGAGTTACTGGGCCGTCGACTAATGGTAGGTCAAGTGCCTTTGGAGCACTTTGTCTAGGTTCGAATCCTAGCGGCCCAGCCAAAGATCAGTTCTCAGTTGCCAGTTCTCAGTTCTCAGTTGAACTGGCCAAGTTCGAAATACTGA
>Ga0209006_10005475_pt1 | contig 11533 bp, 10 predicted proteins | sample JacPin_JW_Ref_O2_FD_188567 | JGI IMG/M metagenome (GOLD analysis project Ga0209006, IMG submission 188567) | Forest soil microbial communities from Algoma, Ontario, Canada - Jack Pine, Ontario site 1_JW_Ref_O2 (SPAdes) (version 2) | ecosystem: Environmental > Terrestrial > Soil > Boreal... | reverse complement strand
CGTCAACGTGAATCTGGCGCGGCTTGAACGTTTCGTCGACCGCGAGATTTATTTCCGCGAGGTGCAGGAGACTCTCGCTCCTGACACGCTCAGCAGAGAAGAAGTAATCGACGAGACCATTGCCGCAGCCCTGGGCGATGGAATGGAAAAACCGGATCGTCTCGCGCTCGAACCTTGGCTTTACCGGCTCGCCTTGCGTGCCATGAATGATCTTTCGCGTGGCGATGAAAGCGATGGACACGCCGTGCATCTCGAGGACTCAGCGCGTTCGCCCAACGTCAAAGCCAGCAACGAGCCCGAGTTGCAGTTTCACCAACCGGATGAGTCCGTCACTGGCGAAACGATCATTGCCGACTCGCGCGTGGCTACGCCCGAGGAGATCATGGCGTCGGACGAGATTCTGCGGCTGATTGCTTCCGCTCTCCGCGATGTAGGATCAGGCCCTCGCGAAGCCTTCATTCTCTATGCCATTGAAGGTTTCACCATCAACGAGATCATGGCGATCACCAGCCTTCCGGCAGATCGCGTGCTCGGTTTCATTACCTCCGCTCGCGATCACTTGCGCAAGGCGCCAGGGCTAGCCCGGGAATTTCACGGCCGGCTCGCTCCTGGCGCTGCGTAAAACAAATTCTAAAAACATCCACCTTTTCTCGGAGCGCTTTTATGAGCATTACTCACGAACAAATTCGAGAACTCGCAGAGTTTCATGATGAGCGGTCGTGCGCCATAACTTTCTATTTTCAGCCTTCCACGCCGCGCAACCGGGCGCACAAAGAAGATGCGATTCTGATCAAGGATTTGGTGCGCGAGGCCATGGGAAATCCGGAGACGAAACGTCCGCCGGCCAAAATCTCTGCGAAGCGGAAGGACAACGCGAAGATAGAATTCGCCCGTGCCGACTTGGACCGCATCCTTGGCCTGTCTGGAGAACTGCGAAGCAACGGTACACATGCCAAGGCTGTCTTTGCCTGCTCTGCTGAAAACATCTGGCGTGAATTTGACTTGCCTCCGACTTTGTCTGGCACGCAGCTTTTCGTGGATCGTCACTTTCATCTCAAGCCGCTGGCTCATCTGCTGAGCGCACTGCCGCGCCTGGCTGTCGTGCTGGTAGATCGTCAGCGGGCTCGCATCTTCGACTTGCGCCTGGGCGAGTTGACCGAACGCGAGAATCTGTTCCAGCCGCTTTCGCGTAAGGGACGCAGCGACGGTTACGACGGCGGCCGCGCGCAACGCCGCATAGATGACGAAGTCCGCCAGCATTTCAAGACGGTCGCAGAGTTGCTTAAGGCAGAGATGGAAAAAGGTCTCTTCGACAAATGGATTCTTGGTTGCCAGGACAGTCACCGTTCTCTGCTTGAGCCGCAACTGCATCCTTACGTCGCTCAGGCGCTACTGGGGCGATTTGCAGCGGACATGACTCACATCACGTTCGACGAGATTCGAACCAGTGCGCAGCAGGGTTTGGAGCGATGGCACGGCGAACGCCGCCACGAACTGGTCAGCCAGGTGCTGAACCAGTCGCGCAGCAACGGACGGGGCGTCACGGGACTGCGGCGCGTGTTGCGATCGCTGGAAATGGGTGAAGTGCAAACCCTGATCCTCGGCGAAAACTTTCAAGCACACGCGGTCGAATGCGCCGGATGCGGTCATCTGGACGCGCACCTCGTCAGCTTCTGTCCGGTTTGTGGCCGTGCGACCGAAGAAATCGTTGATGTGGGTGAGGCGATTTTGCCCTGGGTGATCCGGCGCGATATTGAAACCCTCTATGTGAAAGATGACGCGGAGTTCGACAAGGTCGGCAATATCGGAGCGCTGCTCCGTTTCCGGTCGCAGACCGAGCAGCCGATTGCGCCGGCAATGAGCGATCGCCTGGCGCGAGCCGGAGCCGCTTATCCTGGCCGCCTGCGGCGATTCGCCAGCCGGTAGAGCTCGTGCCAAGGGCGAAACTCGAATGCTTCTCCCGTTCTGCTCACGGAGACGGCTTCCTCGTGCGTGAATCTTCTTCTCGCCTCGTGATATCCTTCCGCGTTCCGCGCACAAGCTGACGCACTGTCTTCGCGGAAAAGATGTTGCTGTGATCTGATTTATTGCCGCAATTGAAGGAGGATTCTGTGACTGTCTCGCGCCGTGATTTCGTGAAGACTTCTGTACTCGGAGCCGTGGCTGCGGGCGTGGGCGCGAATGCCGTCCCTGAAGCTCTCGCCGATGGCCAGCAAAGTTCCAGCCAGACTTTGAAGCGCCCCATCATCATCTGCGCGAACAACGGTTACGCTTACGTAGAAGCTGCTTACGCGTTTCTAAAGGGGGGCGGCGACACGCTGGACGCGGCGGTCCGCGTAGTGATGGGACCGGAGAACGATCCCAACGATGACAGCGTCGGTCTCGGCGGGCTGCCCAATGAAGAGGGCGTCGTCGAACTGGATGCCTGCTGCATGCATGGCCCAACGCGGCGCGCCGGGTCGGTAGGCGGCGTGCGCAACATCAAAAATGTTTCGCTCGCGGCGAAAGCCGTCATGGAGCATACGGGCCACGTGATGCTGGTCGGCGAAGGCGCGGAGCGTTTCGCTGTCGCGATGGGACTTCCGCGCGAGAATCTGCTCACCGAACGTTCACGCAAGATCTGGCTGCTCTGGAAGCAATTCAATTCCGATCGCGACTGGTGGGGGCCGGGAATCGCCGATCCGCACTGGCATCCGCCTGCTCCGGATAACGCGCCGCAGTCGAACAATTTGGGCAACCGCGTACGCGACCTGCAACAGCGCGCCGCCGATCTGGGGATCGAGCCTGAGTTCCAGCTTGCTGCAGCGCGACGCGTGCTCTATCCGCCATCGGGCACCATCCACTGTTCGGCGTTGAATGAGAAAGGAGAAATCTCAGGCATCACGACCACCAGCGGCCTTGCCTTCAAACTGCCCGGCCGCTGCGGCGATTCGCCGATCATCGGCGCGGGCTGCTACACAGATCAGGATGTGGGCTCAGCGGGCGCTACGGGCGCGGGTGAAGAGAACATCAAGGTCGCAGGAGCGCACACGATCGTTGAGAATATGCGCCGCGGCATGTCTCCACAAGAAGCCGGAATCGATGCGCTGAAGCGCATTGTGCGGAACTACAACGGCGACATGACGAAGCTGCGCTACATGGACATGACGTACTACGCCTTACGCAAAGATGGCGCGTATGCAGGGGTGTGCCTGTGGGAGGGATATTCTGCCGGGCATCCGCACAAATTCACGGTGCATGACGGCACGCTGCGGTCGGAAGTCGCCACTCCGCTGCTCAAGGGATTCTCGCAGGACTGGCCGCCGTTTCCGCCGATTCCGGAGGAGTTGAAGAAAGATTCGGAGTATCTGAAGTAAACGGCGTTACGAGACAACGGTCACGAGATGAGGGGAACGCCTGCCTGGCCTGCTGCTGCCGCGAGCTTTCGATCCAGTGTGGCCAAAGGCAACCGTTGTTCGCGAGCGGTTTCCAGGTAGATCGCATCATACGCGGTTAATCCGAAGTTCTGCGCGATGGCCACGATGCGTTGGATGGAGAGAGCGTGTCCAACGTTCTCAATGGATTTGGTGAGCAAGAGATCCAGTTCGGCAAACGCTTGAGCTATGCGAGCCGCGGATAGCGTGCCACGTTTTTCAGCCATTACGAATCCGTTGGCGATCTCAGCTGGCCACAGCTGAGGCACGATTGCGCGGTCTCCCTGGAGCAGGAGTCGCTGGATTCGAGCGGCCAGTGGCGCCACAGAAGGATCGATGAACCAGGCCAACGCCACGGACGCGTCCAGAACGAAACGTTTCAACGACGGCCCTCTTCAATCAAGTCCTTAACCGTCATGCCCTTTGGCAGCGGCTTGGCGCTCTTGCGGATTTGTTCGATCCTGGCAAAAACCTCTTTCAGATCGACCTCGCGGCGGGCAGGCACCAGAAAGGCCGCTAATTTTCCCCGTCGCGTGATTCCAATCTGCTCACCGCTGCTGGCTCGTTCCACCAACTCGGAAAGCTTTTGCTTCGCCTCGAACAATCCGACATTCTTCATTTAAATCACCTAGATTGATATCCTAGATGATCACGGGCCCTTCGTCAACGATGTGGGGCCCGACCGTCTACAGGAACCTTACTTTCACATCCGGCCCCTTCTCCAGGTGAATGCTCTCCACGAACCGCACTTTGGCGGTGCGCAACGCCATAATCACCGATGATGTTCGCGTGCCTTCGCCGAAAAAGCGCACGCCTTTTAGCAGCGCGCCATCGGTGACGCCTGTGGCCGCGAAGATCAGCTGCTTGCCGGGGGCGAGGTCTTCAGCTTCGTAAATTCGATTCTTGTCTTTGATGCCCATGCGCGCCAGGCGCTCTTCCTGGTCGGGTTTCACCACCAGCCGTCCGAGCATGTATCCGTTCAGACATCGAATCGCGGCTGCAGTGATGACGCCCTCAGGCGCTCCGCCTGAACCCATGACCGCATGAACGCCGGTGCCGATGACGGCCGCGGCAATTCCTGCCGAAAGATCGCCGTCGCCGATCAGCCGGATGCGCGCTCCGGCGGCGCGAATATCCGCGATCAACTTTTCGTGGCGCGGGCGGTCGAGCACGATCACCACCAGATCTTCCACGTCACGATCGAGGCGCTTGGCGATATTTTTCAGGTTGTCGGCGACAGGCGCATCGAGTTCAACGGCATCTTTGCACGACGGACCAACCACAATTTTTTCCATGTAGCAGTCGGGAGCATTGAGCAGGCCTCCGCGTTCTGAAGCAGCGAGCACGGTGATGGCCCCGGGCGCACCCGTAGCGCACAGATTCGTACCTTCGAGGGGATCGACAGCAATGTCGACTTCAGGAACGTCTCTGCCGTCAGGAAACTCGGCTCCAACTTTTTCCCCGATGTACAACATGGGAGCCTCATCGCGTTCGCCCTCGCCGATCACGATGGTGCCGCGCATGGGGATCGAATCCATGGTCTGCCGCATGGCTTCGGTGGCGACCTGGTCGCTCAACTTGCGTTCGCCCTGGCCCATGGTGCGAGCCGACGCGATGGCGGCCACTTCGACCACGCGCAGAAATCGTGCCGCCAAGTCGCTTTCAATGTTTTCCCCGAAACTGCGAGCAGGACGAGTCTGCGTGCCCATGAAAATCCTCCAGGATGCCGAAAGCACCGTGCCGGGGTGAGACTATAGCGCAATCGCCCACGCGAAGAAAGTACGGTTTAGGTTCGTCGAATTTCCGTCCAATCCCGGATGTGAGGAACGAAGCCTGCGTGATATTCTCCTAGCCCTGATTTGGAAGCAGGCCCCATGCCTCAAGCCAGTCCGCCGACTTTTCTCTGCATTACGACCTACGAAAAAGGCCAGGAATTCATGCGCGAGTGCAAGCGCGCGGGATGCCGCGTGCTCCTGCTGACGGCTGAGAAACTGCGCGATGCCGACTGGCCGCGCGAAAGCCTCGATGCCACGTTCTACCTGCCTGCCGAAATTTCTACGGCCGACATCGTGAAGGCGGTAACGCATCTGGCGCGCTCGCACAAGCTCGACCGCATTGTTGCGCTCGACGAATACGACATGGAAACGGCCGCCACGCTGCGGGAGCACCTGCGCATCCCCGGCATGGGCCTCACCACCATGCGTTATTTTCGCGACAAGCTGGCCATGCGCATGCGCGCACTGGATCGCGATGTGCGCGTACCGGACTTCGTGCCAGTCGTGAACCATGCCGACATTCGCTATTACATGGAGCACGTGGCCGGTCCGTGGGTGCTCAAACCGCGGCAGGAAGCTTCGGCCATCGGCATCAAAAAAATTCATTCTCCGGAAGAACTCTGGCCTCTGCTTGAACAGCTTGGCGACAAGCAGTCTTCGTACTTGCTCGAATGCTTTGTTCCGGGAGCTGTCTTCCACGTGGACTCCGTCGTCTCAGAGAACGAAGTCGTCTTCGCCAACGTGAGCAAATACGGCAAGCCTCCGATGAGTGTGGCGCAGGGCGGCGGGATTTTTACGACTTTCACGGTGGAGCGCGGCAGCGACTCAGACGCGGGTTTGCGGGCGATCAACCGCGAGCTGGTTGCAGCTCTCGGCCTGGTGCGAGGAGTGGCCCACGCCGAATTCATTCAGGCGCATGCCGATGGCGAGTTGTATTTTCTCGAGTGTGCCGCGCGCGTGGGCGGAGCCTACATCAACGAAATGGTCGAAGCCGCCACTGGAATCAACCTGTGGCGGGAGTGGGCGCGCATCGAAATCGCCGGCGGCGATGGCAGCTATAAGCTGCCGCAGGTCAGGGAAGACTACGCTGGAGTGATTCTGTCGCTGGCGCGCCAGGATGATCCGGATACTTCAGCCTACAACGATCCGGAAGTCGTGCTTCGCATCAAGAGGCATCATCATGCCGGGCTGGTGCTGCGGTCGAACGATCCGCAAAAAGTTGCGGCCTTGCTGGAAAACTATGCGCAACGCTTCGCCCAAGAATTTCTGGCGATAGAACCTCAGGCAGACAAGCCGACCGCTTAGCGTCCTGGTGACGAGGTTACCAATGTCAGGCTTGCATCATCAAAATCTGCGAGGGACAATGGGAATGGTGGAATCCCCGCAGCCGAAGGAACCCATGGCAGTAGCCAAACTAAAGGAACCGAAGGAAGACCCGTTCGAGGAATTGGCCGTACGTATCGCGGCCGAGATCAACGACCGCGCTGCCAAAATGACTCCCGAGGAACGGGCGCAGGCCGACTCTGAAACTAAGAGGATTGCTGATCAAGCGCAGCGTCGTACGCCTTAAGCAAAGCCTCGATCTCCTCCTTCGAATAATCCCAGGTTTTCAGGAGCGCCCGCAGGTCTTCCCGTGTGCCGCGGCGAAATATCTGTAAGACAGCGTTTGTTCGTTCCTGCTGATTCCTGAGGGTGTCAGTGTTGATAGGCTGTTTCTTCCCTCGGCTGCGCTTTTCTCGGATCACGTCGTTCAGATCATCGCGTTTTGGCATGACGCCCTGCCTCACTTCATTACGGCTTCGTCAGATATATAACGTAGAAGCTAAGAAATATCGTGACGTCGACGCTCGCCCGGACCGGCCCCCTTCAGTTTGCTTCGTTGCGCAGATGATTCTAAGTCGGTTCATCGCTTACCTAAAACGCGTCAATCCCCGTAACACTCTGCCCGATGATCAGCGAGTGCACGTCGTGTGTGCCTTCGTAGGTCTTCACCGACTCGAGGTTCATCATGTGCCGCATAACCGGATAATCATCCGCAATTCCATTCGCGCCCAGGATGTCGCGTGAGAGCCGGGCGCATTCCAGGGCCATCCAGACGTTGTTGCGTTTGGCCATCGAGATGTGCTGGTGCTCTAGCTTGCCCGCGTCTTTCAGCCTGCCGACCTGCAAGACGAGCAGCTGCGCCTTGGTGATTTCGCTGATCATCCAGGTGAGCTTGTCTTGCACCAGTTGGTGTGAAGCGATGGGCTGGTCGCGCCACTGTTTTCGTAGCAGCGAATACTGTAGCGCGCAGTCGTAGCAGGCCATGGCAGCGCCCAGTACACCCCACGCGATACCGTAGCGGGCCTGGTTCAGGCACATCAGCGGAGACTTCAGGCCGCCGCTCTTCGGCAGCACGTTCGACTCGGGTACGCGGACATCCTGTAGCGACAGTCCCGATGTGACCGACGCGCGCAGCGACCACTTGCCGTGAATGTCGTCGGCCTTGAAGCCGGGGCGGTCAGTCTCAACGAGAAATCCGCGAATCTTGTTGTCTTCGTTTTCGACCTTCGCCCAGATCACGGCAACATCGGCGATCGAGCCCGAAGTGATCCACATCTTTTCACCATTGATCACATATTCGTTGCCCGATTTGCGAGCGCGCGTGCGCATGCCGCCGGGGTTCGATCCGAAATCGGGTTCGGTCAATCCGAAGCAGCCGAGCTTTTCGCCCTTCTGCATCGCGGGCAGCCATGTATCTTTCTGCTCTTCACTCCCGAACGCATGAATCGGATACATGACAAGCCCCGACTGCACGCTGACAAAGCTGCGCACTCCGGAGTCGCCGCGTTCGAGTTCCTGGGTCATCAGGCCGTATTCCACGTTGCCCATGCCGGCGCAACCGTAGCCCTTCAGCGACGCGCCGAAGAATCCAAGCTCGCCCATGGGCTTGACGAGTTCGCGGGGAAAGCGCCCGGCGCGGTTACATTCCTCGATGATCGGGATGAGATTTTCTTCGATAAACTTGCGCGTCGTATCGCGCACCAGTCGCTCATCGTCGGTGAGCAGAGAGTCGTATTGAATGAAATCGACGCCGCGAAATTTGATGGCAGGCATGATGATCTCCTGAAGAGTGCTAAATCTTGTGCGAACGCTGGAAACAGGTGATCGCTCATAAGACTAAGCAAGCGCCTGAAGGCAAACATTTGACGGTAGCAGGGGCAGGGAAGAGCGGTCAAACCGCACACACGCCACTAGTGGGTTTGGCTTACGCGCCGCGACTGTTGAGACTGAGATCCTTCGCTCCGCCTGAAAAGCGGCTGCGCTCAGGATGACATCATCGATAAGGAATCCAAATTGCGGCGCGCCGGCCCGTACGAATCCTCGCCGAGCGGTAAACAACCATCGCAATCATTGAACTTCAAAATGAAGGTGTACCGTGTTTCCACTTTTCGTCTATATTTGCAAATTCGGCTGTATTGAATCCTTTTAGTAGATTCGTAGTTCCTGCGGAGGCCTCATGAAGTCTGCCGTCAGCGTAAGGTTCTTGACGATCAGTTCGTTTGTGTTCCTGTTGTCGTTTCTGGCGAATGCACAGAAGGTCACGGTCGACGCCGATCCTGCGCACGTTGCCAACACGTTCAGCCCCGTCCGATCCCTGGGCGCGGCGATTGACCGCTTGCGGACCGGCACGCCCGACCACTTGCTCAAAGAGCCGCTGCTGCACGAGATCCTCGGCGCGGGATGGCAAACGGTGACGTATCGCCAGAACACTGAGTTGATGGTCGAGGCCTGGCATTGGAATCCCGCGGGAACGTGGAGCAATTCCGAGAAGCAGGAAGGCTACTTTGTGGGTAGCGCGGAGCCGGGCGCGGAGATTCACAACTCATGGGCGTATCCGCTGCCGCATCGCGGATTCAGCCGCGGCGACGGCAATGGATGGTCGCGTCTCACCGACGGGGATCTCAAATCTTACTGGAAGAGCAATCCATATCTGACCAAAGCATTCACCGGAGAAGATGACTCGCTGCATCCGCAGTGGGTGATGATCGATCTCGGCAGCAAGATTGACGTCAATGCCATCCGCATCGCGTGGGCCGAGCCGTATGCGAAAAAATATGCTGTGCAATTCTGGACGGGCGAACTCGAGCCCTTCTACGACGGCACGACCAAGGGCACGTGGCAGACGTTTCCGCTCGGGACCTTCGATGAAGGCAAAGGCGGCACGATAACCCACAAACTGATTTCGTGGAGCATTCCGGTGCGCTATCTCCGCATCTGGATGACGGAATCGTCCAACACTTGCGACACTCACGGATCGACCGACAAGCGCAACTGCGTCGGATATGCCATCAACGAACTCTACGTTGGATCGCTCTCGGCCGACGGATCGTTCAACGACTACGTGACGCATTTCCCCAGCCGCAATCAGACCGTCACCTGGCCGTCTTCGGTCGATCCCTGGGTCGCGTCGACCGATCTCGACGAATCGCGCGGGGATCAGGTGGGATTCGATTTCTTCATGACTTCCGGCATCACGCGCGGACTTCCGACCATGGTGCCGATCGCGATGGTGTATTCGAATCCGGAAGATGCAGCCAACGAAATTGCTTATCTATACAAGCGGCATTATCCGATCTCTTACGTCGAAATGGGCGAAGAAGCAGACGGCCAGCACATTCTTCCGGAAGATTACGCCGCGCTGTATATCCAATTTGCCACGGCTATTCACAAACTGGTGCCGGAGGCGAAGCTGGGAGGTCCGCCCTTCGAAGGAACATTCGGCGACGTTGAAGTCTGGCCCGATGCGGCGGGAAAAGTTTCATGGCTCGGCCGCTTCTTCGATTATCTGAAGGCGCATAAACGCCTCAACGACTTCAGTTTCTTTTCGTTCGAGCACTATCCCTATCAGGATCGGCCGACTTATTCGTGGGCCGATCTCTATCCGGAGCCGGAATACGTGAAGCACATTGTGCAGGTCTGGAAAGATGACGGCCTGCCCGCGAACGTTCCGTTCTTCATGACCGAGGGCAACATCGGCGGCGGCGCGCCCCCGTCAAGCGTGAAGGCCGGATTGTGGCTCGCTGACTACGTTGGCAGCATGATGAGCGAAGGCGCCGGCGCAACGTATTACTTCCACTACATGCCGAATGCAGGCCTTACGAGCGGCTTCGGCAACTTTCTCGGCATCGATGAAAACTACAACGTCGTTAGCTATCCGCCGCAGTACCTGGCGGCGCAGGTCATCACCAAGGAGTGGGTTCAGCCGATCGATGCGCCGCACAGGCAATTCAAGGCGTCGAGCGATGTCGTAGACGCCGGCGGCAACGTGCTCGTCACCGCTTACGCCGTCGCGCGGCCCGATGGACAATGGTCGGTGATGCTGGTCAACCGCGATCAGTTCAACGATCACTCGGTCAAAGTCGCGTTTGCCGACGGGGCGAAACACGAAAACCATTTCTCCGGCAACGTCGACCGCATCACCTTTGGATCGAACGAATATCAGTGGCACGAGGACCGGCACGAAGACCGGCCCGCGGCGGATCAGCCCAGGCGCGGCGAACGCGGCTCCGGACACGCCGACCCGGATGGTCCACCGTCGAAATCGACGGTGACCGGCGACGCCCAGACGATGTATGTGCTGCCGAAAGCATCGATCACCGTTCTGCGCGGGAGGGTGGCAGAGTAGGGTGGCAGAGTAACGATCGGAGATGGCGGTAAGGTATCGGCATTGTTTATTTTCGAAACGAAGCCAGCTATTTCGGCAAAGGTGTTCGGCGGGTTTCCAGACGCCTGTGAGCCTCTGAGAGTTGCTCGGGAGTCATTCGCGACTCGAGTTCAGAGACCTTTTCATTGCTCGGCGCATAGCCGCCACTGTGCCAGCGCGTACCACACGTAGGCGTCGACGTATTTCGCGGAATCATTTCCGTCGCCGTAGGTCCGTTCGGCCATCTCAAACTGGGCTTGAGGAAGGCCATCCTGCGCGGCGCGTTGCAGCAAGACGAATCCCTGATTTTCATCTTTCGGAATATCGCGGCCTTCGAAAAAATCATTTGCCAGTTCAAGTTCGGCAGAGGGATCTCCAAGTTTCGCTTTCTGCGAAAGCTCCAGAAACTCGGCCGAGTTCTGGCCGAACAACTTGAACTGCACGCTCAGCGTCATGGGGGTCAGAATCGGTTTGCCCTTACTGCGGGCGGGTTCGAACTTCCATTTGCTTACGGCCTCGATGGCTTTCTGATCGAGCCCCATGCCAAGTTTTTTCGTTACCACAATATTGCTCGCCTTGCCGTCGAGGCCAACCATGAAGTCGAGCGTGCAAGTCCCCTGAAGCCGTGCGTTGCGCGCTTCGTCCGTGTAATCGGGTTG
>Ga0209006_10005474_pt1 | contig 11533 bp, 8 predicted proteins | sample JacPin_JW_Ref_O2_FD_188567 | JGI IMG/M metagenome (GOLD analysis project Ga0209006, IMG submission 188567) | Forest soil microbial communities from Algoma, Ontario, Canada - Jack Pine, Ontario site 1_JW_Ref_O2 (SPAdes) (version 2) | ecosystem: Environmental > Terrestrial > Soil > Boreal... | reverse complement strand
CGCGGGTGAAGATATTGGTCGGCGAGATTGATCGCTGTGCCCGAGACCGGCAGCGTGAGCAAGACCGCGATGGTTGCCACCGCGGCCCAATGAGCCGAGGTTTGCGTGAAGCAGCGGCGGCTAATGCGCCAGCAGCCGTGGAGAAGAAAGAATATCGCTGCGACTTGCCAGAGCAAGGCCGCCCAGGCTATGGGCAAGTGGGTTAAACGCACAGACCAGGCGATCAGCTTATCGAAGATCGTCGCCTGGAACTGCAGCCGGAAAAAATCGGCGTCGTGGGGAAACAGTGCTGGGTTCAGATTCCGCTTAATCGCCGCCAGGTAAAAGGCGTCGTCTTCCAGGCCGGGGTGGTAGCCCATCAGCAGAAACGCGAGAATCGTCAAAAGAAACAGGAAGAACAGGTTTCTTGCGGACCATTCGCCGCTTGACGGGACGGGAGGAACATCCAGCTTGGATGGTTTCATTTCTGGCGAGTATCGAGGTCAAAGTCCCCACTCTAGCCGCAAAGAACGCGGCTAGAATGGGGCACCCATCAATACGGATGTACAGTCTATACGGGATGTGGGGTTTCGGTACGCGGGGCGTAGTAGGTTTCGCTGACCGCTTCGAGCTTGCGTCCTTGCGCGCTGAAGCGCGGCAGATGCAGCAAGCCGATTTTCTGCATAGCAAACTGCATAGTGGTGGCCAGCACTTCAAGGCCGTACTTCACGCTGCGGCGAAAGTTAATGGATGAGGCCTCTTTGAAATATTTCGTCGGACAGGAAACTTCTCCGATACGAAAGCCGAAGTGCACACACTGCGCCAGCATCTGATTGTCGAAGACGAAGTCATCGGAATTTTCGAGTAGCGGCAATTCGGTGAGAACCTTGCGGCTGAAGGCGCGGTATCCAGTGTGATATTCGGAGAGCTTCACGCCGAGAAATAGATTTTCAAACGCGGTCAGCAAGCGATTCGAAATGTATTTGTAGAGGGGCATGCCGCCAAGCAGCGCGCGCCCACCGATGATGCGCGAGCCCAGAACAACGTCATACACATCGTAAGCGACCATACTGGCCATGGCTGTGCTGAGCAACGGCGTGTACTGGTAGTCGGGATGCAGCATGATGACGACATCGGCGCCGGCGGCCAGAGCCTCGCGGTAGCAGGTCATCTGGTTGCGCCCGTAACCGTAGTTGCGGTCGTGCTGGAAGACGTGCAGGCCCAGGCGGCGAGCGAGTTCGACAGTGCGGTCGGAGCTGCGGTCATCGACCAAAATGCGGATGTCGACGAGATCCGGCAGCTCGCCTACCGTGACTTCGAGAGTCTTCTCCGCATTGTAGGCGGGCATAACCACCGCGACGCGCTTGCCGTTGATCATTTCTTGGCTCTACTAAATAGTTTACCCGAGTCGGGGCGGAACTCCGCGTAGCTGTGCCCTCTGTGGTTAGCTCCAAGACTTAACCACGGGGGACACAGAGAACCACAGGGACAGCTACTTCATTCCATCCAGGATCGAGCCTACGATTCCCCCGACGACGCCACCCTCGACCGTACGCCGTGTCTCTTGCTGTGGCAAGTAGGGCGCCAGGGCGTGGGCGAGCTTGGAGATGGGGAGGGTCTGGAGCCAGATTCTTCCCGGGCCGGTGAGTGAGGCAAGGAAGATTCCGTCGCCGCCGAAGATCATATTTTTGATGCCGGGGACGGTGGTGATCTGAAACGAAACGCTGGACTGAAATGCGCCGACGTGGCCGGGATGGACGCGCAGAGTTTCGCCGGGTTGCAGGTCGCGCATGACGAGTTCGCCGGAGAGTTCGAGCCAGCAGATGCCCTGTCCGCTGACCTTCTGTAGCAGAAAACCGTCGCCGCCAAAAATTCCCGCGCCCAGCGACTGTTGGAAGCCGACGCCGATCTGAATTTGCGGAGTGGCGCAGAGGAAGCCGTGACGGTGAATCAGATATTCGTGTCCGGGCGCGACTTCGACGGGGACGATGTGGCCGGGAAGTTTAGTGGCGAAGGCGAGTTCCCCGGGGGCGCCGAAGGCGCGGTATTCGCTCATAAAGATCGATCCGCCGCCAGCCACGCGCTTGAGCACGCCGAACAGGCCTCCGCCGCCGCCGAATTGAGTATGGGTGGTCATCTGGATGGAAGCGCCCATCCAGGAGAGTTCGCCGGCTTCAGAGATGATGGATTCGTTGGGGTCGAGAATGAATTCTAGGACGGGCATGGTGGTGCCGGTGATGCGGCTTTGCATGGCGGATCTCCTAAGTTACGTAAGGCGGCTAAGGTCGTTATGGAAAGCTCAGAGTATACATCCCAGACCTGGGACTCGTGTTCCAGACGGCCAGATTCGAACCGCCCCTCTCCGATGTCATTCTTTATTCACGATCCCTGTAATAATCCGCCTCTCCCCCGCGTCTTACTCTATGAAAGCGCAGTATTGGAGGCGTACCCTGCTGAGCGTACTAGAGGAACCGGCAATCGCAATACCGGACGAACTCGAGCCCCTCTTTCGGGCACATCACGCCTTGGTCTTTCGCGCCGCCTACCGCATTACGGGCAATGCGGGGGACGCGGAGGATGCGATGCAGACGGTGTTCCTCCGGATGCTGCGGCGCGGGCGAAACGCCGAGCCGATGGAGAATCCCGAGAGTTATCTGCGGCGCGCGGCGATCAATGCGGCACTGGACGTGGTTCGGGCCCGGCAGAACGATCAGACGGTCCCGCTGCCGGAGGAATCATCGGGCCTGATGCCTGCCGCGCCGGCGCAGGCCGATGTCTCCGGGTTGCGGCAGGCTTTGAGCCGCGCCATGGCGCAATTGAAGCCGCGGCCGGCAGAGATTTTTGTTTTGCGTTTTCTGGAAGGACTTTCGAACCGGCAGATCGCGGAGACACTTGGCATTTCGCAGGTGTTGGTGGCGGTCATCGTACATAGAACGCGGCAGCAGCTTCGCAAGGAGTTGCGTCCGTTTCTGCAGAGGTGAGCGGGGTTTTCGAAAATTGAGACCGGCAAGACGCAGGATTTGTAAATCAGGATTTGTAAATCAGGAGAATTATCATGAGCGATCAGAAATTCGAGCGGCTATTGTCTGAGATTCGGAACGAAAAGGTGGACGACGCCACGGTCTCGCAGGCCGGAGAGCGTGTGTGGAGCGCAATGACGGCGTCGCCGGCCGCGGACCTCAGCCTGCACACACTGCGCAGCTGCGAGGATTTTCAGGCGCTCATTCCCTCCTACCTCGACAAGAATCTGGCGAATGCGCGGAGATTGTTGTTTGAAGATCATATGCACCAGTGCGTGGCCTGCCGCCACGCGGTCGACTTGGCCCGCAATGGCGAAATGCAGCCGATATGGCAGCCCGCGCGGCGCTCCAAGAATTTGTCTCGCGGTTTTCCGATGTGGCAATTTGCGATGAGCGCCGCGGCGGTCGCGGTTGTAGCTGCCGCCACTTTCGGATTTTTGAACGGCATGCTCCCGGGACAACATGTTGTCCGTGGCGCGGTTGAGAATGTCGACGGGTCGCTCTATGCCGTAGTCGACGATCAGGTGCGCGTGATTCCGGCGGGCTACGAGATCAGGAATGGAGACGAAATCCGCACCGCGAAGGGTTCGCATGCGGTGGTTCGTCTGCTGGATGGATCGCTTGTTGAGATGGCCGAGCGCTCAGACGTTTCGGTGTCACGGGAGTGGCGGGGAACGACGGTTCGGTTGGACGGCGGCCACATCATCGTGCAGGCGGCAAAGCAGAAGACGGGGCGGCTTTATGTCGCGACCGACGATTGCCTGGTGTCGGTGAAAGGGACGATCTTCTCGGTCAACCATGGAACCAAGGGCTCGCGTGTCGCGGTGATCGAGGGCGTGGTTCGAGTTGCCTCCGGCGATCAGACTACCGATCTGCGCGCGGGCGATGAACAGACTTCCAACGCCAGCCTCTCCAAGGTTCCCATTCAAGATGAGATCGCATGGAGCTGGAATTCGGCGAAGTATCTGGCGCTGCTGGGAGATTTCTCCGCTCTGCAAAAGCAGTTTGAGGCGATTCCGGGGCCGGGATTACGCTACAACTCCGACCTGCTGCCTTACGTTCCGGACAATACCGCTGTCTACGCCGCGATTCCCAACCTGGCGGCGACTCTGGGCGAAGCCAGTCAGATTTTCCAGGACCGATTGCAACAGAGTCCGGCGCTGCAGGCCTGGTGGAAGGATCAGCAGCGTGGCAAGGGTCCGAAACTCGTCGATGTGATGGACCAGTTGAAAAGCTTCAGCAGCTATCTGGGAGATGAGATTGTATTTGCCGTGGCGAAAAACGGCTCGACTTATAGTTCGCCGGTCATGCTGGCCAAGATTCGGCAGCCGGGGCTCGAAGATTTTCTGCAATCTGAAATGACCCGCTTGAATCCTGACGGCAGCAAGACCGCCTTGCAGATTGTGCATGACCCCCGATCGGTGACGGCTTCGCCCGGTCACTCATTCCTGGTTTATGTGAGTAAGGACATGCTGGTCGCGACGCCGGACGCGGCGGAGTTGCAGCGAACCGTGACCCGGATCCAGCAGTCGAGTGCCAGTCAATTCACTGGGAGCCCCTTGTACCAGCAGATCGCAAGCGCTTACAAACAGGGTGCGGGCTGGCTTTTTTGCGCGGACATGGAACAAATTGTAGCCAACCACGTACATGAGGGAAGCACGCAGCAGTTGCCGCCAGGAATCGGAGACGTGCGCTACCTGATGATGGAACGCCGCGAGGTCGCTGGAAAAACGGAGAATCGAGCGGCGCTGACGTTCGCTTCCGAACGGAGAGGTGTAGCGTCCTGGCTGGCTGCACCGGCCTCCATGGGCGGACTGGAGTTCATTTCTCCTGACGCCAGCATGGTGAATTCCGTGGTCATTAAGAATCCGAGGGCCATCGTCGAGGAACTCTTCCGGATCATCGGCAGTGGCGATGCAAACTTTCCGCAGCAGTTGTCAGAGTTCGAATCGAAGACCGGGGTAAGCGTCCTCGACGGCATCACGGCGCCGCTGGGCGGCGAGGTGACCATGGCGTTCGACGGACCCGTGCTGCCTACGCCGCGCTGGAAACTGGTTCTGGAAGTGTATGATCCCACGACTTTGCAGTCGACCGTTGGCAAACTGGTGGAGAGTTTCAATCGCGAGGCGCCTCCGTCCAAAGGCTCGCTGCAACTCACGCAGCAGCAGGTTGGGGCACAGACTTACTACACCATTCGCAATTCGGAAGCGCCGAATTTTGAAATGGACTACACCTACGTCGACAGTTACCTGATCGCCGGGCCCGATATCAGCACGTTGTCGCGGGCCATTCAGGGCCGGCAGTCGGGAAATACCTTGACCCATTCGCCGACGTTTCAGGCTCTGCTGCCGAGTGACGGATACACCAACTTCTCGGCCATCTTCTATCACAATGTCGGCCCCGTACTGGGACCGCTGGTGCAGCAGATCAAGACCATGGGAACGCTCACGCCGCAGCAGCAACAATCGATTGCGACGTTGCAGGCGAATACCGCACCCGGTTTGATCTATGTTTACGGCGAGCCTGAGCGGATTGTCGTTGCAAGCAATACTGGCTTCATGGGCTTCGACCTCGGTACTCTGATGACGCTCGGCCAGGGTGGCGGTCCACTTCCTTTGCAGATGTTTCAAGGACCAATCAGCAACATGCAGCATTCCGGTTCTACCCAGTAGGCTCGACTCACTAGGCTCAACTCAGTAACAACGCATGAGCACGGTTCTACAATCCGGGGCGGCAGAGAGCACGAGTCAGACCGTGGCTGCCGCTCCAGCGGTGCCCGTCATCGAATTGCAAGGGCTTTCGGTTCGTTTCGGCAAGCGCGACATTCTTAAGGACTTGACTTGCTCGTTGCGCGGGCGCGCGATTGGATTGCTGGGTCCCAACGGCGCCGGTAAATCGACGCTCATCAATACCCTTCTCGGATTCTACCCACCGACCGGCGGATCGGCGCGCGTGCTGGGCTTTGACGTGCGCAGCGAAACGCGAAACATAAGACGCCTCATCGGCTACATGCCGGAAAACGACGCGTTTATCTCAAAAATGAGTGCCGTCTCTTTCGTGCAGATGATGGCGGAGCTTTCCGGCTTGCCTTCGGCGGCGGCGCTCGAACGCGCGCACGAGGCGTTGTTCTGCGTCGGCCTGGCGGAGGCGCGTTACCGCGAACTGGGCACTTATTCGCTGGGTATGAAGCAACTCGCTAAGTTGGCCCAGGCCATCGCCCACGGACCGAAGCTGCTCATTCTCGACGAACCCACAAATGGTCTGGACCCGTCGGCGCGACAGCGCATGATCCGCATGATCCGCGACATTCGCGACAGCAAGCAGTTGCAGATTGTACTCTGCTCGCACCTGCTGCGCGACGTGGAAGATACCTGCGAAGAAGTGCTGATACTGAATCAGGGGCGCATCGCTCACTACTCGAATCTCGAAGAAGAGCGTAAGGCGAATAAACGATTCCTCGAACTCGAAACCTACGGCGCGAACGGCGATTTCACCGAAGCCATCGAGAAACTGGGATGCGAATGCGCGGTGACGGGGAATCGACTGAAGATGATCCTCGCCGACGGAGTGGAGATTCGTGATATTTACCGCATCGCCGCAGAGCGTGACGTGCGCATCCGGCGACTCAATTTCCGCCGCGACACGCTGGAAGATATTTTCCTGAAAGCCATGGGGAACTAAAGACCGCGTATGAGCATAAGGAAAAGGGGCTGAAATGGCTGTCTACCGGCGCACTTATACTTCGTACGCGGGCCCTCTCACTCCCTCGTGGTCGCGGAGCCTGGTACTGTTTCGCTATTCGCGGCGAAAGCTTTTTCGATCGAAATTTCAGACCGGCCTGTTCGTGCTCTGTTTCTTTTTTCCTCTCGGTTGCCTGTTGACAATTTACTTGGCTCACAATCTCAGCTTTCTTGAGCGCTTCGGAGGGGTTGGCGGATCGTTCCTCAGCATTGACAATAAGTTTTTTCTTTTCTACTTGGGTGTGCAGGGCGTTCTGGCATTTGTCCTCACGGCCTTTACCGGCCCGGGATTGATATCTCCTGATCTCGCCAATGGCGCGCTGCCGCTGTATTTCTGCCGGCCCTTTTCACGAGCGGAATACGTGCTGGGTAAAGCTTCGGTGCTGGCAATCCTGCTCTCGCAGATCACGTGGATCCCTGGGCTGGTTCTGTTTGCGGTGCAGGCTAGCCTCGCAGGAACGGCCTGGACCTGGGATCATTTCTGGATTGCCGGCAGCCTGGTGATCTCGTCTTTCATCTGGATCGCGGTTCTGTCACTTCTCGCCATGGCGCTTTCCGCCTGGGTGCGATGGAGAATAGTCGCGGGCGCCCTGTTGCTGGCAGTGCTGTTCTTTGGAGCGGGATTCGGGCAAGCCATCAATGCGGTGATGCACACCCAGTCAGGACGCTTCTTCGACATCGGCTATCTGATGACGATTGTCTGGACCTCGCTCTTTCGAGTCGAGAATGAAGGACCGATTACGTCTGGACAAGCCTGGATTGCCCTGCTCACTTACTGTGCGATCTGTCTCGCGCTGCTGGTCAGGAAGGTCCGGGCGTACGAGGTGATCAAGTGAGCCAGGCAATGGCGAGCGGCATAACGGCGAACGATCGCATTGTGTTCGAGGACGTCTCGAAATTTTACGGCGAGATTCTCGGCGTGAATCGCGTCAATCTGTCGATTCCACCGGGCGTGACCAGCCTGGTCGGGCCTAATGGTTCGGGAAAAACTACCCTGATGAATTTAATGACCGGGCTGGTACGGCCCAGTCGCGGAAGAATCCGGGTGCTCGGGCTGGACCCGACCGAGCCGGAAAAGCTTTTCAAAGTCCTCGGATACAGCACTCAGTTCGATTCTTTTCCCAAGGGCCTGAGCGGATTTCAGTTCGTCTATTCCTATCTTCGCCTGGCAGGCAGTGACGCTCAAACGGCGGAACAGCTGGCCTGGAGCGCGATTCAACGGGTGAACCTTACCGAAGCCGCTCATCGGAACGTCGCCGGGTACAGCAAAGGGATGCGGCAGCGCATCCGATTGGCGCAGGCTCTGTGCCACAATCCAAAGGTGTTGGTTTTGGATGAGCCGATGAACGGGCTCGATCCGTTGGCTCGCGCCGAGATGATCGCTTTGTTTCGCGCCGCGGCTGCGGACGGCTGTTACGTAATTATTTCCAGCCACATTCTGCATGAAGTTGACGCGCTTTCGGACCAGGTCATTCTTCTTAGCAACGGATACGTGGTCGCTGAGGGGACGATTCACAGCGTGCGCGATGAGATTCGTGAACATCCGGCGCAAATTCTGATCCGCTGCGATCGCCCGCGCGATCTGGCTTCCAAGATGATGGAATCGGAATACACCATTGAAGTTCGCATCCATAATGACGAGCACGGTCTGTTGATCAAAACCAAAGATGCGGACCGGTTCTATCTGGCGATGAATCATCTGGCCTTGAATGGGGTGGAGATTGAATCTGTGGCGCCGGCGGATGACGATGTGAACTCGGTCTACGAATATTTGATCGGCAGTGATGAGGTGCCGCGATGAACGCGAAGCTTTGGTGGGCGCAGATCCGAGCCGTGATCCGCCTGGAGATGAAGAAGACCTTCTTGGCGCGGCGCGGCCTCTGGATCTATGTTCTAGCGTTGCTGCCGTTGCTGATGTTCATCTTGCAGGCAATCGTCGTCACGCACCAGCGCGAGAACAGCGATCAGATCGTTACGCAGGGCCAGAAAAAGCTGACGAGCGAGGATTTGCACGCGGTGCATCCGGGCATGACGACCGATGAGGTGGTTGCCCTGCTGGGCAAACCGCCGTTGCATTTCCAGCACCATCAACGAAGACATTTCAATACGGGAGACGGGGCTGCCATTCCGGATGTTGTGATTCCGCATGAGACCTACCGCTATTCCGACGGATTCAGCACCATGCAACTGGATTTCGAGGACGGCAAAGTAGCGAGCATCACCATCGGGGAGGGGTTCAGTCTGCCGCAGGAGTCCGTGGTTTTCGCCGGGGTATTCCAGTTTTTCTATCTGCGGCTGGCTATTTTCTTCGGCTGCCTGGGCATCTTCATGAATCTCTTTCGGGGAGAGATTCTCGATAAGAGCCTTCATTTTTATTTTCTGGCGCCGATTCGTCGCGATGTGTTGATGGCGGGGAAATTCCTGGCAGGACTGCTGGCCACTTGCATTATCTTTGTGACCAGCGAACTTCTGCAACTCATGGTATTCACCTGGCAGTTCAGCCCAAACGCCCGTGACATTTACCTTTACCAGAACCACGGCCTGGCGCAGGGCGCGGCCTATCTGGGTGTCACCGCTCTGGCCTGCCTCGGGTACGGAGCATTTTTTTTGGCTGCCGGAATGTTGTTTCGCAATCCGATTATGCCAGCCGCAGCGATCCTGATTTGGGAGGCAGTCAACCCATTTCTGCCGGCGCTGCTGAAGAAATTCAGCGTCATCTACTATCTGAAGTCGCTATGCCCGGTGGACATCCCTACGCCTCCGGGCACACCGCCGTTGCTGGCTTTGCTAGTCTCAAACCCCGATCCGGTTTCAACCCCCGTCGCCGTTCTGGGTATCGTGTTCGTCGCCCTACTGATCTTGTACCTCTCCAGCTTTCAAGTACGGCGGATGGAAATCAACTATACAACCGAGTAGTGTATTCGTTTCGCCGTTGGGTCCGGATGTAGCCCATGCGAGATGACGACGGGCACTGTTCTTGTGTACAGTGTTGTGCGGTATCCGGCCAGGTTTTGTCCAGATTCCGTGGAGGCAATCTTGAGAGAGAAACTGACATTCTTCGTATTCGGTATGCTCGCAATGCTGGCGCTAATCGGCAATCCGATCGCCACCACGGCACAGACGCAACCCGCCGAAACGCATAAGACGGCCGCTGGGCCGACCGGCGTAGACATCCCGATCCCCGACATCCAATACACGAAGTTTGTCCTCCCGAACGGACTGACTGTGCTGGTGCATGAGGACCACAAGGCTCCAATCGTGGCCGTGAACACCTGGTACCACGTCGGGTCGAAGAACGAAAAACAGGGTAAGACCGGGTTTGCCCATCTTTTCGAACACCTGATGTTTAGTGGCAGCGATGACTTTAATCACACTTACATCAACGCCATGGAAAAGATTGGCGCCACCAACCTGAATGGCACCACCAACAACGACCGCACCAACTATTTTGAGAATGTGCCGACCTCCATGCTGGATTACGTTTTGTTCGCCGAAAGCGACCGCATGGGCCATCTGCTCGGCGTACTGGACCAAAAGAAGCTCGACCTGCAGCGCGGGGTAGTACAAAACGAAAAGCGCCAGGGCGAAAACCAGCCTTATGGCGTTACCGAACAATTGCTCGTCGAGAACACCTATCCGGCCGGGCATCCGTATTCGTGGACCGTCATTGGTTCCATGAAAGATCTCGATGAGGCGTCATTGAGCGATGTGCAGGAGTGGTTCAAGACTTATTACGGTCCGAATAATGTCACGGTGGTAATTGCCGGCGACATCACGCCGGAAGTCGCGCGCGAAAAAGTTGAAAAATACTATGGCGAGATCCCTCCCGGGCCGCCCATCGCCAAGCAGGAGGTGTGGATCGCCAAGCGTACCGGCACGCATCGCGGCTGGGTGCAGGATCGCGTTCCGCAGGCTCGTCTGTATCGCACCTGGAACGTACCGGAATACGGCTCGCCCGAAGAAGCGTTGCTCGACTTGGCCGCGGGCGTGCTTGGCCAGGGTAAGACTTCGCGTCTCTACAAGCGCCTGGTCTACAAAGATCAGATCGCGACCAGCGCGACTGCGGATAACGATACCAACGAAATCGGTGGACAGTTCGATTTAACCCTGACAGCAAATCCAAGCGGTGATCTTGGTAAGGTGGAAAAAGAGGCGGATGAGGAACTGCAGAACTTCCTGAAGAACGGTCCTACGCCCGCAGAGTTGCAACTGGCCAAGACGCAGATTCTTGGCCGCTACGCCCGCATTGTGGAACGGATCGGCGGTTTCGGCGGCTCCAGCGACATCATCGCACGGTGCCAGACTTACAGGGGCAATCCGGATTGCTACAAGGATTATCTGAAGTGGGTGAAAGCTGCGACCCCCGCGACCGTGAAAAAGGCCGCCGATGAGTGGTTAAGCGATGGCGATTATGTTCTCGAAGTACATCCCTACCCGACTTCTTTCAAGACTGACGCCAAACTCGACCGGTCTAAAGAACCGGCGCCCGGCGAACCGGTTCCGCTGAAGCTTCCCGAGTTGCAGAAAACCACGCTCAGTAATGGGCTGAAGATTGTGCTGGCGGAGCGTCATACGGCTCCTGTAGTGAACTTCACGCTGATCGTAAATAGCGGATACTCGGCCGACCCTTCAGGTGCGACCGGCACGGATAGTTTTGAGCAGCGCATGCTGGAGGAAGGCACGCCGACGCGTGACTCGCTGAAGATTGGTGAAGAACTGGAATCGCTAAGCGCCAACTTCACCGCAACGGCGAATCTCGACTATTCCCTGGTCAGTCTCAACACGCTGAAGAGC
>Ga0209006_10005473_pt1 | contig 11533 bp, 9 predicted proteins | sample JacPin_JW_Ref_O2_FD_188567 | JGI IMG/M metagenome (GOLD analysis project Ga0209006, IMG submission 188567) | Forest soil microbial communities from Algoma, Ontario, Canada - Jack Pine, Ontario site 1_JW_Ref_O2 (SPAdes) (version 2) | ecosystem: Environmental > Terrestrial > Soil > Boreal... | reverse complement strand
CTTCGCACAGGTCGGCCTCGACGAGCTCCTCGCCCGCGCCGACTACGTCATCTGTCTTGCGGTCGCGGTCGCCGAGACCGAGAACCTGATCGACGCGCGCGCACTCGCGAACATGCAGCCGCAGGCCTGCTTCATCAACCTGTCGCGCGGCAATCTGGTCGACGAGGCGGCGCTGCTGCAGGCCTTGCGCGCAGGAACGATCGCGGGCGCCGCGATGGATGTCGGCCGCGCCGTCGATCAGATGCCGTCGCCCGAACTCGCGGCGCTGCCGAACGTGATCGCGACACCGCATATCGGCGGCCTGACGCCACAGGCCGTAGAGGCGCAGGCGCTCGAGACGGTGCGACAGCTCGCGGCGATCAAGCGGGGCGAGATGCCCGAAGGCGCGGTCAATGCCGACGCATGGACGCGGCGGCCGGCCGTCGCGCGGGTGTAAAATGGCTTGCCCCGCCAGCCAACTGGGAACAAATTCTGCCTTCGTGGGTTAAAGGCGATGGTTCTCGCGTCAGCGGTATTTCCCGACGGGGTTGGCCGCTGGCGCCGCCGTTATTTTGCGAACGGCCTCATGACACGGGGTAGCGCCACGCGCCAAGGATCCGCGAATGGGCGACGATAACGTTCACTGGTTGCGCGATACCTATGGGCCGGCGCTGCGCGCGTTCTACGCGGAGCTTCTGCGCGAGCCGGTCCCGCAGAAATTCAAGGATTTATTGACGCGGCTCGAAGCCGAGGCCCTCGCCGGGGGCAAGGCGCCGTCGGACGCCGCCCCCATGACGCGATCCGCCACGGGACAGCCGGCCGACGCTTCCGAATGAAGGGGCAGGGCCCGCGGCTTCCCGGTCCGGGACGCCGCCGGCCCTATTTGTCGACCGCGCCGCCGCTCTCGGCCCAGTCCTTGAAGGCGCCGAGATTGTAGACGTGCTCGTAGCCGAGATCCTTGAGCAGCTTGCCGCTGAGCGCCGAGCGCCCGCCCGAGCCGCAGTAGAGGATGACGGTCTTGTCCTTGGCGAAATTCTTGTCGTGCGAGGGCAGCTCGGGATCGGCGCGGAATTCGAGCATGCCGCGCGAGACGTGCACGGCGCCCGCGACCTTGCCGCTCGCCGCCACCTCGGATGCGTCGCGCACGTCGACCACGAGCGCGTTGCCCTTGGCCATCATCTCGCGCGCCTGCGCCGGCGTGACGCGCGGCACCGCCGCGTTGGCGGCTTCCAGCATCTGCTTGACGGTCGTGGGCATCGGGGCCTCCTCGATGATCGGGTTGCGGCAGTCATTCTTGCGCCAAGCATATATGCTGGCAGCGGCTTGAAAGCATCAATCTGCGCACCCGAAGCCCGCGAGGTGAGGCCGATGCCCAAGATCACCAACCAGCCGCCGCCGCTCGAACCCTATGACCTGTTCGCGAGCGACCGCGTGCTGCGCGACGCGGTCGAGCGCGAGCAGGCCGGCTGGGCGCATGCCGAGCTCGCGACGCTCGGGCAAAAGCTCGGCGCGCCGGAGACCGTCCGGCTCGGCTTCGAGGCCAACCGCAATCCGCCGGTCCTGCGCGCCTTCGATCGCTACGGCCATCGCCTCGACGAGGTCGATTTCCATCCCGCCTGGCATGCGCTGATGGCGATCGCGGTCGGCGCCGGGCTGCCGGCGAGCCCGTGGTCGCGCCCGCGCGCCGGCGCGCACGTGGCGCGCGCGGCGGGTGCCTACATGCTGGCGCAGGTCGAGGCCGGCGTATTCTGCCCGATCGCCATGACGTACGGCGCGGTGCCGACCTTGCGGCAGAACGCGGCGATCGCCGCCGAATGGCTGCCGCGCATCTTTGCACAGGACTACGACGCGCGCTGCGTGCCGGCGGGCGAGAAGAGCTCGGCGCAGATCGGCATGGCGATGACCGAGAACCAGGGCGGCTCGGATCTGCGCACCAACACGACGCGCGCTGCGCCCGCGGGCGGCGACGGGGCGCGGCGCTTCTTCCGGCTCAACGGCGCGAAATGGTTCATGTCGGCGCCGATGTGCGACGCCTTCCTGGTGCTGGCGCGCAGCGACGCCGGGCTCGGCTGCTTCTTCGTGCCGCGCTGGACCCCCGAGGGGAAACGCAACGGCATCCATCTCGTGCGCCTCAAGGACAAGCTCGGCAACCGCTCGAACGCGTCGAGCGAGGTCGAGCTCGTCGACGCCTTTGCGGAGCTGATCGGCGAGGAAGGGCGCGGCATCCCGACCATCATCGAGATGAGCAACTACACGCGCCTCGACTGCGCGATCGGCTCGGCCGCGCTGACGCGCGCCGCGACCGCGCAGGCGATCCACCACGCGATGCACCGCGTCGCGTTCGGCAAGAAGCTCGTCGACCACGCGCTGATGACGAACGTGCTCGCCGACCTCGCGCTCGAGAGCGAGGCCGCGACCGCGCTCGCGCTGCGCCTTGCGCGCGCCTATGACGAGGACGGCGATGCCGCCGCGGTGTGGCGGCGCGTCGTCACGCCAGCGGCGAAATTCTGGATCTGCAGACGCGCGCCCGCGCTCGCCGGCGAGGCCATGGAGGTGCTCGGCGGCAGCGGCTACATCGAGGACTGCGTGCTGCCGCGGATTTTTCGCGAGACGCCGGTCAACTCGATCTGGGAAGGGTCCGGCAACGTGATGTGCCTCGACGTGCTGCGCGCGCTCGAGCGCACGCCCGCCGCCGCCGAGGTGCTGGCGCAGGAGCTCGCCGACGGCGCTGCCGCGGATGCGCGGATGAAGGTCTTTGTCGACGCGTTGACGCGCCGCCTCGCGAGACGCGAGCGCAACGACGAAGCGCAGGCGCGCGCGCTGACGCGCGATCTCGCGCTTGCCCTGCAGGCGGCGCTGCTGCTGCGCCACGCGCCGCCGGCGGTGGCGGACGCCTTCTGTGCGTCGCGGCTCACGGGCGAGGGCGGAGGACTCTTCGGGGTGCTGCCGCGCGGGGTCGATCTGCGCGCGATCGTCGAGCGCGCCGCGCCCAGCAGGTAAGGAAGGCACGGCGGTCGACCCTCCCCCTGCAGGGGAAGGTAACGAAAGAAAAACTACGGAACCCCCGACTTCGGCAGGTTCGTCGTGGTGATGGGGCCGGCAGGGATCGAGCCCGTGATGTCGGCGCGCGGGCCGCGCAGGTCGGCTGCGGGCGCGGCGGGGGCGGGCGCGTCGGCGCCGAAGCTCGACGGGCTCGGGGCGGGCAGGCCGCCGTCGGTGACGCCGGAGGACGGGCCGACGCCATGCGGCCACACCGAGAGCGGCGGCAGCGGCACCTCGCCGCGCTTGAGATGGGTGCGCGCGTGCAGGGTCGGGCGCGCCAGCGTGAACTGGGTGCCGAGCGGCGCGACGCCGAAATTCTGCGGGCTCGGCGCCGCGAGCGCCGGCGGCCCGCTCAAGGCCTGCGTATCCATGTCGGCGCCCGGCCACTTTTCGCTCGTGACCGACGAGCCGTTCGGCACCCACTGGTCGGGCGTCGTCGGCGTCGCCGGCCGCGTCGGGCTCGCCGGCACCACCTGGACGATGCGATAGCCGCGCCGCTTCAATTCGCGCAGCAACTGCGGCAGCATCAGCACGGTGCGTGGCTGCATGTCGTGCAGGAGCAGCACGCCCTTGTGGTGCTGCTCGAGCCGCATCAGCGCGCGGCGCATCACCTCGGCCGAGCTGATGTGCGTCCAGTCGTCGGCGGGAAAATCGGCGCTCCACACCATGATCTTGCGCGACGCCAGATAGTTTTCCACCGTGTCGGCGCGGAGCAGGCCGGGGATGCGGAAGAACGGCGCCACCTTGTCGGGATCGCCGAGCGCGGCGGTGACCGACGCGATGCCGTCGTCGACCTCCTTCTGCACCTGCGGCAGCGACATGTGCTCGAAGCGCAGCGGATGGTTCTGGCTGTGCGTGCCGATGGTGTGGCCCGCCTCGTAGATCTTCTTGACCATGTCCGGATAGGCGCTCGCCATCCGGCCGATGAGGAAGTAGGTCGCCTTGGTGCATTGCGAGGCGAGGATCTCGAGCACGCGCGTCGAGTAAGGCGGCAACGGGCCGTCGTCGAAGGTGAGCACCACCTCGTGGTCCTGCAGCGGCAGGCTCTCGTGGTACTGCATGGTGCCGATCTTCGGGTGCGCGACCGGGTCGACCACCAGCACGCGGCTCACCCCGAGCGCATCGGGATTGCCGGGACAATCGGTCGCAGCCGCCGCGGGGACGGCGAGGCCGAAGACGAGCAAAAGACCGAACAGGGCACGAACGCGCATTTCCAAACCACCTTGTCGCGAGGGAGCGCACACTAGGGCCACGGGGGGCGTCCGGCCAATTTCATCTTCGGTTAGCCATAAGATTTTGTTAACAGCGTGGTTTCTGCGTGACAGCCCCTGCGGCAAACCCTCGCCCCACGCAGGTCGGGCCTGCCCGACCTGCGCATCGAATAGTGCCGAACTCGGGCAGGCCCGAGTTCGGGTGGGAGAGGGTGGCGAGCGCCAGCGAGCCGGGTGAGGGGATCTAGGTCTATCGATAGTCCCAGATCCCCTCACCCGCCCGCCGTTGCTGCGCACCGGCGGTCGACCTCTCCCCTCCGGGGAGAGGTTAAGGCGGCACCACGTGCACCACCTTGTAGCCGCGCGCCTTGAGGGCGCGCAGAAAGGCCGGCAGCATGTTGGCCGTCTGCGCCCGCGTGTCGTGAAACAGGATGATGCCGCCGCCGGCGGCGTCGAGGCGGTGCAGGATCAGCGCGAGCTCCTGCTCGGGCGTCATCGCGTTCCAGTCGCTTGCCCACAGATCGGCGCCGAAAACGACGAGGCCGCGCTTCTGCATATCGTCGAGCAGCGCGGGCGAGGAGGCAAAGCCGGGGAAGCGGAAGAACGGCGTGCGCGGCTTTGCACCGCTCGTGCCGTAGACGGCGCGCTCGACCGCCGCGATGCCATGGTCGACCTCCGCGTCGGCGGCCGCGAGGCTCATCCGGTCGAGCAGCGGATGCGCGAAGGTGTGATACGCAATCGTGTGGCCTTCGGCGAGCTCGCGCTGCGCGAGCTTCGGCGCCGCGAGCGCGTTGCGGCCGAGCAGGAAGAAGGTCGCGCGCACGCATTCATGCGCGAGCGCGTCGAGCACTTTTGGCGTGGTGGTGGGCCAGGGCCCGTCGTCGAAGGTGAGCACGACCTCCTTCGCGGCGAGCGGCAGCGTGGTGGGAAAATGCTTGCGCCCGACGCGCGGCGTGGTTGCGATGTTCACGCTGAGCACGCGTTCCGTGCCGAGCGCGTCGGCATTTCCCGGGCACGGCTGCGCCGTCGCGGCGACCGGCAACGCGGCCAACGACGCACCGATGATCGCAATCATCATGCGAATCATACTGCGTACACCCCGTGCAGCCGCGATGCTGCGGTTGTAAATACTCGCGCGAGTAGTAATTCGTCTCGAACCCGCATATCCGGACGCATTATTGTGCATGAAGGGACGCCATGGCGCGCTTTCAAGCGCCGTTGCGTGGCGATTTGACGGCCGCTTCGGCGACTATCCGTGCGGCATCGACAGCCTATTAACATTCTGAGGTTACAACGTGGACGGGTCGGAACAGGGCTTCCGCGCCTCACAGTGCGGCCGTCGAGCATCGCATGAGTTCCCCGAGCACGAGAGCCGCACGCCCGCGGCAGATGCCGCGGCTGATCGCGCCGTTCGCACTCGTCATGCTCGGCGTGTTCGCGGCCTGCGCAATCTTCGGCTTCGTGCTCGCGCGCGCGAGCGACGCGCACCACCAGGACCAGCGGCGCGCCGCGCTGCTCGGCGTCATCGACGAGTTCCGCAACGTCTTCGCCGACATGACGCGCGATGCCGCCACCGATCTCGCGGCCGATCTCGTGGCCGGCGACCTGCGCGCGAATCCCGACGTCGCGCGCGCGCTCACGCCGGTTGGCCTTCCGCGCTATCGCCACGAGCGGGCCTGCGTGATCGACGCCAAGGGCGCGGTGGTCGCGTCGTTTCCGGACGGCGGCCAGATGCCGGATGCGGTGATCCGCGTCGCCGCCGATTTCCGCGCCGGGCAGGCGCGGCAAGACGGCGCCGATGCCGCGGTCGCAAGCGAAGTGGTTCTCCTCGATGGACAGCCGGCGCTGGTCGCGGTCGCGCCGGTGCGCGCCGCCGATGCGGCCGAGCCCGCCGATGCGCGCGCGTCCTTGCTCGTGCGCAGCAAGCGGCTCGACGCCGGCCTGATCGACGCCTTCGAGAAGATGTCGGGCGTGTCCAGTCTCGCCTTCGATGCCGACGCGCCGCACGCCGACCGCGACGTGCAGTCGCTGCTCGATCCGCAGGGCCGCATCGTCGGCTGGCTTTCCTGGAAACGCGAGCAGCCGACCATGGACGCCGTGGTGCGGCTCGTGCCGCTGCTCGGCGCGGTCGCCGCCCTTCTCATCGCGTTCAGCTCGATGGCGATCCGCCAGCTCGGCGCCGCGACGCGCCGCCTCGCCGCCAGCGAGGCCGAGGCGCACAAGATCGCCTACGAGGATCCGGCGACCGGCCTGCCCAACCGGCGCATGATGTCCGACCTGCTCGACGCCGCGCTCGCCGAGAGCGGCGGCGGCAATGTCAGCTTCGCGCTGCTCGATCTCGACGGCTTCGCCGACATCGGCGAATCCCTCGGCGAGCAGGGCAGTGACGAGCTTTTGGCCGCGATCGCCGAGCGGCTGTGCGCCGTGATGCCGAGCGACGTCACGCTCGGCCGCATCGGCCCGTCTGAGTTCGCGATCGTCGCGAACGATGCGGCCGGCACCCAGGGGCTCGCCGCCGCGCAGGCCGCCGTGAAGGTGATGGCGCGGCCGCTGTGGATCGCCAACCAGGCGGTGCAAACCGGCGTCACGGCCGGTCTCGTGCATGCGCCGCAGGACGGCGAGACGCGCGAGGAGCTGATGCGGCGCGCCGACCTCGCGCGGCGCGCGGTCGAGCGCGGCAGCGCCATGCGCATCTCCGGCTTCGGTCCGGACATGGAGCAGGAGTTCCAGGACCGCCTGTTCATCAAACGCGAGCTGCGCCGCACGCTCGCCGAAGGGGGGTTCGACGTCCACTACCAGCCGATCGTCGCGGCCGAGGGCCAGCGCATCGTCGGCGTCGAGGCGCTGCTGCGCTGGAGCCATCCGACCCGCGGCAATATCCCGCCGGCGGAGTTCATTCCGGTCGCCGAGCAGACCGGGCTGATGGTGCAGCTCGGCGAATTCGTGCTGCGCCGCGCGCTCGCCGACGCGGTACGCTGGAAGGACGTCTATATCGCGGTCAACATGTCGCCGCACCAGATGCGCGACCGCGGGCTCGTGAGCCTCGTCGCCGCCGTGATGGCCGACACCGGGATTGCGCCGGCGCGCGTGATGCTGGAAGTGACCGAGGGCGTGCTGATCGACAACCCGGACGAGGCGAATGGGCGGCTCGAGCAGCTGCGCGCGCTCGGGGTGAAGATCGCGCTCGACGATTTCGGCTCGGGCTATTCGAGCCTGAGCTACCTGCGCAAGTTCCCGATCGACAAGCTCAAGATCGACAAGGAGTTCGTCGCCCCGCTCGGCCGCTCGTCGGACGGCGGCGTCATCATCCAGGCCATCATGGCGCTCGGCCGCGCACTCGGCCTCACCGTCCTGTGCGAGGGGGTCGAGACCGAGGAGCAGCGCATCCTGCTGCGGCTCGCCGGCTGCGACGAGATGCAGGGCTTCCTGTTCGCCAAGCCGGCGCCGCGCGCCGCCATCGACCGCCTGATCGCGGCGCAGCAAGGCGTCGAGGCCGCGCGCAGGGCCACGGCGTGACGCGACGCTGACAATCGGCGTCGTTACCCGTAATATTTCCTCCAGCGACGACGTCATGCCCCGCGCAAGCGGGGCATCCAGTACGCCGACGCGATGCCGGTGGTTACTGGATCGCCCGCTTGCGCGGGCGATGACGGCAGAATCAATGGAAGCGCCATCATGATCCCCAATGCCTGGTCCGGCTTCGACTTCGGTCTCGGCGAGGACGCCGACCAGCTGCGCGAGCTGGCGCGCGGCTTTGCCCAGGACGAGATCGCGCCGCGCGCCGACGAGATCGACCGCAGCAACGTGTTTCCGCGCGATCTGTGGCCGCGCATGGGCGCGCTCGGCCTGCACGGCATCACGGTCGAGGAGGAGTACGGCGGCTCCGGGCTCGGCTATCTGGAACACTGCGTCGCCATGGAGGAGGTTTCGCGCGCCTCGGCGGCGGTCGGGCTTTCGTACGGCGCGCACTCGAACCTGTGCGTCAACCAGATCCGCCGCAACGGTACGCCTGAGCAGAAGCGGCGCTATCTGCCCAAGCTCATTTCTGGCGAGCACGTCGGCGCGCTCGCGATGTCCGAGCCGGGTGCCGGCTCAGACGTCGTCTCGATGAAGACGCGGGCGGAGAAGCGCGGCGACCGCTATGTGCTCAACGGCTCGAAATTCTGGATCACCAACGGCCCGCTCGCCGAGACGCTCGTGGTCTATGCCAAGACCGATCCGAGCGCCGGCGCGCGCGGCATCACGGCCTTCCTGATCGAGAAGGGTTTCGCCGGCTTCTCCACCGCGCAGAAGCTCGACAAGCTCGGGATGCGCGGCTCGGATACGTGCGAGCTGGTCTTTCAGGATTGCGAGGTCCCGGCCGAGAACGTGCTCGGTGAGGTGGGGCAGGGCGTCAACGTGCTGATGTCAGGCCTCGACTACGAGCGCGTGGTGCTCGCCGCCGGACCTCTCGGCATCATGCAGGCGTGCCTCGACGTCGTGGTCCCGTATGTGCACGAGAGGAAGCAGTTCGGCGCGCCGATCGGCTCGTTCCAGCTCATCCAGGGCAAGCTCGCCGACATGTACGTGTCGATGAACGCCGCCAGATCTTATGTCTACGCGGTCGCGCGGGCGTGCGACGCCGGCAAGACCACGCGCGAGGACGCCGCCGGCGCGATCCTCTACGCCGCCGAGCGCGCGACCGCGGTCGCGCTCGATGCCATCCAGTGCCTCGGCGGCAACGGCTACATCAACGACTATCCGACCGGGCGCCTGCTGCGCGACGCCAAGCTCTACGAAATCGGCGCCGGCACGAGCGAGATCCGCCGCATGCTGATCGGGCGGGAGATCTTCGACAAGACGGCGTGAGGCGGAGCATTGGCGCATGGCGGGTCCAGGGCTCCGAGGCGCCTCTCGTGTCCCGGGCGCGGTGCAGCGTGCAGCCCTCGGGTCTTGCCTTCGGCAAGCCCAAGGACAAGCTCCGCGGAACGGTGCACCGCAGACCCGGGACCCAGGTTCTTGCCGCCGATGGGCCCCGGTTCTGCAGCGCAACACTCCGCTTCGCTGCGTGCTGCGCTGCGCCCGGGGCGCGAGGGTGGTTTTTTGACGCGGCCTTTTTGACGGCTCGCGCCTACGGCCTATAATGCGGGCAAAGGACATCCGCATGCAGTTCGTCGAGGCCAACGGCGCAAGAATTCCGGCGATCGGGCTCGGTACCTGGGAGATGCGCGGGCGCAACTGTGCGCGTATCGTCGAGCAGGCGCTGCGGCTCGGCTATCGCCACATCGACACCGCCGAGATGTACGACAACGAGCGTGACATCGGCGAGGGCGTGCGCGCCTCGCGCGTTTCGCGCGGCGAGGTCTTCATCACCACCAAGGTTTGGCAAACCCATCTCGCGCCGCCCGAGCTCGAGCGCTCGACCAAGGAGAGCCTGGCGCGGCTGCGCCTCTCCGAGGTCGAGCTGCTTCTCATCCACTGGCCGAACCCGCAGATCCCGCTCGCCGAGACGATGGGCGCGCTGTGCAAAATGAAGAAGGTCGGCTACGCGCGCAACATCGGCGTGTCGAACTTCACCGTGCCGATGATGCAGGAGGCGGTGCGGCTTTCGACCGAGCCGCTCGTCACCAACCAGATCGAGTGGCATCCCTATCTCGACCAGAGCAAGGTCGTGGCCGAAGCGCACCGGCTCGGCCTTTCGATCACTGCCTATTCGCCAATCGCGCGCGGCCGCGCCGCCGGCGACGAGGTGCTCAAGGCGGTCGGCGCCGCGCACAAGAAGAGCGCCGGCCAGGTCTGCCTGCGCTTCCTCGTGCAGGAAGGCGCGATCGTCATCCCGCGCACCTCCAAGGTCGAGCGGCTGTCGGAAAACATGGCGATCTTCGATTTCACGCTGAGCGACGCCGAGATGGCGGAAATCCGCAAGCTCGCCCGCCCGAAGGGCCGCATCGTCAACTGGGGCGGCGCGCCGGACTGGGATGAGTGAGCGTGCCACGGACTCCGTCGGCCCCCTCTCCCCGCAGGGGAGAGGGTTGGGGTGAGGGGCTCTATGACCACCGATAGTCCGAGATCCCCTCACCCGGAATCCGCGCGCGAGCGCTCGGATTCCGACCTCTCCCCTTCGGGGAGAGGTGAAGAAACGGCCCTCGTCCTCTTCTCCGGGGGACAGGACTCCACCGTCTGCCTCGCCTGGGCGCTGCAGCGCTTTGCCCGCGTCGAGACGGTGGGCTTCGCGTATGGCCAGCGCCATGCGGTCGAGCTCACGGTGCGGCCGCGCCTGCGCGAGATGATCACGGCGCTCGATCCGGCCTGGGCGGCGCGGCTCGGCGCGGACCACGTGGTCGACATGGCGGGGCTCGCCGCGATCTCGGAGACGGCGCTCACCCGCGACGTCGCGATCGAGGTGGCGCAGAGCGGCCTGCCGACCACCTTCGTGCCCGGGCGCAACCTGCTGTTCTTCTGCTACGCGGGCGCGATCGCGTATCGGCGCGGCGCAAGACACATCGTCGCCGGCATGTGCGAGACCGATTTCTCCGGCTATCCGGACTGCCGCGACGACACCATCAAGGCGATGCAGCTCGCGCTCAACCTCGGCATGGAGCGGCGCTTCGTCATCCATACGCCGCTGATGTGGATCGACAAGGCGGCGACCTTTGCGCTCGCGCACCAGATCGGCGGCGACGCCTTCGTCGACCTGCTGGTCGAGCACACCCACACCTGCTATCTCGGCGACCGTTCGCAATGGCACCCCTGGGGCTACGGCTGCGGCGAGTGCCCGGCCTGCCAGCTGCGCGCGCAAGGGTTTGCCAAATGGCAGCAAGCGAGGACGAGCGCGCTGGCGGCGCCATGATCGACCAGGCGAATGCGCGCCGGCGCCGGCGCGAGGGCATCGTCTTTCTCGTCCTGTTCGGCCTGACGATCCCGGCCGCCAACTGGCTGATCGGCCACGCCGGCACGGTATGCCCGGCGAACGGCCCCTGCCTCGTGCCGGTCGCGCCCGGCCTGATGGCGCCCTCCGGCGTCATCATGATCGGCATCGCGCTGGTGCTGCGCGATCTCGCGCAGCGCCGGCTCGGTGTCACGGTCTCGGCGCTTGCGATCATCGTCGGCGCCGCGCTCTCGGCACTGCTCGCGCCGCCGTCGCTGGTGATCGCCTCGGCGGTGGCGTTCCTGCTGTCGGAGGCCGCCGATCTCGCCGTCTATACGCCGCTCGCGCGGGCGCGCCTCGTGCTCGCGGTGGTCGCCTCGAGCGCAGTCGGGCTCGTGGTCGACTCGATCGTCTTTCTCTGGCTCGCGTTCGGCTCGCTCGAGTTCCTCGCCGG
>Ga0209006_10005472_pt1 | contig 11535 bp, 9 predicted proteins | sample JacPin_JW_Ref_O2_FD_188567 | JGI IMG/M metagenome (GOLD analysis project Ga0209006, IMG submission 188567) | Forest soil microbial communities from Algoma, Ontario, Canada - Jack Pine, Ontario site 1_JW_Ref_O2 (SPAdes) (version 2) | ecosystem: Environmental > Terrestrial > Soil > Boreal... | reverse complement strand
GGTCCGGCCGTCGAGGTGCTCGCCGATTTGGTGGCGCTTTATGACGCGGGCCGCCGCGAGCCGCTGCCGCTGCCGATGAAGACCTCCTACGCGTGGGCGGCCGCGGTGTCCGCCGGCGACAACCCGGCGAAGGCGGCGGGATATCGGTGGAAGACCACAAGATTCCCCGGAGACGATCAACAACCCGCGCACGTCAAGGCGTGGGGCGACGACGCCTGGGAGCAGGTCCTGCTCGCGCCGCCGCGCCCTGGTGAGGCGCCGGCTGGGGAGGACACGCGGCTGGGTGCGTTCGCGGCGCGGCTGTGGCTACCGATGCTGACCGCGGAGCGGAGGGCCGACTGATGCAGCAGTTCGAGCTGCGCGGCCCGCTCCCGGCCGACCCGTCCACGACCGTCCTGGAGGCCAGCGCCGGCACCGGCAAGACGTTCGCGCTGGCCGCGCTGGTGACCCGCTACCTCGCCCAGGGCGTGGCAGTGCTGGATGAAATGTTGTTGATCACGTTCGGCCGTGCCGCCAGCCGCGAGCTTCGGGAGCGCGTGCGCAGCCAGATCCGCGACGCGGCGGCCGTTTTCGATGACCCCGGCCTGATCGGGGACAACGAGCTGCTCGGGTACCTTGTTGACTGCGACGACGAGGAGCGGGCGGCGCGGCGGGCCCGGCTGCGCGAAGCCCTGGCGAACTTCGACGCCGCCACCATCGCCACCACGCACCAGTTCTGCCAGCTGGTGCTGAAATCCCTTGGCGTGGCTGGTGACACCGACGCGGGTGTGACACTGGTGGAAAGCCTCGATGATCTCGTGGTCGAGATCGTCGACGACCTGTACCTGTCGCATTTCGGACAACGCGTCGAGGATCCGCCCTTCAGCCGCGGTGAGGGCCTGCGGTTGGCGCGGGCCGCGGTCAATAACCCCGGCACCCAGCTGCGCCCGTCCGATCCGGCGCCGGGCACCGAAGCCGGTGCGCGCCTTGGGTTTGCGAACGCGGTCCTCGCAGAGCTGGAACGCCGCAAGCGCCGAGCCGGCATTCTCGGCTACGACGACTTGCTTTCTCGGCTGGCGAGCGCGCTGCCCGCGCCGGACTCACCCGCGCGGGCACGCATGCGGGAGCGGTGGCGCATCGTGATGGTCGATGAGTTCCAAGACACCGACCTGACCCAGTGGCAGGTCGTGGAGCGGGCATTCGGCGGGCAGTGCACGGTGATTCTCATCGGCGACCCCAAGCAGGCGATCTACGCCTTCCGCGGCGGTGACATCGTCACCTATCTGCAAGCCGCGCGCACAGCCGGGGAGCGGCGCACCCTCGGCGTGAATTGGCGCACCGACAGCGCACTCGTCGAGCGGCTGCAGACCGTGCTGCGATGCGCCGAGCTCGGCGATCCCAAGATCAAGGTGCACGACGTCGAGGCCCACTACCGCGGGCACCGGCTGGCCGGGGCACCGCACAACACGCCGTTTCGGCTGCGGGTGGTGAGCCGCGCCGCCTTCGGCATCTCCGGCACCAAGACGATTCCGATGGACCGGCTGCGTGCGCATGTGGCCGACGATCTGGCCGCCGATGTGCGGGCGCTGCTGGCCAATGGGGCCACGTTCGACGGGCGTCCACTCGCCGCCCGCGATGTGGCGGTGATAGTCGAGACTCACGGCGATGCCCGAGCGTGCCGAGAAGCGTTGGCGCGCGCCGGTATTGCGGCGGTGTCCACAGGAGGGGCCGACGTGTTCGCGTCGCAGGCCGCCAAGGACTGGCTGTGCCTGTTGGAGGCGTTTGACCAGCCGCACCGCAACGGACTGGTGCGCGCGGCGGCGGCGACGATGTTCTTCGGGGAGACCGCCGAGAGTTTGGCCGCCGGCGGCGATGCGCTGACGGAGCGGGTCGCCGACACGCTGCGGCAGTGGGCCGACCGGGCGCGCGAACGCGGGATGGCGGCGGTTTTCGACGCCGCGCAGCGGGCCGGGATGGGGCAACGAGTGCTGGGCTGGTCCGGCGGTGAACGGGACATGACCGACCTCGCTCACGTCGGGCAGCTGCTGCACGACTGCGCCCACCGCGAGCGGCTGGGACTGCCGGCGCTGCGGGACTGGCTGCGCCGCGAATGCGCCGAGCACTCAGAAGCCGCCGAACGGGTGCGCCGGCTAGATTCCGACGCGGCGGCGGTGCAAGTCATGACGGTGTGGGTGAGCAAGGGCCTGCAATATCCGATCGTGTACCTACCGTTCGCGTTCAACCGCAACGTGAAAACCCGCGACCTGGTGCTGTTCCACGACGACGACGGCGCCCGGTGCCTGCACATCGGGGGAGATCGCAGCCCGGATCTGCCTGACGCGCAGCGGCGCAACCGCCTCGAGGAGGCCGGCGACAACATCCGCCAGACCTATGTCGCGTTGACCCGCGCGCAGTCGCAGGTGGTGGCGTGGTGGGCGCCGTCCTGGGACGAGCCGAATGGCGGCCTGTCGCGGCTGCTGCGCGGGCGTTCGTTGGGCGATGCTGAGGTGCCGGAGCGTTGCGTCAAAGACATCTCGGACGACGAAGCGCTGGCGTGCTTCAGGGAGTGGGAGAAGGCGGGTGGGCCGACGGTGGAGGAGTCGGTGGTGGCGTCGGCGCCCGCGGTTGCTCCGGTTGCCGCGCCGGATGGCCTGGGGGTGCGGCGATTTGACCGGTCGGTCGACATGGCGTGGCGTCGGACCTCGTATTCGGGACTGATCCGGGCAACCGATGTGCCGTCGGTGAGCAGCGAGCCTGAGGTAGTGGCGCTGGACGACGAGACCGGGGACATTCCGGTGGCGGAGGCCGCCGCCGCGGTCGGCGCCGATGTGGTGTCGCCGATGTCGGAGTTGCCATCCGGCGCGACGTTCGGGTCGCTGGTGCACGCGGTGCTGGAGACCGCCGATCCGATGGCGTCAGACCTGGCAAGCGAGCTGGAGGCCAAGGTGCGCGACCATGCGGTGTGGTGGCCGGTGGATGTCTCGCCGGGGGACCTGGCGGCCGCGCTGGTGCCGATGCACGACACACCATTGGGCCCGCTGGCGGAGGGGCTCACGTTGCGGCAGATCGCGCTGACCGATCGGATGCGGGAGCTGGACTTCGAGATCCCCTTGGCGGGAGGCGATTTCGATCCTGGGCGGGGCGCGTCGCTGGCCGACGTCGGCCGGTTACTCGACGAGTATCTGGGTCCGGGCGATCCGCTCAAGCCGTACGCCGACCGGTTGCGGTCGGCGGGTCTGGATGCGCGGCCGCTGCGCGGGTATCTGTCCGGGTCGATCGACGCGGTGCTGCGTATTCGTTCGGGCGGGACCCGCTATCTCGTGGTGGACTACAAGACCAACCGGCTCGGTGACCGCGGCGCGGAGTTGACCGTAGCAGATTACGGTCAGCCGCAGCTGACCGCGGCGATGCTGCACTCCGACTATCCGCTGCAGGCCTTGTTGTATATGGTTGTGCTGCACCGGTTTTTGCGGTGGCGGCAGCCCGGGTACGACCCGGCGCGACACCTGGGCGGGGTGCTGTATCTGTTCGTGCGGGGGATGTGCGGCGCGGCGACGCCGGTGATTGACGGGCGACCCTGCGGTGTGTTCGGTTGGCAGCCGCCGGTCGAGCTGGTGCAGGCGCTGTCGGATCTGCTGGCGGCTGGGGAGCGGGCCGCATGAGTATCGAGGTGGCCGGCGCCACAGGCCTGCTCGGGGAATTCAACGCAGCGGGGGTGCTCGACGCCGCCGATGTTCATGTGGCCGCTCGGCTTTCGGAGTTGGCCGGGGAGACCGACGAGACGGTGGCGCTGGCAGTAGCGCTGGTGGTGCGGGCGGTGCGCGGCGGCTCGGTGTGCGTGGACTTGGGCGCGGTCGCCGCCGAGGTGGGTGTGCCCGACTTGAGCTGGCCGGAACCTTCGGCGTGGCTGGGCGCCGTGCAGGCCAGCGTGTTGGCGGATTCCCCTGCCGTGCTGCGCGTCTACGACGGCCGGCTGGTGTACCTGGACCGGTACTGGCGCGAGGAGGAGCAGGTGTGCGCCGACCTGCTCGCGTCGGTAGGGGTTCGTGAGCCTATCGACGAGAATTGGCTGACGGGTGCGCTGGACCGGGTTTTTCGCTCGGAGGGATACGACGAGCATCGGGTTGCGGCGCGGATTGCGTTGTCGCAGTGGACGACTGTCCTGACGGGCGGGCCCGGAACTGGCAAGACCACGACGGTGGCGGCGCTGCTGGCGCTACTGAGTGAGCAGGCGTCGTTGGCGGGTCGGTCACGGCCGCGGATCGCGTTGGGGGCGCCGACCGGCAAGGCGGCCGCGCGGCTGCAAGAAGCGGTGCAGGCCGAGATCGACAAGCTCGACGCCGCAGATCGCGAGAGGCTGGCCGGATTGCATGCGGTGACGTTGCACCGGCTACTGGGCGCGAGGCCCGACACGTCGGTGCGGTTCCGCCACAACCGCGGTAACCGGCTGCCCTACGACGTGATCGTCGTGGACGAGACGTCGATGGTGTCGCTGACGATGATGGCGCGGCTGCTGGAGGCGGTGCGACCGCAGACCCGGCTGATCCTGGTCGGTGACCCGGATCAGCTCACGTCGGTAGAGGCAGGGGCGGTGCTGGCCGATCTGGTTGATGGTCTCGGCGCGCGGAATGCGGGGTGCGTCGCGGCGCTGCGGACGTCACATCGGTTCGGTGAAGTGATCGGGCATTTGGCCGAGGGGATCCGCGCCGGGGATGCCGACCGGGTTTTGGGACTATTGCGAGGAGGCGGCGAGCACATCGAATGGTTGGCCGACGCGGAGGTGGCGGGGCTGCGGGGTGTGCTGATGCCGCATGTGTTGGCTCTTCGGGACGCCGCGGCGGTCGGCGATGTGGAGGCGGCGCTGGCGGGGCTGCAGCGGCATCGGCTGCTGTGCCCGCACCGTGACGGTCCGAGCGGCGTGAGTTATTGGAATCGGCAGGTCGAACAGTGGCTGACGGAGGAAACGAATCAGCCAACCTGGTCAACGTGGTATCCGGGCCGGCCGGTGCTGGTGACCGCCAATGACTACGGGCTCAGGCTATTCAACGGCGACACTGGCGTGGCGGTAGTGCGCGACGGGGTCATACGTGCCGTGATCGCCAGTCCCTCGGGTCCCGTCGAGTTCGCGACGACTCGGCTAGCAGACGTCCAGACCATGCACGCGATGACCATTCACAAGAGCCAGGGCAGCCAAGCCGAGGAAGTGACCGTGCTACTTCCTCCGGCCGATTCGCGGCTGCTGACGCGGGAGTTGTTGTACACCGCGGTCACGCGAGCGCGGCAGAAGGTGCGCGTGGTGGGATCGGAAACCGAAGTTGTTGCCGCTCTTGGGCGGCGGGCGGTGCGAGCAACAGGTTTGGGGATGCGGTTGCGCGCAACGTAGCCGTTCAGGTCGATTCTGAACGGCGGCCCGTCGAGGGCTCACCCGGGCCTGGAGTAGGCCCACCGCTGAGCACATCCACGTACTTACCCGAAGGTCGCTGTACCCAGACGGGGTGGTGGCGCGCCTGGTGCTGACTGCTGCGGCGCGGCCACCACCCGATGAGGCTCACCGGTTTGTCGCCTTAACGCAGTGCGGCTTGGAGGGCGTCCTGAGCGCGGTCAAGCATTGATGCGAATGGTCCGGCCACGAAGTTCGCCTTCGCCGACTCGACGCCCGGATGCGGCCGCGTGGGCGAAATAGCTTCTGCGGCGCGTACAGCGCCGGCCATCCGTTTGAGGTCGTCGGCGTCGAGTTCCCGCTGCAGCTTGCTGAATTCCTCGGTTTCCTCGTGACCAGCGTGATCGAGGACGGCCTCTTGGAACTGCTTGAGCTCATTGAGAAATTCCTTCGACCCGATGTCCATCTTCTCAAGCTGCTGCAGCTGCTCCTTCGCGTCATGCTCCTCTTTCAACCGAGCATCGACGATCTCGTCGCCATCGCTCAACTCGCCCCGCGCGCGCGGATGAACCACCATCTCCTCGGCCGTCTCGTGCACCGCCAGCAGCTGGCGCAGGTCAACGAATGCTTTTTCACGAGCTTCATCGCTGGACGCGCACAACACATCGTCGAACATGTCCGCAATCAGGTTGTGCTGTCCCTTGAGGAACTTGACGACGTCATCAGTCGACTGAATAAAAGTTTCGACCACGGCGATAACCTCCCGGTTAATTGGATTGGGTCTGGCGCTGATGGGCTGCGCGCCACCCCGAAGGACTTACCCGCTGTTGCCGTCATTCAACCCTTCGGCTCGTCGGCGGCCACCCGTTCACCATCCGGGGCCCGACGATGGGCCAGCATCGCCGAACTACAGACCCAACTGGATGCCTTTGTCGACGCCTATAACCACCGCCGACCACACCGCTCCCTACCGCACCAGGCCACCCCCGCCACCGTCTACTACCGCCCGACCCAAAGCCGACCCAGCAAACCGCACCGACACCCACAACCGCGTGCGCACCGACCGCATCGACCAAGCCGGCGTCATCACCGTGCGCGTCGCCGGGCGCCTGCACCACATCGGCGTCGGGCGAACCTACACCGGCACCCGCGTGCTGATTCTGATCCAGGACCTCCACATCAGAATCATCAACGCCGCCACCGGCGAACTGCTGCGCGAGTTAACCCTCGACCCCACCAAGAACTACCAACCCACCAGCGCCCCCAAAGGCCCCAAACGGAAAAAGTTCCGAACCTAACGCAGGTTCGGAACTATTCCGATGTCGTGAGACATCACACAGTGCCCCCGGCAGTGTGTGACTGACGGTGGCCGGTGACAGGCTGGGCCTGAGTCTTTTGTAGCAGTCTTTCGTAGGGCGTTTGGCCGCCGAGGCCGCCGAGGCCGCCGTGGGGCCGGTGGTAGTTGTAGTAGTCCTCCCATTCCCTCAGCTTCTGGTTGAACAGGCCTGCGTCGTCCTCGACAACGCCGTCGAGTAGTCGGTAGAACTATCCGACGCTAATGACCCAGAAATGACCGGAATTGTCCGGTTCTGACCGGAGCCGTTGGACGAGCAAACGCCTTGTCGCACAAGAGAAGATAGGAAACAACCGGCACTGTCCAGACCTATGGGTCGGTAATCCCCGATTCTGAGTCGACCGGATTTAGAGTCGGGTTGTTTTGTTCCGGATTCAGTTGATCTCGCAGGGGGTGCGGGTATGCCTACACGCCGCAGCGTCCTCGGCTGGGGTTCGGTGGCCCAGGGCCGAGTGTCGGTGCCGTTGGTTGTGGCAGGCGGTCGACAGCCGCCATTCCCCGCGAGCCTGGTCGAGTCCCTGCAGCAGTAGATGTTTGGCATTTTGCACGGTGCTCATCTGGCCGAAGAGTGTCTCCGGTCTAGAGATCCTTGAGTGCGGCCGCAGTCTCGGTGAGGATGTCATCGGACATGCCGACTTCGCTGACAGCTCGCGCCATTGCAACGGCCCCGACCAGCGCGCTGAGTACTAAGCAGGCGCGACGTCGATCACCAACGGCGTCCGAAGTTGGGGTCAATCCGGCTAGAACCTCGAGATACTGCTCAACTTGGCGACCGTAGGCCGCGCGGGGCGAATCATCGGCACGTGAAATGTCCTCAGCCAACGCAGCCACCGCGCATCCAGCCTCCGGGTGGTCGCGATGGGCAGGACTCAGGTACCCGTCGACGATCGCCTCGAACGCCCGTCTGCCACCTCGGGTGGTGGCCGCCAGAGTCCGCTTGCTTCCCTGAGCCAGGGCGCACTCCACCGCGGCGCCGACCAGATCATCTCGGGATTTGAAATGTCGGTAGAAGCCGCCGTGCGTCAGGCCGGCTTCCTGCATCAGCTCCGCTACTCCGACACCGTCGATGCCATCACGGCGTATCCGGGCCGCGGCGATGTTGACGATTCGATCGTGGCTCGCCGCCTTGTCAGCCTGCGAACTACCCACGAATGGACCTCCGACCGATGCGACATCAGTTTGATGCCAACGATTATAGCCATCATCCTGTTGAGGCGAACGTCACCACCGCAGTCGTGACAGGACGCCGGCCGATGACGCTCGGAAATCCAGCGGTACTGCTTCGCCAAATCTTGGGCGACGACTAGCCCTCGATGAACACCTCCGGCCCAATCCCGCGCCTAACTGATCGCCCCCTGAGAATGTCAACTCGATTGGACCCCACCGTGGCTCATCACAGGGGCCGGGCGTGCGGCTCTGAGCGGCTGTCACCGCCAGAGACCTGAATCACCACCTGCGGAGCGCGCCGAGCAGAACATGACTCCCGCTCTTGACAATGAGGATGATGACTGTCATCCTCATTTCCACGGAGCAAATGTACTGCGGCACCTGACGCTTCCGGTGTGCAGCGCCCTGGAACGGAGGAATCCTTCGGATGACTGCCTTATTGACCCAGTTCACGATCACCGAGGTATCGACCGGATATTGGCGGATGACGTTCAGTAATCCGCCAATAAATCTCGCGGATCCGGACACCATCACTGAGCTACAACACTTGGTCGGTCTTATTGAGTCCGATGACACGTTGCAGGTCGTCGTGCTGGATAGTGCTCACCCCGACTTCTTCATTAATCGCTACGACGTCTCCCGTGTGGCGGAGACCCCTGTGGCGCCCGGGCCGACTGGTCTGCCAGCGTTCATCGACACCACGACACGGCTGACCACCTCGCCGGTCGTGACCATCGCGTCCATCCGAGGTCGCTGTCGAGGCGGGGGTGCCGAGATTGCCCTGGCATGTGACATGCGTTTCGCAAGCCTGGAGCGAGCGATCTTCGGGCAACCCGAAGTGGGTGCGGGAGTTCTCCCCGGCGGCGGCGGGGTCGAGCGCCTCCCCCTTCTCGTCGGACGGGCCAGGGCACTGGAAATTATCCTCGGCAGTGACGACTTCGACGCGGCGACGGCGGCGAACTACGGCTGGGTGAATCGCGCGCTCCCGGATGACGAGCTCGATGGCTACGTCGACAACCTTGCCCGGCGCATCGCGTCGTTCGACAAGCCTGCGCTCGCTGAGGCGAAGCGGCTGATCAATCGTAGGACCCTGCCTTCCCCTGATGACCTGATCCAGACACAGGACGTATTTCTCGGCGCATTCTCATCGCCAACTGTGCAAGAGCGGGGAGCCAGACTCCGCCGTAGGGCCTCTGAAGTGGGTCCTGACTTCGAGGCACGTATGGGCCACTACCTTGCTGATCTCAGCGCCGACAGCACATGACCCATGACCCATGACCGCGGATTTACCCGACAAAGCACTGGAACTGCGTTCGTCGGTGACGTCGCACGGCACGCTTGAGGTGTCACTGCACGAGGTCCCAATTCCAGTTCCCTCCGCCAACGAGGTGTTGGTTCGCGTGGAAGCCTCGCCCATCAACCCATCGGACTTGGGACTTCTCCTTGCCGGCGCGGACATGACTACTGCGCACGTCGCGGGCACGCCGCAGCGCCCCGTTATCACAGCATCGCTCACGGAGGACATGCTGCGAGCACTCTCGGCGCGAGTGATAGATCGCTGCCGGTGGGTAATGAGGGCGCAGGCACCGTAGTGGCGGCCGGGTCCTCCTCGACAGCTCAGGCGCTCCTCGGAAAGACTGTGGCGATCGCCGACGGCTCGATCTATGCGCAACACCGCGCGGTTGACGCTGCCGCGTGTCAAGGGCCGCGACGCGCTCGGCGACTTGCCGAAGGACTAGAGCACAGTGCCGGTCGACGAGGAATGGACCACCATCGACGCCGGTCCACTGCATTGGTCTACGAGCGCACCGAACGACTCTTCGGGGCGGGACGGCCAAGGACGAAACTGCGACGACCAAGTTAAGGAGCCAACATGCCCCCACAAGTGACCGAGACTGAATTTACCTGCAAACTCATCACGATTCGCACCGAGAAGTCATTCACCGAGGTCACCGGCGCGCTTGAGAGCCTATTCGAACCTGTCAACCTGCAAAAGCTGGCGGACATGACAGCAGCGGGTGACCAAGGCGGCATCCAGTCCTATTTCAAAGAGCTCTCCGCCGACCACGAATTCTCGATCTTCTTCCAACTGGACCAAGGCTCAACTCAGCGGCTTGCCGGCCTGCCGGTCAACTGCCGGTTCTATCTGATCGGCAACGCGGTCATCGTCAACGGACTTTTCGAGTATGGCGCAACGGCCGGGCTCGGCGCGCCGGTGCGCGTTTGCATCTCGCAGAATGAAGGGGAGGACGTGCGCATCGATGTTGACGAGCCAACGGCGTTCTTCAGTCAGTTTCCCGAACTAAAGGACTCGAAAGTTCCCGCCATCCTCGATCGAGATCTGATAAAGCATCTGGTTAACTTTGCGACTTAGCATCTTTGTCAGCGAAACCGAACCCATCATTCATGATCATCTACGACGACGCGGCAGCGGCGACGACGGCCAGCCACCAAGAGACATCAAGCTGCAGTCGAGGTCCACTTGCTAACGGAACGTTAGCACGTTGGATAGCAAGAGATTTCGTCATCGTTTATTCATCGCTTATGACCCAGAATCGATGGGATTCAGCCGGATTTAGCAGGTTCCAGTCGGACTTGAGATCAGCACTATTTTGTTGGACTGCAACGCTATTCGGCAGTATCACGATCAATTACGCTGTGCCAGTTTCAAATCCGTTGGTCGCGGGTTCGAGCCCCGCCCGCCCCACTCATAAACCGCAGTTCAGGACTATATCTAGTCAGTCAATCGTAGTAATTTGCTCAATTTCTCTGTCCGCAGACAGTCCACAGAACGATATCGTTGGGTGGTGAAACGCAGCACGCTTGCAGGCGTCGAAGATCGCTGGCACCGCCAGCCACGCCGAGGCTCCTTAGCGGGTTAAGGCGAGGATTGTTAGTTGAGGTGGGTGGCGAAGAATAGTTCGATCCGGTCCCAGGCGTCTTTGGCCGACTCGGGCTCTGGACCGATGCCGGCGACCCGCAGCAAGGGACGTAGTGCGCGGGGGCCGGCTTCGGTGTCGTTGAGGAAGGCGTGGCTGGCCGCGGGGTATTCCTTGACGTCGTGGGTTACTCCTGCCTTGACCAGTGCTGCGTCGAGCCGGCTGGCGGCACCTCGAAGCGACGGGTCGCGGCCACCGTAGCTGGCCACGATCGGGCAGGCACCGGCCAGCGTTTCGTCGAGGTGGCGGGGAAGCTGACCGTAGTTGACGGCGGCGGCGTCGTAACCATCGCCGGCGCTGAGCAGCGCGAAGCCACCGCCTATGCAGAACCCGATGACGCCGATCTTGCCGGTGCAGTCGCCAGAACCAGCCAGGTAATCCCGGGCGGCGCAGATGTCGGCGAATGCGCGCCCGTGCCCGCGGATCATGGCGGTCATCGTGGCGACCAGGCATCGTGCGGTGGTACCCGCGCTGAACAGGTCGACGGCCAGGGTGAGGTAGCCAAGACCGGCGAGCCGGTCGGCGTGGCCGCGCATGACGTCGTCGAGGCCGAAGATCTCGTGGATCATCACCACGGCGGGCCACGGACCGGTGCCCGCTGGGCTGGCCAGGTAGCCGCGAAGCTTCCGGGAGCCGTCGCGGTCGGCGGCTAGGTCGGACAGGTCGATGTCGGTCATGGTTGGGCTTCCTTCGATTGTGTGGCGGGCAATGTGTAG
>Ga0209006_10005471_pt1 | contig 11535 bp, 7 predicted proteins | sample JacPin_JW_Ref_O2_FD_188567 | JGI IMG/M metagenome (GOLD analysis project Ga0209006, IMG submission 188567) | Forest soil microbial communities from Algoma, Ontario, Canada - Jack Pine, Ontario site 1_JW_Ref_O2 (SPAdes) (version 2) | ecosystem: Environmental > Terrestrial > Soil > Boreal... | reverse complement strand
TCCTTCAACCACCGCGCCCGCCAGCACGGGAGGTTCCCCATTCAGTGATCCCACGATATTCGCCACCTGATGCTGCATGCAGTCCGGGAAAGTTTCTCCGTCGCCCACGGTGAAGGTAACGCCCCAGGCATTTGCGCCCGAAATATTCGCCAGCCAGCGGCGCGAGTCAATCTCATAGTCGCTGCTGTGGCTGAGGTAGTTGTATTCCGCAGTCATTACTGCCAGGCCTGCGCCATGCGAAATGCTGTCGTACGTGCCCCACTGCAGGCCGAAGCCAAACGGATCGCTCGCATTACTATTGACTGAATTCGTAATCGCCTTTGCCATGTCATCGAGCAGTTCCGCCTTGGTTACGGAGAGTCCAGCAGGATTCCCCGCCCGCTCAATCGCGCGATAAAGTTCGAAGTGTGCCAGTCCGGCAACGTCGTAGAGGTTTAGCGTGTCGCCCGCATCGCCAGGGCCAGTGATGTACGCGTGCGCCCAGGTCGCCGCGAGTTTCAAGTAATGCGTGGCATCGGTATGCGGCAACCCTTCCGGCTGATTGCAATGCCGCAGCGCAAAATAGAGCTCGGTCGCCCCCAGCTCCAGATCGTCGCGCCACTCCCCTTCGGGATAGAAATCGTAAGGCGCAGTCGTCAGCAGAGTCTCTGTCGGGGCAGTATCTGCCAAATCAAAAATGTGCTCGGCCGCCAACAAACATCGCTTCGCCAGTCCAGGATTCGATTCCTGAAACACCTGAGAGCACTCCGCAAAGCTCGCAGCTAGACGCCCCGCAAGGTTAGGACTGATCTTCGATCCCGCCGGCCCCGCCACAAACACCGGTCGGTGACGAATATATTGAAACGTCGGATCGCTGCCCGCATAAGTGTCGTCCACCTGCGGCAGCCGCCAGATATCGTGATCGCTCAGATAACCGAAATCCTCGAAATCCGTTCCGATGCCAACCTGGTAGTAGAGCGTCTTCGACGAGTCGTCCCACATCTTCTGCAGCCAGTCGATTCCGAACTTCGCCTCGCCGGTGAAGTCGGAAGTGCGAGAGCGGCTCCCCATCTGTTCCGGAAAATCGCGCACTCCGGCCAGCATCATCGCGACCACATAACTCTCCGTCTGCACAAACTTCAGATAATCGCCCGCGTCCCACCATCCACCTTCGGCGTCGACAGTCGCACCGGTCGGCGAGAGACTGCCAATAATATTGTCGTCGTCGTCAAAGCTCGGCGAGCTGTAAACCGCAGCCTTAGAATCGTTGAGATGTCCGGCCGCCGTGCGCAGCGGCGTAGGAATAAAATTCGCCCCATCGCGCTCGTTCTCGTAAAAACAAAGATTATTCGCCAGCGGCACCGAGTAAAGATTCTCCGGCGTATCGACGCGGAAAGCCGGCGAAACGCCTTTGACTCCTTTGCTCACCGAGATCGTATAGGTGTCGTGCTTATGCAGCGTGAAGTCGATGGGATAGACATTGAGCTTTCCCCAAGTGCCGAGCGCGATTCCCACCGAACCAGAAACGACAGTCTGCGAGCTCGAATTCACGATGGCAAAGCTGGCGCCAGTGACGGCCTTGGCGGTCATCAGATAAGCCCGCGCCGGATGCCCCGCCTCATACCCAATCTGGTTGACGCGAATGTAGTCGGCGGCCTGCGAGGTCGTGAACAACGAGCCCACTATCAACAGGAGTGCGAATAAGAATTGCGCGGCATGCCTTGGGAACATATCTAACCTCGTATCTGTTTCCTGCCGGTTGAGAAAAATCGAAGCAATCCAAAAGTAAAGAGAGATTCGGGTAAAAAAGAGACTCGGGAGTGCCCCACTTCTGGCCGATTTTTCCAGAACTGATTTTCCCCGCATTCTCGATCCAGGAAAAAGTCGTCGCGCCGCTTGAAGCAGATGCGGCCTATTGAATCGTTTCAGTACGTAAACGCCTAAGCATGTTGATTGCGATACCACTCCGCTGTCAAGCGAAAAGCCGCGCCACGCTTGTCCGGGCATCGTTTCCATGCTAACGTCTACGCGCTGTTCCGCTCTTCCCCGCAACCGCTCGATCCATCGGAGTGAAAAATTATGCACATTACAAAGCCCTCGTTCTGTCTATGCATTGCCGCCCTCACCCTTGCCGCTGCAATGAGCCTCTCCGCGCAGACCGAAAAAAACATTCACACCTTCAAATTCCTGAACGGTGACGCACCAACAGCGGACGGTTTTGTGGCCGACGGTAAGGGCAACCTCTACGGTACTTCCGGCAATGGAGGGATTGGGTGGGGTTCAGTTTTTGAATTAAGTCTCAATCCCAATGGGACCTGGACCGAAACAGTGATCTACAGTTTCTCCCCCAGCACGGCGTTCCCGGAGCAATTCCCGCACGGTGGTCTGATCATCGACGCCAAGGGGAACCTCTACGGTACGACGGAGGTTTCGTTTGAAGGCTTCGGAGCGGGAACCGCGTTTGAGTTGTCCCCGGGGTCGAGTGGGAACTGGACGCTGAAGAGCCTCTATAACTTTGACGCAGGTTTCGATGGAATCAGCCCCTATGCGCGACTCACGATGGATAAGGCCGGTAATCTTTATGGAACCACGCTGCAAGGCGGGACGAAAGGTTTCGGTACTGTTTTCGAACTCGCGGCAAATGCCGATGGGACTTACAGCGAGAAGATCTTGCACAACTTCACGGGAAAAGATGACGGTGGAAGTCCTATCGCGGGGGTTGTTATTGACGGCGCTGGCAACCTGTATGGCATGGCCGAACTCGGCGGCATTAGCGACTATGGCGTGATTTATCAGATCGCGCCCGGATCCAACGGCACTTGGACCGATCATATCGTCCACTCTTTTCCAGGAGGCAATGGCGGCACGGCTACGTTCGCCGCGATGGCGATCGACAAGCAGGGCAAGCTCTACGCGGCCGCCGCGTATTCTCTCCTGGAACTTACGCCAACCATAACCGGTTCGTGGACAACGCGCAGCATCCACACCTTCGCCGGAGGCAGTGATGGAGCCTATGCAGAAGGTGCGCTGACATTTGACGCAGTCGGGAATCTCTACGGCACGACCTTCAGCGGTGGAGTGCACATGGGCACTGTGTTCAAACTCAGCCCGGGCGAGAACGGCGCGTGGACAGAACAAATCCTTCACAACTTCGTCGGTGGCAACGACGGAAAATTCCCCCAGTTCGCCAACCTGGTGGTTGACGCAAAAGGCAACGTCTACGGCACAACCGGGACGGGCGGAGCCTCGGGTGACGGTGCGGCGTTTGAGATTACTCCCTAAGCGAAGACGCTGATGGCCTAACTCTCGCGAACGATGCCGGCGTCTTGCCTGTGCACCGTCTTATAAGCCCAGGCCAAGCGCGGCGTGTTGTGCGCGATCCCGAAATGGCCGCTGGGATCGAGCACGATAATTCCGCCGTGTCCATTGACGCGCTGCTGCAGATAATTCATCGCTTCCTGCGCGGCCCACTCGGGCATATTGCCTGCCTGAATGCGATCCACAGTCCATTTGGCCAGCACGAGCTTCATGATGGGTTCGCCCCATCCCGTGGTGGAAGCCGCCGCGCTGAGGTTGTCGGCGTAACAGCCACATCCAATCAGCGACGAATCGCCGAGGCGTCCCGGAGCCTTGTTCAGAGTGCCGCCGGTTGAAGTCGCCGCCGCAATATTTCCGTTGGCGTCGAGCGCGACCGCGCCCACAGTGTCATGCGACGTCGTCGGATCGTCATCGGCAGGCGCGAACAAATCGTTGCCGTCGTATCCCGCAACCGCCGTGTGCCCCATTTCGCGCGCGATTTTTGCGTGAGGAGTGGGGTCTTTCGCGGCGCGCCTTGCCAGTTCCGCCTGATACTGGCGCAGCCGTTCGACCTCGCGCGGAATAATCAATTCCTCGTTCGTGCACAGCGGGACGCCATGTTCAGCGGCAAACTTCTCCGCGCCTTCGCCTACAAAATACACATGCGGACTCTCACCCAGAATCTTCCTCGCCGCCCGCACCGGATTGCGCAGCCGCTCGACGCATCCCACGCCGCCGGCGCACAGCGTGGCTCCGTCCATGATGAGGGCGTCGAGTTGCACCTTGCCATCGCGATTCAGAAAGCTGCCGCGCCCCGCGTCAAACGTCTCGTCGTCTTCCATGATGACGACCGCTTCCTCGACCGCGTCCAGCGCCGGGCCGCCGCGCTCGAGCACGCGCCATCCCGCAGCCAGCGCGGCATTCACTCCACGCAGGTGAGCCTCGACCATGTCATCCGGCATCGCCCAGGCCCCGCCATGCACCACCAGCACAGGATCAGTCGGCAAAAGTTCCTCGTAAGAAAACAAGAAAAAATAACTGGATAGTCTAGCAGGAGTGAGCCGGCTTGATCCCGCGAGCAATCGCCTGGCCTAAACCAGAGAAGTGTTCCTTCAGGAACACTGTGCAAAACTCAAGGAACGGTGGAAAACGTCCCGAACGTGGGCGCAAGTGCAATGCCCGGTGCAGCTTGGCGGAGTGCGGTCAAACCAGCGAAAAAAGTGGGGAAATCGACACAAAATTCGGGCGCGGGCGAGGCTGAAAATGACCCCATTCTGGAGGTGGGAAAAGTCAAGGTTGGATGTCACAGCAGCCCGTGGTGGAAAACGTCCGAAGCGGAAATCGACACAGATGTTCCGGCTAGGATCGCGCGTTGGGCCCGCTTGGTTGGTACAGATACTTCTGAAATCCCACAAACACTTTGCTGATGTCTTCTGGCTTCCCGAGGTCGGCGACGGCGTCGGCGATTGAGTTGGAATACTTCAAACGGAGCAAGGGCGCCAGCTTTTCCTGGTCAAGCTGATCCACCCCAACGCCGACGTAGTGCGCCAGCACAAACTCCAGGAAAGCCTGCTGCTTGTTATTGAATTGGTTGCTGATCGCCACCCTAGCCCGAGCCGCCCGTTCCTCGCGAGTGAGCGGCGGCAGCGCATACGCCACATACGCGAGCACGTCAAACAGATCGCTCTTCTCGGCATCAATGATCTTTTGCATTTCGGATAGCTGTTCGTGGCCAAATCCCTTCTCCGCGAGTCCCGCTAAAAGCATCTTCCGCGTATCGGGAACGCTCCACAATGCGCGCAACTCCGCCTCGTCCTTGAAGAACTCGGGCAGCCTGCCAAACAGAGACTCCATGAATTGCTGTGCGGACATAGGCGTGCCGTCCGGATGCCAAAATGCGGTCGATACCATGTGCTGAATGGCGCGTTCTTTTCCGTCAGCCAGCTTGATGGTCGCCTTCTTCTTGCATCGGCACGGACGCTGTCCACAAAACTCACAAGGCTCTTTTGGACATTCGCAAGGACGTTGACCGCAGATACCACACGGAGGCGCCCCCGTCTTTTCGCACACACAAGGGTAGGAGTGGCACTTCACGCAAGGCTCCGGCTCCAGCGGTTCCCCGTCCCACTCGGGATCGCTGAAATGAACGTACGCCCTCACGAAGTCGTAGATAGTGAAGTAATCTTTACCGTCGTAGAGACGCGTTCCGCGCCCGATGATCTGCTTGAACTCGATCATGGTGTTGATCGGTCGCATCAGCACGATGTTGCGAATATTGCGGGCATCCACGCCGGTCGAAAGCTTTTGGGACGTGGTCAAGATCGTCGGTATTGTTTTTTCGTTGTCCTGAAAATCGCGCAAGTGCTGGTTGCCGAGTTCGCCATCGTTCGCCGTAACCCGCTGGCAATAGTTCGAGTCGGGATTGGTCTTGATCTGGTTGATATAATCACGCACGGCCAGCGCGTGGTCCTGGGTAGCGCAGAAGACCAGAGTCTTTTCGTTCTGGTTGATCTGCTCCATGAACAGCTTCACGCGGTGCGCTTCCCGAGCGTCGATCTGGATGACCCGGTTAAAATCGGCTTCGACGTAGCGCCTGCCTCGCTCTACTTCGCCTTCGAGCACGTGGTCGTCGGACGTGTAGACATAGTCGTCGAGCGTGGTGGCGATCTGCTTCACGCGGAAGGGCGTGAGGTAGCCGTCGTTGATCCCCTCTTTGAGCGAGTAAATGTAAACCGGCTCGCCGAAGTAGGCGTAGGTATCGACGTTTTCCTTGCGCCTCGGGGTTGCGGTCAGCCCGAGCTGAACGGCGGGAGCAAAGTAGTCCATGATGCCGCGCCAGTTGCTTTCGTCGTTGGCTCCCCCACGATGGCACTCGTCGATAACGATGAAATCAAAAAAGTCCGGCGGATACTCGCCAAAATACGGCGAGGGCTGGCCGTCTTTCTCCGGGCCGCTCATGAAGGTCTGGAAGATGGTGAAGAACAGGCTGGCGTTCTTCGGGACTTTGCCTTTCTTGCGGATGTCGGCAGGATTGATGCGCGCCATCGCATCTTCCGGAAAGGCGGAGAAGTTGTTATAGGCCTGGTCGGCGAGGTTGTTGCGGTCGGCAAGAAAGAGGATGCGCGGGCGCCGCGACGGTGGCGTTCCCTTTTTCCAGTCGCTCAAGTTCCAGCGGCTATAGAACAGTTTCCAGGCGATCTGAAAGGCGATAAACGTCTTGCCGGTGCCCGTGGCCAGCGTCAGCAGAATTCGCTGGCGGTCGTTGGCGATGGCTTCCAGCACCCGGTCGACAGCAATGTCCTGGTAGTAGCGGCTGGGATGGGAGCCGCCTTTGTCCTCGAACGGCACGGCGGCGAAGCGGTCGCGCCAGGCGTTCGCCTCGGCAAAAGTCAGATTCCAAAGTTCGTCCGGCGTCGGGTAGACCGGGATCGCCCCTTCATTGCCCGTCTCCGTGTCCACGCCGTAGATGCCCTGGCCGTTGGTGCAATAAGTATGGCGGATGGCCATCTTCTCCGCGTAGTTCTTGGCCTGCGCCAAACCTTCGGTAAGTGGTTTGTCCCAAGCCTTGGCTTCAATAATGGCAAGTTTCGTGTTGCGATATTCGAGAACGTAATCCGCGCGAAGCGGCTGGCCGTGCCGTCCCTGCCCTTCGATGCGTCCGGGAGAAATCCAGTAGTCGCGTCGGACCCTGCTGCCGTCAACCACTCCCCAGCCCGCTGCTTTCAAGGCAGGATCGATATGCTCGGCTCTGGTTTCGGCTTCGTTCATGGTTAGAGGTTGCCGGTAAAGGCCTGATGCAGCAGCGACTTCTTCAACGCTTCCAGCCCGGTGACCTTCTGTTGGTAGATGGATTCGAGACGTTCGGTTTCAGCTGAAAGGGCATCGAGCTTCGCCACCACTTTCTGCTGTGCTTTTAGCGCGACCTTCGGCACTTCGAAACTTCGCAGTAGTTTCAGCGAAACCGTCTTCTGCGCGGTGCCGGTGGCGCCATCACTGGCTTGCTTGGAGATTTGTGGAGACAGGAGCAGATAGTAGAGCCATTTGCTACTAGTCTCAGACTTCGGCCGAATCAGGCCGATGTGACGCTGGAAGCAGAAGGTGAAATTTTCACCCACGATGACGGGAATTCCGAATGATCCCGTGACAGTGTAGAGCACGTCCCCTGTCCTCGGCCTTTTGTTCGGCCTCAGCGCGTTGAAGTATGAGTGCGGCACCATGAACGTGTCTCCAAAGTCGATCGTGCGAGTCTGCTTCACGATATTCCCAATTGTGATAAAAGGCACTCCATTCGGTGACTTCGGGGGTGGCAGATGGTCGCCATCTGTAATGTCGGAAGCCAGGTCCGAGAGCTTAACTAGTTGACACATTCGCCACGCCTCAGCAAAGACGGATCGAAGGTAGCTTTCGAAGATGGCACGGGCGTTTTGGAGGTTCTTTTCGGCGTTGGCTTTGGCGGTGGCGATGCCCTCAAACGCTTCGTCGAGGATGCCGACAATCCGCCGCTGTTCGTTCGGGGATGGAACAAATATCGGTAGTTCCCGAACAACCGAAAGGGTCACACGGGGACGGGTCGTTCCTTTCTGCATCGAGTTGATGAAGTCATTCGTACGCTGTGAGTTCAAGTGATAACAAAGAAATCTTGAGTTGATTCGTTGCGCCCTGATCCTGACGAGGTCGGCAACAATTAGTCCATCGTCGATATCTTCAACAATCGCGGAAGCCCCCAACGGACTGCCGAGTTTGGTCATCACGATGTCCCCGCGCCGATACGAATGCCGACGGAGTTCCTTGAACTTAGCGGGCGAAACGTAGTCCATTTTCTTCAGCTCAATGGAAAACGGTTTCACGTTCTGAATCTTTAGGACTGGGACACCTCGGGCGATATAGTCCTTTCGTTGCAATTCAGAGCCGAACGGACCGTCAACGATGTCCTGTTTGAAATCGTCGCACAGGGACTGGAGTGGTTTGATCGGCAAACCGTTATTCATAGCAAAGCCTTGATATTCTCCAGCGCCTCCGCGCTCTCGGCATCCAGCGCGGCGATTTCGTCCATGATTTTCTGAGGACTACGGTGCGCGATCTCTTCGCCGCCGTTCGGATTCTTCACGGAAAGGTCGAAGGTAGCCTTGTCGATGCTCTTGGCATCCACCGTCCACGACTTAGGCGAGTCGGCAAATGTCTTCTGCAGCTTCACGAACTCGGCCAAATCATCGTCATTGAGGGGATTGGTCTTGCCAAGATTACGGCCGGGGTCAAGTTGGTAGTACCAGATTTTGCGCGTCGGTGCGCCCTTCTCGAAGAAGAGAACAACTGTCTTCACGCCCGCGCCCTGGAAAGTGCCACCGGGGCAATCGAGCACGGTGTGCAACGTGCAACTTTCCAGCAGCATCTTACGCAGGCTCACCGAGGCGTTATCAGTATTCGATAAGAAAGTGTTCTTGATGACCACGCCGCCCCGCCCGCCCGCTTTGAGCATCTTGATGAAGTGCTGCAGAAAGAGAAATGCCGTCTCGCCGGTGCGGATGGGAAAGTTCTGCTGCACCTCCTTGCGTTCCTGCCCGCCGAAGGGCGGATTCGCCATGATGACTTCGACCCTGTCTTTTTCCTGAATGTCGGCCAGGTTCTCGCTGAGCGTGTTGGTGTGAATGATGTTGGGCGCGTCAATGCCATGCAGAATCATGTTCATGATGGCAATGACATAGGCGAGCGACTTCTTTTCCTTTCCAATGAACGTCCGTTCCTGAAGCGTTCTCACGTCCTTCGTGGTCAGGTTCTTGTTCTTGGCGAGGTACTCATAGGACTCGCACAAGAATCCCGCGGAACCGACCGCGCCGTCATAGATGCGGTCGCCGATCTTTGGCTTCACCACCTGAACAATGGCGCGGATGAGCGGGCGCGGCGTGTAATACTCGCCGCCGTTGCGCCCGGCATTGCCCATCTTCCTGACCTTGGCCTCATAGAGTTCCGAAAGCTCGTGCTTCTGGACCTGCGAGCGGAACTGCAGTTCGTCAATGTGGTCGAGGATTTCGCGCAGGTTGTAGCCGCTTTGAATCTTGTTCTTGATCTCGCCGAAGATCTCACCGATTTTGTATTCGATGGTGTTCGGGCCGCTGGCCTTCTGCTTGAACTTCTGCAGGTAAGGAAAAAGCTTGTCGTCGACGAAGTCGCGAAGGTCGTCCCCGCTCAGGGCCTTGTTGTGGTCGAGCTTGCCCTCTTTGTTCTTCGGCGCAGCCCAGTTTTCCCATTGGTAAGCCTTGTCGATCAGAGGCACATGCTTCTTTTCCTGCAACGCGGCCTCATGCGCCCGTTCCTGTTCCAGGTTGTCGAGGTATTTCAGAAAGAGAAGCCAGGAAGTCTGCTCGGTGTAGTCCAGTTCGGTAGTGCATCCGGCTTCTTTGCGGAGAACGTCATCGATATTCTTGAAGGCTTGTTCGAACATGGGAGCGGAACATCTTACAACATATGGATAGCGGGGATTGGGAACGGGAGAATCCCTACGGAATATGGAACGGGGATGGTTTCGTGCGAGCGTGGTGGCGGCGAACAGCATGTTCCTCGAGTGCTTGATTGACCTCGCTTCGCGAGTTCAAACACTTCGCTCGGAATGACAAAGCGTTATGAGCTGCGCGAGTGTGAACGCTGACCGAGTGTGAGCTACGCGGCTTGGTGGGGAGTTACGGTTGCTGGCGGGTCTTGGGTTCGGGTCCAGGTGTAGCGCATACGGTGGATTACTGTGATTGTGCTTAGGACTGCGATTACCCATAGGACTGGGGCCATGCGGTTGAACAGGGCTCCGAGGATTACTAAGACCAGGCGTTCGGGGCGCTCCATGAATCCTACGCGGCAGGAGCCGATCAGGCTTTCGGCGCGGGCTCTGGTGTAGCTGACCATGATGGCGCTGATCATTACGAAGGCGGTCAGGACCACGTAGAAGAAGCGGCCGCCGCGGGCGTAGAAGACCAGCAGTCCCAGGAATTGGCTGGCATCGCTGTAGCGATCGACTACGGAATCGAAGAAGGCTCCGAAGCGGGTGACGCGGTTGGTGGCGCGGGCGACTTGTCCGTCGACCAGATCGAAGAAGCCGGAGAAGATGATGACCAGGCCGGCGTAGATGAAAAGGCGCTTCTGGTTGCCGGCGGCTGCCATGCCGAACAGGATCGCGGCCCAGGTGTTGACCACCAATCCCATAAAGGTGAGCACGTTGGGATTGATGCGGGAGAGTGCCAGCCAGCGGACGGTGGTATCGAGCAAGACTCCGCAGGCGCGGCCGAAGGCGCTGGTCCAGCTGGCCATTACCCCTTCGCTCCTTTTGGCGCGGCGGCGGGAGCGGGTTCGTCGAGTTCGGGCGGCAGGTCGTGGATGGTCTTCAGGCTCAGGATCTCCATCTCGCGCTTGCCGTTGGGAGAGTCGACGATCACTTCGTCCCCGACTTTCTTGTTGAGCAGGGCGCGTCCGATCGGCGATGTGGTCGAGATTTTTCCGGTGGTGACGTCGGACTCCTCGCTCATCACCAGCTTGTATTCCTTCTCCTCATTCTTCGTGCTGTCGAAGATCTTTACGGTCGATCCCAGGCCGACTTTGTCGTGTGGGATGTTATTCATGTTGACCATCGACAGGTCGGCGAGACGCTTGCCCAGCTGGCGCACGCGCGCTTTGACGAACTCCTGGCGCTGCTTGGCCATGTGATACTCGGCGTTTTCGCTGAGGTCGCCCAGGGCCGCGGCCTTTTTGATTTCTTTGGGGAGTTCGTGGATCAGCTCATGTTCGAGCGCTTCGATCTCTTCCTTCAGTTTTCGTTTGATGATTTCAGTCATTGCTTACACACAGTCCGATGATTATAAACCTCGTTTGGCCCGCGGCGGTGGAAACCGGGGCGTCGCTTTCGGAGCGCCGGCTTCGCGCCGCGATAGGGTTCTCTCTGTAGGAACGGGTGAGTTATGCCTGGAATTCCGAAGCTTCGGGGAAGCGGAGCTTGCACTTTGCCAGCGTCAGCGTGAGGAGTTCTTCGACCTTGGCTTCTTCGGTATTGCGGGCCATGGCCAGTTCGCTTACCAGTAAGTAGCGGGCGCGCTCCAGCATTTTCTTTTCGCGGAATGACAGAGGCTTGGCGGCGTGCAGCGCGATCAGGCTTTTCAGGACTCCGGCTACTTCGAGCAGGGAACCGGTGCGCATCTTGTCGGAATTTTCTTTGAAACGGTCTTTCCAGTCGCCGTTGCCGCCGTTTTCGCCGATGGAAAGGTAGTCCAGCACTTTCTGAAT
>Ga0209006_10005470_pt1 | contig 11537 bp, 17 predicted proteins | sample JacPin_JW_Ref_O2_FD_188567 | JGI IMG/M metagenome (GOLD analysis project Ga0209006, IMG submission 188567) | Forest soil microbial communities from Algoma, Ontario, Canada - Jack Pine, Ontario site 1_JW_Ref_O2 (SPAdes) (version 2) | ecosystem: Environmental > Terrestrial > Soil > Boreal... | reverse complement strand
CTGGCGGAGCACAATAATAATGTGATTAAGTACCGTCATCTTCTGGCAGGGGAGCAGGCTTCGAATCGATGAACGACTCGTCCAACACAAAAAAATCGCTCATCCTTCAAGCTGCCCGCCAAATCGGCGTGCAGAAATGGACGCCCGCGGAAATCGACCAATTGCGCCGCCGCCTCATCGCCGAACATGGTGAAGCAGGAAAGACCGGCAGCGAATACATCGCCGATGTTCTGGAAGCCGCCGGCCTGAAACTGGAGCTCACTCTGCAGGAAGAAGCCGAAGACCAGTACGAAGAGGAATTTGAAGACCTGCTTCATTTCAAAACGCTGGAAGATGCCGAAGTCAGTGTCATGCGCCTGGATGAACTAATGCGCAAATTTCACTCGCAAGGCGAACACGCCGCCGTCGAGCGTGTGCTAAACGTCGCGCGTCTCGGCAAGCGCCGCGCCGAAATGATCTCGCGCAATCAAAAAGTTGAAGCTCCCAAGCGTGCCGAAAAAGAAGAAATCGCCAACTGGTTCCGCATCTGGCTCGAAAACCCCGACGCCTTCTTCGATTGGCTCGATCTGCGAAAACAGTCCCCGGAATTCCGATCTAAATTCCCTCAGGCAGGCCTGGAAGAATGAGCTCTCCCGGCAACGCTCTCGGCAGCGGCGCTCTCGATCTGCCCCCTTTTTCGCTGGACGTGGAAGTCTTAAGTCTCGGCTCCGATGTAAAAGCAGTCGGGCTCGAATTGCTCGAAACGGAAAGCCGCGAGCCCGTCCGAGGCACTAAAGCCGCGCAAATTTGGTCCGCCGCTTTCCCCGTCCTCGCTGGCGAAGAATTTTACGTCCTGGATTTTTTTAGCCACCTAGATCGCGTCCGCGATTTCTGCAGCACCCACGAAATTCCTTTTCGCGATGCCGCCGAGCGATGCCTCGTAATTCCCAAGCCCACGCAAGAACAGCTACTCGATATTTTTTCCCGCTTCGAATCGGAAACATTCGGCGTGCGTGTCGGCCCCGCGGCCCAGACGCCCGATCCCGCTGTCGAAGGCGAACTCTCCAAACGCGGCCTCGACGCCTATCAATCCGCGTATACGCGTTATACATTTTGCGCGGTCTGCGAACCGGGAGACGGCTGGATCACTCTGCTCAGCGAAAAATTGTGGCCCAGCGAAGTCATCCGCCGTGTGCGCCCCGCGCTTCAGCCTTTTGACGTGCACATTGCACGCCCCAACTAAATCTCGTGCCAGCAAAACCCCAGCCCACCGCAACCACGCGACGCAATCTGCTCCGCGTTTCACTGGCAACGCTCGCGCTCATCCTGGTGGGTTGCGGAGGCCAGGTAAGCGTCGTCAAAAACACTCCTACCGCCGAGAAGCCCGTCGTCAAAGACGCCACTGGCGAAGAATTGCTCGAAAAGTTCAACTCCACCGCAGGCTCAATCAATAGCCTCAACGCCACCGTCGAGCTGAAGCCCATCGCCGGTTCTAAATACAGCGGCATCATCGAGGAATATCACGAAGTAAAAGCCTTCCTCCTCGCCGAGCGCCCCGCCAGCATTCGCGTAATCGGCCAGGCCCCCGTAATTGGCACCACCGTTTTCGATATGGCCAGCGACAGCCAGGAATTTCGCGTTTCCATCCCCTCCAAAAATAAATTCCTCATGGGCCCTGTAGCTCTCGAACGCGCTAGCAGCAAACCCATCGAAAATCTTCGCCCGCAACATTTGCTCGAAGCTCTTCTCTGGCCCGAAATTCGTAAGCAGGAAACCGTCTTATTCGAGGAGTTCAATGACGAAGCCGCCCGCTATTACGTGCTCACCGTTCTGCGTGGCGGCTATCAAACCGAAATCCTGCGCAAAATCTGGTTCGATCGCTCGGTCCTGGAAGTAGCGCGCCTCCAGAGTTTTGGTCCTCGCGGAATTTTGCTTTCCGACACGCGCTTCTCCAATTGGCAACCCGTGGACGCCGCCAAACCCGCCCCTGGCGTGCCCCCGTCCACATCAACCCCCACTCCACAATTCCCCCGCTCCATCCGCATCGAGCGCCCTCATGACGATTACCGCCTCGATCTGCAGATCGCCAAAATCACCTTGAACGATGACATCCCGATCGATCGCTTCAAGCTCGAACAACCCGCTGGTTCCGATTTAATTCGCGTCGGCGAATCTTCCGAAGACAAGCAGCAGCCCAATCACGGCGCCAAGCCCCAGGGCGCGAAACAATGATGGGAGAGCTCATAGCCCGCAACCTTCTCCACCGCCCCATGCGCACTTTCATCGGTGTGATGGCCGTGGCCGTCGAAGTCGCCCTCGTGGTCCTCATTGTTGGCCTCACCTCCGGCCTGCTCAGCGAAACCGCCAAGCGCATCGAGGGCATCGGCGCCGACATTATGGTTCAACCCCCGGCCGCTTCCGTTTTTCTCGGCTTCAGTGGCGCCCCCATGCCCATTAAAATCGCTGCAGTGCTGAAAAAGCAAAAATATGTTCAATCTGTGGCCCCGGTCTTGTTGCAATTTAATTCCTCCGGCGGCGTGGAGGTCGTTTACGGCATCGATCCAGAGAGCTTTCGCGCCGTCTCCGGAGGCTTCGTCTTTATTCAGGGTCACGATATGGAGGGTCCCGACGATCTACTGGTAGACGATTGGGCCGCCAAAGCAAAAAAAATCAAAGTAGGCGAAACCTATAATCTGCTCAATCATGACTGGCACGTAGCCGCAATCATCGAACACGGCAAAGGCGCGCGTCTCTTCGTGCCACTCGCCACTTTGCAAGACCTCGTCGGCGCGCGCGACAAAGCCTCCATTTTTCTTCTCCGCTGCACTCGTCCTGAACACACCGAGGACGTAATCGAAGAGCTTCATCACGTCTTGCCCCCCTACACCATTCGTCCGCTAAAAGATTTTCTTTCCCTCATGACCGCCACTAATATCCCCGGCCTCCAGACTTTCATTCACGCCATGATTGGCCTGGCAGTAGCTATCGGTCTGCTGGTCATTTTCCTCACCATGTACACCACTGTCATCGAACGCACCCGCGACATCGGCGTCTTGAAATCTCTCGGCGCAGACCGCTCTTTCATCATTCGCGCGCTACTCAGCGAATCCACGGTACTGTGCTTCATTGGCATCGCCGCAGGAGTCGGTCTGGCCTACCTGGTGCGCGCCGCCTTTATCGCCGGATTCCCCACCCTCTCCATCCTTATCACCCCTGGCTGGATCTTACGCGCCGCCGCCATCGCGCTAGCCGGCGCCGTCCTCGGTGCCAGTTACCCCGCTTGGCTAGCCAGCCGCAAAGACCCTGTTGAAGCCCTCTCCTACGACTAACCCCACCGAAATAGCCAATCAATTGAGATCATAGTTAAACGGAGGGTGACCCGCCCTCGATTTGTAGGGTTTACCCGCCGTGGCGGGTGGGGCTTTTTCCGGGTAGTTGATTTTGAGGTTTTGAACCGCCGAAACTATCGCGCACGCAACTAGGCAGCCGTCCCATTCGCAGTTACAATACAAACCTGCCACACCCCTGTATCTCAAGACACGCTATTGGAACCGATACTTAAAACAGAAAATCTGTGGAAGCTCTATCGTGCGGGCAAAGTGGAAGTCCCCGCTTTGCGTGGTGTCAATTTCGAAGTGCTCCCCGGCGAGTCCGTTGCCGTGATGGGCCCCTCCGGCTGCGGCAAATCTTCCCTGCTATACGTAATCGGCGGCATGGCCCAAGCTTCTAAAGGCACCGTCTTGGTCGACGGCAACGAACTCACCACCATGAGCGACGCCGAGCGCACCAGGCTCCGTCGCCACAAAATCGGTTTCGTCTTTCAACGTTTCAATTTGCTTCCTACTCTCACAGCCAAAGGCAACATCGCCATTGCTCAATTCATTCACGGAAATGGCTTCGATCCCCACCGTTTCGACGTCGTCACCAAAATGTTGGGTCTCTCCGGACGCCTCCAGCACCGCCCCTCGGAATTATCCGGCGGCGAACAACAACGCGTGGCCATCGCCCGCGCCTTGATCAATGAACCAAAAATTCTTCTCGCCGATGAACCCACTGGCAATCTCGATTCCAAGAATTCTGAAATCGTGTTACAGATGCTTCGCCAACTCAACAAAGAACTAGGCCAGACCATCGTCATGATTACTCACAACCCCGAAGCCGTGGTCTACTTCGATCGCGTGGTGCACATGCGTGACGGCGTCATCGTCGACGGCATTCCAGCGGATTAGCATGGCCAGCCTTGGACAAGTTCTTTCACGCGCATTTTTCTGGTCGTACGAACGCGGCACCTGGCAATACGATATCGCCGTCGCCGTCATCCTGATTTTCGCCCTGCTCACTCCCCGCCACTGGTTCCACGACCAACCCGCCAGCGGCGTTCCTGCGGCTCCAGGCCAGGTGCTGCTCATCTCGCAGGATGGCAACCGCGAGACCTATCGCGTGGACACTCGCGTCCTCGCACCGCCCACCAAGCTCGCCTTGCAAAACGATCTGCACAACGCCTTAAAAGAAGCCTTACCCGACCTGCACAAAGGCAATTTTTCCATCCTGAAAATCGAGCCGGAACGCGATGAACAAGGCACCGCCGTCGCCTATCACGTCGAAATCCGCCGCTAACCTTATTCCTCGACGAACTTCTTCAGCCGCCCTAGCGCTTCATCCCACTGTTTCGAAATAAGTTCCAAACAGTGCCGCGCCTCTTTAAGCCGCCGCTGCTCTATTTGCCAGATTCTTTCTCTCCCCCGTCTCGTGTTTCGGACCAATCCGGCCCTCAGCATTACTTCCAGATGTTTGCGGATCGCTTGACGCGTGACAGCGGTCCCGTCTGTTAGCCGCGTGATGGACATCGGCCCGTCATTGCATAGCCGTGAAATTAACTGCAGACGCGTTTCATCGCCCAGGGCCGCGAAGATCGCCGACTCCCTGGGTCGCTCGAACCCTCTCGACCTATTGCTTGCAGACAAAGTATTCCTCGATCAGCTTCAACACAATGCCCCACCCTTGTTCATTCGCAGTGAATGCCTTCACCCGCCGCGTAAGCGGGATCTGATCAAACCCCGACTCCTTGACCGTCAAAAGCACCCCATCTTTCATCTGCTCCATAACGAATTCAATCAGCGTGGTCGGCTCCGCCGTGTAATCTACGCCCTTCTCAACTGCATACGGATGCCATTGAAAGGAAAACAACGCTTCGTCTCCATCTTTTCTATGGTTATTTCCACCGGCAGGCCCTCGTATTCCTTCTGAGTTTTGGCCACATCCTCATTTACCTTCGTAGGCACGATCACCCCGCGCATCAACCCGGCCGGCCTGAACTGCCCCTCGAACTTCATCCCGAACCACGTCCCAAACTCTGTGGAATCCGACAGCGCGCTCCACACCCTTTTTACCGGCGCATGCAGCAGAATCTTTTTCTCAATCCGATCAGTGCTCATATGCAACCGGCAGGCTGCGCAAGAAAAACGCTCCCAAGTGTTCGACGTCTCCGGAATAACCGTACTGATCGCTTAACTTCATTGGCACTCGCGGCCGCACCCATTGAAACGGCCCACCCTCTGTGCGCGTCTCTTTGTTATGCTAGGATTCGCGAAACAATAAGGGTTAGCATCCACCATATAGAGGCCTCGATTGACACGTTTTTCTCGGCTTTTCCTGTTTCTCAGTCTGATTTTTGCCGCCGCTTCTGTGACCCCAGCTTCTCCCCCCCAGGAAAAGCAATGGACCACCGAGAGCATGCTGGCCATGATGGATAAATCCGCTCGCGATTTTCATACCCTCACCGCCGACATCGAGCACATCAAATACACCGACGTAGTGAAAGACACTTCCACCGAAATCGGCAAACTCCTGGTCCGCCGCGATGAGAAAATGCGCATCGAGTTTTTTCAGCCCGACCGCCGCACCATCCTTCGCACTGGCGATTCCCTCTTCGTCTTTACCCCCAAAATCAACCGCGTCGAGGAATATGACCTGGGCAAGAATCGCGATTTGGTCGATCAATATGTCTTGCTGGGTCTTGGCACCAAAAGCGACAACGTGAGGAAGAGTTACGACGTCAACGTGATTGGCGAGATCGAACTGGACAACAAGAAAACCGTGCAGATCGAGCTCATCCCCAAATCCGACCAGATGCGCAAGCAAATCGCCAAGATCCAGATGTGGATTGACGAATCTTCCTGGCTACCCATCCAGCAAAAGTTTTTTGAGTCTGGTTCCGGGGACTACCTGATTTTCCATTACACCAACGTGAAGAAGAACCTCAAGATCGGCGATAATCAATTCAAACAGGATTGGCCCAAAGGCGTCACCCGCACCAAACCCCGCTCCTAGCATTAACTCCGTTGGGGAATCGTCAATGGAATTGCAGAATCAACTTTCCGACTATCCTAAGCCCGGAAGTAAATTCCGGGACAGAACCTTGCTGTTGGGGGCCGCTCTGCTAGTTGGTGCGGCTGGCGTCGGGTCAGGAATATTGGGAGAAATTTATCATACGAATCCAGCGTGCTTCTTCTTTGCGTGGAATTCCATCTTCTTACTTCCTCTTGTGGGGAAGGCGTTTCGCGGTTATTTCAGGAAACCATCATTTTTGGCTTTTTTCATAGCCTGGACGTGCGTCCACGGCGCGACCGTTGTGGCTATGATAGCTTGGGGACCTTTAGTCCTCTGGCCGCTAATTTTGCTCTTGGAGCTAGCTACCGGTTTCTTAGCTGCCCACAGCCTTTTCGGGTTCCCGTGGCGTCAAGAACAACCGAAAAGATGAGAGTCGGCGTGCTGGCAACACGTGCGCGGACCTTAAATCCACCTACGATTTTTTCTCGCCCGCGCGCTCCGCACTCAGCAACCGCTCTTTACGGGAAAGCCCCCACCGGTAACCCGCAAGTTGTCCATCTCCGCGAATCACGCGATGGCACGGCACTACAATCGAAACCGGATTCCTCGCGCAGGCACTGGCCACGGCACGCACCGCCTTCGGCTGCCCCAATGCCTGCGCCACCTGCGTGTACGTTCGCGTCGTCCCCCGCGGGATTCGCTGCAGCTCCTGCCATACTCGCCGCTGAAACGCTGTTCCCTGCACATCCAATGGAAGCTCTAGGCTTGACGGCTTGCCCTCGATCTGTCGCACAATCTCGCCCACCCAACGCTGGTACGATTCTTTCGCAGGCACGATCTCAGCGTGCGGATATTCTTCTCGCAGTTCGCCAATCAATTTCTGTTCCACCTCACCCAGATAAACCGCGGACACACCTTTTTCCGTCGCCGCCACCAGAACTTTTCCCATCGGTGATTTTGCAATCGTATATTCCAGCTTCATTCCCTTTCCTCCCTTTTGATAAGCCGCCGGCGTCATCCCCAGCTGCGCATCGCTCCGTTCATAAACGCGGCTTGAAGAGCCATAACCGGTCTCATACAACGCTTCCGTAATATTTTTTCCAGCGCGCAACAAACCCTTGAACCGGTTCAACCGCAGCGCATCCGCCAGATCCCGGGGCGCCAGCCCGGTAACTTGTTGAAAAGCGCGTCGCAGCGCCGATGGCGTAACCCCAAGCTTTCCCGCCAGCTTGGCAACACGCAAAATATCTTCCTCACCACTCGCTAATTCTCGCGCAGCCCCTTCCACCAACTGCAGCGCTCCAGATTTCTCATTAGGCTTGCACCGCAAGCACGGACGAAACCCCTGCTTCTCCGCTTCTTCGCCGCTCCCAAAGAACACCACGTTACGCCGCAACGGCCGCCGCGCCGGGCACGATGGCCGGCAATAAATCCTGGTCGAAAGCACTCCCAGAATGAACGTCCCATCCGCTCGCGCATCACGCGCCAGCGTCGCGCGCCAGTACCGTTCCGCCGCGTTCGTCGTTATCTTCGAGCCCGCCTGGGCCATCGCATTATTCATATTGCACTCGTCAAAACTAACGCACCCAGAAAAACAAAGCTATCCGCTAACGCGCACCAAAGTAAATTGGCTGTGATTTTCCGCTTGACGGCCCTTGCATTTGGCTTTACAGTACAAAGTACTTTCTACTGTCGCAACCACTGAAAGGAACTCACCTCATGACCGCGCGCCAAATTAACCGCCCCAGCGGCAAAGTCATAATCGTACTGTCTCTTTTAGCTTTGTTGACCGTCCTTAGCGGCTATACTCATCCGCCCCAACCACCTGAAGCGGATGAGGGCGCGGCTGCGCATATGTTCCAGCTCTCAATTGCGGCCGTCGCATTCTCAATCTTGGTTTTTCTGACCACCGCCGATTGGAAGCAGCCCTTGCGAAGCGTGCGTCCCTTGGCCTTTCCTGCGGTGGCTTTAGGGCTGGCGTTTGGCGCCCTTTATTATCTTGAACACTTTCGATTCTCGACTCCGTACTAACTTGCCGCCGCCCAATTCAGCTCAATGATCCTCGCCTTGAACCGCGGTAGCGCGCGGCGCGCCAATCACCAGCACCACCGCCGTCAATATCACTGCCGCCGCAATCGCCGTCTGCGCCGTGATCGTTTCCCCGGCTAACATCCAGCCCAGAAAAAGCGCCACCACCGGATTAACAAACGCATACGTCGCCACTTTGGACGCCGTACTATTTTTAAGAATGTACAGGTAGGCCGTGAACCCAATCCCCGACCCAAACACAATCAGGTAAATCAGCGCCATCCACGACCGCCCTGAAATCGCCGCGAAATGCAGCGCGCGAACTTCCCCCGAAACTATGGCCGCAATCCACAGCGCCGCCCCACCCGCCAGGCTCTGCATCGCCACCACCAGCAGCGGCGAGTCCGGCATCACCCGTTGTTTCGAGTACAACGACGCACCCGCCCATATAAAAGCCCCGGCCAGCAACACTCCTGTCCCCACCAAATCAATTCGCCTCGACCCTCCAAAGTTCGCCGGACCAACCAGCAGCGCCAGTCCCACGAATCCCAATATCAGACCCGCAAACACGCGCGGCCCCGGTGGCGTACCTCGCGGCCTGAGCCAGTCCAAAATTACCAGCCACAGCGATAATGTCGCCACCAGGAGCGCCGCAATCCCCGAAGGCACCCGCTGTTCCGCCCAGCTAAGTCCCCCGTTGGTCACGCAGAGCAGTGATACACCCGTCACCGCCGCCGTCCACCAATTCGCGCCCGTTGGCCTGATCCCGGTTTTGATTCGCAAAATCGGGTAAAGGATTAGCCCGACCAGCGAGTGCCGAATCGCAGCCATGGCCAGCGGAGGAAAACTCTCAATCGCAATCCGAATCCCGATGTATGTCGATCCCCACAAGATATAAACAGCCGCGAAAGCCAGCGGCACCCAACGTGCCGTTTCCGCGCGTGCAGATTTTAGCGGTGTCAGAGGCCGTTCAATTTCAGTGGCGGTGGAAGCCATCGCGTATGGTCTACCTATGCAAATATCTCAGGCCCAGCCTTGATTCGAGCACCATATTGGTTGGCTGCGCCATCACATTTCAGCATCACGCGATCAAATTCCTCTATCCGCCTTCGACCGTTAAATCGAGTACCATTACTAAGTGTTTCAGTTTAAGACAACTCCCAAAATTTCCACAGGTTGACTCGCAACCTTTCCGGTGGCATCGTAGCGACCCGAGTTAACCTGTGGATTTCTTCCACACTTAAGCCCGGTGGGCCAGGCACTTAGAAGCGTCTCTGAGATCCTGAGGGGGAGATGAGCGCTACCAATCTCGCAGTTTCAATTAAGGCACCGTCAAAGCAGCTCGCTTCCGCCCCGATTGGCCCGGCGCTCTGTTGCAAGCCATTGCTTCGTCCTGAATTACCGAGGCGTTTTATTCGCGTGCCTACTCACGCCGTCGGCGTCCACCCTGAGCATCGCGAATATCCTCGAGCCATCCTCCGACTGCCGCTAAAGCTTCAAAGTATCAACGGGGTCGTTGAAGACTTCCCCATCACCCTGGTAACCCGCGATATCAGCTCCACTGGCGTCTATTTCCTGTGCCCTAAGACACTTCCCATGGACGCACCTATCGAGCTGCAGATTGTCCTGGTGAGCCGCCCATTGGGCCAAGGCAACGTGGTCATGACCAGCCACGCCCATGTGCGCCGCATTCATCCCGCAGCGGTGCCCGGCTGGTACGGCATCGCAGCAAATTTCGATGACGTCTCCTTCGACCGCGACGACTTCATCCCGTCCCGCTTCCTGGGCACCTACTAGTTTCCATCGCGGACTTACGACCACCTTTTCGTCTCTAACACGTAACTCTCGTGCTTTGGATGTCGTGCATAAGCGCCCTCGGCTCCGCAAAATCTTTAAACGTGGCATCTTTGACTTTATTCCCCACCTCTGTGATGTTTGATGGCGCATGTCCCCTGCCGCGAAAAACGAAACGAAAAACGAAATCAAAGGCGTCCTCTTCGACTGGGATGGGACCTTGCTCGATTCCTTCCATGCCGATTCTTCCGCCTACTTGGCAATGTTCAGTGAAATGGGCGTTACCTGGGGTCTGGAAGAACTCTCCCAGCATTATTCCCCCAACTGGTACGACGTCTACCGTGCCGCAGGCCTGCCGCAGCAACATTGGAGTGCCGCTGACACCGCCTGGCGAAAGCATTATTCGGGATTCCGCCCAAAGCTAATTCCCGGCGCTCGTAAGGTCCTTGCTGGTGTAGGCCGCCGCTACAAGCTTGGTTTGGTGACCAGCGGGGACCGCGACCGCGTCCTTCGCCAACTCCGCGAGTTTCGCCTCACCAAGTCTTTTCACGCCCGCGTATGCAGCGACGACACCAAGCATAAGAAACCCCACCCCGGCCCACTAAATTTCGCCCTTCAATGCATCGGGTTGGAAGCCGCGCACTGCGTGTACGTCGGTGATTCCCCAGAAGACGTACAAATGGCCAAAAGCGCGCACGTGCGCGTCATCGGTGTTCTCGGCCCATTCCCCACGGAGAAACGCCTGCGCGCCTCAAAGCCGGACCTGCTTCTCACTTCCATCACCGAACTCCCAGCAGCTCTAAAGCAACTGGCGTTCTAAAGCGGGGTTCGACAGGACTATCGTCTTGGTTGAGCGGAGCTCGTCGCCGCACGAGCTGGTGGCGATGATGATGGCGGCGCAGAAGGCGGAGTGGCACAAGTTGGAGGGGCAGGCACGGCACCCGGTGAAGAGGTATGCGACGTTACTGACGAGGTCACCGCGCCGGACTCGGCGCCGTCTTTTCCAACATCTACTCCCAACGGTCATTTCGACCGAAGCAAGCAATGGAGAAATCTCTCTTCGATCCCTCGCGCCCACCGACACCATCACTCAGGCGCAATCGGAGTACTCTGGCCTGTCCCGGCAGGCTTAAAATCTGTCCACTTAATTACCAACCGCACCGGAATGTCACCCCCTTTGGTGTGCAACGAATCATCCGATCGCAAATAATTAGGAAACCAGTATTTCCCATCCACATTTTCCCGATAAGTCTCGAACAAAGAGAAAGGCAATTGCGCGATCCCCCTCGTGTCCCCCTGATCCGTCACCCACTTCCCGTAAGTTTTCACTACTTCCAAATATTGCGCATCCACCCACACCACGCCTTCGAAATACGCCTTCGCTCGCTCCACCGTTTTCGGCTTCA
>Ga0209006_10005468_pt1 | contig 11540 bp, 15 predicted proteins | sample JacPin_JW_Ref_O2_FD_188567 | JGI IMG/M metagenome (GOLD analysis project Ga0209006, IMG submission 188567) | Forest soil microbial communities from Algoma, Ontario, Canada - Jack Pine, Ontario site 1_JW_Ref_O2 (SPAdes) (version 2) | ecosystem: Environmental > Terrestrial > Soil > Boreal... | reverse complement strand
ATCACCTCGGAAACCGCTTTCACCGCCGCAAAATCGCCGTCCGAAGCAATGGGAAACCCCGCCTCAATCACATCAACGCCCAGCCGGTCGAGCTGGTTCGCGAGACGCAGCTTTTCCTGATGGTTCATGCTGCAGCCGGGCGATTGTTCGCCGTCGCGCAGCGTGGTATCGAAAACGGTGATGCGGGCTCGGTCGGTCATGGGCTCTCTCAGAGACTAAACTCCGACGAACACGCTATGATACGTCGCTTTGGGATAGAAGCAAAACTTATAATTATTTACCAGCCAGTAGTTTGAATTATATAATAAGCAACGCTAATGAATTCCAGACTGCCCATAATGGGCCGAATTATGAGAGCGGAACCAGAATAAGGATTGAGCACTTGGAACTTGCGCAGCTTGAGGTCTTCCTGATGGTGGCGCGCGAGCATCGCTTCTCGCGCGCCGCGGAAAAGCTCTTCCGCACCCAGTCGGCGGTCAGCCAGACCATCCGCAAACTGGAAGTTGAACTGGGCGAGGCGCTGTTCGACCGCTCGTCGCGCGAGGGAGTTCTCACCGACGCCGGCAAGGTTCTGGTCGAATATGCGGAGAAGTTGCTGAACCTGCGCAGCGAGGCCGCGGAATCTCTGGTCGAATTGCGGGAATTGCAGAAAGGCAAACTCGTCATTGCCGCCAACGAGTTCACTGCCCTATATCTGCTGCCGATCCTGGCCGAGTTCCGCCGCCTGCATCCCATGATCAAGATCACGGTGCAGCGCGCGCTGGGCAGCCACATTCCCGACGATGTTTTGCGTTACCGCGCGGAGTTCGGCGTACTCTCCTACGAGCCGCAGGAACCCAGCGTGCATTCCGTGGTGGTGTACCTGGACGAACTGGTTTTTGTCGTCCCGCCCAAACATCCGCTGGCTTCCGCGAAGCAAGTCAGCATCCGGCAACTGGGCGCGGAATCATTTGTGGCACACATCGTGTCTTCCCCTTACCGCGATAAAGTTTTGCAGCTGTTCAAGACCCACAAAACTCCGCTGCACATGGACCTGGAACTCCCGACGCTACAGGCCATCAAGCAATTTGTGGCTCTGGGAAGCGGTGTGGCATTCCTTCCGGAAATCAGCGTAGAGACCGAACTAGCCCGGGGAGAACTGGTGCGCATCCCGGTTCGCGAGCTGCAGTTGAAACGAAAACTGCGCTTGATCTACCGCAAGGACGCCAATCTTTCCCACGCCGCCCGAGCGCTCCTCAAAGTAGTGGAAGCAGTGGCGCGAGAGCGCAAAGGCCGCTACCGTTTCCAACGCGAGAGTTAGCAGCGCTCGAAAGGCAATTAGCAGTTGGCAATTGGCCGGCGCCGACCTTGCCGATGGAAAAGAATCAGTCCGCCTGGAAGACGCACTTATTCCGCAGATGTCCTTACAGGGGAACGCTAACTGCCAGCTGCTAATTGCGAACGGCTTCGGTTGAAATTTCAGACGGAGCGATTCAGCAGTCGGCGCAAACTCCATCTTCCTGGAACGCTTCCAGCGCGTCATTCACGGAAGAATGAATTTCCAGCACCGAATCCAGCTTCGTGAGGTCGAGCAGAGTGCGTACGAGATTGTTAGGCCCGGCAACTTTGAAGTCCACGTTCTCTTTCTGCGCCCAGGTATACAGAAGCGCCAGTTCGCCGATGCCGGCGCTATCCAGCGAGCTAACCCCGCTAAGGTCGAGAACGATTTTCCGCGCCTGCGACATAACGTCGCCCACCACGCGCGAGAGTGCGGCAGCCTCATCGCGATAAACGATGCGCCCCTGGCAGTGAACAATAATCACGTCCGCTTGAGAGCGGGTTTCCAAACTCAGCTTCAACGTCGACTCCTTACCTACTGCGAAAGCGGCTCCACTTTGTGGCCGCGCTTGCCAATTTGTACTCATAATGTGCATCCTAGTCGATTAGACGACCGTGAACGGGTTTTGGCACCATTAAAACCGGGTGAATTTCTCGCTCCAGGGACAGGAACGGGAACGTCCCGGTGGGACACATTTTATTAACCGGGACATCTTGTCCCTCCGGTACACTGCATCTAAAGGTTTTTTCGTTATTTCGTTATTATCTAGAGCGCTTTTTGCCGGCGCCGGGCGCCGGGGAGGATTTTTCGTGTCGAAAATTGCAGCCACGGTGCTGGCACTGGTGTGTTCGGCGCTGTTCGCGATCCCCATGTCAGCGCAACTGATTCCGCACGGCAATGCCTACGGCGGCGCATCCTACGGCCGTTCAGAATTTGTGATTCCCACGAATGTCTACCACCTGAAGGGCTGGGAAGGTTCGGGCGAGGTCATGCCGCTAGCGCGCGCTCCCCACCTGGGATTCGTGCTCGACGGCAGCGGCATCTATGGCCACGGCATTACCCAGTACACCTTCGTAGCTGGTCCGCGTCTTTCCGTCACCTACGGAAAGTGGCGGCCTTTTGTTCACGGCATGGCTGGCCTGCAGATGATTCAGTCCGGAGGAAACACTTACAATCCGCTGGCAATCGATGTTGGCGGAGGCGTCGATTACAAACTCTTCTTCAAGAAATTTTCCTGGCGGGTGCAGGGAGATTACGTCCGCACGCGCTATTTGAGCGACCAGCAGAGCGACTACCGCGGTTCCACCGGACTGGTCTGGCGATTTTAGCAACTGGCACATAGCGAATAGCAGTTGGCAATTAGCGATTAGCATTTAGCAATTCGCCAGGGAAAGTTGTCGCAGGCATCGGCGAGGCCCCTAACGGCCAAATGCCAATTGCTAACTGCCAATTGCTATTTGCCGAAGGCTGTTTCCCCTTTCCTCATCTCCCCGTTTTCTTCCTCCTGCATCTAACAACTTTCTGAAACAGGTCGTGTTATTCGATCCAGAAGGGAGGAAATATTTGTATGCGGAAAGTTACGGTGGTCGCCTTCACTCTCATTCTGTTCGCGGGTTTGGCGAGCGCACAGGTACCAACGTCCGGAAACATTTTTGTCGGCTACTCCTTCTATAGCGCGAGTCCTTCCACTCTCGATCTCGCGAGCGCAGGCCGCCCCAACATGAATGGATGGGAAGCCTCACTCGAAGGCAAGGTGCTGCCGTGGGTGGGAATCGTCGCGGACCTCAGCGGCCACTATGGCCAGCAAAACTTCATCGCACCCACGCAGGATGGAGGCGCCACGGGGACTGTTACCGGCCATGAAACGGACGTGATGTTTGGTCCGCGGTTGTCCTTTTCCATCGGTAAGTTCCGGCCATTTGGAGAAGCCATGTTTGGCGTCGGGCACGTGAACACGGGGCAGGGAATCTCCACCAGTGACACGTCGATCGCGACTGCGGTGGGCGGCGGCCTGGACTACAAGATCATCCGCATCCTCGCTGTGCGCGCTGAAGGAGACTACGTGCAGACCCGCTTCTTCAACACCACGCAGAACAACTTCCGTCTGTCCACAGGTCTTGTCTTTCGCTTTTGAACGCGGGCCGAAAGGCATCGTTGATTTTTGACTGCTGATTGAAGTGCCACAGGCGTGCGATTTTCAATCAACAATCCGCAATCAACAATCAGCAATGGCCTTCCTGGGACCTACGCCCAGTACTTGTGATCACGCAGAAAGTAGTCGTGATTCCAGTAGTTCATGAAGGTCTTCAGAAAAAGCCATCCTACCCGCAAGTGGCCCATTTTCTGGAAGCGCCGGTTGGTGGTGTAGACGCCGCCGCGCACAATGCCGAACCGGCTGCGTTCCACCTGCAGCGTGAGCTGGTAATCTTCGGCGTAAAGCACGCGCTCGTTAAATCCACCGAGCTCCCAGAATTTCTTCCGGTCGAACAGCATAAACATTCCGGTCGCAAAAGGATGGTGTATCTGCGACGCGTACTGAAAGAAATTGTTGCCCCCATAAACTGCCGCGTCGATCCAGCTGCCACCGCGGCAAAGAATGTTGGTAGTCACGCAATGCAGCTGCTTATGCTGGGCCAGTTCCACGGCGCGCCGCACCACGGAAACATGCGCCGGCTCAATGTCGGCGTCGAGAAAAAGCACGTAATCGCTCTCCGCCTGCGCCGCGCCCAGGTTGCGGCCCACCGAAGGCATTCCGCCGCGAATCACGCTCACGTTCAGGCGGTCGCGAAAGCTCATGACAATCTCGGGCGTGCCGTCGGTTGAATTGGCGTCAGCGACCAACACCCTCGTACTCGACATCTTCGAGTAGTCCTGCATCGTCAGCGAAGTCAGCAGCCGAGGAATCAGCTTCGCTTCGTTCTTCGCCGGAATCACTATCGTCAGCTCGCTCGCGGCCGTCGTGCTCGCCGAATGCCGATTCGGCGCCGTGTTCTCGATCGGTGCGTTCTCGATCGCCGTGTTCGCTGTATTCATGCTCGTCATATTCATGCTCGTGATATTCATGGATGCGTACCCCCTCTTCATCAATCGTCAAATAAGTGAGCTTGGAATCAACCCATCCGCCGGAGTTGTAATAGTGAACACCGTCTTTCTCAACGTGAACGGCCTGGTGCGTATGCCCGCAGAAAATTCGATCCGCGCCGCGATGCCGCGCGTAAGCCAGCGCGCCGCCGGCCACTTTCGATGACATGCGCAACCAGCGCGTATTCAGCCGGTCAATCAACCGCGCCACCGGCTTGCTCTTGAAGTCGAGCTTCTGCAGCAGTAAATACAATGACGTCCCCAGCTGGCTGAGCCGCACCCGGTTCACCTGAAACCCATCAAACTGATGACCGTGAATAGCCACGTGCCGCAGCCCGCGATACTCCCATGCGTAGTTCTGGAAAACCCGCACGCCCACCAGGTGCGACATGATGTCGGTAAGACCGTGGTCGTGATTTCCCTCGACCCAAACGATTTCAACATTGCGCTTGGGGTTCGATAGCTTGCGGATGTAGCCGAGAAACTTCCAGTGTTCTTTGGTCAGCCGGGCAAAATTGAGGTCGGCAAAAATGTCGCCGAGAAGAATCAGCCGCTGGAAGTGATTCTGCTTCAGCACGCGAGTAGCTTCGCGCGCGTGGCTGGTCTCCGCACCCAGGTGCAGGTCAGAAAGGATCAGCGTGTTGTACACGTGCAGATCCATAACATTGTTCTAGCAGCGGATTGTTACGCTCAGATGAATACTGCATCAATATTGGTGCAATTGAGGTAACCAGAAAGTAACGCTAGCGTACGGACGGACGCATTCGTCCGTACGCCAACCGCAGCGAGGCTGCCTATGACCTCTTCAGTCGCTGCGCTCCCCCCTACCGCAACGCACGCAACCCCGCCCACTACCGCCCATCCGGAGATATTGCCCCCTGTGCTTCAGTAACCTTGACCCCGCTATATAGGATACCTATACTCCAAGCATAGGGTTCCTATACTGCAATCCGAAACGCCATGACCAAACGCATCCGTTCCCAAATCACCCGCGGCAGCGCCGAACTAGCCATCCTCGCGCTACTCGCCGACCAGTCCCTCTACGGCTTCGAAATCGCCAGACAGATCGGCGAACGCACCAATGGAGCCCTCACCTTCACCCTTGCCTCTCTCTATCCCCTGCTCTACGAAATGGAGAAACGCGGCTCCGTCGAAGGCCGCTGGCAGCCCAATCACGCCGGCCGCGACCGCCGCTACTATCGCCTCACCCCCGCCGGACGCAAGCAACTCGCGCCTCTGCGCCAGGAGTGGCGCGCCTTCTTCAACGCCCTCGACGCCCTTGCAGGAGTAAGCCATGCCTGATTGGAAGAAACTTGTTCGCGAGCGGCTCGCTATGCTGAACCTACCGCCCAGCGCCAAGAAAGAAGTGATCGCCGAGCTGGCGGCTCACCTGGAAGAGATTCACGAAAAGGTACGTCAAACGTGTGTGACCGATGCCGCGGCTGTCGAACTCACGCTGCAAGAAATCGACAACTGGAGCGTTCTAGCGCGGAACATTCGTCGCGCAAAATCTGAGGGGGAGTCCATGAACTATCGCACGAAAAGTCTGTTGTGGCCTTTGGCGGCCGTTACTTGGCTAGGCGCAAGCCTGTCGGTTATGGTTCTGCAGCGGACTGATCGCCTTTATCCAAATCTGATTCTGTTCTACTTGCCCTGGTTGGCTACGCTTCCCCTTGTCTGTGCCGCGGCAGCCTACTTGGCGCAACGCGCGAACCCAATAAATGATCGCATCAAGCGCTTGTGGCTTTCGGTGACCGTCACTTGGCTGGGAGCAAGCCTCTCACTCATGGTTATGGACCGGATTGACCATCCAAATCTAACTCTGAGGCGGCCCATCCCAGTTACGTTCAACCTGCCGTGGCTGGCTATGCTTATCCTTGTCGGCGCCGCCGGGGCTTACTTGGCGCAACGCGCGGATGCACCTCGCAAGACACGCCTGGTGGTGGCGACTTCCCCGGCCCTGCTTCTAGGCATCGTGATGCTGCTGCTTCTTCTACCTTGGCGCTTTGCCGTTGAGGGGTACCCTTGGGCATTCACCTTCTTCGCAATCGACGCCGGAAACTTGGCGGTAGTCCCCGGGCTGGCCTTGCTTTTGGGGGCTCTGCCGTTCCTTCGGCAGCGGTCCGCCAACTCGTCCCTTTTGCCCGAGGATGACGCAAACGCTTCAATGGGCCGGACAGCCTTGCTGGAGTGAACCAGGGACGGGGCAAACTTTCGAGCCGAGCTCGACGAGAGCGGCGGGGAACCCTACTTCGGCGTCGGCGGCACGTACTCCTTCGGCACGGCCGATCCTTCTCCGAAGAAGAACTGGTCCAGCTGCTTCACGATCACTTCCTGATCTTCGCGCCGCGCCGGGTTCAGGCGATATTCATTGAGCAGCATCTTGCAGTGCTCGGTCCACATTTGCCAGGCCGGTTTCGAGACATTGTCGTAGATCTTACGTCCCAGGTCGTTGTCGAACGGAGGCTCGTCCAGACCGGGCAATTCTTTTTTCAACTTCACGCAGAAAACAGTGTGCGCCATAGCCTTCCTCAAGAATCAGAAATAAGAAATCAGAAATGAAAATGCGAAGCTTTATCTTACACGGAAGGCGAGAGCGGGACCTGCAGGAGCCGGACTGCAGATGAAAAAGGGAACCTGACGCGGGACTTCAGATTGCAGAGTACCCACAATTTCAGATTGAAGATTTCAGATTGAAACCCGGACGCTTCGCCTTAAATCTGCAATCTGAAATCTACAATCTGAAATCATTTTGCCTTGTCGAAGGGGCCGCGTCAGCGATTCGGAACGATCAGGGCCTCAGCCCCCGTGGTTGTAGTCCGAACTCTAGCGCTTGGCAGCAGCCGCAAGATACTCAGCCAGGATTTTCTGCGTCTCCGCATCCGTGGCCACGACCGAACCGTCCGCACCCGTCGACGCGGCGAGTTTACCCTTGATCCCAATATAGACCGCGTCGTAGACGGTATCGCCCAGATTCTCCACCCGATGTTTGAAAGGCGCATACCAGCGAGCCTCGCCGGCTTTGGCATAGACCTCGCGCACCCGTCCGCTTTCGTCAGTGAAGCGAAGATGCGCATCCGTGACGCTCACCACCACACCTCCGGGATGATCGTGCAGCACGGATTTTTCGTGCGGCCCATAGTGCACGGAAACCACCTGCACCCGGTCATTCTCGAAGTCCAGTTTGTAGTGCTTGGGCTCGACCTTGGTGGGATCCTGCGCCCGGGCAGAACTAACCGCCAGGCACACTAACACGCACGCTAGCAACAGCTTGGATACCATGAATCGCCTCCGGATCAGGAGTTGGGTGGGTAAGTCAACGCTACTCTCCGCACCGGGCAGTGTCAACCTGCGGGCGCGGGCCAAAGTGAGGAACCGGCCTACTGCCGCAGCCCCATCCACGTTTCTGATACCACGAGCGAGTTCCCGGGATTCTGCGGATCGTATTTCACCGAAGTCGGCAGCCCCAGTCGGCAGGAGTGCAGATTCACCCAGTGCCGCAGGTAAGTCACATCCTGCGAGCATTCATAGGAAACACCAGCCACGTCGTATTTGTAGATCAACATGGTCGCCGGCCGCGGGCTGCTCTCGAGATCGAGTTCCTGGACATCAATCACGGTGCCGTCGGTGATGCGGCCCACGCCGTTGAGCCAAGTCTGCCGCTCGCGCTCAACGTCGTCCGCCGTTTTCGGCTTTCGCCGCACCAGCGCGTACGCCCCACCTGCCAGCGCAATCCCCGCCGCAGCCAACCCATAAATTCGCAGTGAATCCATAACTTAGGTAGGAGAGCTTCGCCGCAGCTGCGGGAGCCGTCGAATTCAGAATAAGCGGAAATGGAAGTGTGAGGAAGTGGTTCTGAGGTTACTGAGGTGTCATGCTTGTGGAAATCCGCAGGCTCGGCTTTACTTCTGCCCGCAGACGTACTTGCTGGCCATCTCCCCGAAGCCGCCCTCGGGATTCGCTCCGAACCCGTCGTCGCGAGTGGCCTTCTTGCTTACAACAAACCTTCCGCTGTGGTCGCGCGAATAAAACCATTCCGCAGTCGGAGCCACGCCACCGTTGCCGCAATTGAACCGCACCCGCGCGCGCATCTCCACGAACGGCCCACCCTGAGGAAGTTCGACCGGTTCTTTGTATTCCACGCGTACCCAGGCCGTGCGCAGATTCTTTCGCACCCGAAGCGAGCTCACCGACACTCTATCTCCCGCCCCAGTCTCGCCAATCGGATGCCAGTCTCCCGCGGCAAACGCCACCACGCTCACCAGCACCAGCGGCGCCAGCACGAGCGCAATCAGGATGCAGACCGCTTTTTTCAAATTAAACTAGCCTCAATCCGATAGAGACGCCGACGGACGGGAACACTCTGGAGCAAAAACCCCATTCTGTCAACTTTTGTAGAGGCCAAAACCGCGCCAACTGTTGTTGCCAATCATGATATTGTGGTCTGGCAAGGCGGAAAAGTGGCGCCGGCGCTTCCCGTGGATTCTATGGAAATGCTTCATTCTACGACGGTTATGTCCCCTATAGGCCCGCTTTTTCTGGCCGCGTCCCATAAAGGACTGGTAGCTCTCGAATTTGACGCCCGGGAGCCCGGCCAGCAGTCGATCCGACCGAATCCCCGCGATCTCCGCCGCGAGGCCACGCGGCAGGCCGAGCGCGCAAAGTTCGCATTCGAGGAAGCTCCCGAGCTCCTGTGCCCCTACACAAAACAACTGGACGAGTACTTTTCCGGCCAGCGCCGCGAGTTTACGTTCCCGCTCGATCTGCGCGGCACGGATTTCCAGCTCGCCTGCTGGCGCGCGCTGCTGGCTATTCCTTACGGCGAAACTCGTTCCTACGCCGACATCGCCCGCGCCGTAGGCAAGCCCAACGCCTTTCGCGCCGTCGGCATGGCCAACAACCGCAACCCGGTCGCGATTGTGGTTCCCTGCCATCGCGTGATCGCCTCGGACGGCACGCTCTGCGGCTACGGCGGCGGATTGGACGTCAAGCGTAAGCTGCTGGAACTGGAAGGCGCGCTGACGGGCACGCTGGCAGCGTGAAGCATTGCAGATTGTAGATTTCAGATTGTTGATTTCAGATTTTAGATTTCGGATTTCAGATTTCGGATTGAACAACACGCCTTGGTTTTTCAATCTGAAATCTACAATCTGAAATCTGAAATGCCCCTTTGACCACCGCCGACAAATCCTCCGCCCTCCGCAAGGCCAGTCTCTTCTACCTCGTCTTCGTCATGTTCTCCTACACCACGGGCGGCCCGTTCGGACTCGAGGACATGGTCACCACCTCGGGCCCCGGGCTGACGCTGATCTACCTGCTTGTGCTGCCGTTTTTCTGGTGCATCCCGGTATCGCTGGTTTCCGCCGAGCTGACCACCGCCATGCCAGTCGAGGGCGGCTTCTATCGCTGGACCCGTGCCGCGTTCGGCGACCTCTGGGGGTTCCTTGCGGGATGGTGGAACTGGTCCGCATCGTTCCTCCTCGGCGGAGCCTACGCCGTTCTCTTCACCGACTATCTCGTCTACTACTTTCCGTCGCTCACGGGATGGAAACATTACCTGGTCTCGCTGGCGCTGATCGCCGTCATCACCTGGATCAACGTGCGCGGCATCCAGATGGTGGGCCAGGTCGCGACTGCGCTGGAGATTTTCATTTTTCTGCCGTTAATTGCGATGGTAGGGATCGGCCTCGCCCACTGGCGACACAATCCCTTTGTCCCGTTCGTACCGCCGCATCAGCCGCCGTTCAAAGTCTTCGGCGTGGGGCTGGCTCTCGGCCTGTGGCTTTACTCCGGATACGAGCAACTCTCAACAGTCGCCGAAGAAGTGGACAACCCGCAGCGCAGCTATCCGCGAGCCCTGGCGCTGGTGGTGCCGCTCTCGATTGCTACGTATTTTCTGCCCACACTCGCAGGCCTTGCCGCTGGCGGTGACTGGCAGAAGTGGCACACTGGCTATTTTTCGGACGCAGCCCAGCAGATCGGCGGATTGATCCCGTGGCTCACATCGTGGCTCGGCACCTCCTGGCTCGGAACCTGGATGACGCTCGCCGCCATGGTCGGCAACGTGGCCCTGCTCAACAGCACGGTCCTCACCACCACGCGCATGCCCTTCGCCATGGCCGAAGACGGATACCTTCCCGCCGCGCTCACGCGCAAGCATTCGCGTTATGGCACGCCGTGGCTGGCGATCGTAATCTCGGCCGTCATCTACGGCGTGCTCGCGCAGCACAAGCTGACGCAACTGATTTCCATCTATATCTGGCTGCGCTCCGCCACAACGGTGCTGACGGTCCTGTCGGCCTGGAAACTGCGCCGCACCCGTCCCGGGATGCCGCGCGCGTTCGTAATCCCCGGTGGACGCCTGGGATTGTTCTATGTAGTAGCCGCGCCCGTGGCGATGGCGATTGTGGCGCTGCTAGGCAGCGACCGCGTCGGCATGATCGGAGGCGCAGTCGCAATCGTGCTGGGCCCGGTGGTGTATGGAGTTATTGCCTTCCGCAGGGCATAGATATACAATCACCCATGTATATCTATGCACGGAAAGAGGAACTCCATGCAGGTCTCAAAATGGGGAAACAGCCTGGCGATTCGTTTGCCCGCCGCGGTGGTCAAGGCACTCAATCTGAAAGAAGGCGACGATATCGAGATTCAGGTCGCCGGCAAACGAGCCTTCGACGTGAGCCGCGATCAGAGCCGCGAACGCGCTCTGGCCCAACTGCGTAAACTCCGGCGTCCTTTTCCTCCCGGATTTGTATTCAACCGCGACGAAGCGAATGAGCGATAGAGCGTTTCTCGACACAAACATCTTCGTGTACGCAATCGTCCAGGATGATCCGCGCACACAGGACGCTGAGAAATTGATTGCTGAAGGCGGGAGGGTCAGCGTGCAGGTCCTGAATGAGTTTGCAGCAGTAGCCCGTAGAGAGGGCAAGATGTCTTGGGGCGAAGTTCAGCTCGGTCTAGAGACCATCAAGATCCTCTGTCCGGATCCGCTCCCGATTACGGTTGATACTCACCAAGAAGCATTAGCAATCGCAGAGAAATACGGCTACGGAATTTATGACGGCTTGATCGTCGCCTCCGCACTAGAAGCGAAATGCACGATCGTGTACTCGGAGGATATGCAGGATGGGCAGGTCAT
>Ga0209006_10005467_pt1 | contig 11540 bp, 13 predicted proteins | sample JacPin_JW_Ref_O2_FD_188567 | JGI IMG/M metagenome (GOLD analysis project Ga0209006, IMG submission 188567) | Forest soil microbial communities from Algoma, Ontario, Canada - Jack Pine, Ontario site 1_JW_Ref_O2 (SPAdes) (version 2) | ecosystem: Environmental > Terrestrial > Soil > Boreal... | reverse complement strand
CGCTGGATCGCGTCGGCGACTTCGAGGAGCCGTCGTCTGACGAATCGGACGCCGTGCCGGCCGATGACTCCGAAGACGCCGAATTGGAAGCGGCTTGAAGCGCCGGGCAACATCGCCCGAACCTTCGTGGGAGCCATGCGGCTGATGTCGCCATTTCGCGCTGAAGTCCCAGGGAGTATCGAAGTGATTCGCCTGGCTCCGCCCCGCTTGCTGGGAGCGCCGCTCGAATCCATTTACTGGACTCGCGCCAATGCGGAGGCTTGGATTCGGGCCGGAGAAGAACAGGCGTCCGCAATAAAACATTCCATTGGGAATTGTTTTGCGAGAGAATAGATGCTGATATGCCGGCATACCAAATTCATCGTTTGAAGGAAGCACAGCGCCAGCAGTTTCGCTGGGCGCCGCATACCCCTGGCGTCACCATCGTCAAGCTGAAGGATTACGAGCCCGGGCCCGTGATGGAAGCTGCCAGTCCCTACGCGCTCTGGCTAGCCTTGCGCGAGAGTGAGAATGCCATCGCCGTGGGGGACCTTATCGAAGTGGCCGCCGACCCGAATGGGTCACCCAGTACCAGCCTGCGGATTCTCAAGTACATCGGGTTTGAAGAAGCACGCTGGTACGTTCCAGAACCGGCACTGCATGCAGTAGGAGAGCCAATGGCGGTAACATAGGATTAACTGAGTATGTATAACGATCCCGCCGCGTGGGATCGGATCAACTCCTTCGCGCTGGTCAGCTATATCCCCGAACCATTGGCGGGTTTTCTGGATCGGCTGCGGCAGGAGTTGGTACCGAACTGTTTTTTGCGGGCCCACGTGACGATTTTGCCGCCCCGACCGATTTCCTCCAAACCTGAGGCGGCCTGGGAAACTGTCCGGACCATCGCTCCACGCTTTGCCCCCTTTGAAGTCGAAATGACTCAGTTGGAGGTGTTCCCGGTTTCGGATGTGATCCACATCGCCATTGGCCGCGGCCGACAAGATATGGAGCGCATGCATGACGCGATTAACGTGGATGGATTGAAATATACGGAACCGTATCCTTATCATCCACACATCACGCTGGCGCAAGATCTGAAGGGCGACGAAGTGGACGAACTGGCTCGCGTGGCTCGCGCCCGTTGGGCGGAATACCCGCTCCCAAAGACCTTCCGTGTGGATGGGGTGTTCTTCGTTCAGAACACGCGGCGCAAGCAGTGGTTGGACCTTGGCGAGAGCGCGCTGGGGCATCCGGAGTCGCGGCTGGTGGGTGAGTTGGTGGACCTGCTGGCGGGCTAGCCCCCTCACCCTAAAGCGCCGACTTAGCAGTGAGAGCACTATTTTTCCTCAGCCAGGCAGGTCAAAGCCTAGGCGTTCTCAGCAGTGTGTGTGATGTTCGGGTGTGCTATGATGATTTTGTGATGATGGAGCGAGGACAGGACCCTCGGCTTTAAGGAGAGAACATGAGGATTCAACTAGAGCTTCCCGAGGCACAAGTTCAAGACTTGAAGCAGCTGATGGCCGAGGCCGGACTGGACACGTACAAAGATGTGTTCAATCATGCTCTCTCGGCTTTCGAGTGGATACTGAACGAGGCTAGGAATGGCAGATCGATCGCCTCGGTGGATGACAAGAATCAAAGCTACCGGGTCCTGGTAATGCCGGCCCTTCAACAGGTAGCAAAAAATGCGAGAAAAGTAGAGCAATACGCGCACAGCAGTTCAGGCCGCTAAGGCCCGAATTGTTGTGTCATGCATTCACCTCGCTTTTTGGATCCTGTTCCCGTCTCTGTCAGAGAGTGGGTAACGAAGGCCACCGCCGATCACACATTTCATCTGCAGAAACAGATCGTAGGATTTCTTCTGCGCGCCTATGGTGGATTACTGGCCGCGTCCGTGATCATCTTCCTGCTCCAGGGGTTTGGGACATGGGGATTCAAGCTGAGCGAGACGGTTCTCAAATTCATTGGGGCGGGAACAATCGGAGAAATTGGCGGACTGCTGGCTCTGACGTTTCGCGCGGTGTTCGTCAAGAAGCGGTAGCTTGGGTTACTTATGTACCGGCTTGGCGTTGTACTCTTGGTCGGTGACTTCCGCCAGCCAGGTGATGCCGCCACGGCTCACGTTAAATTGCGTCCCGCCTTCTTTGGGCGCTGCGCCGTGCCAATGGATCACGCCGGGGGGACAATAGTGCGTTTCACCGGCGCGCAACTCGACGACGGGTCCGCCCTTCTCCTGATACAGGCCGACGCCATCCTCCACCAAAATGATTTGCCCGCCTTCGTGGCTGTGCCATTTCGTTCGAGCGCCCGGTGAAAAGTAGAAGTGCGCGGGCTTGCCGTCGGAGTTTTCCTTGATGGTCTTTACTTCCCCGCCGGTAAAGTTGGGATTCGGTTTGTCTTGCGAATAAGCGATCACGCAGGCCGATAACAAAATGGCGAGTTTCAGTTTTTGTCTCATGGTTACCCTCTCAAATATTTGTTGAAGAAGTCGAGCGTGCGGCCCCAGGCCAGCTTAGCGGCCGCTTCGTCGTAACGGGGTGTGGTGTCGTTGTGGAAACCGTGATTCACCTGCGGATACACGTAAGCGGTGTACGTCACGTGATTGGCCTTCAGAGCTTCCTCATAGGCCGGCCAGCCGGCGTCGATACGGTCGTCCAGACCCGCGTACTGCAGCAACAGCGGCGCTTTGATCTTGGCTACATCGGCGGCCACAGGCTGTGCGCCATAGAAGGGAACCGCGGCAGCCAGGTCCGATCCCATGTGGACCGCCAATTGATTGGCGATGCCTCCACCGAAACAGAAGCCCACCACGCCGATTTTGCCGGTGCAGTCCGGGCGCGCTTTGAGCCACCTTGCTGAAGCGAGGAAATCTTCGAGCATCTTCTGCCGGTCCACTTGTCCAAAGATCTTCGCGCCTTTTTCGTCGTCGCCGGGATAACCGCCCACGCTGGTCAAGCCATCGGGCGCGAAGGCGATGAAGTTCGCTGTTCCTAACCGGCGCGCGACATCTTCAATATAAGGATTCAGCCCGCGATTTTCGTGAACCACCAGAACGCCCGGCTGCTTTCCCCCGCTGGCCGGCCGAACCAGATAGCCTTTGATGCTGCCGTTGCCTTCCGGCGATTGGACCGTCACATATTCGGTCTTGATGCGGCTGTCGTCTTTGGGAATCTGCTCGGCCCAGGCGTAATTCGGACGCAAGCTCTCGAAGATGGCGGCGACAGTAAGACCGCCGGTGGCGAATTTCTTGGCCCCATCCAGGAATTCACGGCGTCCAATATCGCCGTGGACGTAACGATCGAAGAGATTGAGCAGTTCTTGCGGGAAATCGGACGCCTTCTTGCGTTCCATCGAACGTGACTCCTTTTCAGGGCAAAGGATATCACATCCCCGGGTCGACTCTCCTTGCGCGATGCGTCCGCTCTAGGACGCCATCACTTCGGCGAACACCTTCCGGAATTTGACCATCTCGGCGTCCGTGCCGATGGAAACGCGGATCATGGTGTTGAGAGGCGGGAAGGGACGGCCAATCGCGACGCCTTTCGCGAGCATGGCTGCTTGCATCTGTTGTGCGTCGCGGCCAGTCTCAATCATCATGAAATTCGCCTGCGGCGGAATGAACTTGTACTTGTTGCCGGCCAGCCAGGCGCACAGTTCGGTACGGGTACGAACGATCTTGGCCTTACGCTCCTCCAGCATCTTCGGCCCCAGATCGATAGCGGCCAGAACCGCGCGCACGCTCACGATGCTGATTACATTGTTGCGGTATGGCTCCATGCGCTTGATCAGATCCGGCCGGCCGGCAATATATCCGACGCGCAGACCCGCCATGCCATAGATCTTCGAAAACGTACGGGTGACGATGACGTTTTTGCCTTCCCTCACGAATCGAAACGCACTGGATGCTTCGGGCGAAGTGGCGTAGTGCAGATAGGCTTCGTCCACCAAGACGTAGGTGTTTTTCGGAAGATTCGCCACCAGCCACGCCATGTCGTCGCTGGTAGTGATAGTGGACGTGGGATTGTTGGGGGTGACGATATAGATCAGGCCGCCGCCCGCCTTGTCCGCCTCGGCCGCGAGACGGCGCACGTCGGGCGCCATGTTCGAATTCAGCGGCGTCTCAATCACGGGATGGCCCTTGTATCTGGTCAGCTCCGGAGCAGCCTCATAAGTGGGCATCGGTATGATGAGCGGAACGGTGGGCGAAGTGAAAGCCTCCACTGCTGCGTGCAGCGGCTCGCTGGATCCCGCTCCCACCAAGATCTGATCGGCAGTCAGGCCTTCGCTCTCGGCAAGCTTGGCGTAGAACGCAGGAAATTCCTGGTAATGGTAGCGATTCGAGCTACCGATAATTTTCGCCATGGCATCGACGGAAGCCTGGGGCGGTCCTTCAGGGAATTCGTTTCCGTTGATCCAAACGGTGTCGGCGGGTGCGTCGCCCGAAAGCTTAGCGCGTTGCGCGAACGCAGCCTCAGTGAGGCCGGCCGCTATCATTCCTGCAAAGGCTCGTCGAGAAAACATGTCGTGCTCCTATGGCCTGATGTTTTGCGGAATCTTGTGCAGAACGACGCAGGCTGCGGGTCGACGGGGTAGGTGCGAGGCGAATCGGCCGTGGACTCGGGCGCACCGTATATCATCTGGGTGCGGCCTCGCTTGGAGACAAGAATAACATACCAGGCGGCTGATCTGAACAACTAAACTAGGAGCATGACATCAGAACGCACCTTGTTTGTGACGGGAGCCGGCGGGCATCTGGGCCGCAGAGTTGTGGAACTGCTCCTAGAGCAGCGAGCCGGCAAGATTGTGGCGGGGACGCGTAAGCCGGAAAAGTTGGCAGATCTGGCCGCGCGCGGCGTCGAATTGCGCCACGCCGACTTCGAAGATCCGAAGGGCCTGGAAGGGGCGCTGGCGGGGGTGGATCGAGTGCTGATTATCAGCACCGACGCCATCGATCGGCCGGGGCGGAGGCTGGCGCAGCATAAGGCGGCTGTGGCTGCGGCGGTGAGCGCGGGCGTGAAGCATGCCCTATACACGTCGATGCCGAACCCGGAGACTTCGCCGGTGGTGTTTGCGCCCGATCATCTGGGAACCGAGCAGGCGCTGAAGGCGAGCGGCCTCTCCCATACGATCTTACGAATGTGCTGGTACGCCGACTTCTTAATTCCGACGCTCGCGCCCGCCGTGGCGTCGGGCAAACTGATGGCAGCAACGGGGCAGGGAGGCGCGCCGTACGTCACGCGGGAGGACTGTGCCCGAGCGGCCGCGGCGGCGCTAGCGTCCTCGGATACGGACAACAAGACCTGGAACATCACGGGTCCAGATTTGGTGACGTATGCTGAACTCGCGAAGCTGGCGAGCGAACTGACCGGGCGCCCGGTGACGTTTGAAGCGGTGACGCCGGAGGAGCGCGCCGCGCAACTAATCGCGGCCGGGACGCCGGAATTCATTGCGAAGCTGCTGGTGTCGAGTCAGATGGCGATCGCTCTGGGGAAAATGGGGACGCCGACCACGGCGGTTAAGGAGCTGACCGGCCGGGAGCCGATGAGCGTTCGTGAATTTTTGTCTTCGAATCGAGCGGCGTTGTTGCCGGCGGCCCAGTCGGCTGGGCATTGAGCGGCAGACTCTGTCGGCGGGTGACGAGATCGAGTGAGCGAATATCGCAAGATTACTTATGAAACCGAGCGGGGGATTGGGCGCATCGCGCTGAATCGTCCGGAGCGGCGTAACGCTCTCGATCAGGAATTGCTCACCGAACTTCGCGACGCGCTGCGAGTCGCCGCGACCGATGAGAGCGTGCGCGTGGTGCTTGTATCGGGTGCGGGCAAGGACTTCTGCTCCGGCATGGATCTGCGCACGTTTGCCGATAACGCGCCCGGCGATCTCGCGAGGTTTCAAGCCGAAGCGCGCAACATGGCCGGGCTGTTGCTCGACATGCGGCGGCATCCACGGCCAATTGTCGCTGCGGTGCAAGGACGGGCGCTGGGCGGAGGGTGCGGGATTGCAACGGCTGCCGATATCGTGCTCGCCGCGGACTCGGCGCAATTCGGTTATCCCGAGATCAACATCGGATTTGTGCCGGCCATCGTGATGGCGATCTTGCGGCGAAGCGTGTCCGAAAAGCGCGCGTTCGAGCTAATCGCCACCGGGGCGGTGATTTCAGCCGGCGCGGCGCTCGAGTTCGGCATGATCAATCGCCTGATCGCAGTCGACAGCTTTGAGGTCGACGTGGAAGAGTTCGTGACGAATCTGGCTTCGAAATCCACTTCGGCGCTCACCATGGCGAAGGAATTGTTTTATCGAACGGACAGCATGCAGTTCGAAGCTGCCATCGAAGCGGGCGCGGAAGTGAATGCGGCGGCGCGCACCACGGAAGATTTCAAGCGTGGGATCGAGAAGTTTCTCAAGAAGACCTGACCAGGAAAACCGCGACCTCGGCGAAGAGATTGGGCAGCAGCGTAATCTGCCGCGCGCCTTGCAGGAAGATGCGCTTCTCGATGGTCCAATGTTGCAACTGCACCAGCCCCTCGAAATCGTCCACGGTAAAGAAATGGATGTTGGGCGAATCGAACCAGTCGTGCGGAAACAGCTTGGTTTTGGGCGCGCGGCCCGTAAACAGATGCGCTAGCCGAACGCTCCAATGGCCGAAGTTGGGAAACGCGACGATGGCTCGGCGTCCCACGCGCAGCATTTCGCGCAGTACTTTAAGCGGCGCGCGGGATTCTTGCAAGGTCTGGCTCAGGATCACGTAGTCGAACGCCTGGTCGGGAAGATCGGCCAGCGCGTCTTCGATATCGCTGTGAAAAACGGAGACGCCTCGCGAGATGGCCTGTCGCACTTTGGAGCCTTCGATCTCCACGCCGCGCGCATCCACGCGCTTATTTTCGGCCAGCCATGCGAGCAATTCCCCCTCGCCGCATCCCAGGTCCAACACGCGAGCCTTCGGCTCAATGATGGCGCTGATAATCGCGTAGTCGCTGCGTCCGAGCAAGTTCGGGACGAACGATTCGGACACTCTTAGGATCGCTCCCGGAACGTGCTGGCGAGAAAGCCGCGGACCAGTTCGGTTTGTTCCGAGACGTTCACCAGGAACGCATCGTGGCCGTAGGTGGACGGCAGATCGCAATACGCCACATCGCAATTGCGGCCGCGCAGTGCGCGAACGATGTCGAGCGACTGGTAACTCGGGTACAGCCAGTCCGACGAAAAACTGATCACCAGGAATCGGGATTTCACTCCATCGAACGCGGCGCTCAGCGAGTGACGTCCGGCGGTGAGATCGAAGTAATCCATGGCCTTTGTGATGTAGAGGTAGGAATTCGCGTCGAACCGGTCGACGAACTGACTACCCCTGTAGCGCAAATAGCTTTCCACTTCGAACTGATCCTGATCGCGCAAGCGGCGCCCGAATTTTTCGCGCATAGACGCATCGCTCATGTAGGTGATGTGTCCCACCATGCGCGCCACGGCGAGGCCGCGGGCCGGCGGACGCTTGTCATAATAATCGCCCTCGTTCCAATCGACGTCGGCCATGATGGCCTGCCGTCCCACTTCGTTGAACGCAATCTGCTGCGGGCTATGGCGCGCGGTTCCAGCAATGGGGATAGAAGCGGCCACGGCGTCCGGATAAGCGACGGCCCATTGCAGAGCCTGCATCGCGCCCATGGAGCCGCCCGCGACGGCCAACAGGCGCTCGATGCCGAGATGATCCACCAGCATTTTTTGCAGACGCACCATGTCGGGGATGGTGACGGGCGGGAAAGCCATCGCGTAGGGGCAGCCCGTTTCCGGATTGACGGAGCCAGGGCCCGAGGTGCCGCGGCAGCCGCCCAGGATGTTAGAACAAATCACGAAGTATTTGTCGGTATCGAATCCTTTGCCGGGGCCGATCATGCTGTCCCACCATCCAGCGGCGCCGGTGATTTTGTCGGTACCGGCGGCGTGCGCATCGCCCGTGAAGGCGTGTAGCACCAGGATGGCGTTGTTCTTGCGCGCGTTCAATTCGCCGTATGTTTCGAACGCCACATCAACGGGTCCCAGGGTCGAGCCGCAATCCAGCGTAATCGAATCGAATTGGACGATTTGAGTTTCCGTGATCATCAACTAAATCTGATCACCGGAAATCTTCCTGCAGCCGATCGAGCGCCGCCGCGCCCGGGCAGAGTTTTTGATAGGGAACTTTGGTCAAAGCGATGTCCGTGGTCTTATTCATTTCGTGCAGATCGGGCACCGATTCGTCCAGGTACAGCAGGCCTGTGACAACCTCGCCCTTGCCTTGATGCTCTTCCAGGTATTCCATCACCTTGCCGCGATCGGTTGGATCGTAATTCGGTGGAACGCCTTTGAATCGCACCATGCTTCCATCATGCATGGTAACGTTGACGGCGCCGTTCTGGCCAATCTGGGCGAGAATCTCGCTCGCGGGCGGAACAAAATCGGTCTCAGTTGCTTTGAGCTCGTGCTGGCGGGTGTAGAGATAACTTTTGGTGGAACCGTCGTGATCGTTGAATGTGACACAGGGCGAAATGACGTCGATCAGGGCGAAGCCGCGATGCGAAATGGCTGCCTTCAAAATGGGCACCAGCTGTTCCTTGTCGCCGGAGAAGCTGCGCGCGATGAAGGTGGCGCCGATGCTCAAGCCGAGCATCACCGAATCGATGGGCGCCATGCGGTTGGGATCGCCGCGCTTGCTCTTGGAGCCGACGTCGGCCGACGCGGAAAACTGGCCCTTGGTGAGGCCGTACACGCCGTTGTTTTCGATTACGTAAACCATGCGCACGTTGCGGCGAATAGCATGGCACATGTGGCCCAGGCCGATGGAAAGCGAATCGCCATCGCCTGAAATTCCGATGTAAACCAGCTCTCGATTAGCGGCATTGGCTCCGGTGGCGATGGGCGGCATGCGGCCGTGCGCGGAGTTAAGCCCGTGCGCTCCGTTGACGAAATAGGCGGGCGTTTTCGACGAGCAGCCAATGCCGCTGAGCTTGGCCACCATGTGCGGGGGCGTGGCCACCTCCCAGAAGGCGCGCGTGATGGCGGCGGTGATGGAATCGTGCCCGCATCCGGCGCACAGCGTAGACATGGTTCCTTCGTAATCGCGAATGGTGAGGCCCAGATCGTTGCGCTGAAAGCTGGGATGCGTGGCGACGGGTTTTACGATGGATGGCACGTTATTCCTCCATGGGCACTTCACCGGCGGGCCGGTTGGCTGCCGCGAACACTGGCTTGCGCTCCAATCCGAACTCTTGAAGGATGCCATCCACCACGTGGCGCGCGCTGAGCGGGAATCCACCGTAGATCAATATGGAACGCAGCTTGTCCTTGGGGACATTGGTCTCGAGCGTTAAGAGAGACCGAAGCTGCGCGTCGCGATTTTGTTCGATCACGAAGCAGATCTCGTGCTCGGCCAGGAACGATTCTACGGCGTCATCGAAGGGAAAACCGCGGACGCGCATGAAATCGCCAACGGCTCCCAATTCGGCCAACAGATCGAGCGCTTCGCGAACGGCCGGATCGCAGCCGCCCAGAGTCAGGACGCCGAACGTGGCTTCTGGCCGGCGCTGGACGATGGGCGCCGGAACGAACTTGGCGGCCGCTTTATGCTTCTTCAACAGCCGATCCATCACTTCCTGGTATTCGTCGGGAACTTCGGTATAGCCGCCGAACTTGTTGTGACCGGAGCCGCGCGTGAAGTACGACGCTTTAGGATGCACGCCCGGCAACGTGCGCGGCGTGATCTGATTTTCGTCTTCGCCGGTGTAGCGCCGAAATTTGGGCAGATTTTCGATTTCTTCCAGGCTAAGGACACGGCCGCGATCGGGCTGATAGGCGTCGTTCCATTGGAGGCGCGGAACCACCCAATCGTTCATTCCGATATCGAGATCGGACATCAGGAAGACCGGCGTCTGGAAGCGCTCGGCCAGATCGAAGGCCACCGGCGCAAACTCAAAGCACTCGGCGGGGTTCGACGGAAACAGCAGAATATGTTTCGTGTCGCCATGCGAAGCGTAGGCGCATTCCAGCAGATCGCCCTGCTGGGTGCGGGTGGGCATGCCGGTGGACGGGCCGACGCGCTCCACATCAATGATCACGGCGGGGACTTCGGCATAATAGGCCAGGCCCAACAGTTCGTTCATTAAAGAAATGCCGGGTCCGGCGGTGGAAGTGAAGGCGCGCGCGCCGTTCCAAGCTGCGCCGATCACCATGCCGATGGCGGCCAATTCATCTTCGGCCTGGATGATGATGTAGTTGTTCTGGCCGGTTTCAGGATCTTTGCGGTACTTTTCGCAGAAGACTTTGAAGGCATCCATCGCGGAAGTGGACGGCGTGATGGGATACCACGCGGCGACCGTCGCGCCCGCGTACACGCAGCCCAGCGCGATGGCGGTGTTGCCGTCGATCAGAATCTTGTCGTGGTTTGCGCCCATCTTTTCCAGATGGAACGGAAGAGGTAAATCGAAATGATCGCGAGCGTAGTCGTAACCCAGGCGCAAAGCGCGCGTATTCGATTCGCTCAGCTTCTTCTTGCCTGCGAACTTCTCATCCAGCAGCGCGGTCACGATCTCCATGTCCACTTGCAGCGCGGCCACCAGCGACCCGGCGTACGCGATGTTCTTCATGAGGATGCGCTCGCGCGGATCGCGAAAATTGTCGTTGCACAATTGCGCGTAGGGGACGCCCAGGAAATGCACGTCATCGCGCAGGAGCGCAGGGTCGAGAGGCCAGCTGGAATCGTACAGCAGATACCCGCCCTCGCGAACCTCTTTGATGTCGCGCGCGTAGGTCTGCGAGTTCATCGCCACCATAAGGTCATAATCCAGCGAGCGCGCGGTGTAGCCGTTCTTGTTGACGCGAATCTCGTACCAGGTGGGCAGGCCCTGGATGTTGGAGGGGAACAGATTCTTGCCGGATACAGGAATGCCCATCCGAAAAATGGCCTGCATGAGCAGACCGTTGGCGCTGGCCGATCCGGTTCCGTTCACATTTGCCAGCTTCAGAGCGAAATCGTTTATGCGGTCGCGCATGCGGTGCTTACTGGCCTCCCGGCATATGGAATGAGCAGCTCAAACTTCTGCATATCCCAGGCTGCCGTGGGACAACGTTCGGCGCACAGGCCGCAATGCACGCACAGGTCTTCGTCCTTGGCCATGATGCGCGCGGTTTGCGGCAGCGCAGCGGAGACATAGAGATCTTGCGTGAGATTGATCGCGGGGGCCGAGAGCCGCTGGCGCAGATCGTCCTCTTCGCCGTTGCGGGTGATGGTGAGGCACTGCACCGGGCAGATGTCGATGCAGGCGTCACATTCAATGCAGCGCGGGGCGACGAAGGCGGTTTCGACGTCGCAATTCATGCAGCGCAGCACTTCGCGCGCGGTCTGTTCGGCGGAGAAACCGAGCTCCACCTCGATGTTCATCTGCTGGAATCGGCGCGTCAGATCGACGTGCTGCATCTTCTGCCGCTTCGAAGGATTGTAGTCGTTGTGGTAGCTCCACTCGCTGATTCCCATCTTCTGGCTGATGAGGTTCATGCCTTGCGGCAGGCGCTCCGTGACGGGAATGCTCTGG
>Ga0209006_10005466_pt1 | contig 11541 bp, 10 predicted proteins | sample JacPin_JW_Ref_O2_FD_188567 | JGI IMG/M metagenome (GOLD analysis project Ga0209006, IMG submission 188567) | Forest soil microbial communities from Algoma, Ontario, Canada - Jack Pine, Ontario site 1_JW_Ref_O2 (SPAdes) (version 2) | ecosystem: Environmental > Terrestrial > Soil > Boreal... | reverse complement strand
TGCAACCAGCTTCGGAGAGCAGCGTTACGGTTGTACCGCGAAGGTCGTGAAAGTGAAGTTCGACAGGTGGGTCGCTTCTCGGCAGCGTAACGGACTGCACTGCAGGCCGGCGGCAACCGTCGCCTTGTTCCAAAGCCGCAATATCTCTTCTCCCATTTCGACGTGGGGCGAGTCCGGCACTTAAGCTTTTTTGGGTATCGGCCCTAAGCACGCATTATTTCCTGCAAGCTTAGTGATGGCTTGCTGATCCGGATGATTTGTATTGGAACTTGCTGGGCCTGATAAGTTGAGAGGTCCAACAACCACGATGTACCGGAATCGTCGTCGACGTTTATCTGGGTGAAGCCGAGTTTTCGATAGTGCTCCCGGACCATCTCGTTGCGGTCGGTTGGGCGATAAACGCCAACAACGCGTTTTCCCTCCGCGTCAAGAACGTCCGTCACGATCTCGTTTAACAGTGCCTGCTCGACCCCGCGCCCGAGCACTCTGCAACTCATCAACCAGGTATCTATGGTCCAGACGTCGCCGTCTTTGCGTAAAATGACGACACTAATCATTCCATTGTCGCCAAAGATGTCCGCCAGGCGCACCTGGAAAGTAAGCACGTCAGGGTCGTTTCCCAGTTGCTCGACATCTGCTTCGGTATATCGCCGCGATGTCAGGTTGAACTGGTTGGATTTATTGATCAGTTGCGTGATTCGGCTGCGACCGGTCTTGTCGAAGGGGCCAATCGTCATCACCATTTCCAGCGACTTCAAATATGAAGTGAGATCGCGGGCTTGGCTCTGAAGGGAGGATCGCTTGGCATTAGCCTGATATTGCTCGGCACGTTGCCGATCATCTTCCAGAAACGCGACCGACTCAAAATAGCCGCCAGCCAGGACGTGGCGGGGATAAAGCGCGGGATCGGCGCCGAGTTCAGGAACGGCGACTTGTGGGAGAGCCTGTCGGACCTGACGTCGCTCGGCAGGATTGTCGTCTACAAAAACCAGAGAATCGATTCCGATGTTCAAGGTTCTTGCGATGGCCTCAAGATTGCTCGCCTTGTCGCTCCAGTTCGCCTGAAACACGGCAATGTGTTCCTCGCGCAAAAGCATTTCGGGATGCTCTCTGAATGGAGAACGAGCGATGCGATCTTCATTCTTGGAGCTTACGGCCAGCATGACGCCGCGATCGCGAAGATCAAGCGCCATTCGCTGAACATCCAGGAAAGCTTCGCCTTCCGCCGAGCCTTGCCCCAATACAATGTTGTCCAGCCCATCGTCCCCGATGACGCCGCCCCAAAGGGTGTTATCGAGATCAAGCACGAGGCATTTGCGCGATTTTCCAACAAGCGCGCCGATAATGCGCGCGCAATAGTCGGCATATAGGGGGACATATTGCTGCGCGAATGGAAGCTTGGCGAGATGCCACTGCATATCGTCAAACCAGTTCTGGGTGCCAAGACCGTGAGCAAGGCCTGCAAGATCCAGTAAGACGTCAGAGCTGTCGCGGATGATATCCGCAATGTCGTGGTTGAAACGATCGATCCGTCCGCGCTGGGTTTGCTCCAGCTTGGCGTCCAGACTGCCGAACAGTTGTTCAGGGGGACACGGAACAGTTTGAAATATCAGCGTCCCCTGAAACCGCTGTCTGAAACTATCACGCAACGCCTTGAAATATTCGATCGCATCGCCCGCGCTTCCCTTGATCCCGGATTGAAGGCCTTCGTATCCGCGGTGATCGAGCGCCAGCATGATCGCATTCGGCTGTGTCGATATGATTTTGGAATCGGAAGCGGTTGCCGCCTGCATCACCTGGTTGAAATCGGCCTCGACAACGTTCAGGTCCACGCCATAACGAACCGCGCTCGCGGTCAGGGCAGGGACCAGCAATTTTGTCGTGGCGTTGCTGACCAACCCCAACCTGAATGGCTGCAGGCCGGGAATATTCCCGCCGTTGTTTTCGCGCAGCGTGCGCAGGGTGCGCGCCAGCGTGGTAAGATGGCTCTCATTGAGAGCGTGCTGGGACAATGCCCGCAGGTCGTGCGCCCAATTATCCGTCTTGTCGGCGATCCCGCGGCACAGCCGTCTGAAATCATCGGGCGCCGTCGGAAGCCAGGGAAGGCCAGCCAGGTCGAATATCATAACGTGCTCATTTGCTTTTGTTCAGAGCGAGGCGTTCGATGACTTCGGCGGCGACGTCCTCAGGTTTGGAAAACTCCTGCTGGCGCCGCAACTGATCCAGGAAACGGTCATCGAAAACTTTCAGCATTTCCGTTTCGGTGAATCCGGGTTTCACGGCAGAAACCCGGAGCCAGGGAAATTCAGCTTTCGCTTGCGCTATAACACCCAGGAGACCAAATTTCGAGACCGTATAGGTGCCCATTCCACTCATCACGTGGGGGATATCGGACCCGGAACTGGCATCCCCCATTGCCTTCGTCAGCAAGGCCACCGCAGAACCGGTTTTGCGCGGCCGAAAACAGTGACGGATGAGACCAGCGAGCAGGAAATGTGGTCCGACCACATTTGCCATCCAGAATTGTGAATGATCGGCAGCCGTCATTTTTCCGAAGGGGGCGATGACCGGTGGCGGTGACGCCGCAAAAACGACACCCGCGACGGGACGCCCATCGTCCAAAAGCATTTCAACGCCGTGGTTGATCGATGCCGGATCGTTCATGTCGAGAATAACCGGAAGTCCACCGCATGAATCCGCAATGGCGCGCGCTTCGCTGGCTTTCTGCTCGCGATGTCCGATGACCGGCACCAATCCCTGATCATGGAGCTGCCGGGCGATGCATCGACCGATGCCGCCGGTTGCACCCGTAATCACAACGAGATCGCTCACGCTCTTTTTTCCGACCCGACTGCTCTGTACACGAGGAATCTAACGCGCTTTTGGGATCGGCGAACGACCCTGTGATTTATGCCAAGTCAAACGGCGTGAAGTGTAACCAAGGCATTCGCAGTTGCAATTGCGCGATCCGCGCAGGTGACTTTGATTTTCAGGGAAAGGCTGCGGGTTGCTTCAGAATAGTGAATGACTTCGGCGAAAAGGTGGGCCGTCTCGCCGACATACAGGGGGTTGCGAAAATCAATCTTGAGTGAACTCCAGATGCCGCTGCTGCCGGGCAACTCCATTCCGACGATCTGCGAGATGCGGGCAACGATCATTGCCCCATAGACGACGGCCCCCGAAAAACCCCTGGCACGCGCAAAATCCGCATCGAGATGCAGCGGATTGAAATCGCCCGAGACGTTCGCAAATGCCAGCTGGTCGTCTTCGGTTATTGCAAAATCGAGTTCGGCGGTCCTCGACAATAGCCGCCCTTCATCGATGGGGCTGTTTGGGACCGTCGATTCCGAACTCACCCTACCGACCATTCTTTTGAATGATGCTGTTCACGACCTGACCGACGTTTTCAAATGACGATGCTTCGGCCGCGGTGAAGCGGACATGAAACGCCTGCTCCAGCGCCACCACCAGCCGTATGTGAGCGAGACTGTCCCAACCATCGACATCCGCGGCCACTGTCGTCGGCTTCACGACAATACTGTCATCGTCGAAAACGTCGTGAAAAATCGGTGTCAACCGCGCATAAACATCAGCCTGATTCATCTCGATATCGAATTCCAGAGTGGGTACCAAATCCAGCAGCCGATCAATATCTTAACACGCGGTGCCAGCCTCGCAAGCCCGCATATTTCAGCCGAGCACACGAAGGAGCAATCCAGCCCACTGCGCGGCAAAGGCAGGCGAGGCCGCGATCTGCCAAGCCTTCGCAGGCGGTGTTTCGTGATCCAGATATTGATAAAGGGAAAAGATGGGATCCACGCCACCAAAATGCGCGTAACGCAAATCTGTTTTCATGCGTTTCAGCAGGTCCCTGTGTTCGCTCAGGAGAATCGGAACGCGATTTTTACCCGTCGAGGGCAAAAACAGGGCGTCGATATCGCCTTGTTCCAGTCCCTGAGACGACAGCAACTGGTCAACGACCGCTGCGAAATTCCGCTGTTCGCCGCGAATGTAGTCGATCTGCCCCTCGGCATTGTCAAACCTTACCTGTATCAACCCTTCCTCTCGATCTTGTTCCAAAGCCCCGTCGATACCGTCGCCAAATGCGATGCGCATGGCGCCCCAGTTTTCGATATTTGAAACCTCGGCATAGCTGACGATCTCAAGGCCGGGACCAGGACTCGCCGTCAGGATCACCGCCGCAGCCGCATCTCCCCAGAAAAAAGCTCCATGGTTCATATTTCTGGTGTGCGACGATGCGCGGCAGCTTGTAACAACCATGATGTCACCGCCATCCGGCCTTGCGGCCAGCATCTGCGCCGCAAGATCGATGCCGCGCAGCACGCCGACGCAACCCTGCGCGATATTGAGGCATTGCGCGTTGGTCGACCCCAGAGCGGCGCGGATCGCGACCGCGGGAATTTCCAGGCCGTACGACGTCATGAGCGATGGCGCCGAAATCAACATTCGAAGATCAGTCGCCGCCACGGCGTTTCGCTCCAAAGCATTTCGGCCCGCATGTATCATAAGGGCCGTTGAATCCTCCGAGGAGATATACGTGGTCTCCTGCCCAAGCCGAGGCCGCCGTTTCGCCTCATCCGCCGTCAAGGGCAGTGATGAGATCGCGACCGGTTCACCCGGAAAATGGAACCCGAATCCGCGAATCCGTATTCGGGGGTTTTGAAAATTAGCCTGACTGTTCATAATCGCCATCATCGCGTTCCGGTGGAGCGGGCGATCGATTGGCTTACCCCGCCTTCAAGAATAGCCCCAGCAACTATAGCGTTTCCCGCATCGTCCAGATGACCGTAATCGAGATAGAATTCGGATTTGAGAGAATCCAGAGGAGGAATGAACGTGATCCCGCGATCAGCGTATGGAGTGAAAATTTGCTTCAACTCGCTTTGCAGCTTTTGGTAGCGCTGGGGATCCATTAACTGAGCGAGCTGTTGTTTTTCCTCTGTCGCATAGAAAAACACGGCACATTGTTTGTCGGTTGCGAGCCGGTCGAGCGTATGTCTCAACGCGATGACCTGAGGGTTTTCATCCCCCAGCGTGACGGAGTCGTGCCGGTTCTTTGCTTTCATCATCAACAGCATGTCATCCAGGGGATCCGCCACGTCAGGCGACTTTGCACTTAGTCGTTGATCGAGCCAATCGCGGAAGCGTCGAACCGCCTCAGAAGGTTCGCTATTAAAGACGCGCCATTGAACGAAGTCGCGCATCCGATAGAGGCTCCAGTAACTGAGGGCCAGGTCCCGCAGCCTCGCCTCGATCCGCCCCGTCAAATCCCATCCCGGATCGTTTGTATGGAGATCAAAGGAGCTATCGATCTGCATATATCGAAGCCAGTTACGGCTGTATCTGTTGGTCTCGGTCGCGAAATCTGCGGAAAATGCGCGAAGGCTTATGTCGGCAACGATACAGTCGGGTTTAAGCGGCGAAATCAGGCGGACCGCCTGTTCGAGGTCGGCGGGAAGCGCGCCGTTCATGGCGAGGTTCATGGTCAGGATGTTTTGCTGCGGAAATGCGGCGCGCAGCTTTGTTTCAACGTGAGAGGGAATGGTGTGGGTCCGCCAGTTGGAATCGCCGGCCTCTTCCATGCGGCGGCCGTAGACGACGGAGTCACCCAGGAACGCGATGCGACGGCCGTCGAAGCCGCGAAAATAATTCAGCTTTGCGTAGAGCGTCGCGGGCGTCTGGATATCGACGACATCCTGCAGAAGACCGGTCGTGCGCGTGGCAAGCCAGATTGCGGCGTCGACTATTATAAAAGCAACCAAGATAGACAGAACGAGATGAAGCGAATTTTGCGGAACTTTCATGAATCGATTCATGACTCAGAAGTTCTGATAGGCAAAAGTGGCGAGTTTGGAATTCATGAAATAGAGAATGATCGCAATTTTGACGACGATCGTAATCGTACGAAGCGCGGAGGGTGGAAGTAACTGCATCAGTGCCATCCTGCCAATTTTTGATATGTTCTGACCGCGTCGGAAAATGAGCCCTGCCACCAAATCATGGTCAGCGATACGAACGCATAAGTCGAGACGCGGCCAGCCCAAAGCCCCGTTGGCGAAGGTGGTGCGGGATGTTTCACCCCGCTCCGCTTGGCTTTCGCGCGCGCAAATTCCCGCCATATCTGGATGGCGAAAAGCACGGCGCCCTGCAATATGCCGAAAATCAGAAAGCCAATCGTCGTACCATGCCACATTGCCACCAGGACCATGGCGAGGACATAAATCGCGGCGATTCCGTAAGTCTGCACTCGGCGTGGCGCATATATGACAACGAATTTGCTCAAGGGAGAGAAAACGTAGTCCTGGATTACCGACCCGAGCGACATATGCCAGCGGCCCCAGAATTCTTGCAGATTCTTCGAGGCAAAGGGTGAGTTGAAATTCTCGACGATCTTGAAACCCATCAACGCGGCCACGCCGATCACGATGTCGCAATACCCGGCAAAATCGAGATAAAGAATGGCAAGCGTCGAAAGTGCGCCTATCCAGAGCACGGGCGACGAAAAATCGTGTCCCTCCGACATCATCGATGCGATGCCAAATCCCATCAAATTATCGGCGATGACGAACTTCTTGATAAATCCGTCAAGTATTCGATTAAGTGCCTCGTAATTGACGGCCTGCCAGGCAAGCGGCTGCGCTGTCGCATCATCAAATCGCTGATAGCGCTCGATCGGTCCCGCCAGGAGCGTCGGAAAGAACAATATGTAGTTCAGGAAGGTGAGGGGATTCAGCCGATCGCCGGGAGCGACCTCGAGGACAAACGTGATGGAGCGAAATACGATGTAGGAAATGCCAATCAGCTTGATGGGGTGCGCATGAAACGGGTTAAGCGGGGTTATGAAGTCGGGGTCCTTGATTTCGAACAGCGCGAGCCAGAAGAGTGCAACGATTATTAAAGTGACCGCAGCGGGCCATGAGTTCGGGGAAGCCGCCTTCGCCAAGCCGATCGCAAACACGATCGTCATAAACGAACCCAGCAAAACCACCTGCTTCCAGTCGGCTATGAAAGTCGACAGGAAATACAAGCTTAGCAGAAGGACGACAACTTCGCGGATCAGGCGCGGCGCCCACAGGCGACAGCCTAGAATTCCCACCAAAACGATGACGACGAAGCTGAAGGAATTCAGGGCCATTTTTGCATATGTGAAATTTGCCTGGGCGGGAGCCTTGTTATACAGAGAATGCGAGAGCAATGGAACTGTAGCGTCCGATAGACCAAAGTGGGTGCGATAATTTGCGGTTCTTGGTCTTGGATCTACCCCAGATTGAGTTACAAGGCTGGCTGAAACCGAGACATTAGCCGTTCAAAATCATCGTGAAGTGAGGGGGAACCGCGCGTTGCGCTTCAAATGTTGGATTTTGGCGGCCGTCACGGTCGCCTTGCTTGGGGCGACTTCTGCATTGGCGGGGGACGCCAAACCGCTGGTGATCGCCGAGAAGAACAGGATTGTGGCGAACAAGGACACTTACATCATTGTTGTTCTCGATCTGAAGCCAAATCTCGACGACTTGATGAAGGCTGGGTCGGTCGCCTCCGACGTGATCGTGGCAACCGCGGCGACCTATGCCAGGGACTATCTGGCGAAGAGCGAATTCAGTCAGGCCCCAAAGGCCGTGGTCTATCCCATAACCATTGATAGCATGGACGAATACAATCACGCTAATTTTGACGGAATGAAGCGATTTGGCACGCTCACTTTTGAGCGGAAGGGAGCGGACGTCGTTATGATCGACAATAAGCTTTCCTTCAAACCATAGGGATGATTGGCGGATGTCAATTTGATATTCGCTACAACAAAAATAGATGATGAAAAACATTTCCTGGAAAAAAATTCTGCAGATCGCGTTGATTGTTGTCGTGACCTGCGCCGGTATTGCAGGTGTTGTGGAGAAGACGCGAAAATATATTAATACGCGTATTGATCGGATGTTGGCTCGGAAATTGAGCTCGCCCACCGACGCAGACATTAAAAACTGGTCAAATTCGGTCAAGGCCGTCAATCCGTCCGCGGATGGCGGTTCGGCGGAGCTCGCGCAGCTCCGGACGCGCGTTGATGCGCTTGAGGCGACGTCACTGAGTGCCGGTCCTGCGGGGCTTCCCGACCGGCTTCCCCTCGTCGGTGACTACCGCGGCCAGAGCGCCCCTGTATTTGCGTTGTTCGACGAAGTCGGTCCCTACCGCAAAAATGGTCTTTTCGAAATCTATGGCGGGAGTTTTCGCGAGCGACGCTCCGGGCCTATCCGCGTGAGCGAGGCCGATTTTGAAATCACCCATGATGAGGCGTGGCTGATATGGTCGCCTGATTTCAGCCCGGCCCGGGATGCCACACATCTGGACCTCGAATTCGCCACGCCCGCTTCTGCTGGAAAGATCACGATCGGGTTCCTCCTTAGGGATGGCCAGTCGAGCGCCTATGTCATGGATCTTGGAGCGGCAACCGCCAGCCCAACTGGACTGTTACCGCCTCTGCTTCCGGGGGACGTCGTGGCGAAAGCCAACGGAGCAAACTTGATTGGAACGCTTCACCTGTCCGGCAATCGGGTAGTGGCCGCGTTGCCAGCCAGTTTGATGGTGCAGCTTCGCAACGGTCTGTCCGATCAGATCGAGCAATGGTTCGTGAAGGTGAATGGTGCTGCCGGGACGACGCTGCGCTTCAAACACCTTGCACTCGTTCGGCCGATGCCTCCGGCAACCAGTGTCGGCGTGACGCTGTCGGGACACGTTACTGGAGGAAGCCTTCCTCCGGAAACGGCCATTGAGCTGTTGGATGATTCCGGTAATGCAAGGAAAGGGACCCTCTCAACCGACGGCGGCTTTTCCTTCGCCGACGTCGATCCGAATCGACCTGTTTCGTTGCGTGTGAAGCATCCTCAATTGCTTCATTTCGCGACGCTTGGACGGTGGTTTGTGCCGGCGTATCGTCGCGACGATATTGTCGTCGACATGCGGCCGCATTACGTCAACCCGGACGGGCATGCTCCGGACGCGAAACAGGCAAAATTTGTCGGCCCGCGAATGGCCTCTCCCGACTCCGCTCTTTATGAGCCGCATTCGCGTCAGTATTGGCCGGGCGCGGGTTTGGTGCAGGAATATGATTCCACGACGTTCACAAACAATCACGGTTATCTCGATCGCGACCGCTTCTTCGACAACCCGGACAATTGTGTCCGGCTCGCCAGTACGGGCGGCAGCGACATGGTGGCGCTTCAGGTTCGGGCTTTCGAGAAATTCAATATCATTCTCGAGGAGACGCTTGGCGTCGCTTTGGGAAAATGCGTCGAGGTAATCTCGGCCGGGACTGATAACGGCGACCTTGGCACCAACTATCCGCGTATCAGGGACTATACATCGAAGTTCAATGTCGAGCGTACCCTGGTGTCGACGGCCGCCGGACTGCTGTATCAGGTTAATCCGCAAATGCTGCGCGACGGTCTGGGCTTTGATCCCGAAAACAGCGCATTGCCGAATTTTTACTTCGATAAAGACGGTAATCTTGCCTTCCGCACTGCATCGACGGTTTATCCGGTTTTCATGACCAAGCCTACGACGCCGGAATACGTCAAAGGCATTCCATTTAGCTTCACCCTGAGCGTTCCGTTCGACGTGATGCCGGATCAGGGAAAGGAGGCATTTCGATACTGGACGGAAATCGCAAACTACATCGAGCGTCATCATCCCGGGCAAAGATTTGTATTCCACACTGGCGTCGATCAGGCGCAATGCCGCAAGAGCTGCGAAGTCACGTTGAAGCTCGAAGACGGGACCGCCATACCGGCCGGTGCAAAAATCTACGCGAAAAATCTTGAGGAGTACTGCGCGAAAAATGGCTTTGAGTGCATCAATCCGCAATTTTCAGACGATTCCAGCGAAATTCCAAATCTGCTCACATTTCAATATGACGGCCACTATTCACCGCTCGGCCACCAGTGGCTGGCTCAACAGCTCGCGCAACCGTTAGCAAAAACTCTTTCTGGGCCAGCGAAATGACGTACGAGTGGCCGTCGTCGGCGACTTTGAAGATGTTTGCGTCGTCCGTTTTATTGCTGGCCCTGTCATCCGGCAGCGGCGCGGTCGGTGCCGAGTCCGCTCCGGCGGTTCGCCTACTGCCGTATCCGTTTGCTGATGTCGTTAGTTTCGCACCCGACGTGGACCAGCAGCGGCCGTGGCACGGAGCGGCGATCCATCGCGTTTTCAACGAGGAAATTGGTCTGACCATATCCGACTCCCTTTGGCCGCAAGGCGACAGCGTCACCGCTTCCTCGCTATTTTTAGGACCAGGCCGATTAAATCGGGCAAGCTCCGGGGTCGGCACCCAGCCGACCTTTGCGCTGCTGCTCCGGCAGTGGCATCGCGGCAACATCGATCACTTCCATAGTTGGCAGGAAGATGGTCCTTTCGAACTCCGCAACGAAATTAAACCGCCTTTAGAGCTTTCGGGCGTTCGGACTGAGCAAAGGCTGCCGGATGTCCATCCTGACCTGGCCCCTCAAATGTCGCAAAATGTTCGGTTCTATTTTTCTGCCGAGCCGCCGCCTGATTTGCAGATTGTGGTGCATGACGAGCAGGGCAAGAGCATGTCGTTTGATGCGGCATCGATCGCGCGGGGGAAAAATATACAATACGAGGTCGGAAAGTTCGGCTGGATTGTCGAAGTTCTTATTCCGGCTTCGCCTTCCGATCCGTCGGCATTGGCGGTTAGTCCCCTGTCGATTGATCGTGTCGAACTTGTCGCGCCTTCCTGTCGAGGTGGTTGTGCCGCAAGTCTGACCCGCATCGAACGCGATCATTTCAGCCGGCAAACGGTCTTGTCAGAGCTGCCATGGCTTGAACGTTGGAACGTGCGCCCGGCAATTTTGACATCCCACGGCGGCCATACCATGGTTCAGGCTTTTGGAGTGGAAGGAAAATCGCTCGCTGTGCCCAGAACACCAGGCACATTGCTAGCGGATCCAGCGGTGGTTGTTGTGCAGGAGGGGCTGGCCGATCGAAAGCAAAGCCACGCCTATCATTCGGACCTCCTGAAAAGGCTTTCGGTGAGTGGCGTCTGGTCATACTTTCCGGATCAATTCGAAGATATCTACGCCCAGGCTGTCGTTAAAAAATGGGCAGACAGGATGCCACCTTTGACGACGACCTATGAAGGTCTCTACAATTTTCCGCGGACAGGATCGCAGTCGGTTGTTGTCGGCTTATCAAGCGAAGAAAAATTCACCAGCGATATGAAAGCGGTATTTCCGGGGATGCCGGAACAAGACATACGATCGCTCTATTGCGGGAGCATGTGCAATATTGCTCAAGGAAATGCGCTGGCCAGTTTGTTGGCGGAAAGCATTTATCTCGTCGACACCGGCAAGAAGATCAAGCATCTCTGGTATACGCATTTTGGGTCCGAGGATGGCGGTGCGACACTCAAATTATCGCCAGAAAACCCGGTTACTGGGACCGTCCGGAAGTGGATGGGGGAGCTTGCCAACCACGTCTACAACTTCGACGGCAGCATCGGTCCGGATCGGCGGG
>Ga0209006_10005465_pt1 | contig 11541 bp, 8 predicted proteins | sample JacPin_JW_Ref_O2_FD_188567 | JGI IMG/M metagenome (GOLD analysis project Ga0209006, IMG submission 188567) | Forest soil microbial communities from Algoma, Ontario, Canada - Jack Pine, Ontario site 1_JW_Ref_O2 (SPAdes) (version 2) | ecosystem: Environmental > Terrestrial > Soil > Boreal... | reverse complement strand
GGCGCTTCGGCGCGAAAGCTCAGCGATTCTTCCAATTTGGTTTGCGCTTTTCGACCAACGCGCGGAGCCCCTCTTGAGAATCTTCAAGGCGGTAGAGCTCGTTGAGAAAAATATTCATGGAGTTTTTCAGGCCGTCGCGGAGAGAAAGGCCCATGCCGCCAAGGATGGCTTTCTTGGCCATGGTGAGCACGGGGCCCGAGTGCGCGGTGATGCGTTCTATCAACTCATTCACGGTTTGTTCGAGTTTGGCCTCGGGAACCAGCCGGTTTACGAGACCGAACTCCAACGCTCGCTCCGCCGGGATAGCTTCTCCAGTCAGAACAATTTCCAGGGCGCGCTTAGGACCGACGAGAAAAGGAAGAATTGTCGACGCGAGAGGCGGAAATACGCCGATGGAGATCTCGGGCTGCGCGAAGCGCGCTTTCGGAGTAGCCACCACCAGGTCGCCAAAAGCCGCAAGTTCGGCTCCCCCACCAATGGCCGGGCCGTTGACCACGCAAATCACGGGCTTGCCTACTTCCAACATGCCTGAGAAGGCCGCATGAAACGCGTCGAGCATTTGAAAAACGCGCTCCGACGTGTACTCGCCGATGTCGATACCGCCGCAGAATACTTTGCAAGCGGAATCCATGACTACGAGCTTTACCTCGCGAGTCTCGCCGGCAAGCATGATCCCATCGGCCAGTTCGCGCAGAAACGCTTCGTTGAGGAGATTGTGTTCGGGGCGGTTGAGGGTTATACGGGCGACGCTTCCCTCGATGCGCATCTTGATGTATTCGAACTGTTCTGGGGCGCGCCGCCCGGGTTGTGACACGTACTCCTGCTCTACCGGCTCAATCATGTCCCGCCCTCCTTGGAAATTGCGGCTGGAACGCTCAGCCCTGGTGGAACGAACCAAAATCGATGCTAGCACGGAGGAGCGTTTTAACCGGGACGAGAGAACTGAGGCGTGCGCAAAGGGTTTGCCCCTGAAGATTGTGGCTTTGCGGCTGCCGCCTTGCTTCATGCCGTTCTCTGCACATCGAGCGGTTTCCCGCGCATTGTATTTCCGTTTGCAGGTATGCTGGCCTACGAGTTTCTTTCTCGCGCGGGGTGCACTGCGTGGTGGCTGGAAAACCATCGTCGATGCGCGAAGTCGCGACGGTCATCGCCGGGCAGTTCGCCGGCCCGACCGATGCGGAAGGGTTTCCGCCAAGCGGAGCATGGGAGAACGCGCCGGCGATTCGGTTCCGTAGCGACTGGCGGGGCAAGAACGCCGACCCTCATCTGGAAACAGAAGTGCGGCTGCTTTGGAGCGAAAACGCGCTGTATGTTCGGTTTTTAGCGCGCTTTCGTAGCATCTCGGTCTTTGCCGAAGCGGAACCGAGTGGGAGGAGGGACCAGCTCTGGGAGCGCGACGTCGCGGAAGTCTTTCTGCAGCCAGCCGGATCGCATGGGCAGCGCTACAAGGAATTTGAGGTCAGCCCCAACGGCTTCTGGATTGATTTGGACATCGCCCCGGGAGAAAAGCGCGATTTGAAGAGCGGCTTGAAGAGGCGCGCGAGCGTCGATGAAAAAAGCAAGATCTGGACGGCAGAACTGATTTTGCCGATGAAGAGTTTGACGGAGCATTTCGATCCCGCAAAAGCTTGGCGCGTTAATTTCTTTCGCGTCGAAGGGGCTTCGGAGCCACGCTTTTACTCCGCATGGCAGTCAACAGGAACGCCATCGCCGAATTTCCACGTTCCGGACGCCTTCGGCAAGCTTGCATTCAAGAAGTAGTTAGCCGCTTAGAAAGATTGCACGGAAGACTGGCGTCATGCTTTTTTTTTCCTTATGCTTCTTTTGTGATGACTTCCGAATTTTTGTTTTGGCCATCCATTCGCGGGCGCTCAATTCACATTCTTGCTGGCATCGTTTTCCTTTTCGCGTTTTGCGTGCCGACTTCGGCGGGCCAAACGCAGCAATCACCGCAGGCGGATGCCAAAGCGCCCGTGGTGACGAAAATCGAGCCTCCCTCGTGGTGGATCGGTCTGACGCCTTACGTAATGTTGTTACTTTCCGGCCACAATCTTGCGGCCACGCAGGTCTCCTGCAACCTGCAGAGCATCGTCGTGGAGCGCACCGAAGCAACAGGCGGAGGCGACTACTTGTTTGTCTGGCTGAAAGTTGGGATTGGCACGAAGTCGGGCACCGCAGTGTGCCGCATCAAAACGCCGACGGGCACAACTTCCTTCGAGCTGCCGTTGGCCGAGCGCGCGCCGAAGTTAGGAAAATTTCAGGGAATTTCGCACGAGGACGTGATTTATCTCATCCTGCCAGACCGCTTCGCGAACGGCGATCCCGCGAATGATGAGCCGGCCGGAGCGGGCGGCACGCACGATCGTTCGAACGCGCGCGCTTATCACGGTGGCGACCTGCGTGGAATTCGTGAGCACCTTCCCTACTTGAAGGATCTGGGCGTGACTGCTCTCTGGCTTACACCTGTCGTGAAGAACGGCGCGGCCCAGGATTACCACGGTTATGGCGCGGTAGACTTGTACGCCGTGGAGCCGCATCTCGGAACGATCCGGGATTATCAGGAACTCGTGGCGGAAGCGCATAAACAAGGCATGAAGGTATTTTTTGATTTTGTGGCGAATCATGTCGGCCCGAAACATCCTTGGGTTTCCGAGCCGCCTCTAGCGGATTGGTTTCATGGCACGCAACGACGGCACCTGGATTCGTCGGCCGGCCTTAGCGGGACGTTTTATGGGAAGAGCGAAAAACAAAAAACTACAAACGATCCATTCGAGACGCTGGGCGACCCGCACGCGCCGGCGAGCATCTCGCGCAATTTGACAGACGGTTGGTTCTTCAATGTTTTGCCTGACTTGAATACGGAAAAGCCCGAGGTTGCGGACTATCTTTTGCAAAACAGCGTCTGGTGGTCGGAAAGTTCTGGCTTGGACGGCTTTCGTCTGGATACTTTTCCATACGTTCCTCGCACGTTTTGGTCAGATTGGCATGCGCGCCTACACCAGGTTTATCCCTACATGACGACCATCGGCGAAGTTTTTCATCCTGATCCGAGTGTGACGTCGTTCTTTGCCGGGGGGCAGAGGCGATTTGACCGGATCGACTCCGGCGTAAATACGTTGTTCGATTTTCCGATGTACTTCACGCTGCGGGACGTCCTTTTGCGAAACGAGCCGGCCGGCCGCATCGCGGATGTCTTGCGTCACGATTCGCTGTACGTCCATCCGGACGTGCTGGTGACGTTTATTGCGAACCACGATACTCCGCGCTTCGCGAGCGCGGAGGGAAGCTCACCGGCAAGGCTGAAGCTAGCGCTTGGCTTGACCTTGACTCTGCGTGGCATTCCGGAGCTTTACTACGGCGACGAAATCGGGATGCCCGGCGGCGCAGACCCGGACAACCGGCGCGATTTTCCGGGCGGCTGGGCGGACGATCCGAAGAATGCTTTCACGGCGAACGGACGCACCCGGGAGCAGCAGGAGCTTTTCACCTATGTGCAAACACTCTTACGATTGCGGCGTGAACATCCTGCGCTACAAAGCGGCAGATTGTGGCATCTCTTCTCTGATGAAACGGCGTATGTGTTTTTGCGAGAGACGGAAGAGGAGCGCGTAGTGGTGACCTTCAACAATTCGAGTGAAACTCGGGAACTGAAAATTCCGGTTGGCGACACGCCAGCGAAAGGCGCGGCTGGTTTCACGCTGCTTCTGGGACAAGCAAAGGCCGACGTATCTAAAGGCGAAGTTCGCATCGCCGTGCCAGCGCAATCCATTTCTATTTTTCTGGCCAATTAAACAACTAGAAGCTCAAACGAACATTCCAGTTTTTAAGTGCGTCTGGAACCGTTAGCGTGATGGAGTGTGCTTGAGCGTCGTAGCGCCATTCGTGAATCGGTTGATCGCCGATGCGCGCTTCTTTCGGCGCGGCACCTGCGCCATAAATTTCTAGTTGCATGCTGTTCCACCACGGTTGATACGCATTTTTCTCGATCTTGGTGGTAATCGTCATCTCGCTCGGAGTGACGTCGCACGTGAAATTCACACGCAGGAAGTCCCCTTTTTGATAGGCGAACGTGTGGCCGTCATCCTGATAGAGCGTCCCGTGGCAGTCTTCTCCCATATAAATGCGCAATTCGAGCGGGCCGTCCGGCTTTTCGTTGGTGCTTTGCACCACGGACTGCATGGGAAGGATGGCGCCGGCGCGGACGTAAAGCGGCGTTTCCGCCAGCGTTGGATGCAATGAAATTTGATCCTTGCTCGAATGTATTTCCGCGGTCCAGAAGTCGTACCAATCGCCGGGCGGCAGATGAACGTCCTCGGCGTCAACCTTTTCCGTAACAACAGGAGCGACGAAGAGATCGCGGCCGAAGAGGAACTCGTGGTCCTCGCCGTAGAGCTGCTCGGCAGCGGGATATTCGAGAAAAATTGGCTCCATCAGAGGAACGCCGGTGCGCGAGGTTTCTTCCATCGACGTATAAATATAAGGAAGCAGCTTGTAGCGCAGCTCGATGTAGCGTTTGCGGATCGCTTCCTGCTCGGGGCCGCTCGCCCACGGCTCGTGATCGGCGGTGCCCTTCGCTGCATGATCGCGATATATCGGATAGAAAACGCCCAACTCGTACCAGCGCGTCAAGAGGTCCGCCGGTGGAGAGCCTGCGAAGCCGCCGACATCCGCGCCAACCATCGAGTAACCGGAAAGTCCGAGGCTCATGATTTGGGGAACGCTCATTCCGATGTGATTCCAGGTGGCGCTGTTGTCGCCGGTCCAGGTGGCGGCATAGCGTTCGGCGCCCGCATAAGCGGCGCGCGTTAGGACAAAAGGCCGCTCGTCAGGGCGCAATTTGAGCAGACCTTCGCTGGTTGCACGAACGTTTTCCATTCCGTAGACATTGTGAATGGCGCGATGATCGAGAGTTGTGCCGTCGTCGAGTCGGTGGACAACATCGAGGGGCATCGTTTTGGAAAGAGTCTGAAAGGTCGAGGGCTCGTTCATGTCGTTCCAGAAACCGGCAACTCCCATGTTCACGAAATCTTTGTAGAGGCCGCCCCACCAATCGCGAGCACGGCTCAGCGTGAAATCCGGAAAGACGCTGTCGCCGGGCCACACTTTGCCGACATATACCGAACCATCCAGATTCTTAACGAAGACATCGTTCTTGATTCCGGAATCATAAGGAGCATAACCGTGACCGGGATCCTTTCTAATGTGCAGATCGGTGATGAGAACAGTGCGCATGCCCTGCGCGCGAAAATCCGAAACCATCTTTTCGAAATGGGGAAAATACTCACGGTTTATAGTGAACGGGGCGTTGCCCTGTTGATAGTCGATGTCAAAATAAATGACATCGCAGGGAATCTTCTTCTCGCGCAGAGTTTGAACGATCTCGCGGGCGCGCGCCTCCGGGTAATAGCTGTAGCGGCTTTGCTGGTAGCCGAGCGACCAGAGCGGCGGGAGGGGCATGCGGCCGACGAGCGCGGTGAATTGCTGGACGATTTTCTTGGGCTCGGGGCCAGCAATGAAGTAATAGCTCAGCTCGCCGCCTTCGGCTCCAAACGAAAAGTAATCGGGCGATTCTTTTCCGAAGTCGAAGCTGCTGCGGTAGGGGTTGTCGAAGAAAACGCCGTAGGCCGTGCCTTTGTGAAGGCCGATGAAAAACGGGATGGTTTTGTAGAGTGGATCGTCAGACTCTTGCCAGCCATAAAAGTCCGTGTTCCACATCGTGTAGGCGCGATTGCGGTGGTTCAGTGGACCGGGCTTGTCGCCCAGGCCATAATAATTCTCTTCGGTGGGCATTCGCTTCCAGGAGTGGATGTACGTGCCGTCCCAAGCCATCGGCAAGGAGGGTTCATCCGCGAGGAGGATGTTTCCCGCCGCATCGGCGAACGTGATCAGAAGAGGCGCTTTTTTAACGATGACGACGACGCGGCCCGCCGTCATATGCAGCTCAGTCTTCCCGTCTTCGACGTTGATTGCAGGAGGGTCAGGAGATTCAATCACCGCCCAGGAAAAATCCTTGGCGAACACGCCTTGGGGCGCTAGTCGAACGCGAATCACTCCATCGCGAAAGGTCGTGATGCGCACCTTCGCGGAACCGGCGCTCAGTTCAACGCCGTCCTTAAGCTTCTCCACTCGCTGCACGTTTCCGACATGCTGCCAGCCCGTCGCCGCTGCGTTACAGGCAGTGAGCGCGCAAAGAAGGGTGACTCCGATCCAACTCATAAGACGTGGCATGCTGTCCCTCTCCGTGGGGCTGGTGGAAGAAGCTTCGCCTAGAATAAGCATGCGCACCGGGAGGGGCGCATTGCAGTTTTCGCTATGCTGCCAACCATTCCTCGAAAAACGACCTGGCTTTGGAACCTTCGATGCGCCGGCGCACCGCGTCCATAACGCGGCATTTTGCCGTCTCATTGCTTCCGTAAAAAGCCAACCAATAGGGAAGGTGCAATTCACCAGGGATCCGCTCAATGTCCACTTTCAGGGCGCGCAGTTTGAAAAAACCTTGCTGGAAGAGCACGCGCAGGACTTTCATCTTAAGAAGCTCTTCAGCGGCATCCGGCTCCAAGCGCGCCAGGAGCTGATTCCGAGTCTCTAAGATGACCAGTTCACACTCCGACGGGATACGCGGGAATTCGAATAGATCGAGCGTGCCATGCACCGCATCAAGGGCGAAAAAGCGAGTCTTTCGCGCCCGGCCAATTTCGTAGCGCACTTGATAAACCCAGAACGGAACGTAAGCAGTCGCGATGCGCTGCAGAGGACCGCTGCGAATCCTCCAATAAGCCGCGCTGAAGACACCCGAACGGAAGAAGCGGACTGCTTCTTCCTGAGTGACGTTAGGTTTCAAGGCCCTGATGGCGAAGGTTTTCATGTGTTTGTCGTACGCACCGGCTTCTATCGGAAGTAAATCCACAATCCGATTACCGTCGCGAGCAATAGTAAGCTGGCGACGACGTTGATGCGATGCTCGGTTGGCGTTTCGTGCGCGGGTTTGCGCTGGGACTGGCCAACCACCGTGGTTTCGATCTTGTCGTCCACGGTTGCGAACGTCAGTCCGGCAAGTTGTTTGCGGTCGGGGGCTTTGGTCATCAGGCTGACGGCGATGAGCACGAACGAGCAGACCACGAACATGAAAATTGCGTAATGCAGGAAGTTCATGTCGATGATCCAGCGCGCGACAGGAGATTCGAAGTGGCCGCCCGCTGCGCGATCGGCAAGTTCAAGAATGAATCGCGTCGCACCCAACACAAATCCCGTCATAAGCGACGAGATCGCTCCCGAACCATTGAGGCGAGGCCACAAAATTCCCAGGACAAAGCACGCGGAGATTGGCGGGCTGATGTATGCCTGGACGCTCTGCAAATAAATGTACAGCTGGCTGCTGATGTAATGAATGAAAGGGACCCAGAGCAAGCCAAGCACAACCATGAAGCCGGTGGCAATGCGGCCGAAATTTACGAGCTGGCGCTCGGAAGCTTGAGGGCGGATCTTCTTGTAGAAATCCAACGTCACTAGAGTGGATGCGGAGTTGAACACGGAACTCATCGCGCCCATAACTGCGGCGAGCAGGGCCGCCATGACCAGGCCGACAAGGCCAGTAGGCAGCAAATTCAGGATGAGCGTCGGATAAGCGAAATCAGGCTTCTTCACCTGTTCGGGGAAAAGCGCGAAGGCGATGATGCCGGGCAGAACGAGCATGAAGACTGGGAGTATTTTCAGAAAGCCCGCGAAGATGGTGCCTAACTTGGCGTGTCCTTCATCGCGCGCGGAAAGCACGCGCTGGACGATCACCTGGTCGGTACACCAATACCAGATACCAAGAATCGGCGCGCCGAAAAATATGCCTGTCCATGGAAAGTCCTTATCGGTGGATGGCCTCATCATGTGAAAGTAACTGGCGGGTACCATGGTGCGCAGGTGTTCTAGACCGCCTACACGGTGAAGACCGATGACTGTCAGCGCGACGGCGCCGCAAATCAAAATCAAGGTTTGGACTGTATCCGTATAGATGACCGCAGCCAGCCCGCCGGCTACTGTGTAAATCCCTGTGGCGATAACCAAAACCACGGCCGTTTGCCACAGCTTCCATCCTGCCACGCGTTCCAGAACAACGCTCGCCGCATAGAGCTGAACGGAAATCTTCGTGAAGATATAAGCGATGATTGAAATCGCCGCCAGATACACGGCGCAATTGCGATTGAAGCGCCGCTCCAGGAATTCGGGCATAGTGAACACATTCGACCGCAAGTAAAACGGCACGAACACCCAGCCCAGCACCAGCAGTATCAGACAAGCGAGCCACTCAAAATGACCAACGGCAAGTCCAGAGGAAGCTCCAGTGCCTGACAAACCGATAAAGTGTTCCGTCGAAATATTCGACACAAATAAAGACGCGCCAATAAAGAACCATCCAATGTCACGGCCAGCAAGAAAGTAGTCCTCCGAGGTTCGCTCTCTCCTCGCAAAATACATCCCGATCCCAAACACGATAGCGAAATAAATACCGATGATAACGAGATCCAAGGTGGCTACGCTCTGATGAGCAACCGCGACTTGCGATGCGAACAGCATCCGTTCCTCCTCGGCACCCGCCGGCAGCGGCCGGTTGGGATCTATGCTCAGTTGATCTTGTATCTCGCGAGCGCACGGCGTACCGATGACTTTTGCCGCGATACGCTTGTACGGTGGAATCCTCGTCGCCCCTTGACGAGAATTCAGCGTGCGCAGTCTATAACAGGGCACGACAAGGCTCAATGGCTGTTTGGCTTTGCGAGGCGAGCCGGGGGACGCGGGCTTATGTGCCCTCGGTGCGGGGGGCAACGCTCTGATTTGCTGTGATCCCCGGATCAGGGTAAAAGAGAGTGTGGAGGAATTATGATCAAGTTGATGTTTTGTATGCTTTTCTTTGCGACCGCACTGATGGCCGCGGATAAGTCCGTCTACGACTTCACGCTCAATTCGATCGATGGCCAGCCAGCGCCGCTCGGTGCTTACAAGGGCAAAGTCGTCCTGCTCGTAAACGTGGCGAGCCGTTGCGGCTTCACTCCGCAATACACGGCGCTGGAGTCCGTCTATGAAAAGTATAAAGACCGCGGATTCGTGATCGTTGGAATTCCGGCGAACAATTTTGGGTCGCAGGAACCGGGTACGAATCAAGAAATCAAGACTTTCTGCCAGTCCAAATACAGCGTAACTTTCCCGATGATGTCCAAAGTTTCGGTGAAGGGCGACGATAAGACTCCGCTGTACCAATTTCTGACCGACAAAGCGGCCAATCCTCAGACGGGCGGCGAAATTCAGTGGAATTTCACGAAGTTTCTGATCGGGCCGGATGGACGCGTAGTTGCCCGCTTTGAGCCCGCCGTGACTCCCGATTCGCCGGAAGTCACCGCCGCGATCGAAAAGGCACTCGCTCAAGCAAAAAAATAACGGCGAGCCCAAACGAAACAAACGGCGACCGGCAGCCGGTTAGCGATCATGAAAATATGCATCGACTGAGTGGCTGCCGCCGCTGCGCTGGCGCATTGTCTTGCAAGAACCCATCATAAGTTATGGCGATCGTCGCGCTCCAAAATGTCAGTAAGGACTATCTAACCGATGGCCAGCGTGTCCGCGCGCTGCACGATATTTCGCTCACGGCAAACCGCGGAGAATTTGTCACCCTCGTCGGCCGCAGCGGTTGCGGCAAATCTACATTGCTCAATCTCGCAGGCGCAATGGATTTCCCCACATCCGGGCGCGTCCTGCTCGATGGCGTTGACACCTCTACTCTGAACGACGGCGGCTTGACTCTGCTCCGACGCGAAAAAGTCGGCTTCATTTTCCAGTCGTTCCAACTCCTGCATACACTCACTGTTTTTGAAAACGTCGAACTCCCCCTGCTTCTCGCCGGAAAACCGACTGCGCGCGCTACCGCTTGCGACAAACTCGCTTGGGTTGAACTCGATGGGCTGGGCGACCGCTATCCTCACCAACTCTCGGGCGGGCAAATGCAGCGTGTAGGCATCGCGCGCGCACTCGTTCAATCGCCCGCCATTCTTCTTGCCGACGAGCCCACGGGAAATCTCGACACCGTAACGGGAAACGTTATCCTCGAGCTCTTGAAGCGTCTGACGCGCGAACTAAACACAGCCACGGTCATGGCCACGCATAGCGCGGAAGCGGCTGCGCTCGCCGATACCGTTGTACGTTTGCGTGACGGACAAATCGAAGAGATCACTCGGCGCTGATATGGGACGCCTCCTCCTTTTTTATCGCTTGATGCTTCGTCCGTTGATGCAAGAGCCGGTGCGCGCCATGCTGACGGTTCTTGCTGTTACTCTGGGGGTCGCTGTGGTGCTGGCGATTGATCTTGCCGGAGCGGCGGCAACCGGATCTTTCCGCGCCTCGATGGAGACTTTGGCTGGCGACAACGATCTGGAAGTTGTCGCGTCCGGCGGCGTGCCCGAGGCCGTTGTGGGAACGATCGCCTCGCTCCCTTATTCGATTCGTATTTCACCGCGGATCGAAGACTCCGCGATCATCTCCGAAACGAAGCAAACTATTCCTCTCATCGGTCTCGACTTGGTCGCCGAAAGCAACTTCGACACACGCGGCGCGATCTTCGGACTCGAATCCAACTCCGCGAGTACTTCTGGCTCGTCCGAAGAAACCTTGCGGTCCATGCAAGCCTCGGGCAGCATTTGGGTCGGTGCGAGCCTCAAGAAAAAACCTGGCGACCGCGTGCGCTTGCTACTCAATGATCAAGTCCGCGAATTCACCATCCGCGGCGTTTACCCCGATTCGAACGGCAGCGAATCGGCCATCGTGATGGACCTCGCGGCCGCGCAACGCGCGCTGAACCGATTCGGTCGCCTCGACCGCATCCTCCTAAAAGTTCCAGAAGTCCCGAACCTTGAGGAATGGCAGCAGCGGGTGCGCGCCGCTTTGCCCGCCGGAGTCGAAGTTCGAGCTGCGGGCACAGGCACAAATGAAAATCGTCGAATGCTGGCCGCGTTCCGATGGAATCTGCGCTTGCTCAGTTACATCGCACTCATTGTCGGCGCTTTTCTCATCTACAACACGATTTCGGTTTCTGTCGTGCGTCGCCGCCCGGAAACCGGAATCGTGCGCGCTTTGGGCGCGAGCCGTAGCACGGTACTCGCGGCCTTTATCGGCGAGGCAGCCTTTTTCGGATTGGCCGGAGCCGCGCTTGGGCTCCCTCTAGGCCGCGTACTGGCCTCCGGCGCAGTGAAGCTCATGGCAGCCACCGTCGAGTCGCTCTATGTAAGTAGCCGTCCCGGATCGATCGAACTGACCGTATGGTCTGTGGTGCTTGCGTTCGTCATCGGCGTTGGCGTCGCTATCGTTTCCGCGCACGCGCCCTCCCGCGAAGCCTCGCTCGTCTCTCCGGTCGAAGCCATGGCGCGCGGCCGGCGTGAGTACATGACGCGCGTGCACAAATCGCGCGACCTGTGGCTCGCACTGGCTCTGGGCATCCTGGCAGCGGGGGCGACGCGCGTTCCAGCGCTCGAGGGCAAGCCTGTGTTCGGCTATCTGGCAGCAATT
>Ga0209006_10005464_pt1 | contig 11542 bp, 7 predicted proteins | sample JacPin_JW_Ref_O2_FD_188567 | JGI IMG/M metagenome (GOLD analysis project Ga0209006, IMG submission 188567) | Forest soil microbial communities from Algoma, Ontario, Canada - Jack Pine, Ontario site 1_JW_Ref_O2 (SPAdes) (version 2) | ecosystem: Environmental > Terrestrial > Soil > Boreal... | reverse complement strand
CGCCTCGTTATAAAACGTCGGTACTCCCAGCGCCGTCCGCAACTCTTCATTGAACTTCCGCAAATTCTCCAAATGCGTCGCCAGCGCCGGCAATTTAATGCCTTCATCCGTCAGCAAAAATTTCTGGTATCCCGCATCCCAAAGCCGCGAGAACTGGCCTTTCACCATGATCGTCGGCAAAATCGTCAGCTGATAGTGATCGTCCGAGCCTTTGCGAAACTCCGCCCCGCATCCATATTTCTCCACGCGCACAACCCCGCGCGTGCTTCCGACGCTAAACCCCAGCGCCGCCAACCCTTCAATTGCCTTCGGTGCAAACCGTTCGTCAACATTCCACATAGGGCCTTAAGCCTAAATGAACCGCCGTGTGTAGTAAAGAGACCCGGCGATCCGATACAAAACCGCGTCTTCCACGAGTACACTCACTGTCACGAAATCCCGATGCTAACGCAACGGCCTTTCCGGAAGTCTAACCGTGCAAAGTTCGGGGATCAGTTCTCACCGGTGCCATAAATCTGCAGATTAGGAGAATCAAATGCGAAACCATCTTGCCACGCTCATCGCCTTTGCGCTCGCTCTGCTTACTGTCATCCCGGGCGCAGTGGCACAGGCCGCTAAAGACGCCTATCCGGCGATGGCCCCCTTGGATCAATACCTGATCGCTGACGAAAAATCCGAAATCGCACTCGCCCGCAGCGCCGCACCCGCTTCCATTTCCGACGCCGCCGAAGTGATGGTCCTGCAACACGATGGATACAAAACCGCAGTGAAGGGCACGAACGGCTTCATGTGCCTCGTCGAGCGGTCTTGGGGACAAGGCACCGATGAAGCCGAGTTCTGGAACCCCAAGATGCGCGCGCCACATTGCTTCAACGCGCAAGCCACCAAAAGCTTTGCGCAAATCTATCTGATGAAGACCAAGCTCGTGTTGGCAGGAAAGTCCAAGCCCGAAATCGCGAAGGCTATCGCGACGGAACTCGATAACAAGGAACTCCCCGCGCTCGAACCGGGCGCGATGGCTTACATGATGTCCAAGCAGCAATACCTAAACGACCAGGGCAAAAACTGGCGCTCGCACACCATGTTCTTTTCCCCCGGCGACATGACCAAAAGCTGGGCCGCCGATGATCCCAACTCACCGATCATGATGGTGAGTGACTCACAGGAGCGCGCCACGATCCTGCTCGTCCTCGCCGACAAATGGTCCGACGGCACAGCATCGCCGATGCACTGATTCCCAGCCCACACTATCGACAACAGGTAGGGCTCCGCACCGCCGTGCCCGTCTGGCTTTACGGGTGTCTGGTTCTCCGCCAAACCTGACGAACAATCGAATCGAACCGTCGGCCGCAATGGCACCCAGGTTCCGACTCTCCGATAATCGTGCCCGGACCGATTTCTGAAGGCGACTTGCCTCAATTCTTAACGAATTGTAACAATCGCTTCATCTCTCTCTAAATAAGCGCTTTTTCCTTACTTTTTTCACAGGGCTCGTCTCGATTTCGTCGCCTGCATTGTGATATACCTCTCCGCAATTCGGTGCACTTTTTGACGGGGATAAAGGGCTGGTACAGAAAAAATGCATAAGTGCGTTCGTTCGCTCGTGGTGTTCCTCAGCAGTCTGCTTCTGATTTCGCTTCCCGCCCGCGCCCAGCAAACTCTCGGCGCGATCAACGGCACGGTTTCCGATAGCACCGGCGCCGTACTGAGCAAAGTCGATGTAAAGATTCGGAACCTCGACACCAACCTCGAGGTCACCGTCTCGACCAAGGATGACGGCTCTTATTCCGTCACCGCCTTGCCGATCGGTCCCTATTCCGTCTCTTTCGGACGCGATGGATTCAAGACCGAAGTGCACAACAAGATTACGGTCACCGGCGGCGTCACCGCCACGGTGAACGCCTCGCTTCAGCCCGGCGAAGTCAGCACCAGCATCACGGTTTCCGGCACGCCCCTTCTCAATCAAACCGACACGACCAACGGCTACACGCTCGGCACCGAATTGATCGAGAACACTCCGCTCGGCACCGGCAGCTTCACCCAGCTCGCTCTCTTGAGCCCCGGCGTCAACGCCGACTTCCTCACCGGCTCGGGTACCAACGCCGGCCTCGGCAACCAGAATATCTTCGCCAACGGTCAGCGCGACACCAGCAACAGCTTCGTCGTCAACGGCGTCCAGACCAACAATCTCTTCAATGGAAAATCTTCGAGCGGCGTGGCAGACAACCGCTCCGTGCTGAACACCGGCCAGAACACGAACACCACCGCCGGCGGCGAAATCCAAACCAGCACGTCCGTCTACAGCGCCATCGGTCAAGCCATGCCCGCGCCGCCCCAGGAAACGCTCGAAGAGGTACGCGTCAACACTTCGATGTACGACGCGTCCGAAGGCTCCTATAGTGGCGCGCACATCACGCTCCAGACGCGCACTGGCACCAACCAATATCACGGTCAAGCCTACGAGTATCACCAGACCGATGCCTGGAACGCCGCGCCTTTCTTCTTCAATCAGGACCCGACGTTGCGCAGCCTCGGCAAGACCGTGCCTGAATTGAAGCGCAACAGCTTCGGTGTCACCTTCGGTGGCCCGATCAAGAAAGACAAACTCTTCTTCTTCGCCGCATATCAGGGCCAGCGCGTTTCCGACGAAGACAGCTCAATCTCCGAAGCCAACGTGCTGCCCGGCCTCAGCGACACCAATCGCGACGCGACGAGCTTGGCTGCTCTCGCCAACGCCGCCTTCGGCACCACGCTGACCGCCGCCGATATCAGCCCGACCGCGCTGAAAATCATGAATCTCAAGCTACCCAACGGGCAGCTATTCATCCCTTCCGAAAATAATCTCGATAGCGACCTCGGCTACAACGCGCTGGTTTTTGGTCCCAAGACCACCTTCAAAGCCGACCAAGTCAGCGGCAACATCGACTACAATGTCAACGGCCGCGATCGCCTGACCGGAAAATATTATTTCCAGAACGATCCGACCTTCGCTCCCTTCGCCATCAGCCAGGTTGGCAACTTCCCCCAGCAACTCTCGGCCGGTTCGCACCTGGTCTCGATTCAAAACACCACCACGGTTACTCCAAACTCTGTCTGGACCCAGGGCTTCGGTTTCATCCGCGAAAAAGCTTTTGCTCACACGATCGACGGCTATACCAATAGCGACTACGGCCTCAACATCTTCGGTCTCTCCAACGTCCCCGGCATCACCATCGGTCAAGCCGATCCGAACACAGGTAATGGCCTCGGCATCGGCCCTTCCAACAACTTCGCCAACGCCGGAATGTTCCAGAACACTTTCGAAGGCTCGACCAAATATTCCTGGACGGTCGGCCGCCATACCATCACCGGCGGCGTGCAGATCGATCACACCCAGCTCAACATCCTCAACAAGAACAACAGTCAGGGCTTGCTCGATTTCGATAACTTTGCCACTTTCCTCGAGGGCGATCTCTGCAATCCCACGACTCCTTGCGGTGAGAACGGTTCCTCCGTTTTCGTCAATGGCGAAACCAATCGTTACTATCGTTCGAATCAAGTCGGAGCATTCGGCCAGGACACCTTCCGCCTCAAATCGAACCTCACCGTCATCGCTGGTCTCCGTTGGGATTGGAACGGTCCGCTCGTCGAAAAGAACGGCCTACTCACCAATTTCTATCCCAAGGATTACAGCTATGACGCCGGCACCGACACGATCACCAACATTGGCATCGTCGTCGCCGGCAACAACAAGCAGTTTCCAACGAAGGGTGTTAGCGACTCTACTCTGACGGGCCGCCAGTGGGGCTTCGCGCCGCGCATCGGCGTCGCCTGGACTCCGGGCTTCCTGCACAACGTAGTCGTGCGCGCGGGATTCGGTATGTACTACGACCGCGGCGAATACTTCGCCGAACTTTCACAGAGCGCCGGCGGCGGCATCGGCGGTCCGTTCGGCGTCACCGTTCAGCAGCCCTTCTCGGTTCCGTTCTACAGCCCCCCAACCGCGACCTTTGCCACGCCTTTCGGCACAACTCCGCCTCCCGCTCCGGTGAAAAATCTATCCGGTATTGCTTCACTTATTCCCAACATCGCGGACCTCATCAACAACACCACGCCCTACTGCACCGCCAACGGTGTCACCTTCTGCAGCCCGCTTATTTTTGCCGGCTACGACCCGACCAACAAGCTGCCCTACTCGGAAAATTACACGCTCAACCTGCAATGGCAGCCACGCAATGACCTTGTGCTCTCGTTAGCGTTTGTCGGGAATCACGGCGTACACGAAGTCATTCCGGTCCCGTTCAATCAGTCCAACATCGCCACGCCTTCGAGCCCCATCAACGGTCAGATCTACTCCTACGGTTATAACGTCCCAGGTGTCGCTGCCGAAAACGTCTCCACACTCGTCGAGGGTTTTCCTAGCGGCAACACTGCCATCCGCGTCCCGTTCATCGGCTTCGATCCCAACTCGCAATACGCTAAAGCCGCCGGCGAATCCAACTATGACGCGCTGCAATTCAACGTCACCAAGCGCTACAGCCACGGCCTTACGCTCTCCGGCTCTTACACCTGGTCGCACAGCATGGATGAGGAAAGCGGCGAGCAGCTCTTCTACAACGGCGACAACCCCGACAATCTCCGCTCCGGTTACGGCAACTCCGACTTCGACCGCCGCCACGTTTTCATGATCACGTACACCTACGAATTTCCGAAGCTGTCCATGATTCACGGTTGGGCCGATAAAATCGTCAACGGATGGGGCACCACTGGCTTGATCTCCGCGGAAAGCGGCCAGCCTTACAGCGTTATCGACTTCAGCGGCGGTATCGCCAGCCAGTTTTACGGCGGTGGCAACGACTTCATCACCAACCCGCTCGTTCCCATCGGCGGCACTGGCAGTACGACTGGCGCGAAAGCCGTTCTGCAAGGCACGCTCGGTGTCAATCCCGGCAATCCGGTCCTGAACAGCGCCGCGTTCGGTATCCCGCTGTTGCAGCCCGGACAGAATGGCGTCCCGCCGTGCGACCCCGTCAGCAAGGTTTGCGATGTCTACGAGACCAACTTTGGCCCCGCCAGCCGCAACATTTTCGTCAGCCCGTTCCAGTCGCGCGTTGACATGGGAGTATTCAAAAATTTCAAGATCAACGAACGCTTCAACCTCAAGTTCGACGTGCAGGCGTTCAATATCTTCAACCACCCGAGCTTCGACACGCCCAACAACAACGTCGAGTTCAACCCGTTCTTCGAAAATCCGCCGCAGTACAGTGCGCCGTTCCCTGTCGACGGCCAAACCAACTGCGCCGCTCCCGACGCCTACGTCTGCCCCCCATCCGGCAAACTCGGCCTCATCCAGCACACCATCGGAAGCCCCCGCTTCCTCCAAATGGCCCTCCACCTGACCTTTTAATCAAGCAGGTGCAGCTCAATCTGAAAAGGAAAGGGGAAGGCCAAAGTCGGCCTTCCCCTTTTTCCTTGGATTCGATTCCGATTTAGTCGCGCTTTACCCAGTATTCTGGACGTCGGCTTCCGTGTGCCACCGCCCAGACCAAAACCCTGGATTCCTCTTCCTCATAGATCACTACATAAGGGAATCGCCACAATGGAAAGCGTCTTGTGTTGTCTTTTTGAAGCGCCCACCGCGAGGGCGCTTCTTGGATTGTCGCCGTCGCTCGATTCAATTCCTCGATAAACTCCGAAGCTGCTCTAGGGCTCCGTTCCCGGTACCACGCGATCGCAGTTCGAACGTCTTCAGCCGCTCCAGAGTCAAACTCGACCCTCTTACCGCTCATTCACCATTGCCAATAGCGTCCGGTGTAAATCCTCCCATGGCACGGTCACCGTTTTTCCAGCCTTCAAATCTGCCTTTCGTCGTGCGACTTCCGCATCCCATGCATCCCTGACGGATTCGTCCGTCCCGGCAATACTCTCAAGCAGAGAATTGGCCAATGCCGCCCGTTCGTCCACGGAGAGCGCAAGCGCCCTCTTCAGCAACTCGGATACATCTGGACTCATGACCTCACCTCAAATTGAGTGTGCCACAACTAGCAGGTCTCGCGACGTTTCCTGAGCCACGCGCAAGACCCCAAAACAAAAACGGCGAGGCTAAGAGCCTCGCCGCAAGATCTCAATCCACTTAACTTCAAAACTTTAAATCTGCCCTGCCTGCTCCGCGAAGCTCATCTGCAGCCGGCCATCGATCTGCGCTCCGACGTACCGCGCGCAAATCGCCATTTCCCGTTCCGCCCACGCTGCGCAAGCCGCCTGCGTCCGGCCAATCGCACCTACCAACTGCACCGCGCGATAGTAAGCCTTCACCAGCGTAACCCCGCCGGATCCGCCCGGCGTCAGGCTATGCACGTCCGCCAGCGCCGCAAAGTCGCGCCCGGTAATTTCCTCTCCCGAAAGGTGAGCCGCAGCCCGCACTTCTTCCGACACCGGCAACTCCGCTGCGCGCAGCAAAATCCCGCGGCAATAGAGGATCCCGAACCGAATCAGGGCCACCAGCGAGAACGCGAGTATGAATCCTGAGACCATCAACCCTCTGGAGATCTAGCTGCTTCTCTCCACGTGCAACTTTACGTTCCGCATCTGCCTCTGCAAATAGGCAGGTAGTACTACCTGAACCGGCACTTTCGTTGTCCCTGCGGTCAGGTCCGCTTCAACTACGAACAGGTCGAAACTGGTAACGTACCGCGGCGGGAACCTCACCAAGGCTCGGCACTCGCTCAGCTGCCACTGACTGAACGTATCGTCAAGCACGGGCCGCATTCGCCGCAAACTTCAGAATCCCCATGGGTTACAGTGGGCAGGTTCTGAAGCCCCCACACCGCTCGTCTACAGTCTTCACGTTCGACTTTCAACTGTCGACTGCCGAGCTCTTCAACTCACCCTTCTTTCGCCACCGTCTCAATCACCCTCGAAACCACAGCGCTCTTGCCCCCACGCTTCGCTTCATACATAAACTCGTCCGCCCGCTTGATCATCTCTTCCATCGAATCCAGCGCAATCGGGAATGTCACCACGCCAAAACTGAACGTCACCGGCCACCCCTTCGGCCCAATCGCCGCTTGCAGGTTTTGCCTCAGTTTCGCCACGATCACCCCGGCGCTCGGCTCATCCGTCTCCGGCAACAACACCGCAAATTCGTCCCCGCCCAGCCGCGCTGCCATATCCGTTGAGCGCACCGTCTTCTCCAGCGTCGCGCCCATCGTCTTCAACAATTCATCGCCGGTCGCATGCCCGTAGTGATCATTCAAATGTTTGAAATTATCGACGTCGATGTAAATCAAAGTAATCGGCCGCCCGTATCTCCGCGAACGTTTTCCTTCCAGTGTCAGCGCCTGATAGAACATCCGCCGGTTCGGTATCCCCGTCAGAAAATCCACTCGCGACAAATTCTTCTCGCTCTCAAGCGCCGCCTGGAGCTTGCCTTCGTTTACCTTCAGCGCCTCTTCCATCATGACCTGCGCCGTAATGTCGTGCGCGTGCCCCAGCACGTACGGATCAGCGCCAAAATCCGAAACCACGCGATTCGAATACGACCACACCACCTCTTCACCCTCTGTAGTCAGCATCCGCATCAGTCCGCTGTGTGAATTCCACTCGGCCACCGCCGTCAGATACCACTCCAGCTTCGAACCGAAATCCGGCGCCACCAGTTCGCTCAAATTCTTCCCGCGCATTTCGTCCACGGTATATCCCAGCGCATTAGCTGCCGCCTCGTTCACCGCCAGCAAAAATCCCTTCATGTCGTGGACAAACATCAACCCGCCGCTCTTCTCCACCAGATTCCGATACCGTTCTTCGCTCTCGCGCAGCGCCCCTTCCATGCGGCTTCGCTCGCTGATATCGCGAAACACCACCACGCCGCCATTCACCACTCCGTACTGCACGAGCGGCGCACTCGTATACTCCACGGTCGCCCACGTTCCATCTTTCTTCCGCAGCCAGTCGCTCTCATTATTCGCGCGCACCCCTTGCGGGCTCAGCGTAATAATCGGGCAGCTCACGTTCGAACATTTCTTGCCTTCACCGGCCCGGTGCAACAGCGCGTGCGCTCCCAACCCCACGACGTCCTCCGACTTGTACCCCAGCAGTTGCTCCCCGACCGGATTCATATAAACGATGTTTCCGTTCCGATCGACCTGCAGCAATCCTTCACCCATGGCATTCAGCGTCGCCGTCATCTTCAGGTGCTCTTGCAGCAACCGGAACGCCGACGATTCTCGCTGTCCCGTGCTCCGGTAAAAAAACGTGAACACCAGCGACAGCAGCCCGAATTGCATGAACGCCACAACCGTCAGCGCGCGTTCGCGCTTGCTTTCGCTCGCCTCAAATTTCTTCTGCGACTCCGTGACCCGATTCGTTTCGTACTCCTCGATCGCATCCGCCGATTGCCGCACTCTCCGCGCCGCATCCGTCTCCCCGCTCAATTTCGGCACCGCGGTCGCTGCCGGCAGCACTTCCGAGTGTCGTTGCACCTCGACCGCTGCCGACAGCTCCGCCATCCTCACCCGCGCGTACAATCGCAGCGCCTCCGCCCGATCCCCTTGCACCGGGTCGAAGTTCGTCATCGCCTCCAGTTTGTCCAACGCGTTCGAAACGCGAGTCTCCGACTTGGCAAACTGCTGCCGGTCCTGCTCGTCTCCGCTGCGCATGTACGCGTCTCTCTGCGCCTCGGCGTCGTCCATGTTTCGCACAACGTCATGCGCAGCCAGTGAGGTCACGAGCCCGTTCGAAATTTCACCCTGCGTGCGGCGATACTGCGCACTGTCCGAGCGCACGATCAGCGCGGCAATCGCCAGCGATCCTGTGGCGAGCAGGAATCCCACAATAAATCGGAGCTGGAATTTGCCTTTCACGGCTGAAAGGAGGAGCCACCCCGGGTCGCTAATACACTCATTTTTATGGGGGTTTTGACCGAGAATGCGTTTTCGCAAACTCCGGCCCGTAAGGGCCGCGCCTCTAACGGTTTATAAGGTGTTCGCTGTATGTCCCGGTCGCGAAGCTGTTGATCGTGCAGATAAGATGTGAGTCTTGCCGGCGCAACTTCCGTATCTTCCGTATATCGAAGACTTCTGAGCCTTTTCGTTTCCAAGTATCTACTTCCGTTCCAAGAACCCCTGTCCCTGGTCATCGGTTTTGCCTTTGGATTTTCTCTCGCGTGCGCGCCTCGTGCTTTTTCGCGACCTACCAGCCGCTTGCTCGAACGCTTTGGCGTGGCACACGCTCGCGCGGCCTCATAACATCATGTGCAAAATTTCCGCGGCCATTTTTCCTCCGCCTGCTTCCAGAAATAAGCAACTCCCCCAAATTCCCGCTAAAAATCGGATGACCGCGAAAAACATGTAGGGGCGCAGCATGCTGCGCCCCATGTCCGCACAATCACAAATTCTTGAGCTGTTCGAACGCTGGGAATTGGAATCGGAGAAAACCAAGCCTGTCAGTCCGAGCGGAGCAAGCCGGTGCTTTTCTTCGCGGTCGCTTCCTGCGAAAGCGCCGCCTTGCGCAGTCGAGGAATCTCTCTTCGATCTTTCGCGAAGCCGCTCACTCGTTCGCGATGATCTCCAGCCCTTTACTGCCGTCGAAACAACTTCCCAATCGCAATCTCCGCATCATCCTGCGTCCCCGCCAGCCGCATCGCGATCCCCGTCACGCGTCCCACAATTTCCGCATCCCCCGGAAACGCAAACCGTCGCGTATTGCACGGCGACAGCGGATGCGGCAGCAGCGCCAATTCATTCCCCTGCACTTCGCACCATCCGCACGCATACCCCTCGCGCAACTCCAGAAAATAAATCGGCCGATCGAATTCCGTGCGCCAGCGCGACGGCTGAATCCGCCTCATCCGCGGATCGATCTGCACAAACGACCCCGGCCGCAGCAGCGGATACAGCGTGTAATCGTGCATCCCGATGAATCCGTAGCTGTTCTGCCGCAGGTGCAAGTGCTTCAGCACCGCGAACGGCACATCGCCCCAGCCCTTCACCATCCGCGAAAAAAGATTCGTCCCGTTCAGATCGACGCTGTCTGCAAACTGCACCGGCAGCGAAATCTCGCCGTGCTCCTCGTACTCTTCCGTCGTCAGCAGATACGTCGTTCGCGACGCCACCTCAAACTGGCGCACCCCGACGTGGCCAAGATCGACGCCATACAACGTCAGCAGTTCGGAAAATCCAACGTGGTAAATGACACTGAGAGTGACTAGCTTGTGGACGCTGGGTATGGAGTCAGTATTTTCGAGCTTGGTCAGCCACGCATTGGAAATGTAGAACTCATCATTTCCTTCCGCCTCGGCTATGCCCTGACTCTTTTCTTCCACTTCTCGAGTCGTGATGCCTGATCGTACGCGGAACTCTCTCAACCGGTCGCCAGATTGCACGCATACCCCTGAGTAGGACAGTGCTCTGGTTCGAGCGCAGAGTTTGTGGTCCCCTGGCGAAACTTTACCGAACGTGTCCCAAAATAGAACTAAGTGAGTGCTGTTTGCTTCGCTATAGAAGCAAGATTCGATAGTTTTCCACGAATCTTACTGAGTACCCATACTCCCCTTCATGTATTCGGCTCGCAAATCTCTCCTCTTCTCGAAAATGTATCTGTATTCGCACGTTACGAGTGTTTCAGACTTTAGCTCGTTTTCGCGCTCGTGTTTCGCGGCATGCCGCCGCGAAAATTCGTCGATGGCAGCGAGGTTCTAGGCCTCGTGCTTCGAAAACGCAGAAAAATCCACAGCCAGAGCACAAATTCGCCCGCTTTGGTTTGTCCTGCAACCAGATTTTTCGAAACGAGAATCTCTCGTGCGAAGCGTACAGCAAACCCTGTACGTAACCTTAGGCGCACACGATGTATTTGGAATGTATTTGTCACCCTGAGAAACGTTCGTTTCAAAAGGCGTCGGGGCACGGCACGCGTGCCCGTTCTTCCAGCACGAAAAATTTAAGACGGAGGACTAACGATGAAAGACGACACCGCGAACTTCACCAACACCGCCGTCACCAATCGTCGCCGAAGTCAGCGCGTCTTTCTCAACATCCGCGTCGTCGCGCGCTTCCATCTTCTCCAGCGCGAATGGATCGTCGAGGGCGAATCCCTTGTCGTCAACGCTCACGGCGGCACCATTCAGCTCTCGGTCGCCCCGATGGCCGCCGGCGATATCCTCACTCTCACCAATCTCGACACCGATCATTCCGAATCCTGCCGCGTCATCCGCATCGAAGCCCTCACCGCCGGGGCTTCTAACGGGGAAAAATCCGCCGGCGCATTCGAAGTCTCCATCGCCTTCGACCGCCCCTCCCCCAACTTCTGGTCCGTCCCCTTCCCCCCCACCGACTGGCTCGAATCCACCGTCACCCACGACTAACCCGACACTTTTTCTTTCGCCGCTATCGTTCCGTCTTCGCCGCCGTCGCCCCGTTTGTCGCCGCGTCGTTTCCCGCTGCCCTTGTAGGGGCGGGGCTCGCCCCGCCCGGCCACTGCGTCTTGCTGAAAACCTCTCGCGAAGCCTCACCGGTAGCGCCGGCATCCTGCCGGCGTTTTTGCGATCTCACACCGCAAGCCGCTCGCG
>Ga0209006_10005463_pt1 | contig 11544 bp, 5 predicted proteins | sample JacPin_JW_Ref_O2_FD_188567 | JGI IMG/M metagenome (GOLD analysis project Ga0209006, IMG submission 188567) | Forest soil microbial communities from Algoma, Ontario, Canada - Jack Pine, Ontario site 1_JW_Ref_O2 (SPAdes) (version 2) | ecosystem: Environmental > Terrestrial > Soil > Boreal... | reverse complement strand
TCAAAGGAACTCATGCAGAACGGAGCGGCGTGCGGGTGAGTTTGCCGCACACTTTGCGCTTCTGAGGCAGCTGACGGTAGCACGGACATCGAAGCCGGTTGTACGCGAACGCCGGCCAGAGGGGGCGGAGCCGTTCCCTCGCCGCTGGGAGGAATCGGGTGGATGACTGGTGGCCGCAGGGAAGCTTGCATGGGAGCTGTCGGCGCCCATACCACTTCGTTGGGCAGCGGCAGCAGCGGCGTGATCCGGTGTACACGGCCGCCGGGGGACCACGGTCGAAGCGCTTGGGGGCAGCCCCGATACGCGCTCATCACAATTGGCGCGGGCCCGCCCAAATTCGAAGGGCTGCGAGCCGGAATTGAGGTGGAGAGCGACTGCGACCAGGTAACCAGCGACATGGGGCTGGGACTTGAGGGCTGCAAATGTGCCACGCCGAGGGCGGACTGCAGTTCGCTGCCCGGCCCCGGCAGCCTGGATGGTTCACGCAACAGCGGCCGCGTGCTGGACCATATCGACAGTATCGGCGCCGCCATGGATGATGGCCCGGGCAACAGCAGAAACGGAACGGCGCTCCCGGCGGCCGGCGCTGTTTCAACCTCCGGCGGGAGGTTGGTAGCGCTGGAATGTGCAAGAGGAATTGCGTCCGTGGCCCGGCTTAAGCCGATTGGCTCCGACAGCGGAACGACGACACCTCGCGGAAGCTGACTGGCGACAGCCGTCGGCAGCCACGTGGAATCAACCTGGCTAAAGGAAGGCTCACAGCTCACAGGGGTGGTGCATTCTAGCGCGAGCGGGCTGCTGCCCCCTGCCCAGGTCACAGCGCTGGACATGAACGGCGGCATTCCGGTGTTCACCGCGCGGCGCGGGGCTATGGTTGGCGGGAAATAGGGGGCTGGAGCCAAGGCTTGGAGTTCCTTCTGTGGCACGGGAATCCCCGGCTCCTCTGCGAAGAACGGAAAACCGGACAGCGCTGCTAAATTTTCGTGATGGGCGGTCGGAGCCAATCGCACCACGTCCCTCTGCGGGCGCAATACGCCGGTTACCTGCGGGAGTGCGGGCCCGCGCCCTAGACGCCCCTTCCACACGGGATCGCAAGCGGGGGCCTGGGGCGGCCGATCGAATACCGACGTGGGTTGCTGATCGCCTTGCCGGGTAAGCAGCCGCGGCTGCTGCAACGGCGTCTCGATAGCGGCACTTTGAGGAGGCGGAACCGGCCCTTTACCACGGTATGGCTCACCCATTGGCAATGCCAGTAGCTTGGCATCCTTTGCGTCCAGCACCAGAGTAGCTGAAGCCGAAATTACGACGGGCGGATAGCCCTGCGGAACTTGCGGTACCGAACGGAAGGTGGGTTGGCTGACGACGGGCGTTACTTGAACCGGAGGCCGGGCTGGTACAACGTCCGATACTCGGGAGGGCGTGACCCGCAGCGGAACCTTCTGTTTGGGGCTAGCCGGCAACTGGACGGCAGCGGAGACTAGCGCCTCAGCATAGATTTTCAGCGGAGACTCGGGCTGATCCTGACGGGCAGGAAGCTCAGGAAGAAAGGGCGCTTCAGGCAGCTCAATCCCGACGGATGTCCCGACGGCTTCCACCAGGCTAGCGATTTCGAGCGTAGGCGCTAACTCCCCAGTGGCATCGCTGGCTTGCAGTTCTGCCACCTGCTGGACTGGCGTCTGTTCCACTGTGGCCTCAGCCTGTGGAGGCGCCGTCTGGGGCTTTTCCTCCTTGGCCAGCATCCAATCCGGCTTGTAGCGGGACTGCTTGGGCTCCTTGTTGGGAGTGATCTCGGTTACGGAATCGCGAAGGCGCTCAAAAGAGAGGCCGAAGTGCAGTTCCTGATGCTCCAGAGAGCAAAAAGACATTCCTTTTAGCCGCTGGATGAGCCCTAGGCGTTTATTGCAATATTGGCAAACCATCTAATCGACCTGTCCGCACCTTATACTTCGGCAGAATGAGGCTCGGACAGCAGGGTGGGAGTGAGTGGGCTGGCGGTGAACGGCGCATCGCGCCATAATCTACCAGATACTCCCATGCGCCTCTACTATCGGACTTTTCTCGCCTTTGTCGCCCTGGCGTGTGCAACCGCGACGCTGCGGGGGCAGCCGCAGGCACCGGATCTGATTCTCTCGAACGGGAAAATTATTACCGTCGATGAGCGCTTTACCATCGCACAGGCGGTGGCTATCAAAGGCAATCGCATCGTCGCCGTCGGCTCCAACCAAGAGATAGCCCTGCTTGCGGGTGCGAACACCCGCCGGATCGACCTCATGGGTAGGGCCGTCATTCCGGGTCTCATCGATAACCATATGCATCTTCTGCGCGCGGCCGCGACGTGGGGACGGGAACTCCGTTTCGATGGCGTGCAATCGCGAAAACAGGCCGTCGAGATGCTGCGCGCGCGGGTGAAAGCGTTGGGCCCGGGCGAATGGGTGTACAACATCGGCGGCTGGGCCCACCAACAGTTCGCGGACGATCCAAAACCGTTTACGCGCGAAGAATTGGATCACATTGCGCCGGACAATCCGGTATCGCTGCAAGAATCGTATTACCAGGTTTTCCTGAACAGCCGAGCCTTGCAGGCGTTGGGGATTGTAGCGAATGCGCCCGACCCGCCGGAGTTCGTAAAAGGGTCGATTTTGCGCGACGCGAGCGGAATGCCCACGGGCGTGATCCGGGGCGACATTCCAGCCACTCGTCCGGTGGCCGCCAAACTTCCCAAGGCGACGCCCGAGCAGCTAGAGGCCAGCAGCCGCGGGTTGGTGGCAGACATGAATCGAGCGGGGCTGACTTCGGTAGGCGTTCCTGGCTGCAACGCCGATGTGCTGGAGATTTTTCAAAAGTGGAAGGCGCAGGATCAGCTCAATATCCGTATCTTTTGTATCGATGGCGCCGCGGGCGGAACTCCGGAGCAGGTGGACCGGGCCCTGGGGCAAATCCCGCGGATCAAACTGTTTCAGGGCGACAGCTATATCGACAATATCTTTTTCGGCGAAAGCGTTTATGGGCCGCTGCATGACCCCATGTTCGCGCTGAAGTCCGATCCAAAACCCGAGCAACTGGAGCAGTGGCGCCGCATGGCCATGGAGATTGCCAAGGCCGGACTGCCGCTGCACGTGCATGCCGAGCTGCACGATACAATCGATGCGTTCCTGGATCAAATCGAGGCGGTGAACAAAGAGCATCCCATCAAAAGCCTGCGCTGGACTCTGGCGCACGTGAACCAGATCAACGCAGCACAGCTGGAGCGAATGAAGAACCTGGGGATGTACGCCGCTGTGCATCCCTGGGCGGTGATCAATGGAGCCATCATGCACGATGAGTTTGGAGACGGCGCTTACGATATGCCTCCGCTGAGGACGATTCAAAACAGCGGCATTCAATGGGGGCTGGGAACCGACGGGACTGCGGCCAATCAATACCTGCCATTCACCACCTTGTCCTTCGCCGTAACCGGCCAGATGGCGGGCGGCGCCAAGGTGAATCGGCAGAACATCGGCAGGGAGGACGCCTTGATCGCGCACACGCGCAAGAATGCGTACCTGGTTTTCCAGGAGAACAATCTGGGTTCAATTCAGCCGGGCAAGCTGGCGGACCTGGTGGTGCTGGACCGCGATTACCTAACCGTTCCAGCGGACCAGATTAGGAACATCAAGCCGGTGATGACGATGGTGGGAGGCAGGATGGTCTACGACGCCAGTTCGGCGCAAGCGGCGGCCAGATAGAAGGGAGTGAAACAATGCGCAATGCTATTGGGATTATCGCCTGCCTTGTGTCCATGTCTTGCGCGGGACCTCTTTCGGCGCAATGGCTGAACTACCCGACGCCCGGGATCCCCCGGTTGGCGGATGGTAAACCGAATCTGTCCGCACCCGCGCCGAAGACACCGGACGGAAAGCCGGACCTCTCGGGAATCTGGATGACGGCTGGAGGCTATACCCGGAATATCGCCAAGGATCTGAAGCCCGGTGAGGTCTCTTTCCAGCCTTGGGCTGCCGCGCTGTACCAGCATCGGGTTGATACCAACGGCAAAGAAGACCCCCAGGCATCTTGCGTCCTATCGGGCGTGCCGCGGGAGAACGTGGTGCCGTATCCCTTCAAGATTTTGAACACCAATGGGCCTATCGTTATTCTTTACGAGGCGCTGCACAGCTACCGGCAGATCTTTATGGACGGCCGCCCGCTGCCCAAAGACCCGAATCCGAGCTGGATGGGATATTCGGTTGGTCATTGGGATGGCGACACGCTGGTGGTGGAGTCCGCGGGCTTTGTGGATAATAACTGGCTGGACAACAGCGGCCATCCTGGAACCGAAGCCCTGCGTCTGACGGAACGATTTCGCCGCCGCGATTTTGGGCATATCGACGCTCAGATCACGATTGACGATCCTAAGGCGTACACCAAACCATGGACCGTGAATCTTCAGTTCACGCTGACCGACACCGAGCTGATTGAGTACGTCTGTGATGAGAACGAAAAGGATGTCAGGCACTTAGTGGGGAAATAGAAAACGTCAAGTCCCACGCCTGCGCCGCAAGTGATAACTTTGCTCCATGCGTATATCTCTCCTTTTCCTGTTGGCGTGGACTGCGCAGTGGGTACACGCCGCAGACGCGTCCTGGCCGGCTTACCTGGGCGGCGCGGGCTCCGAGCAGTACTCCTCGCTCACGCAGATCAACAAAAGCAATGTGAAGCAGCTCGAGGTCGTCTGGTCGTACCCCACCGGTGAAAAGGGCGATTACCTCTTTAATCCGACCGTCATCGACGGCGTCATGTACGTGCTGGCGAAGAACAACTCGATTGTCGCGCTGGACGCCGTAACGGGCCAGGAACGCTGGACGCATTCCAACACCGGCGCGGTAACACAAAGAGGCATCAATTATTGGGAGAACAAAGACCGCTCCGACCGCCGCTTGCTGTATTTGAACGCGGGCTACCTAACCGCTATCGACGCGCGGACCGGAGAAACGATTCAAAGCTTCGGCGATAACGGGCGCGTTGATATTCGAGTCGGCTTAGACCGGGACATCGATAAGATCCTGCCGCTACAGACGAATAACCCCGGGCGAATATTCGAGAACCTGTTTATCATTCCGCTGCCAGGCCGAGGCGATAACTACGCGGCCGTCCCGGCCGACGTCCACGCCTACGACACGCGGACCGGGAAGCTGATGTGGGTGTTTCATTCGGTCCCGCACCCGGGTGAGTTCGGTTATGAAACGTTTCCCAAGGATTTTTGGAAAACCGGGGGCGGCGTGCACAACTGGAATGAACTATCCGTGGATGAGAAACGGGGAATCCTCTACATCCCGTTCGGCACTGCGCGATATGACTTTTACGGTGCGAATCGTCATGGGCAGAATCTGTTCGGTAATAGCCTGGTGGCGCTGGACGCACGCACCGGCAAACGACTGTGGCACTTTCAAACCGTGCATCACGATTTGTGGGATTATGATTTACCCACCGCGCCCCGGCTGCTGACGGTAAAGCACGACGGAAAAAGCGTGGACGCCGTGGCCCAGCCGACTAAACAAGGGTTTCTTTTCGTTTTCAACCGCCTGACGGGCGAGCCTCTTTGGCCCGTGGAGGAGCGAGCTGTGCCGAAATCGGATGTGCCCGGTGAAGAGGCTTGGCCCACGCAGCCGTTCCCCACCAAGCCGCCGCCATTCGCGAGGCAATCGTTCACGGAAAAAGACATCAATCCGTACATCACGGAAGCGGAGCAGGCCAGGATGCGGCAGGAGTTCAAGATATTTCGCAACGAGGGAATCTTCACGCCGCCCAGCCGCCAAGGAACGGTTCAGATGCCGGGAAGCGCCGGCGGCGCCACTTGGGGAAGCTCCGCGGTGGAGCCTAATCGCGGGCTCATGTTCGTGGTGTCCAAAGAACGGCCGGCGATCGTCAAGCTGAATCTTCCCGGCGAAAAATCGCGCGGTCAAATCCTGGGTCCGCCGCCGCTTCCCGGTCCGTTGGTCACCGAGCAAGGCGAGTTCCCGCGCTATGATGCACCGTACGACTTCATGGTCATGGCGAACGGGCTGACGACGATCGGGCCTCCGTGGTCGCAGATTACGGCGTACGATCTCAACGCCGGCGTCATCAAATGGCAGATTCCGAATGGCGGTGTAACCGCGATTGCCGAGCAGGGGCACCCGGATACCGGTGCGCTGGCGCCGCGCGGCGGAATAGTGGCCACCGCCAGCGGGCTGCTGTTTGTTGCGACGGCTTCCGACCGCAAATTCCGGGCTTACGATCAAGATTCGGGGCGCGTCTTGTGGGAGAAGGAGCTGCCGGCCGGAGCCGAAGGCGTACCCGCGCTGTACGAAATCGGCGGACGCGAATATATCGCTCTGTGCGCGGCAGAGGGTGAAAGCAATCCGCCGATTCGTATTGAGACGGGGAAGCCTCCAGAGGCCCCAGCCCAGCGCTCCTATCTGGTTTTCGCTTTACCATCGAAGCCGCGATAACCAAACCGTCGCAGCTTCCTATTTCGTGATTCGGTTCAAGAGATCTTTGGCCTCCTGAAACGAAGGTTGGAATTCCAAGGCCTGTCGCAACGTCGCCTGAGCTTGGTCGGCGTGCCCGGTGCGCAGCAATGCTGTGGCAAGATTAGTTCGCACCAGAACCAGCGCTGGATTGATGGCCAGCGCCTGACTCCAAAAGTGGATGGCCTGTTCGAAGTTGCCGCGCTGCATTTGGTATGCGCCCAGTGCTGCTGCGACCGCAGATTGAGTGGTATCCATTTGCCAAGCTTGCTGATACAAGGGAAGTGCGTGCCCATCGTCCTTGCGGTCGCGGTAGAACTCCGCCAGATAGGCGAGCGTCACAGCGTCGGCGGGGCCGGTCGCGACAGTCTGCTGCAGCAAATGGAACGCGCGCTCAAGGTATACGGGATTCTGCTCGCGCAGGCCCACCATGGCGTAAGCCAATCCCAAGTCACGCGGGGACGCCGCGCCGCCCCCAAATGGAACCAGATCGGCGTCCGCCGGTAAGGAACCGCCCGGGGGTCGAGCGCGCCGCCGGATGGCATGGTCGGTGAAAACGACATGCTCGATGTCGGTAGGAGGATTGCGCGGCATATGGCACGCCACGCAATTGTCACCATTGGCCAGGCGTGTGGGTTGCGAAGCGCGGCAATCGGAAGTCTGATGGCAGCTGAGGCATTTACCACGAAAATACGCGGCTTTGTTATTGGCGGCTGGAACGGAATGGGGATCGTGGCAAGTACCGCACCAGAGCTTCTCCGGGTTGGCTCTCTTGCAAGCGCTCTGCGCCAGATCTTCGGCGTGGCTGGTCACTCTCATGGGTGACGGCGAACCGGAGCGCACGAAAACCGTCAGATCATCCGCCAGGCGATCGCCGGGGCGAAATGCGAGGTCGTCCTTACCCGATTTCGCTACTCGGATTTCTCCGGAAAGATGGCATTGTTCGCAAATGCTGTCGCGCTGCGGGGCGGCCAGCCTGGCGGGATTTAACATCGGTTTGCCGGTGGCAATGTGATCGCTTCCCGGACCGTGGCATCGCTCGCAGGATACGCCGCCTTCCTGAAACGGAGGCGAAGCGTAGGCGTTCTGAGTGCCCGGAATCCGCTGAATCCCGCTCGCGTGACACCCCAGGCATCCCGGCAGGATGGGCCGCGTCAGATAGGGGTAGTCGAGCGGAGCGTAGCCGGGCGCGGGTTTCCACGAAGCCGAGCTGCTATAGTACGCGACGGGCGCCTCATACAAGAATCCCTCGTAGCTCAACAGATAGCTGCGCGCGGCGGCGCCGCTTCCCACAAAATATTCCAATCGGCGGCGTCCTTCCAACGGCTGGGTGGCGCCCTGTTGCTGAAACTCAAAAAAATAGCTGCCGGCTTCCTGGCCCACGCGGTACGCAAAGGCGCCGCGCGAATCGCGAAACTCGGTACGATCGAAACGCTCGTGAGGCTCGCCGGTTCCCACGCGTCCGCTCCCGTTCGCCATCGGGGTTCGCTCGAAACTACGGTAGATAGCCGGGTGGCATGCCGCGCATGCCTGGTTTCCTACAAATTCCGCGCCGGCAGCGCAGCTGACAATCGCAATCAACAAAACCAATTGAAAAATCAACGGGCTGAGTATATCATCGCGGGGGATTGAGTCCTACCGTGCCGGTTCGCAGAAAAACGATGAACTACGAGGCTATTCGATGATCTTCTCGAAGCGGCGGGGAGCCATTGCGGCGGCTGCGGTAGTATTGGGCGTCGCGGTGGTGGCGTGGGTTTACAGCAAGCAGCGGCCGCCGCATCCGTCCTCTAATCCAGCCTCTTCTAACGCGACAAACAGCTACGTGAATGCGGCGGTCTGCACCGGCTGCCATGCGGATCTCGCGGCGGGATTCTTGAAAACGGGCATGGGACGGTCATTCGCCCGATTGCGGCCGGAACATGTTCCTGAATTGGGAAAGCCATTCCATCACAAAGCATCGGACAGTTACTTCGCCATGGTGGTGCGCGACGGCCGGTATTATCAACGGCGCTGGCAGATCGGGTTCGATGGCAAAGAGACGAACCTCGAAGAGAAACAGGTGGATTATGTCATCGGCTCGGGAAACCATGCGTTCACTTACCTTCATCTGGCCGCCCGTGGCGCGCTTCAAGTGCTGCCGCTGAGCTGGTATTCCGAAAAGGGCGGCTATTGGGATATGAGCCCAGGCTACGATCAGCCGGACTTTCCCGGCTCCATCCGCCCCGTGCATTACGAGTGCATATTCTGTCACAACGCCTATCCCAAGATTCCCGAGGCGCTGGAACATGCCGCCAACGCGGAAATGACTTTTGTCGGGCCTCTTCCCGAAGGCATCGATTGCCAGCGCTGTCATGGGCCAGGACAGCGACACGTCGCGCTCGCCTCGGCCGGCGTAGCGCGCGAGCAAATTCGGGCCGCCATTGTGAACCCGAAGCGCCTGGCGCCCGAGCGTGAACTGGAGGTTTGTTTCGAGTGCCACCTGGAGACCACCAGCCTGGATCTTCCGCACGCCATCCGGCGCTTTGATAGAGCGCCATTCTCATACGTCCCAGGACAGCCGTTGGGTGAATTCAGAGTGGAGTTCGACCAGTCCGGGGGAATGCAGGGCCGCTTTGAAATCGCGCACGGCGCCTATCGGCTGCGGCAATCGCAGTGCTTTATCCAGAGCGCGGGCAAGCTGCGCTGCACCACGTGCCACAACCCGCACGACATCCCGCACGGGCCGGCAGCGGCCGAGCATTACAATGCGGTTTGCGAACAGTGCCATGCCGCATTATTGAAGCGGCCTGCCGGGCCACATGCAGCCGGAGCCGATTGCATCGCCTGCCACATGCCGAAGCGCAGAACCGACGATGTGGTGCATGTAGTGATGACCGATCATTTTATTCAGCGCCAAAAGCAAGCGGGCGATCTTTTGGCGCCGAAGGCCGAGTTCGTCGAGACGGCGGCGAATCGATATAGCGGCGAGGTTGTGCCTTATTATCCGGCCCCGCTCGCCGCTACGCCGGAAAACGCCCTGTACATCGCGGCAGCCCAGGTTCGCGACCGCAGGAATCTGACGGAGGGTTTGCCGCGTATGGCGAGCTTGTTGGAGCGCTACCATCCCGCTCAAGCCGGTTTCTATGCGGAACTGGCGCAAGGCTACGGCGCGGCGGGCGATTGGGGAAAGGCCATTCCGTATTTTGAGGAGGCGGAGCGCCGGGAACCGACGGCGTTCCGCCTCACGCAGCTTGGCAACGCGCTCCTGGAAAATCGGCAGTTCACACAGGCGGAATCGGCGCTGCGGCGCGCCATTGCGCTCGCTCCCGACGAGCCGATGGAGTGGGGCACGCTGGGCTGGGTTCTTTGGCAGCAGGATAAAGGACCCGAAGCGCGGGCGGATTTAGAGCGCGCGGTCGCGCTGGATCCGGAACTGCCCGAGTTACACAACAATCTCGCGAACGTCGAGTGGGGCACTGGGGATCAGGCTGCGGCCGAGCAGCAGTTTCGGGAGGCGCTGCGCATCGAGCCGAACGTCGCCGAATGGCGTCTCAACCTGGCGCGTGTGCTGGCCACGCGCGGCGAGATTCCCGAAGCACGCTTTCAATTCGAGCAAGCCATTCGACTGAAACCGGATTCAGCGGAAGCACGGCTGGATTATGGCCGGCTCCTGGCCGATCACCGCGAATTGCCTGCTGCCATCCGGCAGTTGGAAACCGCCGTCCGGTTGCAGCCCGATCTCTGGCGCGCGCATTTCGAGTTGGCCATGGTTCTCGGGCAGAGCGGCAATGCAGGGGCTGCACGCGCACAGTTGACTATCGCCGCCGGTGGCTCAGATGCCGAAGTACGCGCGCAGGCGCTGGACGTGCTACAGAAGCTGGGACGTTGAGCTTGTAGCGCACGTACTCACGTTAATCCTCGAATTCACAAAATTGTCTGCGCAATTGCCTTCGATATTCGCCGCCGGCCTTGATCGGGCGAGGGCGAACGCCCATATCTCGTATCAATGTTATTGGTGCCGACTATCACCGCGAAGGGATTGACTCCCACATATTCAGCGAATAGTATCACCGCACTACGAGTTTTAAATGGGGATTTAAAACTCGCGTTTTCGCGTAACGGAGAGGGTGATTATGCGACTTAGCTTGGCTTTAGCCGTAGTTTGTCTGATCGGTGTGGGCGCGTTCGCGCAGTCCAATCAAGGAACAATAACAGGAACTATTTCCGATCCCGCCGCAGCTGTTGTGCCGGGGGCTCAAATCGGAGTCAAAAATACCGCGACTGGCGTCGTCTATAGCGGCGGCACATCGGCCACCGGCAACTACGTCCTGTCGGTCCCGGCCGGCACCTACGAAATATCAGTGACTGCGCCGGGCTTCAAAAATTTCGTTGAGTCGAACGTACAGGTGATTGTCGCCACCGACACTCGCAAAGATTTGACGCTACAAGTGGGTGCACCGAACGAGACGATCTCCGTCTCCGATACCGCGCCGCTGCTTAAGACCGAAAGCGGGGAGATGAGCCATACGGTGGACATAGACTTGGTGGATCAGCTTCCAGTGCTCACCATATCGGGCGGGAGCTTGCTCGGCCCCGGCCAGTTGGGCCAGATTCGAAACCCTTTGCAAATTTCCGAACTGCTTCCCGGAGTGACTTTTGGCAATGACTCGTCGCTGGTGGTGAATGGATTGCCAAGCAACAGCGAAGCCATCCGCATTGAAGGCCAGGATTCTACCGGAAACATTTGGAAAGTCCTGCAGCAGCTCAGCCAAGGGGCCAGTGTGGATGCCATCCAGGAGGTATCGGTTCAGACCAGCAATTTTGCGGCGGAGTACGGCCAGGTGGGCGGCGGCTATTTTAACCTCACCATGAAGTCGGGAACCAATTCGTTGCACGGCAGCGCTTACGACTATTTGGTGAATACCATTTTGGACGCCGGCTTACCGTTCACCGACGCCGGTACGCAGAACCCGGCGGACGAGGACCAGCACATTCGGAATCCGGTGCACCGCAACGATTTTGGTGGCACACTGGGCGGTCCCATCGTGATTCCCAAGGTGTATAACGGACGCAACAGGAC
>Ga0209006_10005462_pt1 | contig 11546 bp, 12 predicted proteins | sample JacPin_JW_Ref_O2_FD_188567 | JGI IMG/M metagenome (GOLD analysis project Ga0209006, IMG submission 188567) | Forest soil microbial communities from Algoma, Ontario, Canada - Jack Pine, Ontario site 1_JW_Ref_O2 (SPAdes) (version 2) | ecosystem: Environmental > Terrestrial > Soil > Boreal... | reverse complement strand
ATCAAAAATGAAAGCCGCGGAAAACTGTTCTTCAGGAGAACGTCCAGTGGCAGCCACCACTGCATCGACATGTCAGCTTTGGAGTTGAATTGTGAGCCACATGGCAGACCCGGTAACTAGCCGTCCAAACGTGCTCAACAGCCTCAGTTCGGATCGTAAAGACTCTTCCCTGTATCAGTACGGATCGAAGAATAGCCTAGTGCGAACCGCTGGCAGGTTCGTCCGCACGCCGTCGACTCGTGCCGGCCTGGTCGCGTTGCTGGTATTCGCTTTCTTCGCGGCAGCGGCCAAAGGTTTTCTGTCAGTCGAAGCAGCGAAGTCTTATCTAACGCTGGCCTCGGAAAGCGGGGTGCTTGCCCTTGGCGTCACGCTTTTAATGATCGGCGGAGAGTTTGATCTCTCCGTGGGCTCGGTGCTGGGACTTTCCGCACTCTTGGTGCCATTACTTGTCCTGCACGGGGTCTACCCGGCAATAGCAATCATCATCGGCTTGGCAGCGGGAGCGCTGATCGGAGCCCTTCACGGTGTCCTGGTGGCTATGACGAAGGCCCCCTCCTTGATTGTGACTTTGGGAGGGCTGATGTTTTGGCGTGGAATTGTCTTCGCTTTGACCGGGGGTTTTCTGGTTCCGGTAGACACTCACTCCGCAGTATTCCGGATTTTTTCGGCTTCTTGGGCGGGTTTTCAAGTTTCGCTTTTATGGCTGGCAGCTTTGGTCCTATTGCTTGAGTTGACGCTAGCGCGCACGCGTTTCGGCAATTGGGTCTTCGCGACTGGCGGCAACCCCGGCACGGCGGTCCAGTTAGGAATCCCCGTGAGGCGGGTGAAGATCATTCTCTTCATGCTCACCGCGATGTTGGCGGCGCTGGCTGGAATGATACAGATGACCCGGTTTGCCTCCGTGGAGCCCCTGCGCGGGCAGGGAGCGGAATTACGAGCGATTACTGCTGTCGTCATTGGCGGGACCCGGTTGGAGGGGGGCAGAGGCACCGTGCTGGGTACGGCTTTTGGGGTTCTGACCATTGCCATGATCAAGGTCGGCCTGCAACTGATCCGCGTACCTGGATATTTTCTTGATGCCACCGTTGGGGCAGTGCTCGTGCTGGCCGTTCTCGTCAATGTTTACACGGGTCGCATCGCGAGGGCGTCATCATGAACGGTTCTTCAACCTCCAGTTCCTGGCTGATCGAAGCACTGCACATTACCAAAGAGTTCGCTAGCGTGGTAGCACTCGACGACGTCACATTCCGAGCCGCTCCGGCCTCGGTGGTCGCGCTATTGGGGGACAACGGCTCCGGGAAATCAACTCTCATCAAGATTCTCAGCGGTGTGACGTCCCCGGATTCGGGCTCAATTCTGTGGCGGGGATCTCCAGTTCGCTTACGCTCGGCGCGGGACGGAATCGCCCTAGGCATTTCCGTGGTGCATCAGGACCTTTCTCTGATTGACCACATGAGCGTCTGGCGGAATATTTTCCTGGGGCGGGAGGAGGAAATCACGCGCAAGGTGGGACCCTTACAGGTGATAGACGCACGGAAGGCGCGAGCGCTCGCGCGGGCAGCTGTTTGCGACATAGGCATCGAGCTGTCTTCGATGGAGCAGTCGATCTTGACGCTTTCGGGCGGGGAGCGCCAGGCAATATCCATCGCGCGTGCTGTGCACTTTGAATCTAAGGTGCTCATTCTTGACGAGCCAACCGCCGCCCTCAGCCTGCAAAAGACAGAAAAGGTGCTCAACTGCATTGTGCGGGCTCGCGCGCAGGGACTCGCCGTGATTTTCATTACCCACGACGTAAACCATGTGTATCCCATCGCCGACCGCTTCATTGTGCTTGCGCATGGCCGGTGTATCGCCGATATCGACCGGGGCGAAGCCGACATCGAGACAATTCGAGCGCTTATTACCGGCGGCAGACAGGGGTCCGGAGACCGGAGAGATTAATGCCAAGCCAATTGCGTAGGGTCGGTTGGTTACTTCTCGCTGGCCTTGTCGCGCTTTTGTATGCGTCTATGGTGGCGTGTGGGCGGCGATCCACTGTCGAGCAGGCACCGAGGACCGCTCTAAAGCAGAAAACCACCGTCTACTTTGTGACCATTTCCGACGGGAATAGATTTTGGAGTTTGATCGAGCGTGGCTCCCGGGACGCCGCTCGAGAAATGGGTTTGGAGGTGATCTGGACCCAAGGCCAAGAGATGTCCATCGAAGAAACGGTTGACCGGATGAATACGGCAATCGCGGCTAAACCTGATTACATGGTTGTAAGTGATATTAATCCTCAGGCAATGAATCCAGTTATTGAGCAGGCCAAACGAGCCGGCATCCACGTAATCGACATCAATGCCGAGGCTCCCGCTGGAGAACGGCCGTATATGTTTTATGTAGGCGCGAGCGAGTACCAGAGTGGCCAAGCGGCGGCTCGGATAACGCTGGGAAGCCACCGTCCAAACCCCAGACGAGCAGCCTGCCTTATCCAGATTCAAGGGCACGCTGGGCTCGAGGCGCGATGTCGGGGGTATGCGGAAGCCCTGCACGGGGCGAACGTGGTCGTGGATAACGTCGATATCTCGGGTGGACCAACTGATGCCGAAGAAAAGACGCGGGCCTATTTCATCTCCCACCCCGACGCGGATGCGATTTATGCGCTTTCCGCGGAACCCGAAGTTTTCGACCCGGTGTTAAAGGTCGTCGCCAGCGGAGAGGTGGCCCGGCGGGTTGTCTTCGTCGCCAGTGATACCAGCCAGGACGCCTTTCAGGCGATTGAGCAAGGCTATCTCATCGCGGCCATCGATCAGCAACCTTATCTTCAAGGCTATCTGCCGGTGGTTTGGGCCAGCTTGCATAGTAAATATGCCTATACTCCGGCCAATGATATTTACACCGGTCCGGTACTGGTCACAAAAGAGAACGTAGCGCGCATAGAAGAACTGGTAAAAGCAAACGACCGATAGTTGCTCAATCAGAAGTTTGTGGAGAACGACTGAACGTAGCATGGGTTTCCAGGAGTCAGGCCGCGGAGAAAACGACATGAAAAGAAGAAGCGATGTCCTGAGGCTGGGTGGAGGATCTGCCTGTCCGGGCGAAAGACTTGAACCGGCCATCGAACTCATCGAGAAGGGCGAGATTCACTACATTATTTTCGACTCCCTGTCAGAAAGCGAAATGCTTGCCTTTGAAAGACACAAGATAACACACCCGGAACTAGGGTACGACGTCTACGCAGAGGCGCGGCTGCGCGCGATCTTGCCACTCTGTGAGCGCCACAATGTGAAGATCATCGGCAACATGGGAGGTGCCAATCCTCGGGGTTGTCAAGATCTTGCCTTGCGCCTTGCCAGGGAACTAGGACTCAAGGGGATCAAGGTTGCCAGCGTCTTGGGCGATAACGTCCTTAGCTTGGTCAAAGGACTCAATTCTACTGTTTGTGAAACCGGCAAGGGTGTGAACGAATTTGGCGACCGGATGATTGCTGCTCACGCCTACATTCCGGCCGACCCGATCGTAGAAGCCCTCCGTCAGGGCGCCGCCGTGGTGATCACCGGCAGAGTGGGGGATGCCTCACTCTATTTGGCGCCGATGCGATATGAATTTGGCTGGGCCGACGAGGATCGGGACCTGCTGGCGAAAGGCATCGTCATTGGGCATCTTCTTGAGTGCGCCGGGCAGCTAACAGGTGGTTACTTCGCGGACCCTCCATACAAGGTAGTTCCCGACCTGCATCGACTGGGTTTTCCGATCGCGGAGTTGACAGCAGATGGAGGAGCGGTGATCACAAAGGTGGATGGAAGCGGAGGGCTCGTCACCCCGGCCACATGTGCAGAGCAGATGCTATACGAAGTTCATGACCCGGCCAATTACATCGAAGCGGATGTGGTTGCAGATTTGAGCGACGTTGGATTCGATCAGATAGGTCCGAACCGAGTGGTTGTGACTGGCACGATTAAGGGGAAGCCCAAGCCGGAATTACTAAAGGTGAACCTGGGAGTTCGAGAAGGTTACCTGGCCGAAGGTACGATTTTTTACGCTGGCCCCGGCGCTTATGAACGAGCACAACTAGCTGCGGAGGTGATGCGTCTGCGCCTGGAGCTGGTCACACACCTTAAAGCCACTGCGTTGCGGTTTGACTTTATTGGCGTTAACGCCTTGTACGGTCCGCCCGCGGACCATTCCAACCATTTCCCCTGGGAGGTAGGACTACGCGTCACAGGAAGAACTCAAAGCAGTTCAGAAGCCTGGAAAATAATGCACGAATTGGAAACCATCGACAATAACGGACCGGCGGCGATCGCCCGTGGTCTAAGAAAAGAGGAGACTCGGGAAATCTTAGGATATTACTCAACGTTTATTCCCAGAAACCGCGTTACAACCGAGGTCGTCGTTCAGGAGGCCTGACGATGGGAAAGATCCAGCTGCGCGAAATCTGTCATGCCCGTTCGGGGGACAAGGGCGATACGGGCAACATTGGTGTCATTGTGTATGACAAGAAAGATTACGAGTTGATTAAGAAGGAACTTACGGCGGAACGGGTTAAGGAATTCTTCAAAGGTACAGTTAAGGGCGATGTAGTTCGGTACGAACTTTCGCGCCTCGGAGCGCTGAATTTTGTTCTCTATAATGCGCTTGATGGTGGCGCAACCCGGACCCTGTCCCTTGACGCCTATGGCAAGGCATTGAGCTCAGCTCTGCTCAGTATGATGATCGAAAAACCCAGCTAAGAAGGGCGGCCAGTGGAAGCATGGTGACAAAGGGGCTACTCGACGGTTTTGTTGACCTGTACAGACAATTCGATATGGTTGACCTCTCTCCGATTCTGGAGAATGGTATTCCTAGGGCTCCGACCCATCCTCCTTTGGTCATCGCGCCCACAGTGACCCACGAACACGACGGTTACTTTTGTCAAACCATCTTTATGCCAGAGCATATTGGCGCACACGTTGATGTACCCGCCCACGTGATTCCAAGCATGATGGAGCTCACCGTGGACACTTACCCGCCCGACATAATCATCGGGCAGGCTGTAGTGCTGGATATGACTGCGCTTGGATTGAAGCCGGGCGAGTTGCTAGGCGCGGGAGAGATCCTTCGCTGGGAAGCAGAACACCAAATAGTCATTCAGGCTGATGACATAGCCCTATTTAACTTTGGGTGGATGGCCCGTTACTGGAGGACGGACCGAAGGTGGAACTGGTACGCGAGGAACTCACCCGGCATGGACGAAACGGTGTGTCACCTTCTATTCGATCGGAAGGTCAAGGCCGTGGGTACGGACACCTTTGCGTGTGAGGTTGGTGCGGTTAATGGCGTCGAGTCTGCGCCTTACGGGCATATGCGGTATTGGCTCCCGAACCAAATCTTTGAGATTGAGTGCCTTGCCAACCTGGAAAAGCTTCCGTCTCGTTGCTTTTTCTTAGCCCTTCCGCTGAAGATTAAGGGAGGATCGGGATCGCCGATTCGTGCCGTTGCTCTTGTACCACGAGGCATCACGGGCGGATAAGTCCCCAGATTCTGTCCAGAGAACTTGAGTGGGGGAACGATGCGCGTCAACCGGGGATCGGAGAATGACGAAAAAATGGCGGGGAGATAAGGCATAAACATAAAATGGATTTTTAGTCGGTTCAATTATTCCGACGGTGCGCGCCTCGACAATATGCCGACAGAAACCCGGGGCGCCATTTTGTTGGGCAGTTTGAAGTGCGTCGCTCGCGCCGTCGTGTGCGACGCGCGCCTCCAAACCCGCATCTGCCATCGCTGTGCGCCTGCAAAGAGGACAACACTCGGGTTTTCGCCGTGGGATTGCTATGATGCGCCTCGCGATTTTCTCAGTGAGTCCGCTAATTTGGTATCAAGAACTTGAAAACCGAATCCACTGACCAACAGCTACCGCCATCTGCTGCACAACAGATCGATCCAAAGATGAACCGAGTGCTTTTCCTTCTAGGCCTTTCGGTTCTCATCAACTACATCGATCGCAGCAACCTGTCGATTGCAGCGCCTCTGATCAAAGATGAGCTGAGAATTTCCGCGTCGCAGCTGGGCACTCTGCTTTCGGCTTTTTTCTATACCTATGCATTGCTGCAGATCCCCGCCGGCTGGCTAGTGGATCGCTTCGACGTGAAGTGGGTCTTTGCCCTCGGACTCTTCATATGGTCTGCGGCGACGGCCCTTACTGGCGTGCTGCACGGATTTGTGGCCTTGCTGGCCATCCGCGTGTTCCTCGGCATCGGAGAATCTGTCGCCTTTCCCGCCTATGGCAAGATTCTTGGCGGCTACTTCAAAGAGAGTCGCCGAGGCTTCGCCAATTCCGTAGTCATCTCCGGCTTAGCCTTGGGCCCCGCGGTCGGCATGCTGCTGGGGGGAAACTTCGTTGGCCGCTTCGGATGGCGGCCCTTCTTCGTTACTCTGGGCCTGGCAGGTTTGTTGTGGCTGGTGCCGTGGGTGGCATGGATGCCGCGGAGAGGACCCGATTCTCCCCGCATATCGGAGCAGCGTGCGGGAGTTCTTGCCATCCTTCGGCAACGGTCAGCTTGGGGTACGTGTATCTGCCAGTTCAGTTTCAACTACGCTTCGTATTTTCTGGTGACCTGGCTGCCCTTCTACCTGATCCGCGACCGGCATCTCTCGATGACTCAGATGGCGAAGGCAGGTGGGTTCGTCTACGTGGTGTTTGCGGTTTCGTCGACCGTCTTCGGAAAGCTGTCGGACCGATGGATTGCCACAGGTGGCTCCCCAACTAGGGTGCGCAAAACGCTCGCAACTTCGGGTTATATCGGCATGGGAATTTTTCTAGCAACCTCGGCTATTGCGCCGGATGCTAGTTTTCTCTGGATGCTGGCGCTCGCGGGAGTGTTCATGGGCGCGTCGGCTTGTAACATTTGGGCGATGACCCAAACCCTGGCAGGACCGCGGATGGTGGGTCGCTGGACGGGCGTGCAAAATTTTGTGGGAAATTTAGCCGGCGCGGTCGCGCCCAAGCTCACCGGAGTTCTCTTGGACCGCACCGGCCACTTCTACTGGCCGTTTTTCATTGCAGCAGCCATCGTCTGGATCGGTGCCCTCAGCTGGATCTTTATTGTCGGTCAGGTGAAAGAAGTTGATTGGGATAAGAATTTCCAGACAACTCCCCTGGCTACTTATCCTGCCCCGGAATCCTCGCTGCCGTAATAAACTGCCTTCATGAAGCGGGAAGTCGAAGTCACACTTCGAGTTGCAGATGGCTCACCGCGTAGTGGAGAGGTTTCTGTGCCTCCGAGTGTATGACGTTGGACCGTTCGGGGGGCAAAGTTCCGGGCGCGGGCTCACGGCTCTGATGGACTTCCATGTGGAATCCGGCGACTCAAGCAGCATAGACCATTGTCGCGATGTTGTCGGGTCAGAAAATGATCTACTGCCCGTCAGCGCAATGCGGCCAAACAACTTCTCTGAGTCCGAGATCGCAAACCTGGCGGAGGATCTGAAATTGAAACATGCCTTTTTCCGCAGCCGGTAGGGCGAGACGTGCAGGGGTCCCCAAATCCTTGGCTTTCTCTCATGGCCAAAAGGTGGGAATTGTAGTCGTTTGGATTTTTCAAGAGTTAGCGATCCCTTGCCTGCGGGAAAGACTCAGTGGTTAGGATCACGCTCGAGCGAGGGCGCAAGCCAGGTCGGCGGAACATTCACATAGGAGCAATCCAGCTCCCCTGCGGATGGGCAGCCGAGCAGTCTGATCGTCTTCTCGAGGTCGGTGCGCAGGATCTCGATTGAATGAGCCACCCCCGCCTCGCCTGCAGCCGCGAGACCATAGGCATACGCCCTGCCGCAAAGCACGGCGCGCGCTCCCAAGCAGAGGGCCTTTACGATATCCGTGCCTCGGCGGATGCCGCCATCCATGAGCACTTCGACCTGTCCCTTCGTGGCGGCAACCACTTCCGGAAGCACACGCAGCGAGGCTGGAACGCAATCGAGCTGCCGCCCTCCATGGTTTGAGACGACGATAGCCGCTGCCCCTTCATCCACGGCATGCAAAGCATCACGCGCAGTCAACACTCCCTTGACGACAATCGGGCCCTTCCACAGCTCGCGAATCCAACGCAGATCAGCCCAGGTCACGTCAGCCCCAGCCAGAGCCGCGCTGACGTCAACTAGTGGCATGGGCCCTTGGCCGGGAATGACTACATTGTGTAGGTCAGGCAATCCGCCGTCCAGCAAGAACGTAGTGAGCCAGCGCGGCCGCGCCAATACTTGCGGCAGAAACGGGATCTTAGAAAGCAGACTGCCGCTGACCAGTTCTCGGACCCCGTTGCGGAGGTCGCGTTCGCGGGTGCCGGGAACAGCTGTGTCAATGGTGACCACCAATGCCGAGAATCCAGCAATCCGCGCCCGTTCAATAGAACCCTCCACCGCTTCTCGGCCCCCGAGGAGATACAGTTGATAAAATACCGGGCCGACTGAGGCGGCGCGGACGTCTTCCAAGCGGTATCCCGAGATGGTGGAAAGAATGTAAGCCGTGCCGGCGGCTCCAGCGGCGCGCGCGGCGGCAACCTCGCCGCCGGAATGCATTAGGCGGCTGTAGCCTACCGGAGCAAGCAGAAGGGGAAGAGACAGATCGAAGCCCAGAACCCGCACGTGCAGATTGCAACGGGGAACGCTCACCGCGTGGCGGGGCCGGAACGTAACGTCGTCAAAGACGCGCCGGTTTTCCCGCAGCGTGAACTCTCCGCCGGCACCACCGTCCAGATAGTCGAAGACCGCCCGGGGCAATCGCCGGCGAGCCAGGGGACGAAAATCCTCAACGCAAACCACTTGCGATGAGACCGATACCCGCGAGTCTTTTGCCATGTGCACCTCGGAGTCCGTCCGCCGTATATTCATAGCCCAGTCGGGTAGGTTGAGCATCCCTCGCGTACCGCGGGTTTGAGCACACACGCATAACTAGATACCGCGGCGAGAATTTGACCGCGAGAAGGTGCACCAAGATTTTCATCCGCGGTGTATCCTAACGTGCCCTGCGATGAGCACCATCGGCGCCGAAACTGCGCATTTCCCCTTGCTCTTAGACCGGAGGGAGCCCTACACCATCCAGCGAAAGAAGAAGCACGACTTGACAAAGAGGGTACTTCTGCTGAAAACGCACCCGAGTTTAGCGCGAGTATCTGCATCTTGCCGTGAAATGCTGGTTCGCGATCCGTTGTGTGCCTTGACGCTACCAACTGCAGAAAAGGCCCCCCCGAAGGTAGCGTAGAAATTGCGGCGTTATCGGATGAACTTAGGAAGACCACGTGCACGGCCCGACAGACTCTCGCATTTCCAGACGGACTGGCAGCAGGATGCTCTGCGGTCTCGTGTAGTGTTGACTCATGGTTTTCTCAAGTAGCCGCATAGCTTGTTCACCCATCTCGTACATCGGCGTCACAATTGTGGAAAGACTAGTTAGCGAGAACTCAGAGGAGTCCGTACCGTCAAAACCAACGACAGAGACTTTTTTAGGAACGTCGATTTCGTGCTCGCGCAAGTAGCGTAATACCCCCAGCGAGGGAGCATCGCTGAATACAAGTATCGCAGTTGGCTTCACACGAACTCGTGACCACAAGCGAGCACAACTGTCATATCCTCCCCGTACGCTATGAGGGCTTTGCTCAATCAGAGTCGCATCGATTTCCAATCCAAACTGAGCTGCACAGGCGCGGAACGCCTCCAGACGCTGCTTAATGGGAATGAGTTCGGGCGTCCCGGAAATATAGGCCACGCGCTTGTGACCGAGCCTCGCGAGCATCTCGACCGCCATCCGTATTCCGCTTTTGTTATCGATGCTCACTTGGTTAAATACAGCGGGAGTGAGTTCTCGATTGATGATCACGAGCGGAAAGCGCTGACGCTTAATTTGCTTCCAAAATGGAGGAAGTGGTCCGTTCTCCGATGTAAACGGCGGGGCTGCAATTAGACCTGCTATCTTGAGACGGACCAGTTCGCGAATGCGGGCATCGCCCTGTTTTGGATCATGTGTTGTGCCGCTGAGCACTAGATGGTACCCGCTTTCATTCGCGGCCTTCTCGATGGCCCTGAACACCTCTGCATAGAAGTGGTCCGTAATATCGGGAACAACCACTCCAATAAGATTCGACTTACCTGTAGCCAAGGCGCGTGCTACCTGGTCTGGTTGGTACCCTAGTTCGTTCGCAACAGCAAGAACCTTTCTCTTGGTGGCTGCAGAGATACGAGGATGATTCCGTAAGGCGAGAGAGATAGTCGTTCGTGATAGACCCAAACGAGCCCCGACATGTTGCAGAGTGACTGTCTCTCGACCGCCTTTGAAATTGTGGTTCATGGATTCAAAGTTGAGTTTAGCACGAAACCATTTGAAGAAAAAAGATACTCTCAGCTTTAGTTAACCGATTAACTTTACTGTTGACTTGGGTATGACAAAAAGGTACAAATATGAACTTGTAAGAGCTGCTGACATGCGGAAATCGGGCTTGAAGCAGGGCTCGACGAGCTGCTCGTAGAGACTTGCAGCACCAAAATCTGTCGCAGCCTCGCCGTCGTCAAAGCTAGTATTTTGCGAAACGACTTGTGGATGCATTTAGCTTGCAATCGTATTCTCGGCGGCGGCCAACATTAGCGGCGCGTGCAGAATGAAGCGAGCGAACAAACGCCGTCCCGCCGACGCCACCATCTCTAACAGCGATGAGCTCGCTTTATGCTGGACTCTTAATTTCTGTCTCGGAGCCTCAGCTTTGCACAAATGAACGCGGCAAGCATCCGAGGCATCGTCCCAGAGACCGTCCGGAGCGATCCTCCCATGAAGTCACAGTGAGCGTCGTTGCAAATTTCGACAGGGCAAGAGTCACCGCGCCTAATTGGAGACAAATAAGGATATGAAACTGTTCAGATTTGGACCGCTCTATCGTGAAAAACCAGGGGTCATTCTCACTGAGGATAGAAGAATAGACGTGTCTGGTTTCGGCCAAGACTACGGAGAAGCTTTCTTTGAAATGGACGGTCTGAATCGATTGCACCGTTGGTTGGAATTGAACTCCAGTCAATGTCCAGTGGTAGACCGTACGGTGCGAATAGCACCCTGCGTTCTCCGCCCGTCTAAGATTATCTGTATCGGGCTGAACTATGCGGGGCATGCGTCGGAGTCAGGGTTGGAGATACCAAAGGAACCAGTGGTCTTTCTTAAAGCAAGCTCCTCGATCTGCGGGCCCTACGATGACCTTATCATCCCAAGAGGATCGCAGAAGACTGATTGGGAAGTAGAGTTGGCGGTCGTCATCGGCAAGAGGGCCAAGTATGTCAGCGAAGAAATCGCTATGGAGTTTGTCGCCGGTTATTGCCTCCACAATGACTACAGCGAACGTACATTCCAATTTGAAAGAGGTGGGCAATGGGTGAAGGGCAAAAGCTCCGATACGTTTGCACCACTTGGGCCGATGCTCGTCACTCGAGATGAAGTTCCAGATCCTCACATCTTGCGCTTGTGGTTGAGGGTGAATGGTAAGACGTTCCAGGACGCGAATACGTCAGATCTCATCTTCAGAATTCCTTTTCTGGTTAGCTATCTAAGTCAATTC
>Ga0209006_10005460_pt1 | contig 11547 bp, 8 predicted proteins | sample JacPin_JW_Ref_O2_FD_188567 | JGI IMG/M metagenome (GOLD analysis project Ga0209006, IMG submission 188567) | Forest soil microbial communities from Algoma, Ontario, Canada - Jack Pine, Ontario site 1_JW_Ref_O2 (SPAdes) (version 2) | ecosystem: Environmental > Terrestrial > Soil > Boreal... | reverse complement strand
ACATTTTCGAGAGTCTGCTGCGCGATGTCACGAACTTCGTGCAATTCTTCCCGAACGGCGGATCCATCCGGCATCTGCTTTTCAGCGCGGCTGAGCAACGCGCCTACAGCCGTCAAGGTCTGGCCGAATTCGTCATGAAGCTCCCTGGAAATATGGCGCAGGGTGGATTCCTGAGTGGCGATCAACTGCCGCGCGAGTTCACTCCGCTGACGGGAGAGAGACGCCAGCGTCTCGAATAGACGGCGATTCGAATGAATCAGATAGAGGCCGGTGGCCAGGATCGCGGCGAGCGTTGCAGCAAGAAAAAAGTAGACCTGGCGCTGGACGCGATCGTAAATCTGCAGCACCTGGGCCGACGCTTTCCCCTCGCTTTCGTAATTTTCGACAAGGAGCCGAGCGACCGCGTTAGTCAGGGATGCCTGGCGTGGTTGCAGTGCGAGCCGGACTTGCTTGCGAGCCGCATTGACGTCACCGCCTCGCGCGAGTGAAAACGCTCCGTTGGCCGCGTCCCAAAACTGAGCGAAGGAATTCTCAAGATACTGGCGCTGATCGGGCGTGCGAGCGGCTACCGCGAGCTGTGCTTCGAGGCGAAGCGCATCATCGAGATCGGCGTGAATTCGTTCAAACTCCGCGGACCAAGCCGCGAGCGGGTGCTGTTCATCAGCATCGAGCATATCGCGCATCGCGAGGCCGAGCGAATTCAGGTCGTTCTGAATGCGCAACAATTGCAGCGAGTCCTTCCGGTTGCGGTCGGCAAACTCATTTTGCAATTTTCGCAAGCCGGAGATTTGAGCGGTCGTATACCAGGCATAGGCCACAACTGCCGCGACGGTAATCGCGAGTCCGAGGATCAAACCGAGAGTTGGCGACAGGACGCTTGAACGTTGCACGTTCGGAGGATATACCGCGTAGCGTCGCTGATCCAAACCGCCTGAATTTCTATCCTGTGGCGTTACTTTGGTCTGTAATACAAAAAGATTAGAGACGCGCTTTGAAGTGCGGTGTAGATTGCGCGACATTCGATGCCTGAGGCAAAGAAAACCTATACTAGTTGGAAGGTTCTCGCGAAAGTCGCTCTCGCGCTTGTGGGGCTGTATGCCGTGCTAACGGCGGTACTGTTCGGCGTGATGTTGCAATCGCCGGATCGCTTTGCAGCGACAATGAAACACGTTCCCTGGCCGGCATTTGTGGCGTTGCCGTTTAAGCCGCTTTGGCAAGTGGCGCGGGCAGGCCAAGTGAGCGTCGGCGACATGGCACCAGACTTTTCGCTCGAGAGCCCCGACCACAAGTCGAGCTTTCGATTGTCATCTTTGCGCGGCGAGAAGCCGGTGGTCCTCGTGTTCGGCAGCTATACGTGACCTCCCTTTCGGCGGGAGGTTCCCGCTCTCAATACACTCTACGATCAGTATGGCGATCGGGTGGCGTTTTACGTGGTCTACATTCGCGAGGCGCACACCAGCGATGTTTGGCAGGATCCCGACAATCTGGATGACCACGTGGTGTTTGCAAGTCCGAAGAGCTTCGACGAGCGCAGCGAGATGGGGCAATTGTGCGTGGTGAAGCTTGGCATCAAGTTTCCCGCCGTCGTCGATAACTTCGATAATTTGACCGAACGAGCTTACACAGGGTGGCCCGATCGTCTTTACGTGATAGACCGCGAAGGACGGGTGAGCTACAAGTCGGGTCCGGGCCCGTTTGGTTTCAAGCCGCAAGGAGTGGAAGACACGCTTCGGCGCATAGTTCCCGCCGCGGCGCGTTAGGACAAGCGGTTATTTCTCACATCGACGACCAGCATTAAAGAAAAAAGGGCGCTCCTTTCCGGAGCGCCCTTCTTCAAGCCAATTCAAACTTCTAAACTGCAGCACTTGCTCCACCACCTACGGCGCGACAACCTACGGGAGGTAGTAGCGGAACGAGGTGAAGACCATGTTGTCGATGGCATGCGGAGTGAAGGAACCTTCGCCTGACGCATCTGTACCGGTCCATGTGTTCTTAACCGCGTACGAGTACTGAAGTCCGTACTGCAGGCGGCCCTTCGGTCCCTGGTAGAAGCGATACCAGAATCCGAGAGTTCCTTCGATGATGTTGCGGATGTCACCCTGGCAGTTCGCCGGTGTGACGGCGCCGCTCGTGGTGTTCGTGCCTGCAGGCGTGTTCTGGTTCACAGGAGATAGTTCGACCGAGCAGCCGTCATTTCTGATGAACGGCGCAACGGCTCCTATGGCGCCATAGCCGACGCCATGACCGTTGGCGTCAACGTAGGCAGCGCGCCCATCGTATTCGCCACCGACATAAGCGTAGATATCAAGCTTGGGAGTCGCGTGAAATTCCAGCGTTCCGAGAGCCTGATATGAGCGCAGCCCAACGAGCGTCCCGTCAGGGTGGGCGGTGACGTCGGCGAGAGTGGCGTTGCCGTACCGGCCGACGCCCGAGCCACCGAGGAAGTGAATGCCGGCGTCAACCTTGTGATGGAAGAGTGGCACGCGAGCGTTAGCGCCGATTCCACCTGCTGTTATAGCCTGGTTATTGGCCAAGGAACCCGAGATCGTGGAGTCGTTGATGGGGCACGGCGCTGCAGCGGTCGCTCCAGCGCAGGGGAAGATTCTCGCGCGGAACGAGCCCACCACGCCGAAAATTTCGTAGTGGCCCCACCCTGGATCGAGAGCTGCCTTGAAGACAAAATCCGGGCTCTTGTTAAAGGAGTAGTTTGCCTCGTTGTTGTACAGACCAGCCAAATCGCCGGGTGCAGCAATCAAGGTGTTCTGCGTCTGGAGTTTGCCGCCGAAAGTGGTCTGCGCATCTTCTACGGACAGCGCGAAAGTCAGCTTGTTGTCCGCGAAGGCCTTCGAGATCCGGAAACCAAACTGGCGGGCCCAACTGAAGCCGACGTTATACTGCGCGTCAATCGTCATTGGACGGGCTTCCGTTAGTGGCTCAGTTCCCTTCTTGGTTTCGGTAACCAAGCTCCACATCTGACCGCCGGTAATGGTCCAGCCGCTTTCGAAGGCCGCTTGCGCCCAGAATTGACGCTGGCGGAAGGTGTAGCTGTTCGTCTGGTTGTTGTTAGAGGTGACGCCCGCGGACAAAAAGTCACCCTCGAAATAGCCACCGACCTTGACGTCGGCGAGCTTGCCTTGAACCCGGGCATTGATCTGAGACTGGCGTCCGGAAAAGTTCAAGTCATTGACGTGAGCGATGGAAGCGCCGGTGAAGGGAATTCCCTTGAAGTCGGTGTTCACGTCGTTCGTGATGGCCCGCTGGCGATAAACACCTTCGGCCGCCATGAAGCCACCGGGAGTAATGGTGATTCCCTTGAAGCGAATTTGGTACGCATCCGGCTTGTCTTCGTCCGGCGAAGCAACGAAGCCGGCCGACAGTGCCGGCTGAGCGGCCACGCTGGAGGCAGGCAGTGCACCCTCGTTTACAAGGGGAGCATTCACCGCCCTTAGGTTATTCTGCATCACTTCCATTTCATGGCGCTGTTCCTTCAACGCATCGTTCTGCTCCTGAAGTTGCTTCGACTGCGCTTCGAGCAGTTCGCGAAGTTGTTGAAGTTCATTTTCCACGGTCGGAGAGGCCGGTTTCGCCGGGGCATCCGACTTCGAGGAAGCCGCTGGCGTCTTGTTGTCCGTTGCGGCTTTCGCAGTGTCCGCCTTCTTGGCAGCGGTTGAATCCTTGTCATCCCCCGTTCCAGCGGCTCGTGCTATCGCCGGTGATGCGGCGATGCCAAACGCCAGAATCCATAGTGCAAGTACTCGCATTCCTTTCCTCCTTGAATTTAACTTCCGAACCTACCGACCCGCGCCAGCCCGGGTTCAGCGAAGCCCATGGCCCACCAACCCACACGCTCGCCGTCCGGTTGCCGCGAATCCGGCTTCCACCTGTATCCTCTGTGGTGATGGTGCCGGCCTAACGGAGATGAAAAGCAACACAAAGAGTTGCAGCTATTTCGCAACAGCGCGGAGAGACACCGCCTGACCTTGTAGCCGCGCCTTCCCCTTGACCGATTACGGGGACGGCAAACCTTATGTGCCTGCCTTGAACCACCCGTGACGGGAATGTTAATTGTGCGTTACAACGGCTGGAAGGCGTTGATACCACGATGGCTGGCCCTGAGGGACGCTTGGTGAGACGGGGAAAAGTCAGAAGAGGGTAAAGCTAGGTCGATTCAAGTCCAGAAACGGACGAGGGCGGAGCGGCTTCCCCACCGCTCAGTGATCCGGCACTGCGGCTCGTCGAAGGCACAATCCGGCGAAAAGATAGGATGCTGAAAAATCGTCGCCGGCAAAGATCGCAACGGTAGGCGGGAATGCCGAGCCGGCGCTTTAGGGAGATTACGGTTCCGTCCTCCACACGCTCGCGGGAGATACGTCTAAGATCAAAATTTCCGCATTTGGAGCAGTGTGCGTAACGGCTAAAAGCGTATGCAACGCGCCGGGCGTAGAATCGCCGGTCGCAAGTATGGCATCGCCATGGACGCAGGCCGACAAACGTGGTGAGTAAATCGGAAACTCCTTCGCGATGGGAGCGGAAGCAGTCCGAGCTCCGACACTGTGGACAGATCATGCCTGTACGCAGTCTCCTATCCGGTCTGGGCGCCCCACTTTCGAGAGCATACCTAAAGATACCTCGGGCAGGCAAGATGGGATGAACGGGGACTGAGTGTAGAATCTATAACTCGTTAGAATTGCTTTCAGAGGAGAGAATGGCCCAATACACCGATGCTCACTCGAAGGCGGGAATTGACGCCCGCTTACCCAAGCTGGAGACGTGGCCAAACCACTTCCCCGGCTACGAGATCACCATTCAATTTCCAGAATACACATCCGTGTGCCCAAAGACGGGACTGCCGGACTATGGCAAGCTCACGATCCAGTACGAACCGCGCAAAGTTTGCCTCGAGCTGAAGGCTCTGAAGATGTACCTGCTTGCGTACCGAAATCTCGGAATTTTCTATGAGAACGCCGTGAATCGCATGCTTCGCGATATTGTTGACGCAACTCGGCCGGTCAATTGCCGCGTTACCGGCGAATTCACGCCGCGTGGCGGCCTTACCACTACGGTGGAAGCGAATTGGCCCCGTCGCGGAGGAAACAATCGCCGTCGCAAGGCATAGACAACTTCTTGCGCCTCAGCCATAATTCCGCACATCGAAAGAACAAGGCGGCCAAGCCGCCGGAAGGAGATCTATGAGTTTGAGTTCTACGCCGCTGCCCCATTCCCAGCCCGAAGAACCGGTGGCAGAAGTGGCGGCCCTGCCTCGATGGGTCGTCCTGCTGTTTGTAGTTGCCTTTGTGCTCGTTGGATATCTGCTGTTCGCCAGCTATGCAGAAAGACAGGCCATGAGGAAGGGCCTCGATGACGCGGACAAAAAGAGTCGCGTCCTGGGCTCAGAGCTGGAAAAAACAAATACGCAGCTCGCTGACCTGAAAGGCCAGCTGGAAGTGACGTCGCAAAAGCTTGGGCTTACACAGGACGAGCTAGCGCGTGCGCGGTCACTCTCGGCCTCTCTAAAACGGCAGCAGGAGGCGAATAACGCGAAACTCCGTGAGCAAATCGGCGCCGTGGAACAGGACACGTCCACGAAGCTAGGCCAGGTGGCTACGGAAATTAGCGGGACGAAGAGCGACGTTGCTGCGACGAAAGCGGATCTGGAAGCGACCAAAAGCAAACTTCAGAGCACCGTCGGCGACCTTGGCGTGCAAAGCGGACTGATCGCGCGAAATCATGATGAAGTGGAAGAGCTTAAGCGCCTAAACGAACGCGACATCTTCGAATTTGACCTCAACAAGCAACAAGGGATCCAGCACGTCGGTCCCATCCAGGTGAAGTTGAGCAAAGTGGACACCAAGCGTTTCAAGTACACGATGAACGTGGTGGCTGACGACAAAGCAATCGAAAAAAAGGATAAGACCGTCGGTGAACCTGTGCAGTTCTACGTTCGAGGCACGCGATCGCCGTATGAGATCGTCGTCTTCGAAGTCTCCAAGGATCATGCGAAGGGTTATCTGAGCACTCCCAAGGGCGGAGGCGCTCCCGCTTCTGCGGCTGCAAAACCAGCGCCGGGGAACTGAGGCTCGGAGCTAGCTGGTCGCTTTCGTATCGTGAAGGTTAGAGCCGCGGAGGTGGCGCATTTGAATACGATTCGGACGTTAGCCCGCGGTGTGCGCCGATTTCGCGCACTTGTCCCGCTTGTTCTGCTCATTGCGACGGGTCGCAGCGTACTCGCGCAAACCCCTTCCCTCACTGACCGATTGCCTGCAAGCACCGTATTCTTTGCGTATTGGCACGGCATGGGAGCCGTGACGAGCGCGGAAAAGACGAACCACGTGGTGCAGCTGTTTGAGGACCCCCAGTTCGTACACGCCCGCGAGTTGCTTTTTAAAAGCTTGCGCGAAAACATCGCCAAGAATGGGCCCGCCACTTCAGACCGCGATCAAGCCGAGGTGCTTTCGCTCTTCGATAACCCCGCCGTTGTGGGAGTTGTTCTGAATCCGAAGTTGGAAAAGAAATCCACGGCCGATTCTGCGTCGCCTCCGGTCACCGGATTTTTTGTGGTCTATGATGCGCACGGAAAAACGGCCATTGTGGAAAAGTTGCGGGCTGCGAATCGCGCCACCGGCAAGGAAGTGCCAACCGTGATGAGCTACGATTTTCATGGAACGAAAATCGAAGCGCGCGCCACCGGCACGGATGTGTCCTACACCGCTCTTACGCCGCAATACTACTTTCTCGCCGATCAAAAGTCCGTGATCGAGGAACTTATCGCCCGATTTGGCGGCGCAGAGAAACCGGCTGATTCCGTGATGCAACTACCCGAGTATGCGTCCATGCGTCCTTTCATCGGTGCCGACTCGGCCCTTGAATTTTTTGCGCGCTTCCCGAACCTGACAAAAACCTTGACCCCGGCACAACTAGAGAAACCGGCTACGAAGTTCGCAGTGAATCTGCGCCTCGATCGAATTAGCGCCTTCGGCGGAAGCGTCAGCTTTGCCGGGGAAGCAATGCGATTTCACGGGGCGATGATCGGTGAGGCCGATGCAGGTGGGGTGTTTGACTTTGCCGGCGCGAGCGGCACTTCGTTCGTTACCGCGCCCGCTGTAAACTCCGGGCCGGTTTTCAGTATTTCGCGATTTAATTTTGTCGCGATTTATCAAATGCTCCGCGCCGCGGCCGAGCCCCTGTTGACATCGCAGCAAACCGCGGCGATGGACATGTACGAGAAGATGGCGCAGGGATTTCTGGGCATGCCCGTGGCCGATGCGCTTCAGCTCTTTACCGGCGAAGTTGCATCCGAAACATCGTTCGCTGATGATGGTTCGTCGCAGAGAACCTACGCGATTTCGATTCAAAAGCCCCAGGATGTGCTTCGCATTCTGCGCGCCGCCGGAGGAAGTTTTACGGTCGGCGAGGACACGTCTGGCACCACCACGTACCTTGATCTTGTCTTTCCAAGTACCGATCCGAAGACGGGAGCCAAAAAGCGTGAGCTCTATTACGTCGCGGTGACGCCCACAATGCTTTTTGCGGCGCCGCGTAAGGCGCTCATCCGCCAGGCCGCGGCACGGTTGGACGCTAAGCCCGACGCTACTCCGGCCGCCGGCATTCTGAGCGGCACAGAACTCGCGCATCAGCGTTCCCTTCTGCCTGAAAAGCTTTCCGGATTAAGCGCTGCTGATATGGTCCAAATCCCATGGGACAAGGTGATAGCCCACTTCGCTGATGAGATGGCAAAAGCAGCCAAGGATTCCACCACACCGCCCCCTTCTACCGAGTGGCTGCAAGCGGTAAAGCCTGAGGTCCTCACGCGCCACATTCACGCCGGAATCAGCGGCTGGTGGAAGGATTCGCACGGCATCTACTTTGATTCGTACATTCAGTAGGCCTCGCGGCGGCCGATTTTTTCTAGCAATTCATTTGGCGGCGGCAAACTTTCTTTTTTGCTTTGTACTCGTTTTGCACGCTCAGGAAACCGGACGTACCCCGCAAGCTGGAATTCAAGCCACCACCGAGATCGTCAAAATTGACGTGAGCGTGCTTGATCGCCAGGACAAATTTGTGGCGGGCCTGGCACGAGACCGGTTTCGGGTTCTCGATAATGGTATCGAACAACCCATCGCGTTCTTTGCACCGATCGAGGCTCCAGCCCAGGTGCTGGTAATGCTCGAGACGAGTCCCGCAGTTTATTTGATCCACGCGCAGCACCTAACGGCCGCCTATGCCCTTCTTGACGGTCTTGCTCCGGACGACGAGGTCGCGCTCGTTTCATATTCTCAGGCGCCGCAAGCAATTCTTCCATTCACACCTGATAAATCCGCGTTGGCAGCTGCGCTGGGTCAGATCCAGTACACGCTCGGGATGGGCAATCTCAATTTTTACGATTCCGTCTCGACTGTTCTCGACTGGATTGCACCTCTCCACGGGAAGAAGGCCGTGGTCCTCTTGACCACTGGCCTCGATTCTTCGCCGCCGGAGCGGTGGGATGCGCTGGTGCAAAAGCTCAAGGCGGACGATACCGTCCTGTTCGCGGTCGCCCTGGGCGGTTCTCTGCGGCGTCCCCCAAGCGCAAAAAAAAAGAAATCGAAAGTCGCGCCAAAAACCGACACGACAGACGAGCCAGCGAACCCGGTGACCTTTGCGAAGGCCGATTCGGCGCTACGATCGCTCGCAAAAATCACTGGCGGGCGCGCTTATTTTCCAGAGTCGCCAAATGATTTCGTTACGATCTATCGCGAGATCGCTTCCGCTCTACGGCATCAATACGTCCTGGGCATCGCGCCTCAGCATGACGGTCAATTTCATGCACTCACCGTGGAGATTCCCGACGCGAACCGCCGATCCGGCCCGGCGTCGACAAAATCGCCCGAGTTTCAGATCTTTGCCCGCGAAGGATATCTCGCTCCGCTTCGGTAACCGTATAATCGGAATGTTGTGGCTGCAGGTGTTAAGAGACAAGGAGCACGAGCGAAATCATGCGTCCCGCGCTTACCGCCTTCGGAGCCATCTTTGCAATATTCCTTGGCTTTGGCTTCCATCCGAATTTGTCCCCGAATTCGCAAACGACAGCGCAGCAAACCGCAGCTCCTGCGCCGGCGCGGTTTGCATTCGGCGGAAATGCGGCCGAGGTTCCGGCCGAATTCGTGGGAAACCTTATTTTTGTTCCGTTAGACATCAACAAGAGCCAGCCATCGCTCTTCGTGCTTGATTCCAGCGCCGCTGCATCGTCTGTCAGTCCTACCCGCGCTGCAGATCTCGGGCTGAGTAGTCTCAAAGATCCGATATTAAATTTCCCCGGCGTGGATATACCTTTTATGAATTTCCCCATACTCGATAAGCAGGATTTTTCGCAGGAGGTGGGACGTCCGTATCAAGGCACGCTGGGAGCTGACTTTTTCAGCCGCGTCGTCGTGGAAATAGACTACGGCCGCCAGACGCTCCGGCTATACGATCCGGCCACGTACAAGTACACGGGAAAGGGAGCCGTGATCCCGTTGAGGTTTAGCGGACCTGCCCCCGTCATCAAGGCGAGTTTTAAATTGGCAGGGCTAAAAACTCGCGAGGCCGATTTTGTCGTCGACACTGCGCTCGACGCGTCGGTGCTGATCTCCGATCGCTTTAGCGAAGTGCATCGCATTTTTTCTTCGCATGTGAAGACGATCAACGCATCCGATCCGCAAATCGAAGGTGGCGCAACGGTCGCTCTTGGCCGGTTAACGGAGTTTGAAATCGGCCGATACGAAATTCGAGGGCCGGTCGCGGCATTCGTTCATCCAGGAGCTAATCCCAGCCTCGACAATAATCGCGCCGGGGTGATTGGCGGCGGAATACTACGGCGCTTTACGGTAATTTTCGATTACGCTCACCAGCAACTCATTCTCGACCCCAGCAACCATTTCGAGGATTATGAGCAGGAAGACAAAAGCGGGATTGCGGTAGTCGCCAAGGGGCCAGGCCTTCTCACTTTCGAAGTCGCCTCGGTGCAGCCTGGAACGCCCGGAGCAGAAGCGGGAGTTCTGAAAGGGGACATTATTGCGGGAATTGACGACGAACCAGCGGCAGACCTGACGCTCGCGTCGATCCGCGCGCTTTTCCGCCAGGTGGGACACAAATACAAGCTACTGATTCAGCGCAATGGGCAATCGGTGCAAGTGACGGTTCAAATGCGGCGCTTGATTTGAAATTTCCCCGCGACTACTTCTCGAACTTTCTCAACGTGTCAGCCATCTCACGAAGGCGCGAATCAACCTTTGCAAAAACGGATTCCGGCTCGAATTTGCCGGTCTTGCCACGTTTGCCTGCGCGAACGCCGGTGAGAATTTCAATTCCCTGCTCGATGGTCGCCACGGGATAAATATGAAATTTTTTCTTGGCGACGGCATCAATCACTTCGTCGCGAAGCATAAGGTCCTCGACGTTCTCAGCTGGAATCAGAACTCCTTGCGTTCCCGTCAGACCCTTCAGCTTGCAAACATCGTAAAACCCCTCGATTTTCTGATTCACGCCGCCGATCGGCTGCACGTCGCCTTGCTGATTCACCGAACCGGTGACAGATAGTTCCTGCTTGATCGGAATCTCCGAGAGTGCCGAAAGAATGGCGTAGATTTCCGTGGAACTCGCGCTGTCGCCGTCCACGCCGGAGTAGGATTGCTCGAAGCACACGCTCGCCGATAACGAGAGCGGCTTATCCTGCGCAAACGTGCGGCGCAAATATCCGGATATGATCTGCACGCCCTTATCGTGAAATCGGCCGCTTAAATTTGATTCCCGCTCCACGTTAATAATTCCCAGTTTGCCTAGCGCTACGGCTGCCGTAATGCGCACGGGCTTGCCAAATGCGTAGCCGCCGATTTCAAGTACGCTTAACCCATTCACCTGTCCTGCGCGTGCGCCGGTGGTATCGATAAACAGCAGGTTCTGCTCCACCATCTCCCGGATTTTTGTTTCCGTCAGATTGTGGCGATCGATTTGGGCTTCTTGCGCTTTCCTCACATGCTCCGCGGTTACCACCGCCGCTTTTTCGTGTTTTGCCACGTAGGACGCTTCGCGAGCCAGGTCCGCCAAATCGAAGAATCGCGCCGTAATCTTCCCTCGCCGGCCGGCACGACGCACTCCATGCTCGAGAAGCACTGCTACCGCAGTCCGGTCGAAGGGGCAGAGATGCTCGTCGTCACTCAATTTTCGTAAGCGACCCGCGTACTGGCGAATTACCTCTTCGCTCCAGGTCATTTCCTCATCGAATTCCACTCGGACTTTAAAAATTTTCTTGAAGTCGTCTTCGTAGTCGTAGAGGAGCTCGTACATATCGCGATCGCCGATCAGGATGATCTTCACTTGAATCTCAATCGGTTCTGGCTTCAGCGCTGCGCTGCTGAATGGGAAAAATACGTCGACCGGCTGAATTTCGAGTTTGCCGTGATTCAAGGTGCGCTTGAGCGTCCGCCACACGCCGGTTTCCGTCAGCGTGTCCAGCGCGTACATCACAAGAAAGCCACCGTCCGCGCGCAGCAGCGAACCGCCGCGCAAATCCATGAAATCCGAATTCCACCC
>Ga0209006_10005459_pt1 | contig 11548 bp, 12 predicted proteins | sample JacPin_JW_Ref_O2_FD_188567 | JGI IMG/M metagenome (GOLD analysis project Ga0209006, IMG submission 188567) | Forest soil microbial communities from Algoma, Ontario, Canada - Jack Pine, Ontario site 1_JW_Ref_O2 (SPAdes) (version 2) | ecosystem: Environmental > Terrestrial > Soil > Boreal... | reverse complement strand
GCCCGGCCGGCGGCGCGCCGCTGGGATCACCGAGCGGGAGGCCGAAGTACTCCGGCTGGCCGCCCGCGGCCTGGGCAACCGGGAGATCGCCGAGCGGATGGTGTTGTCCCCGCGCACCGTCGAGAAGCACGTCGAGCGGCTGCTCGCCAAGACGGGCCTGCGCCGCGAGCAGTTGGCTACGTATCTGGCCGGGCTGGATACGTAACCGCGCGGCGCGGGATACGGGCCGCGTACCGATGTAGCGAGCGCTGGCCGCTGGTCAGGATGCGGGTATGCGGGGCCTTCAGGCACCCGTCCGCACCACCGGAGGCATCCCATGAGCATCCTCGCCACAACCGCCGCACCCGGCCAGCGATCCCCGGACCCGGCCAGCAGCGCCGGGGTGCTCGCGCTTCCGGGGGCCAGGCTGGCTTACCAGGTCACCGGCAGCGGCCCCGCCGTGGTGCTGGTGCACGGCTTCGGGCTGGATATGCGGATGTGGGATGAGCAGATCCGGGTCCTGGCGGCGCGGTACCAGGTCATCAGTTATGACTGCCGGGGTTTCGGCAGCTCGGGTCCGTTCGATCCCGCTGTCGCCTACAGCCACGCGGGAGACTTGCTCGCGTTGCTCGATCATCTCGGCGTCGGCCGGGCGGTGCTGGCCGGGCTGTCGTTCGGTGGCCGGGTGGTGCTGCAGGCTGCGCTGGCAGCCCCGGATCGTGTCCGCGCGCTGGTACTGCTCGACGCCGTGCTCGATGGCGTCCCGTGGGATGCGCCGTCGCAGGCCGCGATGGACCACGCCGTGGAGATGGCCCGCACTCGCGGGTTGCTGGCTGGCCGCGCGGCCTGGCTCGCTCATCCGCTCTTCGCCGAAGCCGGTCACCAGCCCGAGGTGGCGGACCGGCTCGCGGCCATGGTGGCCGGCTACCCCGGCCAGCACTGGATCGGGCCCGACCCGCACGATCGGGAGCAGAGCGCCCCGATCGACCGGCTAGCGGAACTGGTCATGCCTGCCCTCGTGCTCGTGGGCGAGCGAGACGTACCCGGCTTCCGCGAGATGTCCGCCGTGCTGGCCCGTCGCATCCCCGGCGCCCGCTACCACGTCGTGGCCGAGGCCGGCCACATGGTCAACATGGAGCGCCCGACGCCCGTCAACGAGGTGCTCACCCCGTTCCTCGCTGAACTCCCGGCGGCCGAGGCGGATGTCCGATGACGACGGTGAAGGTCCGCGGCGGTGCTACCCGGACTGGGTGTGGCGCAGCCACCCCCGGGATGCCACCGCCACTGAGCTCTACGGCCGGCTGCTGGACCAGGCGGTGGTCGTCGGCTCCGCGGCCACCGATCTGCTGGCCGATACCGCCCTGCGGGTGGCCGCCCGTACCGGCCAGCCGTCGTCGACACCCATAGGAGGCACCAATGGATACCGCACTCACGCATGATTTGCCAGATGAAAGCCGGGACAGCGTCCTGGTCGACGCCGCCTGGCTGGAAGCGCGCCTGCCCGACCCCGCGGTGCGGGTGGTCGAGGTGGACGTGAGCCGGACCGCCTATGACGCCGCGCACATCGACGGGGCCGTGCTGTGGAACGTATACACCGACCTGAAGGACGGGGACTACCGGCTGGTCGCGCGGGATGCGGTGGCCCGGCTGCTCGCCCGGTCGGGGATAGGCCCGGACACCACCGTTGTCTTCTACGGGTATGCGCCGGCCATGGGCTTCTGGCTGGCCAGGCTCTACGGGCATGCCGACGCGAGGATCCTGAACTGCTCCCGCGAAGCGTGGATCGGGGAGGGACGGCCAGTCAGCCACGCGGAGCCGGATTTGCGGGCATCCAGTTACCCGCTGGGCGAGCCCGACTCGGGGCTGCGCGCGGTCCACGAGACGGTCCTGGCCGCGATCACCGACCCCGCCGCTACCCTGCTCGACATCCGTACGCCCGAGGAATACCGGGGCGAGCGGTTCTGGCCCTCCGGCGGCATGGAACCGGGCGGCCGGGCCGGCCACGTTCCCACGGCTGTCCGCCAGCCGGTCGACGGCATCTACGACGACAGCGGCGCGTTCCTGGCTCCGTCGGCGTTGCGGGACGTCTTCGCTGGCCTCGACCTCGACGGCGATGACCCGCTGATCACCTATTGCACGATCGGCGGGCGCGCGAGCACCGCCTGGTTCGTGCTCACTTACCTGCTCGGCCGGGACAACGTCCGCGTCTATGACGGGTCATGGGCCGAGTGGGGCCGCAGGACCGGCACTCCGGTGGACACAGCCTGACGGCGGGCGGCCCGGTTCAGGCGGCGCGCTTCAGGCGGCCCGGTGATCGCGGTGCCGCGCGATCGCGTGCTCGGCCAGGGCGATCAGCACGTCGCGGCTGGACTCGCGGCGGCGTGCGTCGCAGGCGATGACCGGGACGTCGCCGGCGAGGTTGAGTGCCTGGCCGATCGACTCGAGCGAGTGACGCTGCAGTCCTTCGAAGCAGTTGACGGCGACCACGAACGGAATCCGCTTGGCCTCGAAGTAGTCCACGCACGGGAAACAGTCGGCTAGGCGGCGCTCGTCGGCCAGGACGACCGCACCCAGGGCACCGTAGGCGAGGTCATCCCACATGAACCAGAACCGCTGCTGGCCCGGGGTGCCGAACAGGTAGACGACGAGATCACGGCGGATGGTGATGCGACCGAAGTCCATGGCAACGGTGGTCGTCGTTTTCTGTTCCACGCCGTAGAGCGAGTCGATCACCTCGCTGCGGTCACTCAGCGTCTCTTCTGTCCGCAGCGGCCGGATCTCGCTGACGGAGCCGACCAGCGTGGTCTTGCCCGCCCCGAAACCACCGGCGATCAGGATCTTGACGGCGGTCATCGACGCTGCGGCCGCATCTCCGTCAGATACGTCGTAGGCCATCGACAACCTCCTGGAGGATCTTGAGATCGCCAAGACCGGCGGGCTGGGCCCGGTGGATCGTGACTAGACCGCGCTCGCGCAGGTCAGAGACGAGGATCCGGATGACGCCGACCGGCAGGTCCATGTCGGCGGCGAGGTCCACGAGCGGCGCCGGAATCTGGCAGCGCTGCAGCACCTCAACCTGCTCGGGCGGAAGGTCAGGCATGCTGTCGCCGGCCCGCCGGACGACGCCCACCATGTCCAGGAGATCGAACCGCTGCCCGGCCGGCCGGGTCAGGCCGCCGGTGAGCGCATACGGGCGGACGACCGGACCGGCGTCCTGGTCAAGCCACTCGCGGTCTGTTGGCACTGGGTCACCCGACCTGGGCCGGGGCCCGGCGGCCGACCGCCAGATGCTGGCCGACCCGCGTGACCAGAAGGGTCATCTCATACGCGACCAGGCCCACGTCGGCACTCTGCGCGGCCAGCACCGCCAGGCAGCTGCCCTCGCCCGCGGCCATCACGAACAGGAACGCCGTTTCCATCTCAATGACGGTCTGCCGCACGGCTCCGCCGCCGAAATGCTGGCTCGTGCCCTTCGCCAGGCTCTGGAAGGCCGCGGCGGCGGCGCAGAGGTACTCCGAGTCTTCGCGGGTCATGCCGGCGGATGATCCGACCCCCAGGCCGTCGCGCGACAAGATCACCGCTTTGGTGACGTCGCTGACGCGCGTGACCAGATCATCAAGCAGCCAGTCGAGCTGGCCTGATTGGCGCATATCAAGCCTCCTGATCGCCGGCTCGGTGCCCCGGACTGGCGGGGCCGGGGCGGCCGGGTTCGGCGGGCGCCTGCGGCTGCGACGGCGGCGGCTGCGGCGCCTGCGCCGCGACCGACCGGCCGCGCTCCCAGCCGCGTTGCATCGCGGACATCGTGCTGCGGACGGCATCGGCCGAGGCCGGGGCGGTCCCGAAGGTGCCGTCGCCCGCGCCAGCTCCCGGCCGGAGCTCGGGCGCGAGGTTCGCCTGCCGGACCCGGACGGGCAGTTCGCCGTCGTCCGGGATCGCGGGCGCCGGGCTGGCGCCGGGATCAGGCACCAGTTCGGTCGCGGTGCCGATCGCTTGCCCGGCCCGGATGGACTCGGCCGTCAGCTCGCTGGCCAGTGTCGGCCTGGTCCACCAGCCCGAGTCGTCGGACACCGTAGCTGACCCGGCGGGGGCTGGGTCGTCACCGGCCGGCCGGCCGGTCAGATTGGCCGCCAGGCCGTGACCGTTGCCGCCGTGACCGTTGCCGTTGTGACCGACGCCCTCATGTCCGTTGCCGCTGTGCCCGCCCAGTACGAGCCCGTCGGAGGCGTGCCCGTTGGCGCCAGTGAGCGCCGGCACCGGCGCGTCCGGCCTGAGCGCGTACCGGGTGGTCGCGACGGTGGGGACCTGGCTCTCGTCGGTGATCACCAGGTTCGTGGGGACGATCACCACGGCCGTGGTGCCGCCGTACACCGAGGCGCGCAGGGCGATGCTGATGCTGTGCCGGTGCGCCAGCCGGGCGGCCACGAAGAGCCCGAGCCGGTCGCTGCCGGACAGGTCGAACGCCGGAGCGTTCGCGAGCTTGTGGTTGAGGTCCGCCAGCTGCTCCTCGCTCATGCCCAGGCCACGGTCCTCGATCTCGACGCAGAACCCGCGGCCGACGATCTCGCCCTGCGCGCGGACCACCGTGGTGGGCGGCGAGAAGACCGCCGCGTTCTCGATCAGCTCGGCCAGCAGGTGGACGACGTCCGCGACCGCCGGGCCGGCCAGAGCCGCCTTGGTGCGAACCTCGACCCGGACCCTCGAGTAGTCCTCGACTTCGGCGACTGCGGCCCGCATGACGTCGATGAACCGGACCGGCTGGCGCCAGCCACGACCGGAGGAGTCGCCCGCCAGCACGATCAGGCCCTCGGCGTGCCGGCGCATGCGCGTGGTCAGATGGTCGATGCGGAACAGATCTTCAAGCTGGTCCGGTTCCGCAGCCCTGCGCTCCATCCCGTCGAGCAGGCCGAGCTGACGATGCAGCAGCACCTGGCTGCGCCGGGCCAGGTTGCGGAAGACCTGGTTGATGCCCCGGCGCAGGTTCGTCTCCTCGACTGCCGCCGCGACGGCGGCGCGGTGCACCGTGTTGAACGCCTGCCGCACCTGATCGATCTCATCGATGCCGGCCCCGACCGGCGGCGCCTCGGCATCGACGTCCACCGTCTCGCCGTCCCGGAGCCTGGCCATGACTGACGGCAGCCGGTCGTGGGCAAGCTCAAGGGCCGACTGCCGCAGGCCGTTCAGCCTGCGCATCAGGCGGCGGCCCAGGAGCAGGGAGAAGAGGATCGACGCGAGCACCAGCAGCAGGCCAGCGCTGGCTGCGACGATGAGCGTCGTCAGGGCTTTGCGGGCCGAAGAAGTGACCTGGGACTGAATCCAGGCCGGGCTCTTGGTCAGCACGACCTGGAGATGGGTGGCGTAGCCGCCCAGCGTCGCCTGCCACTGGGCGAGCGGCACGGGAGGTTTGGTGACCCCGGCCGGGGCAGCGATGATCGCGTTCTCCTGGCTGGTCAGAGCCGCTGACAGCGCGTCCGGCACCTGCTGGCGCAGCAGGCCGCTCGCCTCGGCGTCCAGCTGCGGCGCCGCGTCCCGGACCAGGTACTGCCGCAGTCCCGCCAGCTGGGCGAACTCCTTCTGGTCCGCGGCCGTCAGCTGCCCGGCCATGACATCGCCCGTGTAGATGTCGTTCTCCTGCAGCGCGAGCATCTCGGCGGCGAAGAGGCTGACCTCCTGCCGCGCCGTCGTCGCCAGGGACGGGCTCACAAAGGATTCCTGGAGTGACTGCTCCGCGACTCGCAGGCCGTCGGACATGATCGCGCTGTACTCGTTGATCGCTGCCGTACGGCCGATGCTCCCGCTGGCGACCTCGCTGCGCAGGGCCTGCAATGCGCCGTCGTCGTCGTGTACGAACGTCGCCGCGGCCGCCTTGTCGAGCCGGGTCGCGTCCGCGGTGACCGGCCCGGACTTCGTGATGGTCTTCACGGTCCTGAACTGCCGGTTGGTGGCCGTCTCGTCCTGCTGGAATGCGCTGGTCGCCGGGCCGGAGTGCGCGGCGAGGACCTGGACCGCGGCGGTGCGCTCGGCGCTGAGGGCCGTCATGGCGTCTGTCACCGGGGTGATGGTCGTGCCGCTGATCTGGCCCGCGTTGGCCAGTCCGACCGCGGTGCTGACCTGGCCTGCGACTGCGTAGGCATAGACCAGGATCAGGGCCGTCAGCGGGACCAGGACGAGCAAGACCATCCGCGAGCGGATGGACCGGTGGCGCAACCTCATGATGGCGGACCTCGGGGGAGACGTGGTTCGGCGGTCAGCCAGCTCGTCCCACGACGCGCCGAACAGGCACGCCTCAGCTGGTCGAACACGCTAATTGCGGTAATTGCGCATGATATCCGATATGTCAGTCACGAAGAGTGCCACATGGCTGACAATGCGTCAAATCGAACCAAGATCGTTCCTGCCGTGCGCGGATCCGGCCGCTGAAGCTGCCGAATCCGGGCACAGTGGGGCAGGTGATATAAGCGATACAAGTCCACCGGGTTCAAGGCGGCACCAGGGCAGGGACGGCGACCCGCTTCGAGGAGCAAATGTGCACGTCAGCCTTGCCTACGGCGACGGGGGCCTGGACATAGACATTCCCGCTGACGCCACCGTGGTGTACCCGAATCACCACGAGGCGGTGGCGGACAGCGCCGCCGAAGTCCGGCGGGCCCTGCGAGCGCCAGTGGCGGGGCCGCCGCTGCGCGAGCGCATCCGGCCTGGCCAGACCGTGGCCATCTCCGTCTGTGACATCACCAGGGCGCAGCCACGCGAGGTCATGGTCACCGCGGTGCTAGCTGAACTGGACGGGATCATAGATCTCGACGACGTCGTCGTGCTCGTCGCCACCGGAACGCATCGCGCCAATACCGTCGACGAACTGCGCCAGATGTTCGGCCGCCACGTCGTCGACTCGGTGCGCGTGGTGAATCACGACGCCAGGGACACCGCGAGCCTGAGCTGGGCCGGGATGCTCGGGGACGGCGTTCCCGTATGGCTCAACCGCCAGTGGGTCGAAGCGGATGTCAAGATCACCACCGGGTTCGTCGAACCGCATTTCTTCGCGGGCTTCTCCGGCGGCCCGAAGATGGTCGCGCCGGGCCTGGCGGGCCTGGAGACGGTGCTCGTCCTGCACGATGCCAGGCGGATCGGTCACCCGGCCGCGACCTGGGGAGTGACGGCGGGCAATCCGGTGCATGACGACGTGCGCGCGATTGCGCAGGCCACGGGCGTTACCTACGCGGTGGACGTCGTGCTGAATCGCGATAAGCAGATTGTCGCGGCCTTCGGGGGCGACATCCTGGCCATGCACGCGCAGGCCTGCCGCCTCGCGAAAGCGCTCGCCATGCGGCCCGTGGCCGGGCGCTTCGATGTCGTCGTCACGACCGGGTCCGGGTATCCGCTCGACCAGAATCTCTATCAGGCGGTGAAAGGAATGTCGGCCGCCAGCCAGATCGCCCGGCCCGGCGGCGTCATCATCTGCGCGGCCGAATGCCGCGATGGCTTCCCGGATCACGGGTCCTACCGGCAGGAACTGCAATCAGGTGAGTCCCCGCAGGCGCTGCTGGCCGGCATTTCCGGCCGGGAGCGCACCGTGCCCGACCAATGGCAGATCCAGATCCAGGCGGCGATTCAGGCCAGCCATGAAGTGGTCATGCACACGTCATTCCTGTCGGACGCCGAACTGGCGGCGGTCCATCTCGGGCAGGCCAGCGACGTGACCGAGGCGGTGGCCGCGGCCCTGCGCCGGTCCGGTCCCGGCGCCCGGCTCTGCGTCTTGCCCGAGGGCCCGCAGACGATTCCGTTCCTGGACCCCGGCGCGACCGGCCCGTCAGCCCGGCTCTGACCGGGCCGACTCCCGCGCGGCCTCGAGTACCTGCGCGAGCGGCAGCCCGAGTGCCTCGGCCGCGGCCCGCGCCTCGGCAAATTCCGGCTGGACCGTCACGACCTCGCCGTCCATCCAGCCGCGCTTCACGCGGATCACCTGACCGTGAATCTCGGTCTCGACCTGGTCGCGGGGCAGTGACAGCCGGCTGATGTCCAGCACGCGCACACCAAGCGTCGTGGTGACCCGGAACAGTGCCCGCGCCACGGCGTCGGTGACCTCGGGCGTGCTGAGCGCGGCGACAATGTGGCCGGGCCGGCCGTTGCGCATCAGCACCGGGCTGAGCCAGCAGTCGATCGCGCCGGCGGCGTGAATGGCGGTGAGCGCGTCCGGCCACAGCCGCGGGTCCAGGTCGTCGACCGTCGACTCGATGAGCCGCAACGGTGCCGTGTGCCAGGCCTGCCCCTGGCCCGCAGCTGTCCCGGTCAGGACGCGCACGATGTTTGCGTGGCTGGCCGGATCACGGGTCCCCGCGCCGCACCCGGACGCCCGCACGACCATCGGCGGCACCGGCCCCCACGCCGCGGCGAGCGCCACGAGCAGCGCCGCGCCGGTCGGCGTGCACAGTTCGCCGTCGCCGGGTCCGGCGCTGACCGGCGCCCCGGCGTCGGCCAGGAGCCGAACCACCGCGGGAGCCGGGACCGGCAGCCGGCCGTGGGCCGCGGTCACCGTGCCGCTGCCCAGCCCGAGGGCGCTGACCGTCACAGCGGCGCCGCCGGCCAGCAGGCCGAGCGAGTCCAGCGCGACCGCGCTGCCGACGATGTCAGCGAGCGAGTCCAGCGCGCCGACTTCGTGAAATTCAACCTCGCCGGGAGGAACGCCATGTATCCGCCCCTCCGCGTCCGCCAGCAGGCGGAATACCCGGGTCGCGAATTCGCCGGCCACACCAGGCAGTCCCGCGGCCTCGACCAGCGTCAGCACGTCGGCCAGCCGCCGGTGCATCGTGCTCGGGGCGGCCCCGACGATGACATGCGCGGCTCGCAGGCCATGCCGGCGGACGTTCTCCAGCCGCAGCGTGACCTGCTCACCGGCGGCGTCACTGAGCCGGGCCAGCGCCGACTCCACGCCGGCCTGGTCGGCGCCGGCGTCGAGCAGCGCGCCGAGCAGCATGTCGCCCGCCGCGCCGGCGCTAGCGTCGACCCAGGCCACGGTGTTCACGGGTGCGGTGTTCACGGGTGCGGTGGTCATGGGTGCGGTGTTCGTGGGTGCCGTGTTCATGGGCGGGTGCTCACCGTCGGGTGCCGACGCGGCGGGCGATGCGCGCCGCCGCGACCGCGGCACTGAATCCGTTGTCGATATTGACGACGGTGAGGCCAGGGGCGCAGGCGTTCAGCATCGTGAGCAGGGGCGCTATGCCGCCCAGCGCGGTGCCGTATCCGACACTCGTCGGCACAGCGATCACGGGCGTCCCGACCAGTCCGGCGATCACTCCTGGCAGCGCGCCGTCGGTGCCGGCGATCGCCACGATCGCGTCCGCGGCCGCGAGTGCCTCCGCCACGGCCAGCAGCCGGTGCAGGCCCGCCACGCCGACGTCCGGGATCAGCGTGCCGGTGGTACCGAAGACCGCCGCCGTGACCATGGCCTCACGGGCGACCGGCAGGTCGGACGTGCCCGCGGTGACGACGACAACACTGCCCCGGGGCTCAGGCAGCGGGCCAAGGACGACAGTCCGGCCCGCATCGTCAATCTGGGCCGCAGGGAACTCGCGCTGACAGGCGCCGCGCGTCAGCTCGTCGCAGCGGGTCGCCAGGATCGCGCGATCGGGATGAGCCGCGGACAGGGCTCGCAGCGATTCGACAGTTTGGCCGGGTGTCTTGTGCGAAGCGAGAATAACCTCAGGATCTCCGGTCCGGCGCAGGCGATCGAGGTCCAGCCGGGCGAATCCGATGTCATGCGTAGGCGCGGTACTCATTACCTAATCGTGTCATAATGACTTCATGCAGTATCACGGCTCGGGTCAATCGGATCCAGGTCCTGATGCCGCGGAACTCCTGACGTGGTTCAACCGGAGCAGCGAAGTAACCGTTGCTTTCTCGGGGGGAGTCGACTCCTCACTGGTGCTCAGTGCCGCGGCTCGTGCGCTCGGGCCGTCCGCCGTGCATGCGGTGACAGCCGTTTCTGATTCGCTGCCGGCTGGAATGCTCGGACGTGCGCAAGACCTCGCCAGAATGCTCGGCGTGCGCCACTCGGAAATACAAACGCGCGAACTAGATAATCCGGGATATGCGGGAAATGGCTCTGACCGCTGTTATTTCTGCAAGGCCACTCTGCTGGACACGATCGCCGAGCACGGTTACCTCGGCGGCGGCACCCTGCTAGTGACGGGGACCAACGCCGACGACGTCCGGGCGGGCTGGCGACCCGGCATCAGGGCCGCGGCCGAGCGCGGGGCCGGGACTCCGCTGGCCGACACCGGCATGGGCAAGGAGGCAGTGCGGGCGCTCAGCCGGCGCTGGGGCCTGCCTTCGGCCGACCTGCCTGCCAGCCCGTGCTTGTCCAGCCGGATCGCCTACGGAATCCAGATCACCCCGCAGCGGCTGGCCAGGGTCGATGCGGCTGAGACGGCGGTACGGCGACTGCTGGCCGCGGCCGGGATCCGCAGCCACGACCTCCGCGTCCGCGACCTCGGGGCCGAGGTGCGGGTCGAGGTGGACGCGACGGTGCTGGACGCGGTCCAGCGCCTCGGCCTGATCCCGGAGACTGTCGCCGCGGCCGGCTTCGATGGCGCAGCGGTAACGGTTGCGGCCTTCTCCTCTGGCTCGCTCAACTCGTCCCTGGCAGCGGAACTGCGATTTCGCTAGTCCATTGCCGCGCCATCACTGATCGTGTAGGCCCTGCTCACGCTCCGCCTCTGGGGCAAGCGGAGCCGACCCGGGCCCGGGAGCCGGGGCACATTAGAGCGGGCCAGAGCCGCCACGAGGTCGGCGATGCGCGTACTGTTGATTAAATGAAGCCAACGGGCGCTGGCCCCAGCAGACGGTACCTGCCAGGAAGTCCCTTCAATGTCCCGGTCGTCGAGGAACCCGTCGAGGTCTACGGGCGGCAGGACCTGGTGACGCACGACAAGTACGGTTTTGGCACCGTTCTCGACGTCGAGGGCCAAGAGGACCAGACGGCGGTGTTCGTCGACTTTGGCAACCAGCGGGTTCGGCTGGCGCTTCCGTGCGCCAAGCTTTCCAGGCTGTAATCTCCCGGCCGTAGCCGCGGCCAGCTTCGGACAGACCCGGATCGCTTCGCGGGCATTGCCCTCCAGGTGAGCCGGGACTGCCTCGTCGCCGCGAGCGCTTTAGTGGAGTCCGGCGATGATCGCCTTGGCCAGCGCGATCGACTTGGGGAAGGCACTGCCTGTTCCGAGGGGGTCGCCGCCATGGACGTCGATGATGTAATTACCGTCCTGCACGCCGATTTCGGTGCCGCTGCCCTCGGCCCGGTCGCCGACTCCGGGCAGGCTGACGAGCGCTGAGCCGCTGTCCTCCCTGAGTGTCCCAAGCTGCTCCTGCCAGGCGGCCGACCCAGATCCCGCGCTGATGATGATGAACAGGGGGATCGGCGCGCTCGTCGTCGCGTAACTGCACATGCTTCCCGCCGAAGCCTCGGTGGCGGATGAGTAGTGCACGCCGACGATGGCGGATGCCCGCGCCGCAGTGAGCAGAGCACAGGCGTGAACCGTGCTCGCTGCTGCGGCGGCGGCCGCGGTTGGCTGGCTTGGGG
>Ga0209006_10005458_pt1 | contig 11548 bp, 6 predicted proteins | sample JacPin_JW_Ref_O2_FD_188567 | JGI IMG/M metagenome (GOLD analysis project Ga0209006, IMG submission 188567) | Forest soil microbial communities from Algoma, Ontario, Canada - Jack Pine, Ontario site 1_JW_Ref_O2 (SPAdes) (version 2) | ecosystem: Environmental > Terrestrial > Soil > Boreal... | reverse complement strand
TCGCGGTTCCAGTCGCGCACTTTCTCGGTCTCGCGCTTGTCGTGCAGCTTCTTGCCGCGCCCGAGCGCGATCGCGATCTTCGCGCGACCCTTGGCGTTGAAGTAGATGCGGAGCGGAACGATGGTCATGCCTTCCCGCTCGACGCCCTTCGCGAGTTTGACGATTTCCTTGGCGTGCAGGAGAAGTTTGCGCGGGCGCTTAGGTTCGTGGTTGAAACGGTTGGCCTGAAGGTATTCCGGGATATTGGCGTTGTAGAGAATGATTGCGCCGCTGCGGTCGACCGCGGCATAGCTCTCGGCGACGGTCGCCTTGCCGGTCCTCAGCGATTTGACCTCCGTCCCGGTCAGCATCAACCCGGCTTCGAACGTCTCGCCGATCTCATAGTCGTAGCGCGCGCGCCGGTTGTCGGCGACGACCTTGAAGTTCGGCTTCTCCTTTTCGGCCGCCATCTCAGCTCTTAAGCATTCAGGAGGCCCGCATGAACCATGGCGCGGCGAATCAGCGCCTCGGTCACCTGGCCGACCGGAACGAGCGGCAAGCGAGTCTCGGGCTGAATCCGGCCGAGCACGCTCAGCGCATATTTCGCTCCATTGACCCCCGGCTCGGCAAAGATTGCCGCGTGCAACGGCGTCAGGCGGTCCTGAATCTTGAGCGCATGGCCCCAGTCACCCTTGAAGGTTGCCTCCATCAGTTCCGCGCAGAGCCCGGGCGCGACGTTCGCCGAAACCGAAATGCAGCCGTGCCCGCCGGCGGCCATCGCGGCCAGCGCCGTCATGTCTTCGCCAGAAAGTTGTATAAAGTCCCCGCCCATCGCTTGTCGCTGGCGCGACACGCGCCCGACGTCGGCGGTCGCGTCCTTGACGCCGACGATGTTGGTGAGTTCGGACAGCCGCTTCATCGTCTCGACCGACATGTCGACGACGCTTCGCGGGGGAATGTTGTAGATGAGGATGGGGATTCCAATTGCGTCGTTGACGGCCTTGAAGTGCTGGTAGAGCCCTTCCTGCGTCGGCTTGTTGTAGTAAGGCGTGACGACCAGAACGGCGTCCGCGCCGCTTTGCTCGGCGTGGCGCGCAAGCTCAACCGCCTCGCTGGTGTTGTTGGAGCCTGCCCCGGCGATGACCGGAACCCGGCCGCGCGCTTCGTCGACGCAGATATCGACAGCGTTTCGGTGCTCCTCGTGAGTGAGCGTGGGGCTCTCTCCAGTCGTCCCGACTGGCACGAGGCCGTGCGCGCCCGACATGATCTGCCAGTCGATCAGAGCGCGGTAAGCCGGCTCGTCGATCTTGCCGTCCTTGAACGGGGTGACCAGCGCGGTCATCGATCCGTGAAACTTTGCTCGCTTTTCCATGGCTCCCGCTCGGCTCGTCTCGCGCCCGCTCAATCTCCGTGGTCTGCGCGCCGGCGGACACATAGCCCCGACGGGCTGTTGGCGAAAGGGGTTCAGCGCCGAGCGCCATGGTTTACATCTTGGTCACCAAGATGGGGCCATCCTCTCTCGAGAGGACTGGACCCATGAGAATCTTGCGATTCACCCCGCTTCTGGCGGTAGCGGCCGCCGCTTGCCTGGTTGCATGGACGCCTCAGGGGCATTCTCCGCCGCTCGAAGTCGCGACGCTCGATCGCGCGCTCGCTTCCCGCGTGGACCGCGCGCCGCCCGAGACCGCGAGTATAACCAGCGGCCCGAAATCCTTGCGCCCCACACCGCCGCTGGACACTGCCTCTGCGCCCTCCACCAGCCCTGAGACGACCGGGCGTGATCTCCCTTCCACAAGCGGCGTCACCGCGCCCTCAACCGCAACCGTGCGGAGCGGCAAGGAGGTCAAGGTCCAATTCGCCTACGCCAGCCTTGAAGGCGCGGCGCCCGTGCTTGGCGCGCCGTCGGCGGTCGCGCCGCCCGCGGAGACGGCCTCTCCGGAACCGTCCGCGGCGCCTCCTGCGACGCCGGAGCCTGCGGCTGACCCCGCCTTGCCGGCGCCGCGAAGTCCTCAGGCCGTAATCCTCTACAAGAAGGGCGACGCCGCGGGCCTCATGGCGCTCGCATCGGCGGCCACTGACGCGGACGAGCGTTCGGCGCTCGAGTGGACGGCGTTGCGCATTGATGCGCACCCGTCCTTTGACTCGCTCGTCACCTTCCTTAAAGCGCACCCCGGCTGGCCAAGTCGCGTGTGGATTCGCGACCAAGAGGAAGCCGAACTGGCGACGCATCCGCAGGCGCCGGGACAGGTCGCCGCATTTTTCGCCAACGACCCACCGCAGTCGAGCGCGGGCAAGATCGCCGCGGCGCGAGCGGCGCAGGCGATGGGCCGCCCTGAGGAGGCGTCGCAAATCATCCGCGCTTTATGGCGCGACGGCAATGTCGACGCGCTGTCCGAGAGCGTCATCTTGCGGGAATTCGGCTCTTCACTCACAAAGGCTGACCACGTCTACCGCGCCGACCGCCTCCTCTATACTGCTTACCTCGGCGCTGGCGCTCGCGCCGCGGCGCTTGCCGGCCCCGACGTCTTGGCGCTCGCCCAGGCCCGCATCGGGGCGGCCCGCGCGCCCATGAGCCCCGGGCTCGTCAAGCCGGTTCCACCGGCCTTGCGCAACGATCCGGGCCTCCTGTTTTCCAGGATCCAGTACGCTCGCCGCGCCGGGCGGGTCTACGAGGCGGCGGTCCTGCTGAGCCTCGCGCCGCACGATCGCGTCGCGCTCGTTAGCCCGGACCGGTGGTGGAGCGAGCGGAAGATGATCGCCCATACGCTCCTCGACCTCGACGAGCCGCGGCTTGCATTCGAGGTCTGCGACCAGACGGTCCGACCCGACTCGTCCGAGGCTCAGGTCGACGCCGCATTCCACGCCGGTTGGATCGCCTTGCGTTTTCTGAACGACGCTCCTTCAGCGGCGAAACGCTTTGCGGTTGCGGCCGAGGCCGCCGAGAACCCACTGTCCGTCGCGCGCGCCGCCTATTGGCAGGGGCGAGCCGCCGAGGCCATGGGCGACTCCGAGACGGCCAAGACGTTCTACGCGCGAGCCGCCGCCGTACCGATTGCCTATTACGGCCAGCTCGCCGCGCAACGTCTCGGTGAGACTCGTCTTGCCTTTCGCGCTCCAGCAGCCGCGGCTAAAGGTGAGCGGCGGGAGGAGGCGGTCCGCGCGGTCGAGGCGCTCTATGCCGACGGACTCGACGATGTGGCGGCGGCGCTCGCTTTCGACGCCGCGCGGCAATGGCGCGATGACTCGCCGCTCGCCGCTATGGCGGAAGTTGTGAAGCGCCACGACGAATCCGGGACCCAGGTGCAATTCGCCAAGATCGCCGTCATGCGAGGCCACCCACTTGAAGCAATGGCGTTTCCGGCCGTGGGCATGCCAGCCTTCCTTCCGCTGCCTCGCTCCGCAGACCTGGCCACCGTCTACGCGGTCGCACGGCAAGAAAGCGAATTCATCTGGCATGCGTCGTCGGGGGCTGGCGCGAAGGGTCTCATGCAGATGCTGCCGTCGACCGCGGTCGTGACGGCACGGCGCGCTGGCGTCGACTTCGATTACGCCCGCCTTATCGTCGACCCCGCTTTCAACACCCAGCTCGGCGCGGCGCTCCTGGGCCAATTGATCGAAGACCAACGTGGCTCACGCGAACTCGCCTTCGCCGCATATAACGCTGGTCCAGGTCGGGTCGCACAATGGATCGCCGCGCATGGCGATCCGCGTGACGGAGCGGTCGACCTCATCGACTGGATCGAGCGCATTCCGTTCGACGAGACGCGCGACTATGTCGAGCGGGTGAGCGAAAACCTGGGCGTCTATCGCCAGCGCTTCGCCGACGAGAAACGCGCGCCGCCGCCTGTGTCGGCCCGAGTGGCGCGCGAATAAACCCGCCGCGGTCGCAACTTATTGCGCTTCAAGTTGGAACTCTTTGCGCCTCATCTTCGTTGAGTGTCCGCCGTCTCAAGCTGGGAAGGATACGTTATGGACAAAACCATCATGGGGCTACTTGGCGGCGCGTCGGCGTTTGCTCTCCTCGGCGGGTCACAGGCGTTCGCTGCGCCTACCGTCGATCGGGTCAACCTCTTGCAGCCGGCCCGCTCATTTGCGGAATTGTTGGAGCCCATCCCGGATGCCGAGAAGGTTCTGCGCGCCGAGAACGAGCGCAGCAATGATACCGTCGAGTCTGAAAACAAACCTATGGTCGTGGCTGACTATTACCATCACCACTATCATCATAACTATCATCATCACTATCATCACCACCACCATCATCATCACCATTATTATCATCACCACTACCATCACCATCATCACTACTACTACTAGTGAGACCCTGGCAGAGGCGGATTTGTATTTGAATGAGGAGGATTTGCTGCCTTCCCGGCAGCGAACCGGCCCCACAAGTTTGGGTTTTCTTGGCGCCTAGCCGTTTCGCTACGAAAATCCTGATTTTGAGCTATTGGATTTCCTTGGATTCTCTCGTCCGAATCGAGGCTTTTCAATGGGTTACGCGAGATAAATCCGTAATTTTTTTTTGCGGGCGCTTTCGCCGCTGCATTGGCATCTTCGCGCGGGAGATCGCGGTCTTGACATGCAAAAGGGCGAGGTCGGTCATAGCCATATTTCTGATTTCCCGCAACAACTTGTCGCTCGAACCGTCGTCCTTCAGTCGCGCGATCGAAACGTAGGTTGCGCTTGACGCGACCTGAGGCTTGAGCGCCGGCGCCGCGAACTCACAACCGACTTGGGTTGGTTTTCCTAAAGGCCGCCTCGGTCAGCGGCGCTGCTTAGCCTTTTCGCTCGCCGCGCCGAGAATATGCCGATAGGTGCCGTCGAAAACCGTGTTGGTGGCTGAGGTCCATTCCGTCTCGGCGGAAAGCGTGCTGCGGCTCTGAAAGATACGCCGCGACTGCAGTTCGCGCTCAGCCGCCTCCTCGTCGGACATCGGAACGAGGTCGAACGTCGCTTCTTCGGGCACGATAAGGATCTGCGCGAACGGTTCGGCCGGTCTGAAAATATGCGTTCTTCCCTCGGGTGGCGATTTGAAGACCAGGAAGAACACCATCGGCCACCAGCGACGGATGAGGGCCGGGACCGCGATCGGAGTTGTGTCGGTAGGATCGGTGTAGAAACGCGGGTGCGGCTCGAAACGAACGGCCCAGCCCTCCTCCACCTTAAGGTCAAGCGACAGCTGATAGGTGTAGTAGAGGTCGCCGAAGGAACGAAACGGTGGCCATTCGCCGCCATGTCCTTCGGGCGGCGCCCCGAATTCGCCCTCAAGCGCAAGTTTGCCCGCGATGGTGCTCACGCGCAGCTCGCTCTCATAGGGATAGCACAACTCGATTCCGTAACGAGCGCCTTCCGAAAAGGGGAGGCAATGCCAGGCCTGCTCCATCGACCCGTCTTTTCGAGGCTGGCGTTCGCCGCCCCAGCCGGGGACTTCGAGCTTCGTGCGCCGCGGATTGAGAGCCGGCGTAAATGAGCGATACTTCACTTGCATGGGCGAGCCATCCTGCCGCAGTCCCGCAATTCAACGCATTGAGGCGGGGCCTTTGTTCCGGCGGATGAGGTTCGGATCCGGCGTCAAGAAACTCAGCCCTGTCGCCGCTGCTTCAAATCAACGCCTTCACCGTCTCGACCAGCTTCGGGACGTCGACCGCGTAGGAGAAGGTCGAGTCCTTCACATGTCGAGGCATGCTGGCCAAGACCTCTTCGGACTGACGCTGGAACAGGACGACATGTTCGAGCTCCAGCATGGCGCAGAAATGCGAGGACCATGGGTCGTGCTGGCCCTCGGCGATGATCTCGACGATCTTCGTATGCGGCGGGCAGAAGTAGGCGTTCGACAAAGCGGCGCCGAACTCGCACACGATGATCTCCGCCTGAGCGAACAGAAGCGCCTGTTCGTCGAACCCGAGCTTGTCCGGCTGGATCGCGACAAAGCCGAGGGCTTTGAGCGCCTCGATCATTGCCGCCCGATTCCTGACATTTCGGCTGTTTGACGGGCTGCGGCAAATGAGCACGCGCGACGGCGTGCTCATCGCCGGCGCACGCTTTCGCACGTTGGCCAGGATGCGCGCGAACGCTTCGCGGCTTTGGGGATGCGCGTTCTGGCTGTTTAGTCCCGTGAACCTGTTCGAGGTGATCGCATGTTCGAGAAAGACCGGCCTTGGCCGAATCTCTCGGATGAGGCCCTCCGGGACCTCGAGCCGGGCGATCAGAGCCCGCTGCCAAGGTCGCAGCCTCCAGGTCAGCATTGGCGCGCCCATTCTCGCGCCGAGCTCGATTAGCGGCACAATATCGTGCAAATAATGGCCGTAATTGTGCTTGTCGGACCCGGCGATCAGCAAATGCTCGCCGGCGATGCGGGGCGCGCGCGCGAGTCGCTCGAGATGGAGCCGCCGCTCTAGCGTTCCGTCCGCCAGCGGCCGCTGGACGATCGCCTTGATCGACGTCAAGTACCCCTCCTGAAAGGGGCCAAGGAACGAATGGCGCCAGACACGACCCTCCGGCGAAATCAAGAGGCCGAAGGCCGGAAACCAGTATTGATTCACAAGGTGCTCGAGCGTCATCGCTGGCGCACGAGCGTTGTGATCAATGTAATGGACGCGTTCGACGTTCGTCGAATTGACGCTGAGCGGATGCAGGCGGGTTCGGTATTGCGCAGCGGCGATGACCTCGCACCGCGAGAGCGGAGGCGGCAAGCCTCCTTCATAGGGGACGACCGTGAGATCCGTCGCTTCGTCAGGAGCGACCGGAACGCCCTCGCTGGACACCGGCAGCGTTTCGCGCAGGCGGCGCCGCAAATTCCGCCAGGGCGCGCGGACGGCGTCGCGCCAAGCTGCATGCAGCGATCGACTGAGGCGAGCCAGCTTTTCGTTTTCGATCAGGTCGCGCGCCACGCCGCTCCGCCGGCTGTCTGACAAGCCAATCCTACTCCAGTAACGCAGGTCACCACCTGCCTGCTCCGCCGCGGGTCTATGCCCGAACGCGCCCGCAGCGACAAGGGCGCTTTATCCACTGCGATCGAGGCCGCCCGCGTGACTTTGCCCTTTTCGGAGTCTAGCTCCGGTGACGCTATGGCCATCCGATTCGTTCATACCGCCGACATCCATCTCGATTCGCCCCTGGCGACGCTGGCGCTACGGGATTCGGAACTCGCCGAGTTGATTGGCGGAGCGACGCGAAAAGCCTTTGTCGCCGTGATTGATCTGTGCCTTTCGGAACAGGTCGACGCGCTCTTGATCGCTGGCGACCTTTACGACGGGGAACAAACGTCGATGAAGACGGCCCGCTTTCTTGTCGATCAGCTGCGGCGGCTCCACGAGGCGGGCGTCAAGACTTTCGTCATCCGCGGCAATCACGACGCTGAATCCCGCATTACCCGGGAGCTGACCCTGCCCGAGTCGGTCAAGGTCTTCGTCGGGCGCGCGGAAGCCGTGTCGCTCGCCGGCGGCGGGCTCGAGGCGGCGATTCACGGCGTCAGTTTTGCCCAGAAGCACGCGCCCGAGAGCCTGTTGCCGAAGTTCCACCCGCCGGTTTCCGGAAGCGTCAATATCGGCATGTTGCATACGAGCGTCGATGGCTCGCCCGCCCACAGTCTCTACGCACCCTGCCGGCTTGCGGATCTCCACGGCGCAGGCTTCGACTACTGGGCGCTCGGCCACGTTCACCAACGGTTCGAGGAGCAGGGCAGGGCGGCGATCGTGATGCCGGGAAATCCTCAAGGTCGCGACATCAACGAGGCCGGCCCGAAGTCAGCGACACTGGTGACAATCGGCGATGACCGCAAGATCAAGCTCGAAGAGCGGTCGACGAGCGTCGCCCAGTTTGAGCGCCTTCGCATCGATCTTGCCGGCGCCGAGGATTGGAGGGATGTGCTTAAGCGGATCGATAAGGCGCTACTCGCGGGACGCGCCGCGGCGTCTAGCGAGCATCTGGTTGCGAGGCTCAAGCTAACGGGGGCGACGCCGCTCGCCTGGCGGCTGCGCTCGGACGCCGACATGCTGGCGGAAGAATCACGCACGTTTGCCGCTGCGATCGGCAGGACCTGGATCGACAAGATCGAGCTCGACTGCGCAGCGCCGCGAGCGAATGAGAGCGCGCCGCCGAGCGATCCCGTCGCCGAGCTCCGCGCGCTGATGGAGACCGAGGTCGCGCAGTCGAAGGCGTTTCAGGATGCGCTGCGCGAAATGGCCGAGGAGTTGAGCCGCAACCTGCCGAACGGCTCACGCGACGGATTGCTCGGGCGCGACCCGGGGGAATTCGCCAGTATGCTGCGCGCCGTGGCGCGCGAAGGCGCCGAGGACGTGCTCGCGCATTTGCGCGCCGGCGACAAAGACATTGCAGCGTGAGGATCGCGCGTCTCGATCTCACGCGCTATGGCAAATTCAGTGACCGCCGGTTCGACTTCGGACCCGCGCCGGTTGCCGGATCGGACTTCCACATCGTGTACGGCCTCAACGAAGCTGGCAAGTCAACGGCCGCTGCAGCGATTCTCGATCTCTTGTTCGGCATTGAGAAGCATTCGGCCTATGGCGTGGGACGGGGACGCGCCGGCGTACCGAACTGGCACGCCTACAACGCGATGCGGATTGGCGCGCGACTCGAGCTCGGTGGCCGCCCTTACGAGGTTGCGCGCCTCAAACGCGACAAGAACAGTCTCGTCGACGCCAACGACCGGCCTCTTGACGAGAGCCTGCTGACGGCGGAACTCGCGGGCGTCGATCGCGAAGCATTCCATATGATGTTCTCGCTCGACGATGAGAGCCTGGAAAAGGGCGGCGAAGCGATCCTTGCGAGCCACGGCGACCTCGGGCAATTGCTGTTCTCGGCCAGCGCCGGCCTTGCAGACATCAGCGACAGGCTCGAGTCGCTGCGCAAGAGGGCGGATGAGTTCTACAGGCCGCGCGCCTCGACAACCGAGCTTGCCGAATTGAAGCGCGAACTCCAGGCGCTGAAGCATGATCGCGATGACGCCGACACGCTCGCCCCGGCCTACGCCGAGCTCGTCCGCCAGCGCGATGCTGCGCGGGACGCCCACGCGGCTGCCGCCAAGAGCTTGAGCGAGCGGCGTGCGCGCGAAGATGAGATCCAGCGCCAGCTTGGCGCCCTGTCTCGTCTCGCGGCGCTGCGCGATGCGGAGAGCCAATGCGCGCCCCTCGAAGGCTTGCCAACGCCGCCCGAAGGATGGCGCGACGAGGTTCAGCGCTTGCAGGCGGAGGCGATCAGGCTCGCGGTGCAGAAGGACGATTCGGAGCGCGCGATCCGAAGGCTCGAGGACCAGCTGCAGGGGATGGATTTGGACCGGGCGGCACTCAAAATTGCCAGTCGGGTTGAGGCGTGGCGCGACCTGCGCAGCCGTTATGATAGCGCCGCGGACATTCCCGTGCGCCAGGGCGAACTGGCCGCCAAGCGCGAGGCGGTCGCCGAGATGCTACGCCGCCTCGGTTGCGAGGGCGAGGCCGATCCGCGGAAACTCCTGCTTTCGGCGCTGGTCGAGGGCGCGCTCGAGGACCTGATCGCCGCGCGTTCGGGTGTGGTGTCTAAGCTTGAGGCGGCGGGCGAAGCGGCGGAGGCGGCGCGAAGCGCGCTTAGCCAAGTGTTGCAGGAGCTGCCGCAGCCCATCGACGACCGCCGGACCGCCGCGATGGCGTCGTTGAAGACGCGTCTCATCGAGGCGCGGCGCGACGATTCCGCCGCCCGGCTGCGCGCCGCGCGCGACGAGATCGATATGACGACGAGGAAACTCAAAGACGCCTTCGCCCGGCTCGTACCATGGCGCGGCAATTCCGAAGCGCTGGCTCTGGCCCCCGTCCCCGATGAAGCGAAAACAGCGGAGCTGCGCCGCCGCGCGGCGCAGTCCGAGGCGCTTGGCCGCCAGGCTTTAGACATTTTGGCAGCGAAGACGCGCGAAGCCGAACGGCTGAAGGTCGAAGCGGGGGCCGCAGCGCGCGCGGCGGATCTCATCGGCGACGAGGTTGCGGCGGAGATCCGTTCAGCCCGCGATGGGGCGTGGGCGGCGCATCGCGCGACCTTCGACCAGACGAGCGCCGATGCGTTCGAGGCCGCGATGCGGCGCGACGACGCGGCGGGCGCGGCGCGCTTGGCCGGCGCGCGGGAACTCGCCGCCTTGCGTGAGCGCTTGATCAAGTTGGCGGGCCTTGAAGTGGAACGCGAGCACGCCAGAGCCGATCTCGAAGCGGCGGACAAGTCAATCGCCGCGCTCGATCTCGAGATCACGACGATTGGGCCTGTCGCGCCGCCGCAAGGGCGGGACGCGCTTGCCTTCATCGACGCATGGCGGGCCAAGCGCAACGAGGCGCTGACGCTTACCGACGCGCTGCGACGCTCGGAGGATGTTGAGCGCCGCGCGGAGGGCGAGGGCGGCCGCACGCGAGAACGCCTGAGTGCGGCTCTGCGCGCCGCCGGTGTCGCGCATGGCCCGATGAGCGGCCTGGAGGCGCTGGTCGAGACGGCGGAAACGGCGTTAGCCGCCGAGGCCCAATTTGCTGCGTTGCGGCATAAGGCGGAGGAGCGCCGCGCCGAAGTTAGCCGCGCCGAGGCCAAGCTCGGGATCGCAAAGGAAGCAGACGCCAATTGGCTTCGGGCCTGGCGCGAGACGTGCGCGGGGAGCTGGCTTGGCGAGGCCGAAGGCGAGCCCGCGCTCGGCGCGGTCAAGCAATCGCTGAAGGCGCTGGACGAATTGCGCGCGACGTTAAGCGCATGTGCTGAGCTCGAAGACCGCATCGCCAAAATGGAGCGCGACAAGCTTGTGTTCGTCGACGAGGTCGGCGCCGTCGCGGCGGCGCTTGATCTCGAGGACGTTCCCGGCGGCGTCCGCCAGCGCGTCGACGCGATAGAGGAGCGCGTCGCGCGCGCAGGCGAGAACGCGCGCCGCCGGGCGGAGAAGGCCGACGCCCTCAAAGAGGCGCATGGGCGGCTCAAGCCGATCGTGGAAGGGGTCGAGGTCAACGCGCGCCGAGCTTCCGCCATGACCGCGTTCTTCGCCGTCGAGACACTGGCCGAGGTCGAAGTCAAACTCGAGGATTGCAAGCGCCGCGATGCGCTCAGAGCAGAGATCGCACGCGAGAACGCCGCCATCATCGCCGCTAACGTCGCCGGCTCGCTCAAAGCGGCGCGCTTGCTCCTCGACCGAGCAGACGCGGCGGCGCTCACGAGCGAGCTTGCGGCGCTGAAAGCGCGCGCGCCGCATGACGACCAGACGCATGCCGAGACGCACAGCGCTCATCGCGAGGCGGTCAAGCGCCTGGAGGCGGTCGGCGGTGACGACACGGTCGCGCGGCTCGAGGAGAAGCGGCGCACCATTCTCGAGGCGGTCAATGACGGAGCGCGGCGCTATCTGACCTTGCGCGCTGGCATCGCCGCGGCGGAAGAGGCGCTGCGGCTCTTTCGCGACCGACACCGCGGCGCGATGATGGATCGCGCCTCGGAGGCGTTCCGGCTCATCAGCAGGGGCGCCTATCGCGCGCTGACGACCGCGCCGAACGGGCAATCAGAGACGCTGATCGCGCTGGGCGCCGACGGCGGATCGAAAGAGGCGACGCAATTGTCCAAGGGC
>Ga0209006_10005457_pt1 | contig 11548 bp, 11 predicted proteins | sample JacPin_JW_Ref_O2_FD_188567 | JGI IMG/M metagenome (GOLD analysis project Ga0209006, IMG submission 188567) | Forest soil microbial communities from Algoma, Ontario, Canada - Jack Pine, Ontario site 1_JW_Ref_O2 (SPAdes) (version 2) | ecosystem: Environmental > Terrestrial > Soil > Boreal... | reverse complement strand
CAATCGCCCGGTCGAAATTCCCGAGACCACAATACCGGTCACTTTGAAGCTTCCGCCACGAACCGTAGAACTTCTCCGCAAATACGCGAAAAGCAGCGGTCTGACTATAGGGGCAACCGTAGCCGCCGCCTTGAATGCCTTTCTGCGAACTCTCAAAAGGCATGGCTGAGCCGCATCCCAGAGACGACCCATTTCGAATCCATATCGCATATGCATTTGATCGCTTGCTCGAGGCGAAGCTCACGCAGGCTTACGAGATTCTGGTCCCCTGTCGCGAAGGCGCCATTGGCGTACGCGGGAAGGAGTTGAACAATGAGAATGGCGGCAATCTATGCCCGGGTCTCGTCGGAACAGCAACGCGAGGAGAATACGATCGCGAGCCAGACGGCGGGGCTGATCGAGTTCGCCAACCAGCATGAACTGGAGGTGCTCAAAGAGTGGGTCTTCGAAGATGCAGGCTATAGCGGAGCCACGTTGGAGCGTCCGGGCTTGGAACGGATTCGCGATCTCGCCGCCGAAGAACAGATCCAAGTTGTGCTGGCGTACTCGCCGGACCGATTGAGCAGAAAGTATGCTTACCAGATTCTGCTGATCGAAGAGTTTGCCCGCCACGGGGTGGAAACGTTGTTCGTAAAGTCTCCGCCAGGCAACAGTCCGGAAGATCAACTCCTGGTGCAATTCCAAGGCATGATCGCGGAATACGAACGAGCACTGATCCTGGAGCGCTCGCGGCGTGGCAAGCGGCACCGTGCCCACACCGGGGAGGTGAGCGTGATGAGCGGCGCTCCCTATGGCTACCGTTATATCCGCAAGACGGAAGAGGCGCTCGCCGCCTACATGATCAATGAAGCCGAGGCCAGTGTAGTGCGGCGCGTCTATGAGATGTATACCGTCGAGGGACTCAGCATCGCGGAGATTACGCGGCGGCTCAACCGCGAGGGCATTCCGCCGCGCAGGGCAGGCCGCTGGGAACGCTCTGTGATCTGGGGCATGTTGCGGAACCCCGCCTATCGCGGAGTTGCCTGCTTCGGCAAGACCCGCCTCTCTGCGCGCATGCAAATGCGCCCCCAGCGTCGGCGGGGTACAACTACGCCCAGCAATACCACCGGCCACCAACGCCCGCGCGAAGAGTGGATTGAGATCCCTGTGCCGGCGCTGGTGAGCGAAGAAAGCTTCGCCCGTGCCCAAGAGCTGCTGTCCCACAACAAGATACGATCGCGTCGGCGAACCATCGCCCCCAGTGTGGTGCAGGGGCTCGTCGGTTGTGCGAAGTGTGGCTACGCTTTGTCGCGAACCTCAACGCAAACCAGCGCACGGAAAATTCATTACTACAAGTGCCGCTCCAACCTCGTAGGCTATGTGCGATGGGACACACAGTCCGATCAATTTCCTCCTTGTCAGACAATCATTCCAACAGCTTTCAGGTCGCAGTCCGGGTTGCTCGTCATCCGATCACGGTCAGCAAGCGGAAACCAACGCTCTAGGTGCTACTTAAGTTCCGCATATTCCGTCTTAGCTTGCTTCAGAACAGGTACGTCGGAATCGGCCTGCTTCCACATCGTCAGGAAATCCTGATAGGCGGATTTTGCCTTTGCTGTATCTCCCGATAAAGCGAACGCCCGGGCCAATTGCAAGTGCGCCAGCGCGCCTACCGGATCACTGACTAAAATCCCGCGGTGATCGATAATTTTCTGGAATTCCGCAGCGGCTTCCGCGCCTTGATGCGCACTCAGATAGGCCTGGCCGCGCACGTACACCGGATAGAGTGCGCCGAAGAATCCTTGTAGATTGCTACGTGGCGTGCCCAGTTCATACGGAGCGGCGCTTTCCAGCACTTCGATCGCTCTTGAAGGCTGCCCACGATTCACCGCAAGAATCGCACGAAGCACGGGCACGTAGCTAAACCTGACGGAAGTGTCTTCAGGGAAATTCTTCTCCAAGTCGTCCGCCAGAGTTTGTGCCCGCGAAGAATTACCCGCGAGAGCCAGGGCCAAGGCAGCACCATACTCAACTTCGCGATCTTTCGCGAGTGCAAGTGCTGACGACGCTCCCTGCCTGGCGGCGGTGGGATTGCCGAAAAATGCCTCCCGCAGCGCTGCTCCGATTTCGAACAGAGCGGCTCGTTCGCCATGTCCAGCCTGCTGCGCCAACTCTGCTGCTTGCAACGACATTTTCCGTGCGTCTCGTAGGCGGCCGCTGTAAGCCAGCACAAATGACTCGTGATGTGAGAGCCAATCTTCTGCTTCTGAGTCACGTTGACTCAACGACACTTCACGCGCCATTGCTGAATCGTCAGACTTTAAGAACGCCAAGTCGTATCTCACCACGAGGAAGTCCGGCATTTCCAGTTTACGGTCCGCGGCCCTCTTAAGGGCTGCCTCGGCATCCCCGAAACGGTCAAGGTAAATGTAGTCGTACGCGAGATTGAAATATCCGATGGGGGCATCGGGATCGAGTTCGATGGATTTCTTAGCCTCTTCCAGAGCTCTCTCAAATTTGCCTAAGCCGGTATAAGTGAAGCCGGCCAAGAAATTGTGCGGAATCGTGTCGCGGGGATAGGATCGTGACCACGCTTGGCAAATCTGTTGCGTCTTTTCCTGGTTTCCGGTCGTCCTTCCCGCATAATACGCGGTGATGAAAAACTTCTCCTGCTCGCTTACATGATCGCGCAATTCGTACGCCTTGCCGGTGTGCGCAGACGCAAGGGCGGATTCACCTGTGTGACCGTACATGAGCCCGAGCGCAGCATGTGCCATGGCGAATTGGGGGTCGATTTCCACTGCCTGTGTGAGAAACGGAATAGCAGCTGGAGGATTGGAATCTACTAACTGCCGGCCCCGGCTGTAAGCCTTCAGCGCATCCAAAGATGGAGTCGTAGCCTGCGCTAGCGGAGTATCGTGTTGCCCCACACTTGTGAGCGATTCGCCAACACGCCTCCTGAACCTCCTTGCGAGTTGGTCCAGGGAACGCAAAACTTCTTCCTTGCGAACTGCCTGTACTTGCTCCTCGTCAAGAACTTCGCCACTGTGACAATTGACGGCTTTCACTCCCAAGACGTACTGGCTTCCCAGAGTTGCAATGGAACCGTTCAACACTGCTGCGCTTCCGGTTCGCTCGCAAACTTCCCGAGCCATTTCAGGGGTCAAGTGCGTATCGGTCGGTTGGCCCATCAACCGGAGCGTTTCGTGAATGCGTTCATCGGAAGCCAAACGCAGGAACGGCGATTGCTCAAGCTGCACCGATAAGCCTTGACGCAATGTGCCATCAAAGACTGGATCACCGGTCGAGTTCACGAAATCGGCGATCACGAGAGTGTCTTTTTCGCTGAGCGCTGGGGACGGACGATAGAACAGCCGATAGCTACCTGCGGCTACCGCGACCAGCACGATGACTGCAGCCACGATCCAGCCCCAGGTTTTCGACTCATCCACCTGCACCTGAACTTTGGTATGGCTCGCGGCGACAACGCTCGTTTCGGAACTCGGTACCAGTTTCACATCCTCTGCGAACCGGTAGCCGCGTCCCGGAACGGTGACGATGTATTGATGGTCTTGCGGACTCTCACCCAAGGCTTTGCGCAACAGGAATATGTTGCGGCTGAGGTTGGCCTCTTCGACAAAGGTGTCGGGCCAGACCAACTTCAAGAGGTCATCCTTGGTGACGACCTCTTGGCTGTGACGGATCAGTACAAGAAGAATCTGAAAGGTCTTTGGCGTCAGTGGGACGGTTTCAGCGCCACGAAGCAGAAGCTCCTTCTCCGGATCAACCCGAAAGGGACCAAACTCGAAGAGTCGTTTCACTCTTTCTGTAGTAGTGGCCATTGGGAGCACCCTGCACTGAGGGGGAAGACGAGCTTGGAGGAAGATTCTAGCACGGTCCACCGCTGACTCAGGTTGTAGTCCTTGCCTCGGCGAACGGGACAACTCTTGCTTTTTCTGTCTGTTACGTGAATGCGAGAAACTATCAGAAATTATCACGGGCTTTGTAAGGACTATTCACCTTCCCTTCTTGCAGGCTGCCCGCAGGTTCCCACGAAGTTCACTTGAACAAGCGAGCCAACGGGGCGCCACAGAGGGATTTTGGCAAAGCGGACCAAGATCACGATCGAAACCGATTCCTTGCTGGTTATGCGTGGAACAGTTTCACCGCGAGGCTGGTGCCCGGAGTGTGCCGCTGAGAGCGACGTCATTCCATTCGATGGCATCGGGGTGATTTCGAACATGACGCCATCAGAGGTGCAGGCGTGGCTCGAATGCGAGGCTATTCACCATTCGCAGGCCCCAGATGGCACGCACCTGATTTGCCTGAACTCCCTGCTCAAACGCGTACAGAAACCCAAAACCGACTAGCGCGCAATCGCGCAATGAATTAAGGAGGAGTTATGAAGTCCAACATCTTGCGGTGGGTGCAACGGGGTGGTTATGGTCGTCCAGTCGCCAGATTCGCTCGATTGGCGCTGGTCGTCTCCTTTATATGCAGCTTGCTTGCCGCCTCTGCCAGTGCCGCACCGAATGTGTACGTCGTCACCCTAAGCCAGCAGTTTGGCACCGTTGACCTTGCTACCGGCCAATTTACTCCCATCGGCATCCCCACGCCCGACGGCATGTCAAACCTCGTGTGGTGGAACGGGTCATTGCTAAGCATGGCAACGACGGGCGCCAATGCCGGCTATCTGGTCAAGATCAACCCTGCCACAGGTGACGAAACCGTGCTCCGCCCCATTACGTACAACGGGCAACCACTGGGATTCAATGCCTTCGATCTTGCCAAAGTCCATGGAGATCTCTATGTGACCGACTTCAGCAACACTCTCTATTCCGTGGATTTCGCGAGTGGCGTTGCGAGACCTGTTGGACACAACGGTGGAACCACCGGTTTGAGACCGGATCCGAATATTCCTTTCACTTTCAATGGCGACGGGACATTCAATCTCTGCGATGAGGGTCTCTATGGATTCGAGGGAAAGCTCTATGCGATTTTCGACTCCTACGCCATTGATCCCACCCAGACTCCCCCGACCCGAGCTCACGAATATATGTCTCCGTACGTGTGGCAAATCGATCCTCGCACCGGAGCCGCAACCTTCATCGCCAATACCGACTGGCAACTCAGCGCCATCGTGGGTGTCGACGGGAAGTTCTATTCTTTCGAAGCCGTGATCGACGCGTTCGATTTCACTTACAACGTGCCCATAGGGCATGCCGAACTCGTAACGCTGGATCTAAGAACGGGTAAGACCAAGAAGGTGGCTGATGTCGTCCCCAATCCCGGCCCTGTTTTTGGGGCCGTCCCAGTTCGCTAGGACAAACATCGGCCACGTGTTATCGCTGGGGCCCGGTGTGGGGAAGAGCCTGGGCCCCAAGTGCGACCTGCGAATGCTATGCGCGCTCCCGCTCTAGGTTATCGGTAATCTGAAGTTGAGTTCCTTAGCACCGCTGACGCAATCGAAGGAGGTTTTATGAAATGGGGAGGCATCTCGGCAATTCCTCTGTTGCTGGTAGTTTCGTTCGCGCAGAATAGACATGTCGAGACAAAGGACGTGCAGCCCGTAGTACGTCTTGAGCAGGTCATCTCGGGTCACATCACAGATCTGAATGGCAAGTACAAATTTCGCGTCTCCGAAGTCACATACCAGCCGGGAGGCTACGTTGGCGACCACAATCATGCTGGCCCTGGCGTCCGGGTCATTATGGCCGGTGAGTTCACCTACGTGAAAGGTGATAGGACCACCGTCTACAAAGCCGGAGACGCGTTCTTCGAGCCAGGCGATGTGACGCATCGTGCTTACAATCGAGGAAACACGATTTTGAAAGTCATGAATATAGAAATCCTACCCGCGGACTTCAGTGGGTCGGCGCTTATACCGCCGCAGATTGAATCGAGCCGATGAGCATTAAGCGGGAGAAGCGTGAACGAGGAATGGAGACGGGGTTCGCGTAGTAGACGGAAAGTCGAAGGAAGGAGGACGGCCACGATGACATCGAGTGCAATTGCAGGAACAGGCCTAAAGGCGCACTGGAGCGGAGTGCTGGGACAACCTTGGGTCGACCGCACGATTGCAATTATCGCGAGCGTTCCGTTCGTTTGGTTGGCCCACTATCGGTACCAGAACCCTCAGACTCGGATTGCCACTGGTTTCATCCGTCACCGTGAGTTTGGTCTTAATCGTGACCATGATCCTTCGTAGGACTCCGAAAAGAGTCACCCTGAATCCGGCATATTGGTTACTAGCATTTTTTGCGACGTACTGGCCATTGCTCATCTTGGCAATACTTCAGCAGGGGCGACCGGTGGTGCCGAGTTCGATATCGGACACAATTGCCATCTGTGCTCTGGCTGTCACACTGTGGGCACGCTTCAGCTTGGGACGCAACATCGGCTTTGTGCCCGCACAGCGCGACATCGTGACGGGTGGAGCGTATCGCTACATGCGCCACCCGATCTACACCGGAGTTTTTCTTGGCTCCTTTGCTCTTGCCCTTCGGGCGTACACTCCGCGAAACGCTGGACTATTAGGACTCGGAGCCCTATTGTTCGTCATCAAGAGTTTTATTGAGGAAAACTTCCTCCGTGCGGACCCCCAGTATGCTGCATATTTGAATAACGTGCGAGCGCGTTGGATACCCTACGTGGTTTGAGGCTCCTCTTCGGCGCATGCAGGAATTGGCTTGCCCGTGGCCTGTTATCCAGAAGGTCGGAGGTGGCAATGAGCAGTCGATATGCGTGGTTTCTAGCCATCATAATGTTATTTCCCATAGGCGTCGTTGGGGCCGACGGACCAGCCCTCACCACTCAACAACAGGAGGTGCTAAAGGCGACCGCGAAGCTTGCACCAGAAGTGAGAGAGTATGTGAAAGTCGACGATGCCGTCATCGCGCTCTCCCACATCCGCTTGATCGACGGCACGGGACAGCCTGCCCGTGATGATCAGACCTTGATCATTCGTGACGGCACCATTGCTGCGATTGGAGACGCGGCCTCGACGCCGATACCCCCGGGTGCGAAGGTGCTCGACCTCCCGGATCACTCCGTTATGCCCGGTTTGGTCGGGATGCATGATCACATGTTTTATCCCCAGCCCGTGAACTTGGCCGGTCAACGAGTCAGAGGAGTACTGCAGTTCGAGCAGCAGTCCAGTTTCACTTTTCCGAGGCTCTACCTCGCTGCTGGTGTCACGAGCCTCCGCACCACTGCGAGTGTGGAGCCATATGCGGACCTAAACCTGAAGAACTGGATAGACGCTGGCAAAATTCCCGGGCCGAAGATCCACGTGACGGGGCCGTATCTGGAGGGCGCAGGAAATTTCCGTCTGCCCGTCCACGCACTCAGCGGTCCTGAGGATGCTCGCAAGACAGTTGAATTCTGGGCCGATCAAGGTGTTACTTCTTTCAAAGCGTTCGTGCACATCACCACGGGTGAGCTTAGGGCTGTGGTTGATGGAGCGCACCAGCGCGGCCTGAAAGTGACGGGGCATCTCTGTTCGATCACGTACCGCGAGGCCGCCGAACTTGGCATCGACGATATCGAACACGGATTTGTACTTGCCACGGAATTCAATTCGGAGAAAAAGCCGGACGTTTGCCCGCCCACCACCGAACAGTCGCGAACTGCTTTCCTGGCTCTCACTCCGGAGAGCCCGGCGGTTCGCGAGCTATTCCAGATACTGATACAACATCATGTTGCAATCACATCAACTCTCCCAGTCATTGAGGCCTATTCCTCCGATCGCCCACCTCTGCAACAGCGTGTCCTCGACGTCATGTCTCCACAGGCTCAGGCCGGGTATTTGTCGCAGCGAGTGCAACAGCCCATCACCCATAGTCTTCAGAAGGAGATGGAATTGGAACGTGCGTTTGTCAAAGCTGGCGGAACATTGCTGGCGGGGCCTGATCCAACTGGCATTGGCGGCGTCGTGGCAGGCTTTGGTGATCAGCGCGAAGTGGAACTTCTGGTGGAGGGGGGGTTCACGCCCCTAGAGGCCATTCATATCGCCACTGAGAACGGCGCACAATTTCTACACGAGGAAGACTGGATTGGCACGTTGGCTCCGGGGAAACGCGCCGACCTGGTGGTCGTTCGCGGAGACCCATCATCCAAAATATCAGATATCGAAAACGTTGAGATCGTCTTTAAGGATGGCGTTGGCTACGATCCAGCTAAGCTGATTAGTTCGGTGCGTGGCCTCGTCGGCCTGCGGTAGTCTCGGTGAATCTAAGCAGGAGGGGGAATCATGAAAGGCCTAGTTCTGGCGTTCGCACTTTTCTTTTCATTGGCAGCGGCCCCGCCACCCAGCAAGGAACTGATTGGTTCCTGGCGTCTCGTCCGCTTTACCCGAACAATTGTCGCCACCGGCCAAACCTTCGAGACGTTTGGCAAAAAGCCTTCCGGATTCATTCAGTTCGGTAATGACGGGCGAATGACGATGCTCATCGTTAAAGACCAGCGCCCAAACCCTCCCGATCCCGAAAAAATGACTGACGAGGAACGCGCCGAGCTCTTTCGGACGATGATCGCCTATGCGGGTACATACACCTTCGACGGCAAAACTCTCCAGTGTCATCTCGATGTTACTTGGAATCAAGCATGGACAGGGACAGACATTCAACGCCATGTCACGTTCGAGGGAGAAAGACTGATTCTCACAGCCGATGCTCACAAGAGCTACGTCGATGGCAACCTGATCACCGGGATTATGACTTTTGAAAAAGCGAAATAACTAACCCGAAGGATGGTCTCTCATTCTGAAGAATTGACCTCGGCCCGCAAGTGCTGTTGAGCACAAACTTTAACTCAAACAGAATCTGTAACTCTGGAGTGGGAGGGAGAGAATGAGAGTCCAGGCTTCGAGAGGCTGTGGGCAGATTTCCGTGGCAGTCGTCCTCCTCGGATTGGTGGGAGCGAACTCAGTCGCCGAGAGAGACATTGCGGCGCCATCGGGCGAGCATGCGGTGCTTGTCGACAATATTGGCACCTACGGGCGGAAAATCTCGACGACATCTCCTCTCGCCCAGAAATTCTTTGATCAGGGTTTGCGCCTGGTTTATGGATACTACTTCCCTGAAGCGATCGCATCGTTTGAAGAAGCACAGCAGTACGACCCGGATCACCCGATGCTCGATTGGGGCCGGGCGCTTGCGATGGGCCCTAACCCCAACAGCAGGAAAAATAGCTTTCCCGATGACCCACACAGTGACGGACGAAAGGCAATTGAGGCTGCCCGCGCCCATTTGGCTAGGGCAACAGCGGTCGAGCGGGCGCTTATCGAAAGCCTGTCAGTCCAATACGACACTGACCGATATCCGGATCGGGCTGTTCGCGACGAGAAGTATATTGAGGCAACGCGATCACTTCTGGACCGGTACCCCGATGACCTGGAAGCCGGGTTCGTGTATGTGGACGCCCTGATGATCCGCGGTGCGTGGAACTACTGGCAGCGAGGTGGTTCGCCGCTACCCGGCACGCGCGAGGCGGCCGCGGCGCTTGAACACATCATGGCCCTCGAACCCAACCACCCCGGAGCGGTCCACCTTTACGTGCACTTGTTCGAGGCCTCCGCCGAGCCCGAACGAGCTCTGCCGCAAGCCGACCGGCTCGAATCGCTTATGCCGAAAGAGGGTCATATGGTTCACATGCCCTCGCATATTTATCTTCGTGTGGGACAGTATGAGAAAGCGATCGCCAGCAATGAGCGGTCTGTGGCCGCGGATCACTTGTTTCTATCGCAATGGGGAGATCACCCCTTTCCCACGGCGGGCACCTATCACCTTTCCGCCTCCACACACTCACCGCATGCGTTGGACGTGCTGCGGTACGCCGCGATACTCCAAGGCAATTACGCCCGCGCGCTCCAAGCGGCATGCGATCTCGCGGGTTCACACAGCATGATGGCGGCGAATCCACGGCAGCAACGGCTTCCGGCCATGTGGCTTGTGCATAAGGATTTTGGCAAGTGGCAAGCCCTTCTGGCTGAGCCGGCTCCGCCACCCGAGCGCGCGTACTTGAATGGAGCGTGGCACTACTTCCGTGGCAGCGCGTTTACGGGGCTCGGGGAGATCAAGAAAGCAGAGAGTGAACTGGAGGCGCTCGCAACAACGTCACGCGATCCGGCGTTGAAGGACGTGCTCTCCGGGGCAAACTCCGCAGGGCCGATTCTTGCAATGCTGTGTCGCGCGCTCTCAGGCGAAATCGCTAAGGCACGCGGCCAGCGTGGTGAAGCGGTTCTGGCGTTCGAGCAAGCTGTGCGCATGCAGGACGCACTCTATTTTAATGAGCCTCCCGACTGGCCGCAATCGATGAGACTGTACTTAGGAGCAGCCTTGCTTGACGCTGGGCGCGCCAAAGATGCTGAGGGAGTGTATCGCGAAGAACTGCGAGATCTTCGCGACAACGGGTGGGCCTTGTTCGGCCTGTGGCAGAGTGTGCGCGCCCAGGGCCGGATAGCAGAAGCCAAGGAGCTTCGAGAACGATTTGATCGAGCATGGAAGAATGCCGATGTCGTCCTGAGTTCGTCGATATTCTGATTCACGATGCGCCGAACGCATCGCGTTGTGTGATCAAAGCTGATCCCGCGGCTGGGGGAAAGCCTATGCAATCGGTGATACTCTCCCGTATGCGCACCAACGCCGTGCGCTAAGATTTATCGGTCGACCGGCAGTACCCGCCTGCGCCTATCATGACTATCGACGACATGCGGCTGCTCTACCAGTACGACCGCTGGGCCAATAACAGAGTTTTGCAAGCCACGTCCAGGCTTAGCGCTGAGGAGTTCACGCGCGATCTTGGCGGCAGCTTTCGTTCCGTGCGCGACACGCTTGTGCACATCATCGGCGGTGAGTGGATTTGGCTTAGTATTGGAAAGAGCCGCCGACCAACTCTGCCCTACTAACAAGCTTGCGGACCCGCCGCGACCTTTTGTTCAATCCAGACTCATTCCCCAACGTCGCTACGGTGCAGCTAAAGTGGGCTGAGGTCGAGAACGAACAGAACGAGTTCGTGAACGGCCTGACAGATGAACTCCTGGAACGAATGCTCCCATTTCGCGCCACACACGTCAGCTTGGCGCACTTGATGCAACATATGGCGAACCATTCCACCTACCATCGAGGCCAAGTCGCTTTGATGATGCGGCAGCTTGGTGCCGAGCCTGTGGCCACGGATTTCCATGTGTTTTTGGTGGAATGTTCGAGCGAAACCACTCCTGTGTAGCAGAGCCTCATCGCGCCAGACCGATGCCGATAGTGCAACGTCTGTCATCGGCACGTTTCCGGTCGCCTTGTCGGCAACTCGGAAGTGCGCGCTGAGTAGCGCGTTGTTCAGGAGGGTTGAAGTCCCTCTGGCGCTCAAATGAGGGGCGCCATATCCAAGAAGCGGGGTTCACAGCCTCGCTGGCCGGAGAAGGCGGAAGGTATGGAGAGGTCTAAACGGGCACGAAAGCGAAAGCTGGATACAGCCAAGACTGACCTGAAGCCACCGCTTGCTGTACTCCGGAGGGCAGGGTGTCCATCAAGTGAGTATCGCAAGATGGAATCCGAAGGGCCTGCGGAGAAGT